>Ga0180007_10001615_pt1 | contig 29462 bp, 42 predicted proteins | sample MM_PC_MetaG_FD_121122 | JGI IMG/M metagenome (GOLD analysis project Ga0180007, IMG submission 121122) | Groundwater microbial communities from the Aspo Hard Rock Laboratory (HRL) deep subsurface site, Sweden - MM_PC_MetaG | ecosystem: Environmental > Aquatic > Deep subsurface > Groundwater... | reverse complement strand
TCAACAATTTGTTTTTGTAGTTCATTCAAATCTTTGATGATGTCATCAGTTTCCATCTTGCATGGCCTCCTTTATGATCGTTTCTACAGATTCATTGACCTTATTTGTTTTGATTGCAGCAAACAGATTTGCTTTGAAATCGAGACCGATCTCGCACCCCTCCATAAGTCCTTCCACATATGCAGAGAGTCTTTCGTCTTTCTCCTTCTCACGTTCAAGCATTGCCATGTCAAATACTTCTTCAGCGGGCTTTATGGGAATGTAAACCTTTTGGTACTTTCGTGTGTCTGTGTCATAGATGACGAACATTGGTTTGTGATTGATCTGATCCTTACGGGTTCTCATTAGGCTGCCGCAATTTACAAGCAGTCGATTTTTGTGCTCAACAATGAATGATTGATGATTGTCACCTGACACGATCAGATCAAACTTTGTTTGTCTCAGGATCGTGTTCGCCCATGTGTACTCAACCTGTTCTTCCCATATCTTTTCCTCAACGATCATTTTGTGAATGAGAAGGATATTAAGGTCTTTTGGGTCTTCAATCTCAGGAATCTCTTCATCATACGAACAACTGTATAAAACCACCTGTTTTGTTAGCATGGTTGATGCTCTGAATTCAACGATCTCCCCTGCAATCAATACATCAAGCGCAGTGTTCCCTTTTGTGCGGTATTTCATATCATGCTGTCCCCACACGGTATAAATGGTACGATGAGCTAAATTGTCAAAACAACGGGACAGAAGGGCGTTTGATTGAATCGGTCCATCAAAAAAATCTCCGGGCTGAAGAAACACCAAATCGGGAGGTCGTGTCGTTTTGGTTTTGTAAGGGTAGTCCCGTATGTATCGCAGTTTTTTCCACAATGACTCCTCATAATTGTCAATGCGGTTTTCTGGATTTGATGATCGTAAATGAATATCAGGTAACAAGGCAAGAATCATAAGCTTTCCTCAATCATTTTAATCGTTGCTTCAGTTATTTTTGACTTGCAAATCGGACACAATTTAACAGAGCGCAATTTGGCAATATAGTTAGTGAATAATACGCCCACTTGCTTTGATTCATACTCAAGGGTTTTGTTGTCGGAGCGAATTTTATTCACCCATCTCGTCAGCTCAACACAATCATTCGCCACTTCGTCCTGCTCCTTGAGCAGATTGAAAAGTTCAACACACAAAGGCTCACATTCAAGCCAATCTGTCTCTACTTTCAAGTCATCCGATGAAACAAGCAAGGAGGAAATGAGACCTGTGAGAATGTCACATTCTTTCTGGCTTTCTCCGAACTTCTTAATCTCAACAAGGAGAGTAGATGTTTGCTCTTCCGCCTCGAAAGGATAAGATATAGTAGCCAGCTCAATCTCAATTTGGTCAAGATGAAAGATGAGGTTTTTTAAGACCTCAGTTTCTTTCCCCAGTTCTTCAGCTTTCTTGACCAGTTCTTCGAGTTCAACCACTTCGTCATAAAGTGCATCAACATGCGCCAGACTTTCAAGTTCTTCCTTTAAGTTCGTTATGGTTGAAGTGGAGGTTCGAATGTCTGATGATACTCGACGAATTCTTGAATCGAGATTCCTGAAGATTGTGTCAATTATGTTCAGCCCAACAAGGTCATTTAACTTCCGTGCGACTTCGCCGGGCGTGTCATTCAAAAAGAAATATGGTTCATGTTGTGATTGGATATTACATTCGCTTAAATTAGCGAGTGTAGAAACTTCTTCTGGAACATCTTGTTTAATCGCCTCAAATATCTCATCACCAATCACATATCTTGACTTTCCTTTCAAACGTTCCTTTCTAAGAGACGTTAATTCAAAAAAATCAATATCAACGGCGATCTTGTCTCGCTCTTGTGAGTACCAATTCTTGATTGCGTCACCCGGAGGACGATTATCAAAAACCCATTGAAGTCCCCTGATAACTGTGCTTTTGCCTGAATCACTCGCTCCGGTAACTACATTGACATTTGGTGAAAACTCAAATTCAGTCTTTTGGTGTGATTGAAAGTTAAAAAGCCGAAGTCGCTGCAACATGTGAGCACCTCTTCTCAGTCAGATATTTTGGGGCAGGGGCTTTTTTGAATCAGTATTTTAGCTTTTTCAATCCATCGAACAGCCTCATCAAAAACAGCGGCATCTGCTCCGTCATAGTAACCTCTAAAGCTTTCTTTGTTGAGGATTGCTTCTGCTTGTTCAACAATTTCAAGTTCTTCTTTCTCCATGATTCCTCCATAATATTAAAAGATCACTCGTTTCCAGACTTTCAAATTGTCCTGTTTGAGAAATGAATTGAACCTATATTGATTTGCAACATTGATGAACCCATCAAGAGATAATTTATCCTCAAGAAGAGTGAAGTTTTTGATGCCTTCAAATGGTAAAGCAACAAGGCGTTTGTTCAATTTAATTTTGTCACACGCCGTTAGTATTGCCATATTTGCCTTACTGCTTAGTGGTAATTCTTTATGAAGATATTTTGTTACTGTTTTCACTCCTACTCCTTCGAGTCCAATGACACCGTCTCCTGGACAACCTGCTATTGCTTTGACCCATATCCATTGATCAGGAGTGAGATTATATTCCTCATGAAAAGAAGCTTCGGTATAAAGGGGCTTTTTAAGATCGATCATCATTGAGACACGAGGGCTGAGAAGCTGAAATAGATCATTGTCAGTGGACACAATAATAAATTTATATCCGTTATCTTTAACTATCTTCGCAATGATGTCATCCGCTTCATACCCTTCAGCGATGAAGTTGTTTCTGAAACCAAGTTTTGGGAGAATCGCCGTTCTCAGTTCATCAAATTGAGCATAAGAAAGTGCATTCAGTTCCTCTTCTTCTTCGGTCAGTTCTTTATGCCGATTTGCTTTGTAAGCAGGACAAATTTCGACTCGTTTTCTACTGTGTGAGTCCCAACAAAAAATGAATTGATTCGTATCAAATCGTTTTGCGATGGAAAGCATTTGACGGAGAAAGCCAAATATAATTCCCACCTTCTTTTCCTCGTAGGAGAGTTCTCCCATCGTATGTTTCATCTTGTGACAGATGGAATTTGCGTCAACAATAATCTGCATAAGAAAGCTCCCTTATTTTCATGTGATCTTTTTGCTTGGCACATTCATCACATGCATAATGAGGCCAACTTGGTTGAATTATTCTTGTTATAAGGCAAGTAGCTGGTGCTTTCTTGCAAAACTCGCACATTCTAATCATTTAATCCTCAATATCGTCAACAGAGTAACGGGGTTTGCGGTCGAGCTTCAGAGCTTCCTCAATTTCAGCCCATGTCTGACCAACAAGTTTATGAAGTTCATCGTCCATACTCTTATTCTCAATAAGATGGATTAAATCTTTCTTGTTCATATCGGGAAATATGTCTCCTCCTGTCAGAATTTTCCCACCCTTCTGCAATGACCAAATCTTCTCGTCAATGAGAAAATCAATGCAGCTTGTAATGTCGTCAATACCATAATCAAAAAAAATAGTGAACCACCCATCACGTCTTTTACCTGTCAATTTGTTTTTCTTCACTCGGAAGCGAATATTGGCGCCAATTTCTCGCTCTTTTGCTTTTTCGTGCCCCACAACAGAAAGCCAAATTTCGTGTGTGCTGTAAAAGCGAAGAGCATTTCCCCCACTGCGTGTCTTTTTATCACCAAATGTCACACCGATGTTGTCACGAGTTTGAGACACAACGATCAATACAGAGTCCGTGGACTCAAGGTTGTCAACAATGTTTCGGAATATTTCACTTCCCCATTTCGCTTTCTCTATCTTGTAGCTGCCACTGATGTCTTTGCCTTTTTCAATGTCGTCCGCTCTTCCTTGTTCTTCAAGAGATGATACTCCATCAAATGAATCGAGTCCGTAGATACAAGGTCTCTCTTCTTTAATGTTCTGTAGGACATTGCGATAGAAGTCTTGAATCGTCGCAGATCGAATGTCCGTCTCAACACGATTATTAGGCAAGCCAAACAGCTTCGCAATGTGCATGAAAAAGGCTGCTTCAGATTCATCATAGATTAAGCGATAGTGTTTAAAATCAGGATGGCGGGCGACTTCAGCAAAGATGGTCCAAAGAACGAACGTCTTTCCTGCCGATGAATCCCCGACAATGTTTATCATGCTGCCAGGAGCAATTCCTCCTTCATAGGAGTCAGAAAAAGCAAGGTTGAGAAGAGTGCTGCCTGTAGGGAGCAATAACCTTTTTTCTGGCGGGAACACTTCTGTTTTTTTTGATGCTTCCTTTACCTCTTCTACAGCCCTGCTTCTCCGTCTCTCCATGATTATCTCCTTCTCCTACGAGGTTCCGGATCTCTCTTTTCCTCCTCTTTTCTGAGTTCTTCCTCCTTTTTAGGCTCCTTCAACTCCCGTTTCTTTGCCCTACAATCCTTCCTCACCTCACAATCGTCGCATTCGTCATAATCGCCGAAATCAACGCCAAACACATAATCAGATGGGCAGACGGGCTCTCCAAGTTCTTCGGGAACATCTCCTTCTTCAGATGTTTGTTCCGGAGGAATTGGTTCTTCTTTCCTTTCTGATTTTTTCTCCTTCTCACCCTTCGCTTTGCCAAAGAAAGCAGTCTCGACTTCTTCAAACGTGGGAATGTGAAGCAATTCATCAAGATTGTAAACGCCCATCACAATCTCGTCAGGTAGGGTTTCTTCACGATCTTCAAATGTAATGGCGACGAATTTTGTATTTGTCGCGCCCGACCCTGTCCGTCTGAAAGATACAACCTTTCCATCGTCGATGTCGGTGTAATAGATGTATCCTCCACCTTTCTTCAGTTTCGCCTGTTCGATGACATTTGATTCAAAAAGCCAATGTGACACGTCCCAAATTTGAACGCCTTTTGCTTCTTCTTTTGGGTTGTCATGGCACCAGATGTTGTAGATGCCTCTGCGTGTGGGGTTGAGAGCTTTGACAATATCATCATCCTCCTCACGCTTGATAAGTTCCGCTTGGTAATTACAAATGGAACAAGGCTTTGCGAATGTCTTGTTCATACAGATATAACTGTCCTCATTGATACCCACCTTGTTGTGAACCCAAACATCGAGAATATAGGTCAGCTTTCCTTCCTTCACATTGGGGTTGTTTGATCCTGCGACAAAAGGAATGAAATCAAGGGAATGTTCCCCTTCCCCACATTTGAACTTTTTGTCAGCAGGGAACTTGTCGTTAAAAATTGTTTTGAATCTTCCTGAATCATCTTTCTTCTTATATGATTCATCTTGCCGTTTCCGCATTTCTTCCTTAGCCAACTTGCGTCTTGTCTTTGCGTCCATTTTCTCCTCCTTTTTTTTCAAATTCACGTTTTGATTCAAACCACGATCTGAAGATCGCAGATGAACCTATGCGAAACAACACATAAACTAAAAAAGGGGTCAAAATAACGAAGATTATAGTCAAAATGGTGTTATTCATGACCTCTCCTCTTTCTTGCCCTTGGACTTTCCTCTAAATGCTCTTCTTGCGCTCTCCTTCCTTCTTCAGAAATTTTCTCTTTATAATTTGGGTCGGATCTTGACCGGGCCGCGAAATAGTTCCCCTTATAAAGGTCTGTCAAAACACCAAGAGCGAATTTGCGATGCTCAAGAGTCTCTTTTGAAATTGCCATGATATTCACATCGTTCTGAGCTTTGAGGAATTCTTCTGTGGCACTTCGTACCTCATCACTGAGAATGATCTGATTAGATACCCATGCTTCTGTTGGCGACTTGTTTTCATTAAACCAGCCATATTCTTTTGGGCTTGCACGAATCTTTTCGTCAACTTCTGCTTTCATTACAGAAAGATGTTCCTTTAACTGATCGCGTTCCTGCACTGCATCTGCCCACTTCCTCGACCACTCCTCATAGAGCTCCGGCTGGTCAATAGCGTTTTTGTCGAGATGATTGAGGTCCAATTTGATGTCATCTTTGAAAGCCATACTTTATCCTTTCTTTCTCTCATTATACACTCTTTTTAAAATTACTGACAGGCGAGATATAACATATTCACAATTCCCGCACGTCCTGTTGAATAGGTTGGCTCAGAAAAGATGTCTATCAGTTCCGACAGCCTCTCGTCTTTATCCTTATTAAGCAACACCGTTCCCATATATCCCAATATCGCATAGCGAAGTTTTTCAGGCTCAGTGTTTGCAAGAACTTCCTTCACTTTTCCTTTCATCTCCCCCCACCGTTCATGAGCAAGGAGTGATCGACAGATGTTAATTACTTCCGCTTCGCCGATTGTCACAACTGAAACAGCTTCGAGGGCTTTCTTTTCATCTTCAATATCAATGATGGAATCGAGAATTACAAGGGCTTGACGAGGGCACCCTTCACTGACTCGGATGATTTCTTTGATGATGGATTCAGGATAGTCTTTGATTTTCTCTTCCTTGAGAACCCATGCAATCAGTTTTTTCATCTGAGCTTCCGTGAGCAATGAGGTTTGAAATGTAGTACAACGAGTCCGAATCGTCTTCAGAAGTTTCTCAGGCTCGGTCGTGCAGAGGATGAAGTAGACGTGCTTTGGAGTATCTTCCAATAATTTCAAGGAGGCATTCATCGCTTGGGAAGTCCATTGGTGTACTTCGTCACAGATGTAGACACGTACTTTCCCAACAAGTGCAGCATAATGAACGCCTTCGGAAATATCTCTGATTGTGTCGATACCACGAGTATTGGCACTGTTATACTCATGCAAATCTTCTGGAGAACAATTGAGCATGTTTGCGATAATTCTACCCAAAGTCGTTTTGCCACTTCCCGGAGGACCTGAAAATAGAAAAGCATGGGGCTTGTCTTCACGATCAAAGATTGATTGAAGGCTGATTTTAATTGACTCGTTGCCAATCAGTTCTGATAAATTTTTAGGTCTGTATTGCAGATGGAGGGGCATGTTATCTTTCCTTTCTGAATATGAATCTATCTCTTACATTTGCATAGAAGTATTTGCCATGTGATTCAGCCTCAAGAAACTCAGTGAAAATGTGCTCAGGAACATCTTGATAAACATAAATGCTCCCATTTAAAAATTCAACTGCTAACTCATTTGTATCTTCATTATACAATATATCTGCGATATTTGAACTGGTGACTTTCATAAGTTTGGGGCAAGGAGACCGCTTGCTTTAGCTGGCAGAGGAATTGCCTCTTCCTTCTTTAAAATAGTTCTTGACATTTTCAAATATATGACTATAATAGCACTATGAAATTAACATTGCAAATAAAACTTCTGCCTTCTGACGAACAAGCACGTTCTCTTGTTGAGACCATTAAAGAATGTAATCGCACCTGTAATGAGATTTCCGAAGTTGCTTGGGTTAATAAGGTTTTTAACCAATTTAAACTCCACCATCTTACCTACCGTCAAATTAAGGACTCTTCTAAGCTTTCTGCCCAAGCTCTTGTAAGGTGTATCAGTAAAGTTGCCAATGCTTACAAAAAAGATAAAAAAACGAAGCGGTCCTTTAAGCCTCTCGGAGCTATTACTTATGATGCCCGCATTCTTTCTTACAAAAAAGACAACGCCGTTTCTATCTGGTCTATTGATGGTAGGTTGAAAATACCCTTTGTTTGCCATAATCCCAAATACTTGCCGTACATTAAAGGAGAAGCAGACCTTGTAACTAAGAAAGGCAAGTTTTTTCTTTTCCAGACTGTTGAAATTCCTGAAGAAGCGATGAAAGATGTTGAAGAGTTCATAGGTGTGGACTTTGGAATTACTGATGTTGCTACATTGTCCGATGGTACAAATTTTGGTTCTGAAAGTCTCAATAAGGTTCGAGATAAATATTTTAAAGTGCGTCACAGTGTTCAAAGCAAAGGCACGCCCGGAAGCGAAAAACTTCTGAAACGGCTTAAAGGCAGAGAACAACGACACGCTACTATTACCAATCACACTATCAGCAAAACAATCGTTGAAAAAGCAAGGATTCTCAATAAGGGAATTGCTATCGAAGATTTGACCCATATCAGGGAAAGGACCACTGTAAGAAAAGCCCAAAGAAGAAAACACCACTCTTGGGCTTTCTTTCAACTTCGTTCTTTTCTTGAATACAAGGCTAAACTTGCTGGCGTTCCTCTTAAAGTGGTTAATCCTCGCTATACGAGCAAGATTTGTAATGTGTGTAGGCATCTTGGTAATAGAAATGGCAAGCACTTTAGTTGTCCAAATTGTGGTAATGTTGCTGACGCCGATACAAATGCGGCAAAGAATATTGCACAGTTGGGCCTGCTTTGTAAACCAGGCCGAAAAGATGTGAGTATGCTGGACTTGTGTTCTCATATTCCCCTTAAAGCTGTCTGTCTTTAGCTGACAGTAGTTTACTTTTTCGCTCCTTTCTTATATGTGCTTATATGTAAAGGAAGAACAGGGTATTCTTTCATATCACCTTTGAACCATTCTGACCATGTTTTTGCCCAATCAAGTCTGTAATCATCAGCTTCACAGAGACAAAAGAAACCCTCTTTGTCTGCATACTCAGGTGGAGCTTCTATTTTTCCGCACTGAAAAATAGGGCAATAATGGCACAATCCGCCTTGATGAAACAATTCTTTTTGTCCTGGGCATTTGCCAGGGCATGAGTCAGGCACTTCATATTTCTTTGCGATGATCATAAGTCCTCCATCTCACACCAGTTGCCATCTACTTTAGATTCACTAAATTCAATTTCGAGAGGAACGGTTACCCACTTCCAATCCTTTCTGATCTGTGTTGATACAATATAATTTGACAATTCCATGATTTCTTTTTTCTCAGAAGGCTTGCAGTCGAAAATTAAGTTATCGTGAATCTGACCCATGATTTTTGTGTATAAACGTCTGTCTAAAAGCTCATTGTGAATGTTGATCAGAGAATAAAGCAAACAGTGAAAAGCAGGGCCTTGAATAGGCAGATTGAGAATCTGATTTCTCGTCATGTAGCCCGAACATCTGAATCCACTCAAAAGTTCAATATAGCCATGCTTTTCATAAAAAGCCCACGTCTTCTCTTGCCATCTTTTGAATACATGATACTTCTTCCAAAACCTCGTTTCAATCTGTCTTACATGCTCCTCAAACTCTTCATAGCTTGTGATGCCTACATTAGATAAATGATCGAGTATGTGGACATCATTCGTCGTCTTCAGATCATCATCCGAATTAAATATTTCCCAAAGACCCTCCGCACAACTCACATGATATGACCCATAAAACTGAGCAAATGTAAAACTGTTTTTCGCGTGGAATCGCAGGTCCTTTGTGACCTGTTTTTCTTTGAGCCTGAGCAATTCCATGCAAAGATCACGATGCATATCAGATGTTGGGTCATTTATATAGGCCCTGAGAACAGGATCCTTTGATACGATTGCAGCTATTCTAACTTCAGCTCCTGAAAAGTCGAAGTCGAGAATGATATTGCCAGGGGAAGGGTGAATGCCTGATCTCGTCAATCTTTTTGCTTCTTTGTTTCTCACAGGAATGTTTTGCCAATTGGGACGGGAACTGCTGCTCCTGTATGAAATTGCCTTGTGAAGATCGAAGAAAGGTCTGAGTTTGTCATCATCATCAATTTCACGTAGAAACTGACCAATGTAAGTGCCTTTCACCTTGTCAAGTCTACTGAAATTCATCAACTTCTTTGCAAATGGGGATTTCAATCCTTTCAGCACACTCGCATCGACAGAAAACTTTCCACCATCAGTTTCTTTTCCGGGGGGGAGCTTGAGGACTTTGAAGAACAAATCACGCAAATCGTAGTCTGAAGTCAATGATAATTCATGTCCCATTTGTTGCCTAAACAACAAAGCTTCATCGGAAGATAGAAGGTCTTTTATAATATTGACCATTGTATCTTCAATCTCTTTATCCACACCTTCATAAAATTTTCTATCAGCGCAAATGCCATTCATTTGAATGTCAGCAAAAGCAATAAGACCATCGAGGAAAAAATCATTTACTTCTCTCAGCTTCGGAGTCATTTCTTCTTTTTGTTCAAGGTACAACTTGCGCTCAAGCAATGAGTCAATGCCACCATAGAGCAAGAGGTCATCGAGCGGGGCATCAAAGATTTTATTGAAATCAGAACCTTTTTTTGAGCGAAGGAAAGGTCTTACTTTCTTATCATAATCGTCAATGCCCCATCGTATGAATGCTTGAAACTTCAAGCCTGAGAATGACTTTCTATTGTCGAGAATGTGGGCAGCGTTCATTGAGCACCATGTCCAATTTCTCACTTTTGTTTTTGCCCTACATTGCGACCAAACATCTTCAAACTTTAAGGAATGAGCAGTTTTACCACAATCAAGTTGTAGCACTTGTGCCCAGAGTTCCATGATCTGTCTTTGTTGTTCAAGAGTAAAACAAGGATGTTCTGTTGGAAATGAGTAGGCAACATTGTCAGAATCACAATATGATATAGACGCTATCCTATGTCCTTTGTTAAATGGTTTTAGTCCTGTTGTTTCATAATCAAATGTAAAAAACTCAGGGGGATTTGCAATAATATCTTTTAGAAATTGGACAATCTCATTAAAGTCCTTGATAATTTCAATCTTGTCATAAGGATTGAAGAAGACGGGTGGATCTTTTTTCAAACATGAAATTGCAAAGTCGAGGTCTCTTTCATATTGGGAGATTGTTAAATTGTCATGTTCATTTCGCATGGCATAACTTGGGTGAAACAAAGGAATCACCCATGCTTTTGAATAAGGATCAGGGATGCAAAGAGCACGCCATCGTGAAGGGGTCAGATCGGTTCCTTCTTCATCAGAGAAACGGTCCATGTAATATGATTCAATTGCAGCTTTTCCCATCAACCAGATGAAGTCGGGCTTCATTTCTCTTATGTAGTCAAGGTGATGCTGACGACAAAACTTCAGCTCATTTCTTTTTGGGGGACGATTTGATTCTCTTCCTTTTTTCACAATAAATGGACGACACCGCAAAGAATTGTCTTTATAGAAATCACGATCAAGATCAAGTCCTCTCTCGGTAAGTTTATCTCGAAGAAAATCACCCACATCGCCTACAAACTGCGTGTTTTTTTCGTCCTCGACTCTCCCAGGCGCTTCTCCTAAAAGAAAAATTTTAAGCTCGCCTTGTCCTGTAGGCTTCATCTTTGGACTCTTTACGAGTCTGAATAGCCCACACTTCAAGCAGTCGCTATCCTGCGACCCACTAACTCTCATAGAAGTAGGCTCTTCGTCTGAAGTGAAGAATGGCTTTACTGTAAGTTTTTTCATTACTAATGCTCTATAGGATGTTCTGCTCTATCCAAAGCACTCATAGCTTCCAAAATTGCTTCTTCCATTTCTTCTCCTTGAATAAGTATATTTAAATCTTTAAATTTAGTTCCGTTTTTTATTAGCCATTCTTTAAAAGGTGCTCTGTCTTTAATCACTTTCCTCTTCCTTTCACTTGTGAGACCTCATTACACTGAGTTTTTCAGCATCGCCAAGTTCATTGCCAACATGCTTCTTTGAACCAAACCCAAATCCCCTGAGAAGAGGCTTTTCATCGACTGACATCATCAAGTCACCCCATATGAGCAACAATCTCTTTTTGTCATAAATATTGGCGATGAAACTTTTTGCGTCTGTCATTCGCGTTGAAAGTCTTTTGAAACTCAGTTTACCAGGCTCTTTTAACATATCCAACTCGTCTGCTTTGATCGTTGACATCTCAGACACAAGATCACATGCTGTGCAGAGATTCTCTTTTATAGCACTCAAATCCATGCACTCTGAGCGGCGAATAGCAAGGCTCATAAGATATGTAAATGCTTCCTTAGGATTTACAAAACCAAATGACTTGTCGTTCACATTAACGAAGGTCTGATGCACGGCAACCTCCTTTAACCGATCTTACCAATGACATTATCAAACGAATCTTCTATTTTACCATCTATTGCTATTCCATAGAGATAGTTCCCTAAGGTGGTTTCAGATTTATATAAAAGCCAAACTATTCTTGATAAAGTCAATAAAATAATTCTTTGATAAATTGTTAGTTCCATCTTCTTTAGTCTTCCTTTCCCAAAGCAATGATGTGGGTAAAATTGTCACGAATGAAAACGCCTTTGTCAGGTGGCTCCTGCTCCCCTTGTCTCAGCCAAATTGAAGTTGTCTTGGTAAGAATCTGAGCGAAGAAAACAGGGTTGATATGAAAGATGATCGGGTCACCATCGTAACCATCAAAGTCAACCTCTTTGATCAGCCATCCCCTCTCTTTCTCACTCTTGCAAGTGATTTTGCCAGGCTCTATTCTCATTTCGACCATCTTTGCAATGTCAACATCGCCCGCAGCCATGATCGCAACATTCTTCATTGCATCTTGAAGTTCTACGGGAATTGTGAAGCTGCCCTTGACAGGAATGAAGAATCTATCGAGATTGTATGGGTATTCACCAATCATCGTTCGACAATTGAACATCACCCCATCACTTGTCATGAAGTGAATCCATTCTCCTGACTTTCCATATTTTATGACGGGGTATTTCACAAGCTCGATTGCGTCACGAGCAGGAATCAAAAGTTCCTTCACTTCACCATCCATCACAAAGCGGCTTATGCGAAGTTTGTCCGTCGAGTAAATCTTGTCGTCTTTTGCAGCGACGCAGCAATACGCACCTGTTGTCATATCTCTTGATGCTGAGAACATACACAGAGAAACACCTTCGATGAAGTTCTTTGGCAATCGACGCCAGAATCCCTTCACATTCATCACATCGCGGATTCTTGAAATCAATGTATCAACACGCTCCTTCTCACCCACGATTGTTGAAAGTCCTGCCTTCGTTTTTTTGCTGTTGATCAGAACCTGTTCATCTTCGACGGTGATTTCAACTTCATCTTCTTTGATGCCATCGAGGATTTTGTAAAGTTCATCTCCATTTGCAGAGAACTTCAATCCCGTTTCGAAGGGAATGAGGATACAAATTTGGTCATTGAAGGTAGCTATCTCATGAGGATTAAAGATGAATCGGACTGCCTCCTCCAAAAATTCCTTTTTTGAAAGTCCTGGGCGGGCAAGTTGTAACGCCTCTAATAACTGTACTCTATTTAGGTTCATTTTCCCTCCTTATCTGATTGTTAAATTCAGTGCGATCAATCCCTTGTAATACAAACCATCTCTTTTCAAGATGATGAATCTCATTAAGGGCAATTAACACATCTACTTTGAGATCAGGTGTGCTTTTTGCTATTTCCATTAAATTTAAACCTGCCTTAGCTATGAGACGAAGTTCCTTTTCTTGTTTATTAGTTAGTTCGATCATGTCACATCCTTATCTGACCAAACAGGTCATCAATGATGTTGCCACCAAACAGATTGATTATTTGACCTGTTGAGTTCCACTGCACCCATTTCGCAAAAGCAATTTTGAATTTTATGATCTTCCCGTGTTCATGACAAGGAACAAAACAGCCCGTTGGCAATTCGCTGACTTTGAACACTGCAAATGCTTTTGGAGACTCAGGCATATTGCCCGATCCACAAATAACCCATGTATCTTTGAATTGTTCGATGAGATTTTCAGTTGTTGGATTCTTTTTGTAAGGCTTGAAATACACATCGTAAAATGGCTTGGATTTGAAACGGAAGATGATCTCAGCTTTTTTTTCCTGACCTTTGAGATCAAGATACAAAAGCTCCATGTTCAAACCAAACGAGATTTCTTCGCCCCTACTTTGTGCGAGATCGACTGACTCTTTTGTTCGGTTTGGTTTGAACGCTACGTCGCCGAGAAATCGGTAGCTTTTCATCCACTGATACTTTTTCAGAAGCATCTTTGACATTTTTTCGGCGTTTCTTTTTGCCTGAAGAAAGTCGGTCTCGAATCGTCCCATTGCTGTCATTTTGCATTTCCTCTTTTTTCAAAGTTAAAACAGTGTCCACGGTCTTGGGATAATAGTATGAAACTAACCGATGATATTCTTTTCCGCGAGCAAGAATTGTATCCTTCAGTGCTCGTTCTTTGTCGAGATTTGTAAGAGTAACAAAATTACCAGCGAGATAGAGCACCATCAATTTGTCCTTTCACTTTAGTTTCCTTTTCTTAAATATAAAACATTTATCTGATGTAGGAGCCAACAGAAATCGTGCGAACATAAATCCAGTAGGTCTGAGTGCCACGTTTTCAGCTTCGTGAGGAGTCAATTTGAGCTGAGTAGGACTGAGAATAACAGGTAACCCATCAACGTCAACACTAAACCAATCGTTGCACCATTGTTGAATCATCACCTTTTTGTTTTTATACTTTCCTCTGATTACAATTGCCATTAGCAAGCACTCCTACAGGTTCTCCGGCTCCAGTTCCTTTGAATTGTCTTTCCCATTCTTCTTTAAACAACTCATTAACATCAAAAGGTTCTCCGAGGGCAGCGATAACCCCTTTGTTTCAATATTGACCAATCGCCATTGCACTTTCATTTTAAGTCTCCACCACGCTTCCGTTCTCATTATCTTCCGACACAGAAACAGATACATCCTTTTTGAATCCGAACTTGTCTTGAATTGCTTTGAGAATTCCTTCAGCGATCATCTCACAGCTTTTGTCCTTGAGTTCAAAAGAGGGATGCAATTTTACTATTGTGCCATCGAGGAATCGCTTTATAACGAAAAACTCCAAATCACGATCATTATGAGTAACAGGGAGTTTCACTTCAACATGAAAAATGTGACGATGCGGCGCCCTGAGAAAATCAACTTCAAGAGGCGCATCTTTCCAGTAATGACTTCTTTCAAATTGTGTCCGGACGATGATATAGATTTTTGTGCTCATGAATTCTCCTTTTTAATAAACTCTGCCAAACCTCAGTCTGGCAGAGTTCTAATTCTGCCGGCGCTCTTTACGCCCTTCGATTGTTTTTCAATGCTTGAGATTCCGTACGAATCTGCTGTGCGATCTTTTTGATCAACTGCATACTCTTTCTCACTCTCGCGCAGGCAGTGTTCGCACCATGTTCACCGGCGTCAATCTTCGTGGCATCTGCTATACAATTATCTGCCAACTTCCGTAGCCCATCAAGGAGTTCCGCCATTGTGGGCTTTACTTCTTTCGCTTTCGCCAATTTCTCACCTCCTTTCAAATAGGAAATTTCGTCAACAGTGCTTTCCTTTTTCTCTTCCACGGACGAGGCCATGGGGGTATGCTTTCCTCCAGCGCTAAATAATAACTCAAATTCGCTTGATCTCTCATCGTCGCATTATTGCACACCCCTTTTTCAATGACCTTCTCTTGATCAGACACCTCTGTTTTTGAGATAGGAAACTCACCTCTTGTTTGATCAAAATTAACATGTTCGAGGATTGATTTGCCCATTTTAAGACCGATTGATTCGAGATATTCATGAACTTGTTTTTGAACTTCAGGAGACAGATGAACAAAATTCTCCGCTTTCATCTTACTTTTCTTTCTTGCTGATACTGAAATGATATGTGGAGATTCATCATAGACGAAATGATTGTTTTTCTTTTTAGGGGTAATAATTATGCCGTATTTTCCGAATTGCATCCAACTTGTTGAATCTATTGAGAAAAAAGGGAATTCAACGATCAAATCAGGCGATGTCATTGCGAACCCATGAACTTTGTTTCTTGGCATTCCTTTACTGTCACAGATCAAGTCAAAAACAATATCACCTGAATTCATCAACCATCTACTTTTCGTCATTTGCTGACCAAGACCACCAATGGCAAAATATTCATAATTCTCTATGTACTTCTTCAACCATGAAATATCTTCGCCTGTATGATAGACAGGTAGAGGATTGAGGTTTTTGCTCTCCATGTACTTCTGCACCTTCCACGTCAGTTCAGCGTTGCTAATGACATCGAGATTCACATAGAGATCGATTTTGTCTTTGTTCTCGTGCAGCCAAGCACAGTAGTTATCAACATATGCCCAAAATTCATCTGTCTCATAAAATGAGAAATCAAATTGAGATTGATTATCTTTTTTCGTATATTTTTTGAACAAAGAATGAGCACCACTGTCCACAGCAATCTTCATCGTCATCCTTTCATGATCTCATTCACCATATTTTCAATCGCATGCTCACCTTTTTTGAGAAGATCAAACCTATTTTGGTTAAGTGGAAAATCATACTTTTGCATCCGATGGCCCTGCCAATCACCATAACTTCGCTCTTTCATTATTATTATATCACGAACGATTGCAATTGATTCGGCCATCGTTCCAAATTTGAAAATAGGGTAGTACATCTCAGCGTAAGCGATACGATCAGGAACAACAGGATAACATCGAGCGAAGACCGCCTCTTGCATTGCGTTCCCCCAATTCTCTTGAGATGCATAACTGACCGCAATCGTCGCCCGTTCAAGAAGATTATAATATTCCTGCTTCGTCTTTGTGACCTCCTTTGTCCTGACAAATTTCCAATCAGGAAACTCAGATCGTAGGATACTGGCAAGATAATCAAACAGCTCAGGATGCTTTTCGAGATCGAGTCGATGAGGGAACACAACGATTTTTTCCTTCTTGAACTTCGATGGATCCTGCTCATAATATGTAGGATGCCCTGTTATAACGAGCTTCTTCGGATCAACATCACGCTTCGATACGATCAGGTTTTTGTGCCATTGAGTCTGCAAAAATATTTTGTCGCAAATCCTCAACCATGCATTCTCCAGATGTTCACCCCAATAACCCATTCCTACTTGAGTGATGAAATCTGAATCGTCGTAGGTGCCAGCATGAAGCAACCCGTAAATCTTGAAGTCAATTTTCATTGCATCGCGAAGGTAAGCCAGCATCTCAATACCGGGATACCAGTAATCATGGATAAGAAATGCATCATTGTTCGTGATCTTGCCTTCGTAGGTGAGTTTGCAGATTTCAGCGAGTTGCATTGCTTTGTAATAATTCGTTCCGCAGATGTCGAGAAATCTCCCATCTCTGATCTTATCAGAAAGAGGTTCAGGATTGATTCGAATATAAGGAACTCCAAGACGTTCGTATTCTGATTTGAACCACCTTTGCCAGTTGGCGGAATAACGTTCTTCGAGGGACTCGATGGGCACATCAATAATTCGTTTCATGGTGACTCCACTATTTCTGTATCTTTGTCCAGCATTTCTTGCCAAATAGATTCACCCCATTCTTGTAATTGAGTAAATGTAAATGGTGTAAGATTGCCAATTTTTATCAGCCTTTGCACACCATTAAGAACAGCTTCTGGAGCAATGCCTTCTTTGTACTCCATACCGATGGCATCTCTTATCTCGCCAAAGATATGGAGCATTCCTTGTCGGTCATTCAATACTGTCTGGTATGATTTTTCAATTTGCTTCTTGGTCATCTTACTCACTCTCCTTCCTCATAGGCAATCATTTCGCTTACCTCACGATATTCCATCATTACGTCAGCGAGAATTCCCAACGCCTCATAATTTGACTTTGCTCCATAAACAACGATTTCAAAACAGGCATAGGCTGCTGCTCGTGCTTCATAACCTTCGTATGCTTCAATCATCTCACAAAGTTCAGTGGTCTTTTTTATAATATCATCCTGTGTAATGCCTACTGGTGTCTCGTCGTCGATTTTCTTTTTGTCGATAAGTTTAAATGGGTGAACCTTAGTCTTCTCGGTCATAAATTATCCCCTCCTATCCATAATGGAAATCTTGATCAGATCGAGTCCTTCATTTCTGACAGTCTGTTCTTTGAATGCTCCATAGATGGCTGAAGTCGTCATGCCCGAAATTGATTCAACATTAACTCCTCGACACGTCATACATCCATGACCTGCTCTCATAACAAGCATTGCACCTTTAGGTTTCACTCCTTGAACAAAATGATTTATGACATCCATACAAAGACGCTCTTGCAATTGTGGCTTGCGTGAAAAGAAATCTATGATTCGTACAGGCTTTGATGCTCCGACTAAAGACGCATCAGGTATGTAAAGTAACCAAGCATGACCTTGGAACGGTAAAAAATGATGGCTACAAATTGATGTGAATGTGATGTTATCAAGCATAATAATTTCATCGTATCCTTCATTGGGAAACGAAGCAATCTCTTTTGGATCTTGATCGACATTTCGGAAAAACTCATTACAATACATTCTCATGAGCCGATCAGGGGTATTCTTGAGATTTGGATCATCAGGATTAAAACCAAATCCCTCTTTACTGAACAAGAGCTTGAACAGTAGGTTTTTTATGAACGGTTTTTCCATTCTTCTTCCTTTCTTTCAAATAATAACGGCTGAGTCTTCCCCTCTTCTGTGTAACAATTATATGCGAATCTGCAAATTTTCTTCTGATTGCATTTAGGTGACTGTTGATTCTTTGCACGTTGCATCCCGCAGCGCGAGCAATTTCAGGCAAAGTATATCCGCCCTTCACTAACATCTCATTGATCAGAAATGCTTGAGTGCCTTCCGTATTTCCAAAAGTGTCACACTTCCTTACATATTTGAATTCCGACATATACCCCGATCTCGATTTGATTTCATCAATAAAAATGTAGTTGTAAAGTTGCTGCACATGTTTGGGCAAGTGGCTTTGCAGTTCCTCCGGAACATGTTCGACGATATACGCAAATAACTCGACACATTCTTTCTTCGTCAAACCTATTGGGTTATAGTGTTCGAGTTCTTTTGGAAAATATCTTGAATGACGAAGATAGCCATATTCCCTCAGAACATCATGATACACTATTTCTCGTAGGTCTCTCACGGAACATTGATCACCTTATCTGCCTCTTTCATTTCCCCAAATCAGTACATGCAATTGAGGGAGGGCTCGTATATCAGAAGACCATCGTCTATCACGTAGTACCAATGCACAAATCCATTTGTATTTTTCTATCAATGAAGTGAGGCAATCCTTTCCTACAGAATTACAGGGCTGTAATACCTGAGGCAGTCCTATTTTTTTCGCAAGGGAGTTTACCTTTATGGCATATTCATAATCATCCTCATCAAATATGAGAGTTTTTATTTCATCTTTCTTTGGATTTAATTTGAGGATTAAATCCTCGTTACTTTTTTCTCCTGTACAAGGTGTTTTTATGTCCATTGATACCGTATGAACCATATCAAAACTTCTACTATAATGCAATCCGTTTGTCTGCAAAACAATGTGAAAATCATTTGCTCTAAGCATCCCTATAAATGCAGATAACTTGTCTTCAAATTGAGCAATTTCCCCTCCGGTCAAACAAATACTATGACAATTACTCTCAATGCATTCCTGTAATAAACTTAATAGTGTTCTTTTTTTACCTTTTCCCCAGCTATACATTGAATCACAAATTTTGCATTTCATATCACAGGTAGCAGCTCTTACAAAAAATTGTACCATCCCTATTGATTTTCCTTCCCCTTGAATTCCTTTGAAGGTTTCGCAGATAGGTATGGTTTGATTATTATGCAAAGTATTGAAATGATCAATAAGCAACAAAAATTTCTCTTTTTTCTTATCATCAATTGTTATTGGCAGCAATTTGTTTGCTAACACATAAACCGCAGCCGAAGTTGCAATTGACAAATGCCAACTATGCTTATAGCCTTTCTTATAATCATTTGTCAATTTAATTCTATATGGTATTAAAACGCTGTCCAAAACAAAGCCCAGCAGCAGTAAATAATCCATATTTGTATTGCTGAAGGCTATGGTTATACCTGTCTTTTTGCTATCAGAAAAAGAAACCCAACCATCACTATCAAGAAACCCGCAAATGAATTCCCAAGGATGTTTTGTTATGATTGTCTTCTTAGAAAGTTCCTCCTTTATTCGTGATTGCAACCCCTTGGTTTCTGCGTGAAAAAACAATTCACAACTTTTCTCGGCATATCGAAAATATAATTTGGAATCAAGAATGACCGAGGCTTTTAATACCAAATCATCGATATAGATTTTATTATTTCTAACCGCAAACCCCAAATTAGTTTGGGTTTTTAAGCCGTCTCCTATCCAATACCCAACCAAATAAGAAAAGTGTTTTTCATTCTCATCAGAGGATAATTTCACAGGCAAAGGAGGAACATAACTTGGATTTTTGTTTCCTTTTTTACCATCGCTGCATTTTTTCCTCATTGCTTCTGTTACAACCTTCATAAATCTGCCCTCCATGTCGCACATGAATCACTCGTTTCCCATAAGGAAATTCGTAGGAGAACAACGTCAGTGCCAAACTGCCTAAAAAAAGCCTCATATAATTGATATGAAAAAGAATCAACCATCTCCTCTGCTGTAGGATTCGCCCATCGTAAATTCAAGTCGGTGTGATCCAACTCGTCAATAATACAACGATGAACGACTTCTTTGATTTTGCCAAAGTCTACAATCATCCCCCTTTCAGGCCCCGATGATTGTTTAGGACCCCCTACTTCAATTTCTAACCGATAGGTATGTCCATGAATTTGTTTACATTTTCCTTCGTGATCAGGCAAATGATGTGCCGCATGGAACTCAAATTGTTTACAGATTGACAACATTTCAATAACCTCCCGGTCTTTTTAATAAACGCTTTTTTATTCAAGTACATTTAGTATACACTTTTTTTAAAAAATCCTACTCACTGTCGTCAACATCAACTATTCAATCGTCATCGTTACAAGACACCAAAATGGAACCGGCCCAGAATTGACCGGCCCCGAAGTTCGTGAGAAGTAAAGCGTTTTGAGACTCTGCATAATCATCATGACGACCCACAAGCATCCCCACCCTCATAAGTTTCTCAATCTTTTCCATCTTCGTCTGATTCAGAGTAATCATCCCATCGACATGACCAAGTATCCCTATCCATTCTGCAATGTCTGTTTGATCGGTGTTCGCTTTATAAATGGCTCCACGGGTTCCTTGTGAAGGTGCGAATACAGCGCATTGACGCTCAGATGCCATCTGAGACAAACGCATCCAAATTTGATCGATTTGCTGAACTCTTTTCTCGCGGGGGTCTTCAGGTTTAAGATTGCTCGGTTGATCTATTCCGATAATATCACAAATGAACATTTCTTTTTCTTCAAGCAAACGAATATCACGCTCGATGTCTCGAATGGTCGCTGAATATTTTGGATATGTGAGCATCCGTATGTTGTCGCCAAACATATTTGTAAATGCACCTGTCGCTTTATTCATTCCTTTAATTGACAAATCAGGATAGTCGATCTTCTCGAACCATGTTGCAACTTCAAACTCTCTTGGATCAATGATACGACATACAGTACAGGGCTTGTAGGTCATTGATGGATCAAATTTTGGCTTCTTCCCATTGATAAGAAGAGATTCTTCATTTACACGTTGGGATTTGTTACATGATCCTTTTTGATTCTTCTCACAATCGAAGCACGGAAAGAACTGATCTTTTGGTTTTGTGAATGTTCCTATGTTTCGAATGATTCTTTCAGCGATTCGTATACTCTCCATTTCTAATGAGACAAGCAAGGCGTTCCTGCGAAACGAGGCAGCCAAAGTCATTGTATTTACTAAGAAATAACTTTTTCCGCGTTTGAACAAACCCAATACACCATACAAACAGCCTCTCTCAATCGGGCCTATGATCTGCCCCAGTGCTCCAGGGTATTGAAACAGACTGCGATCCTCCTTGTTGAGAATTCTTCTCATCAATTCTTTGTCAAAGGGTGAAATTGCAGGCGATGTTGCGATGGAGAACTCTTTATAATCACTCATCTCCGCTTCCGCTTCATCAATCTTCTCAAGTTCAAGAAGATTTCTAACACGCTCCGCTCTGACCTTCAAATTCTGTTTGGTGAAATACTTCTTTGATCTATTGAGAAAGTAATCATCGTTGACCGGTCCTTCGAAATCAACAAACCGTTTGTTGAGAATGACCAAGAACTCCTCAATCAGTTTTGCATCTGCCTTATCAATTCCAAATTTTCTCTCATTGAAAATGTCTTGAATATGGTCTTTGGGTGCTTTTTGATATTCTTTATAATAGCTCATGCACCACAAGCAGATTGTTTTCAGACTGTCATTGATGAAGAAATCAGAGTTGAAAAGGCCTTGCATCTTTGATAGGAAGATGTCAGAGACGACCATGCCAAGGGCAATCACCTGCTCGTCTGAGGAATCCACAGTGCGCCGTGTCCAAGCTGACATGAGATTTTGACTCCTAGGTTCAATTTGAATTATTCAACATGATGAGTGTCGTCTTTCAGACGTTCGTTGATTCTATGCTCAAAGGACGTGATAGAAATGATCGGTTTTGAGAAAATCTAATGCTGCTTCAGCATTTTGGCTCCTCTATTTTTGGTCCCCATTCATTAATCTGAAAAGGCTTTATGGCTGCAATTCTTGGGCCATAGATTCCCATGTCAAGAGCATAGGAGATGTATAACATCGGTGCCACTCCTTCGACTCGCACAATCAGATTGAAACATTTGCCGTGTTCCAATTTTGCAAAATAGAAACCAGACTCTTCAGGTATTCTTATCATTTTTCTTCCTCCCATTCGTCAAGCAGATACGTTGCAGTCAGATCAGCGCAAGCAATCAATGAGACAAGTTTGTTCTGTTTGAATGCCTGATTGCATGAAGCCCCGCTCGGATAGTTAAAATGAACAGCAGGATCGAACCCTCCTAAGTGCCAACGAATTGCAAGGGCTTCTTCGTCAGTCAGGTCCATGAACTTCTGAATGAGATAGACAGATTTCTCCCCATGACCCATAGGAAATTGATCTTTCACAGTTCTGAAAGGAACCTCGACCCACTTCCCATCAATCTTCTTATTTCTCATTTCCATCGTGTAGAAATCTACTTTGCAAATGTCATGGAATAGAGCACAGATCGCAATTGATTCGTCCTTCACATCGACTTCCGTAAACTTCTTCAGCTCCATCGCCGCGTCGAGAACGGACAAACTGTGCAATGCAAGTCCTTTGTCATGCGCTCCATGATACTTCGTTGATGCAGGAGCGGTAAAGAAGTCAGTTCCTTCAAGCCACTCGATCAGTTCCTTTATACCTTTCCGCTTGATGATCTTCGTTTCACCTTTAAACTCTTTGATCAAATCACTCATGTTGTTCTCCTTTTATCTCAGTTTTATGCATACGCCTGATAGGATAAGTAGAGGGCATATTCCTCTTTACTCTTTTTTCAATGAACCACTCGTACCATTTTATACCCTACACTGGTATGATGCTGCAATTCTATTCGATGCCACCATACGATCAGTTTACTATAAACGGTAACTCCTACTTACAACCTATCAGGCAAATCATTAGTTACAGTTTCCATTTTAAATCCTTCGATCAAATCACTCACGTTGTTCTTCTTTTAAAGAATTTCCATTTCATCTGGACCAAAACATAGATGATGGTTATCCGATGGAAGATTCTGTTCAAACCACTTGGCAGCATCAAGAGATTTCTGCCTAAGAGCCGAGATAGCACAACATGTATTAGCCATAAATCCCCTCCTATTTGGGAGGTCCTTTCCCGTTAGGAAATCTCTCTCGCCACAGAATTGTGGCATCCGGATGACCTCCAATACAACCCCAACCCAACACCTTCTAACCTCCTCTGGCGCTGGACCCACAGGAACTTTTACCACTTTCGCTTTCATGATTTTTCTCCTTTTAATTATTCACCATCTTGTATTTTGGTGTTCGCTCTCCGTCTGTTCGCGTGAAGATTGCTTCATTTTGAAGGTATATAGGCAAGATTTGTTCATAGGTGAGATCAGAGGCAAGAAAGGCTGCTGAAATAGCTTTTCCTCTTGATGCGTTTGTAACAGCGGTCACAAGCCATCGAGCAATGTTTTCATCTGAGAGATTGCGCCCCGGCATAAGTCTCTTTTTGTTCACTTCGAGAAATGCCTTCAATCGCTTCGTCGCCTTTACAAATGGTCCTTTCGATTTTATCTCATCCTTCGTGCCAAGTTGCTGTCGCTGATACTCATCCATGATTGCCTTCGTCAATCCCGGATCTTCATCCTTTAAATACTTATCTGTTACAAGTTTAGCATCATTTTCAAAAAAGTGCAGAAACAACGATTTGTGGATTTCACCATTTGAAAATGTGTTCCACAAGAATTCATGAAGGGGTGTTTTGCGAAGTTTCTCTTTATAGGAAGAGCCAATCGACGCCTCATAATCAGGGTCTGTTGCGGCAAGAGCAAACTGATCAATCGATTTGATGAAATCCTTCCTCTTGAATTTTTTCCCTTTGAAACGCTCCTGCTCAACTTTGTATGGAAAGATTCCCAAAGCAAACTTATGAAGCAAGCGGATGATCTCATCGTGACGTTTTGTACCTTCTCTGTGTTGAGTTAAACCCTTTGAGTTCCAATAGTCAATGACAGCAGCATAGACACTCTTTGATTCTTCAGGAACAACGACAATCTTTTCTTTCAAGCCATGTATGTTCTCAGGCCCCACAAAGTCCTTTGCTACAACAGGTTCTTCATTCGTTGCTTCCTCCTGAAAGGAGTGATCTTTTTCTTTAGAAAAAGTTTCTGAAGTATTCTCTGAAGTACTCTCTGTTCTGTTATTCTCCTTCGGGATTGTCGCTGCTCGTAAATCGGGTTTCTCGTAAGGACGTAAATCGGGATTGTCGCTTTTCGAGTAATGATTTGTAATGATGTCATTTAATGCCTGAGCATCACAGATGTTGTAATAGGTGACGCGGGTTAAAGTGGTGTAATATTCGATAAAAAGCTTAATGGGATATTTGTCTGCATCTATAACAGCGTCCCCTCGTTTATGTGCAATTCTTTTCAGAGCAGTGTCAAATTCATCTTTTGAAAACCCCAGTTCCTCACACCATGAATCACCTTCATTATAAAATTTTGCACGTTCATCATATTGCACCTGTGATTCATCTTCACGCTTTTTTAGAGGGAGTCTGTATTTATAGAAAGGCTTCTCTTTGTTATGAAACCACCAGTACAAAATTTGTTGGAAGAGAATCGTTGCAGTTATAAGATCACCACAAAGGGGTCGGAGTTTCTTTCGATAACTGATTATGTTTTTGTCATCCGCGAGAATTTTGAGTGCGTGACGGGACATTTGTTAACCTCCTATCTATCTTATGGAACTTTAAACAAGGTATCATTCCTGATTCTGTGTAGAGTTGAATCGGAATACCTTGCTTATCAGCTATAGAGCACATGTCTCTTGTGCCTTTGCTTTTTTCGATATTGTTATGGAATGCGAGAACTAATTCGATGTCAGGATTCTCAGTGAGCATTTGTCTGTTGCGGATCGGGCCAGCAGCTTTTCCATATACTTCCCATTGAGCAGGATAAATGAGAACTTTGATGTCCCACTTCTTTGCGATCTCTCCTGCGATTGAATCGGCGCCTCTCGCTGCGCCGTGAACGATGATCGAATCATCAGGAAGAAGATTGAGAAGAGCGTGTCGAATGACTGCTCTGTTCGACCAGTTTCTGTCGCCTGTGACGAGGACTTTCATGAATGCCTCAAATAGAAACACCCTTTTGAAGGTTTGGGCAAGATCAACTTAGGAAGTGAATGGATGTGAGAACCTTAGTTGTTCTTGTTTCCAGGCAAGACGATCTAAGGGACGGTTAGATGACCTTGCCCACCCCTTCAAAAGGGTGTTGATTATTTTAGTTCTCATTTCCTCGTCCCGCTTTTGTCGATCATCTTTTATACAGCGGCCTGGATCGCTATTGTGTATAAGATAAACATTGACTTTCGCTTTGTCAAGAGAAAATTTAATACACCGCCCTTGGGGAGGAGCGAAGCGGAAGCCCCCGCCTTTAGGCGGGATGCTTTAGCCTGTTCCAAGTTAAAAAACTATTGACATTTAATTTCAATATGTTTATATTAAGATCATGAAGCAAACACTGATGATAAAACTTGCTCCCGCAGATGAGCAACATAAAATTCTCCTTGAAACTATGGAGCGTTTTAATAAAGCCTGTAATTGTATTGCAAACAAAGCCTTTGAACTCAAAACAGCCAATAAAATAAGGCTTCAGCAATGCGTTTATCGGGACATCAGAAAAGAATTTGGTCTTTCTGCTCAGCTTACAATCAGGGCAATTTCTAAAACTTGTGAAGCTTATAAACGGGATAAGAAAATTCTGCCAGTATTCAAACCCCGCGGAGCCGTTGTTTACGATCAAAGAATCCTGTCCTGGAAGGGATTGGATAAAGTTTCTCTCCTGACCTTGGAAGGCCGACAAATTATCCCGATTAGAATTGGAGCTTATCAGGAAGCAAGGCTTGACCGAATTGTAAGGCAAACCGACCTCATCTATCGGGATAAAATCTTTTATCTTGCCACGGTAGTTGACGCTCCTGAACCACCTGCCAACAATCCTGACGAGTTTATCGGCGTGGATTTGGGAATAAAAAATATTGCCTTCGATTCCGATGGTGTTCAATATTCTGGCGATACGGTCAACGCCCTTAGAAAACGCCATGCCAAATTGAGAGCGAAACTTCAAAGCAAACAAACTAAATCGGCTAAACGGATTCTGAAGAAGCGCAAGAGAAAAGAAACTCGTTTTGCCAAAGACGTTAATCATGTAATCTCCAAGAAGATTGTTAAAAAAGCAAAAGACACTGGGAGAGGCATTGCCCTTGAAGATTTGAGGGGTATCCGTTCCAGAACGGTTGCAAGAAAGAAGCAGCGGAGACAACATAGCTCTTGGGGATTTGATCAGTTGAAAAAGTTTATCGAATACAAGGCAAAAATCGCCGGTGTTTTCGTGAGTCTGGTTGACCCTCGAAATACTTCGAGAACTTGCCCTGAATGTGGTTGTATTGATAAGCATAATCGTAAGTCTCAATCCTTGTTTTCTTGTATATCGTGCGGTTACTCCGCAATCGCTGATTACATCGCTGCAATCAATATTGGTTGTAGGGCAGCAGTCAATCTGCCATACGTGGCAGTCGGCTTATAGCCGACAGTTACAAGCCGCCTGCTTTAGCTGACGGTAGTTGACTTTCTTTTTGTCAAGGCCTATTTTACTGCCTCCATATACACCCACCCTGCTCTTCCTTTGTATGGGCCTGATCTCATTCTTACTTTTCTCAGAGTCCAACTGCTTTCGATGACAAGCACTCGCTCCCCTTTCTCGACGAGGAAGCATCGTCCTGAGAAGACTAAATTGGTTATTCCTTCCATGTCCCCTGCTACTTCAGCGTTCACCCAGTCATCATGGTAGTTCTTTGTCAAACATACCCCTGTCATTTTCATAACGATGACGCCTTCTTGTCCAGGCATCTGTGCTTGTGCTGGTGAGCATAGCAGCATTGTCATCACAACTCCAATTAATAATATTTTCATCATGCTCCTCCTCTCTGTTTTGCACTTTTTGGTGGTCTTCCTCGACCTCCTGGTTCCCATGGTTTATGATTGTAAGATTTTGGAGTATAGTCACATCCGATTGGGGGTCTGCCTCTTCCTCCATAGATCGTGCGTGTCCCAGGCCATGTGCTTCTTCTTTTGTTAAATGTACGGATGCGATGTTTCTCCATGCAAGATGGACATTTTGACTGCCCTTCAATAGTGTGCTCTCGACAACAGGTTGGGCACCAGCCTGCTTCTATCAGCATATGATATTCCATCTTCCTCATTTTGTTCAATATTTTCTTGACCTCTTCGGGCAGAGGATCGGGCTTTGCATCTTTGGGTTCTTCTGTCATTGTGTAACTCCTCTCGTTCGTTTGATAACTATAGGTTCTGGAGTTCGGGTTCTCGTTCGTGAGACTGCTCTCATTGCTCTCCCTCTACTCAGTGCAACAGAGAGCATCTCCCTTCTCTCGTCTGACATTTCGCCTCTGTTTGGATTCGTCCCGAATCGATAAGGAAAGCAATAGCAATCTTCCACAATGCATGTTCGAACAAGGTCTTTGTAACCCCCCATGCAGTCGAGACAGAATTTCCGAATCAGTTTGACAGAAGGGCGTCCTCTTCCAAGTCGATACTTCCAAAATTGGCACTCCCCATTTGCATTGCATTCTTTTACTTCCGAATATACTCCTCCATTGCAATGTACGCAATAGGCTCGAATCGCTTCACCTGGTGTTTGACTCATATTTTAAGCTCCTTTTTTTCTCAAAAATAGATAGTTGTCAAAACCGTCTTTTTTCTTTTTTGTAGCCTCATCGATTTGAAGTTTCAGAAAATCAATTTCTCTTTGGATTATACCTTTATGTTTTACCATGCGGGCAATATCCTCATCAATTCTATCCAGCGTTCCTTTCATGTTTTTTAAGCATTCCTCGTGCCACTTGATAGACCTTTTCATGTCATCAACTCCTTTCTCAATAATCGCACTTCATGTTCGCGGAGTTCTGCAGGATCTCCTTGATCCAACAAGATGATCTCTACATGCTCAACAATCCCCTGTAACATCACAGAAAGCTTCTCAGCTTCATTTTTCGCTTCAGCATCAAATAAGACGTATGCGTTTCTGATTCCTCTCAAGAGAAGAACTTGATCGCTTGTCACCTTAGTTCCCAGCGTCGCAACACACCCATCCCCTATTCGCCACACGTCTGTAATCCCTTCAACGATTATTGCATCTCGTTGTACTGAGTCTATATTATACAGCGTAGATTTTAGAGGCATCTTTGATTTGGAAACTGCTAATGCTTTGTATCTCTGATCTGATTTGTCTGTGATGTCACGCCCAACAAGCGACACAAGTGTGTTATCCAAGTAGACTGGGGCAACGATTCTGAATTTGAAATCCCCGATGTAAGTTCCTGCGTATAGATTGTACCTGCGAATCAAGAAAGCAGGATCGAAGTTTCTATTTTTGAGGTAGTCGAGATGTTCTTGAGGAAATTCTTTCGTCAGTCCTTTCAGCTTCACTTCATCAGTATAGATAGGTTCTTTGTATCTTTGAGCGATGGCTGCATCCAAATTCAGAAATTTTTTGGTGATGGCGTAAGCTTGCTTTTTTGAGCAATGTTCCAGTTCGGCGATGAGGGCGATACCGGTTCCTTTGGCGCCACATCGGAAGCAGCTGTAGGATGCCGCTTCAAGATTTATGCCCAGATGAAAGGAGTTATCCCCACAAAAAATACACCTTATTCCAATCCAGCCACTACCCACGTTCTTCCCCGATGTTCTGTAGTCAATGTCCCGGTCATCGAGGTAAGATATAACATCAAACCCGATCATGTGTTCTCTCTTATCGCACAGCGACAATGATATTGTTTCGAGGGCTGATACAATTTATATCAGTGACAATTTTTACCTTCGCGTTCTTGATTTTCTTTGCGAGATAATATGTCCACAAATCATACTCGCTTAACTTTCGTCTGAGCCAAGCTTTAGCGAATATATCATTTGAATTACCATGACAGCAGGGCATTATGATCAGTGCATGAACTTTAGATTTATTGAACAGCTTGACGATCTTTTCTGCCGTCTGGCAAGGGTGGACGGAAACCCAAATGTTGTTTTTCAAGTCGATATTGGGAAGAGTTTGAATATGATTTATATCCTCTTCCAAATAGGCAAAACGTTTCACTCTGTTATAGTCGCCTTTTCGTTT
>Ga0180007_10001614_pt1 | contig 29480 bp, 54 predicted proteins | sample MM_PC_MetaG_FD_121122 | JGI IMG/M metagenome (GOLD analysis project Ga0180007, IMG submission 121122) | Groundwater microbial communities from the Aspo Hard Rock Laboratory (HRL) deep subsurface site, Sweden - MM_PC_MetaG | ecosystem: Environmental > Aquatic > Deep subsurface > Groundwater... | reverse complement strand
TCGAATTAATAACATAAGATTCAGGTCTAAATAACACCTCACAACCATCTGTTTCCAAATTTAAATTGTGTTTATTTGCTATTTTTTCGAAAGCAGTAATTATTTCTTTTATCTGCGTATTATCATATGATTGTTCTTTATATTTTGATAAATATTCATTTGCTTCATTTGTTGCTATTGTTTTTGGATCAACCTCTTTTACCATAATCAATCTCCTATATCTTCACCATCTATAAACGGCATATTTAAATCAAAATATATATATGGCTCAATATGACCCAATATTGACTTGCAATTCTTTTGCAATATGTGTTTAGCTTTTTCTTCCATTAATGTTAAATCTAACATTCTGCCTCCTTATGTCCAGCAGCAATAAATAAATAGCTATTTTTTACTGCCATTTCAAGAGAAAAAAGACCACTTTCGATAACATGTTGTGATTCACTATTCTTATGAGGATAATTATTGTCTCTCAATATAGCTTTAGTTAAAAATAACTTACTACCAAGTATCGTTGATATCTTTCTACTCCTTGAAGACTTAAAGAAAGCTGTGAGATATGCCTTTGCATTTTTATCACTTGAGTCCATTGCTGAACAGAAGGATAAAGCATGTTCGTATATTTTATTTACAATACACTGTTTTCCAAATGCATTAATAAAAACCTGGTTAATCATTTTAATTCTATTACACATTTGATGCCATTCATATTTTCTGCTATTGTCAATATAGGCATATATCCCTTTTTTGGGATCACTAAAGATGCTAAAATCATAAAGAGCATAAGGTGCAAGTATTGCTACTTTATTTTTACATACCTCTATATCTAAACATCCTATTTCAACAAGTGCCTTTAATTCTTTGCACTGATACTTATCACAGAACCAATCAAAGAGAGGATCAATACACGCAAAATGCCCATTATCCAGTGGGTTATCAGCATGACTTTTACCTTTATCATTTTTTGCAATAAGATATTTATGATAAGTCGATTCTACATCTTTTATATATGGTAAAGAATTCCTATGTAAAACAGAAGATAGATAACAATGCAAAATATGCTTTGCTTCGAATGCTAATGGAATATTATTTTCACTACAAAATAAAGCTATATTTGAAAAAGTAGCCGCATCTGTACTAAAATTACACTTCCCAAGCTTGTTTTTTTTCAAAATAATTTTTCTCATTTTAATGCCTTCTAAAAAAATGATTTAATAGCTTTTCCTTATTAATAATCATAGAAAAAGCCAAGGACAATGTCACGAATCCCTGGCTACTAAAAAAAAGTGAAAGGCTATTAATATTTAATATTATATCCGACATAACTGTGTTTGTCAAGCAAAAAATCTTATCTAGTAATAGTGGTTGCTTGACTTCAATTATCTCCTCTAACTTTTCAACTTACTATTCTAAGATAGTTAGCATTTCCATATAACCATTCAAAATCTTCATGTGAAAGCAATAACATATCTGCGATTTCTTTATTCGTCATATTAAATTTAAGATCTTTATTATAGACTTTAATCATTTCTTTTATTGCTGTTGGTTTTTCTATTTTTAAATTTACGGAATGTTCCAATTCGAAACTTTGAGACTTAAACATTTTTTCAATATTATTATTTCCAACTATATGCCCATTTTGTTTAACTCTTTTTAATATTCTCGACATTGTAAGTCCCCATTGTTTTTTAAGTTCTGCAAGCTTATAAAGATCAATATTGACAAGTCGGTGATCAACCTCTGCCGACGGCATCAGAAACTCATATGCAAATTCTTCTGCCTCACTTTCTGCGTCTATTGAAATATCTTTACTCATTACAATATATCCAAGCTGTTTTGCTATGTTAAAACGCAGTTCTTCTATGTCTTTAACAAATATAATAGGTGGATTGTAACTCGTGATAATATGTGAATTAAAATCGGAAAGCATTACAATAATGCCACTTCTTTCCACTAAACTTGTAATCTTTTTGATTGCTCCATTAGGCACACGCCAAAGTCGCCTTACTAGATTAGCAATAAGCTTTGCAGATCCATATTCGTGTATGTCAAGATATGGTATTTCTGTTTTGTTTTCAAAAATTAATCTGCTATACAAACTAGCCACATTTAGACCTACAATGTTTGCAAATGCTCCATACATAGTCCTTTTTTTTGCAGATAACTGCTTATATTCTTTATCGAATGGATATAAAGGGTAAATATCTATTTTTTGCCTAAAGAAATCTTCTTTAAAATTTAAAGCTTTGGCGATTGTAGATATATATTTTTCTATGTCTACTATTCCAAACTCTATTTTTTGGAGAAGACTTGTATCTATTTTTAGCTTTTTAGCTAAATCAATTATTGATAACCCTCTATATTCCCTTGCAAGCTTAAATGTATTCATTGGATTATCCCCAATCAGTATATTTATCACCAACTTTAATTTTTAAAGCTTCTTCTTTTGTGTTAAACATTAAATTTTCATTGCTAACATGTCCGTATGCATTTGTTCTTATATTTAAAAACCATTTGTCATATTTAATATATGGCTTACCAAGAATTTCAACTACAAAATAATCAATCATATTAGGCATAATAACTCCTCTCTATTTTACTCTTTAATATCCTTTATCATTTTGTTTTTTATTCTTAAGCTTTTCAAGTTCATATAATAGAAATCTATCGTATATTTAATAGAGACATAACCGATGGGTAACTCCTTCATCTTATCAAAAGTAATCCAACTATCTCCGTTTATATCTTTAAGTATTCTAATATTCCTGACCTGTGGGTCTCCATCAAATGAATCATAACAATTATCACCTATTTGTATTTGAGTAACACATAAAGGACGGTATTTAACCTTAAAAAACCATAAATCTAAAAATTTATTAGTACTGAAAACATCTCTCGAATTAAATCTTCTATTAATCTCAAAAAAAGAAACCATTTTAGGTTCTTCTTCTGATTGAGAGACTAATGACCTATATAATGCATCTCTTGCTGCCTCTAAATCTTTAGCGATATAATCTTTTTTATTATATAAAAAAGAAAATAAAGCTCTTATTTCTGTGTCTTTAAGACAAACATTATACTCTATACCCTGTTCAAATGATTGAATATAATTATGTACTTTTCCAACTACTTCTTTTTTATTTAGTTGTTTTTCTGACAAAGATATCCATTTTAATGCATTTCTCTCCTCTTCATCAACAACAGTCTTTTCTTCATGTAATATATATATCTTAGAATCCAAGACATTATTGATTACATATTCCTTTTTCTTATATTTGATTATTGAACCTATTTCAAACATTTTTATCTCCTTGAATTTAATTTTAAAAATAAAACTTGACACGTAGGCATGTCCGACTTATAATATGAGTATAACATGAGGAGCTAAATATGTCAAGTAAAGAAATCATCAGTAAAAAAATAAAAGAAAAAAGACTTAAATTAGCACTTACACAAAAGCAAATAGCTGATAAATTAAATGTAAGCAGAACATCTATTGCTGATTGGGAAAGTGGCAGATACTTACCATGTGTTATAATATTCATTAGGTTAATGAAGTTGCTAAAAATAAAAGTAAAAGACTTATAAAGGAGTAAAAATTGAAATGTAAAATATTAATTTCAGAAAATATGCCAAGAAAAGAAATTTCTACATTAATAGATCAACTTTTATATCAGATAAGTATATCTATAGACAAAGAAGAGATAATTATTATTGATTTTTTAAATTCCGTTAATTTGAATTATTTTTTTACAAAATTTTATCAAAATATGTATTTGAATTATAATCAAGACACTATAGATAAATATATTTACCTAGTAAACATATCTCCATCTTTCGAAGAACAGAGAATCAAACTATTAAGTAAATATGCTATAGATATAGATATCATATTTAAGAATAATAAAACATATATAAATATGTTTAACGAAATGGAATATAAACTTAAAAATCTACTGCCTCAAGATATTTTAATACGACGACATAACATTGAATTTACAAACATTAAGATTTTTGATATTAAGCCTTTTATAGATCCAGAAATAGAAGCAGTTTGGATTTTAGAGAGAAAAGATAATGCTGAATATGTATATTATATTAAACTTTTTTTTAGGAAAGATCAAGATAATCAAATCTACTTCTTTAAAAACAATCAAGAAGAATTTATTGTGTTAAATAAAGAGGCATTACTTTGTGAAATAAGTAACACATTCTAAAACATTTAGGAATAAAAAAAATGAAACCATCTGATTTATATAGATTAAAACCTATAGAGATTGACTATTGTCTATATGCTCTCAAAGGTGTAATAGATGAACCTGTTTGGAATACATATAATGATCCAAACAAAAGGGTTGAATTACATAGTTATTTTTTCCATAGTTTTGACTCTGACAGATATATGCATCTGTTCGCTGTTAAAATGGATAATAAGTTTGTAATGATAATACAAAGAGCAGGTAGAGAAGGTAATGACTATATAGAGTATTTCATAACAGACTTTAGGCAATACATACAGCTTTGTAAATATATTAGAGGATTAAATCTTGAATATGATGAAAAACATCAGGAGCATATATACAAAGAAAATAAAATAATAAAAGAAATAGGAAATTTTTATGGTCATAACATTAATAATGATCTTACTAAGCTAGGAGGAAAAACGAAATGGCAGAAGAAAAAAACATATTAAAATTAAATGCTGTTAAAACAAAAGAAAGATATTATTTGACAGTGGAGGAGGTTAAACAAGTTGGTTGGCCATCCTTTTCCTTGGCTTCTCTTTTGTTTGATGGGAAAAAGGCATTTAAAACGATAGATCAAAAATGGGTTTATGTAGAGAAGAAACCTCAAAAAATAAGCAAAATGGTATCTCAGCCTCATATTAATTATCGTTATGTATTGCAAGATAAAAGTTTGCTATCAGAAAAAATACCAGCAGAAATAAAAAGGGAAGTTGCTGCTGATTATTGCGATTATGACAGTGAGTGGATATGGCAAGAACCGTATAAACAATATCAGTCACTATACAAAGAGGTATACGATGTACAGCCAGATAGAGAATTGATATACAATTTTGAAATAAACGTCATTCTGGAAGTTTCTACTATTACAGAACCAGAGATAATGAAATATAAGATCATTAAAAATAGAAAAGAAGACTCTATTGAACAAAGAAATGTAGAACATCAATTATTAGACAAACTCATATTCCCTTCGATACTCTGGCATGAAAGACCTTGTCAGTTATCATCTTTTGACTCTTATCAAATAGTAAGGCAATATGTGATTGATAATATAGATAAAGAGGTTGCAACAATATGGAAGAGTGATGATGATCTTTTTGAAGTAGTAAAAAAAATCAGACTTGCAAAAATAAAGAAGTATACAGTTAATGTTAATGCTTATTCTAAAAGAAGAAAACCAAAACATGTTGAACACACAGAAGAATATAAACAAGAATGTTGTTTTGAAATGACTCATGATAAAAGCTGTTATAGTCGTTACACACCAATTAAAGGCTTTTTTGGTAACAATCAAAAAGAACTCATTAAAAACATAGATGACTATTGCAAAGATTTAATTGCATTCATTAACACACCTATAATAGAATGCAGTAAATGTTGCGGACATGGAATTATAGTAAAAGAGTAGAGAAAGATTAATATGGACACAATTAAAGCTTTTAGAGAAAAAGACTATGGGCTTTTTATTGATACCTATATGTGTCAAAGCATTATAGGTATTGACAAAAATAATGGTAATGTTTTTTTTATTGATGGTGGGTTTGTTGAACCAATAGATATACTCAGATTTAATATTCAAAGCAAAAAGTTATATTTTACCTATTTAGGAATATCTCAATATCTAGGTAACATTGATAATGAATTATTAAATGAAGCTAATGCCTGGATAGAAAAAGCAAATAATATTATAAAGGTAAAAAAATGAGAACACTTACAAAACATGACAATATCGAAGGCAAGCAAGAGTGGTATACACCAAAATATATTATTGATGCCTTCCCTGTTTTTGATCTTGATCCTTGTTCGCCCATGATAAGACCTTTTGAAACAGCAAAGAATTACTATACAAAAGAAGATAATGGACTTGTTCAAAACTGGACAGGCTCAGTTTGGCTAAACCCACCTTATGGTAGAGAAACAAAAATTTGGATGAGGAAATTAAAAGAACATGGCAATGGTGTTGCTCTTATATTTGCAAGAACTGATACGTCAACTTTTTTTGATAGTATATGGGATGGTGCTGATGGAATTTTCTTTTTTCGAAAAAGACTAAAATTTATCAATGAAAATGGTGAAACACCAGGCGGTGCAGGAGCACCATCTTGTCTTGTGGCATATGGAAAACATTTTTGTAACATTATTAATTCTGAAAACTTTAATATCCAAGGCAAATTTTTATGGATAAGATAGGAGAATATTATGCTTATGCCTAAATTATTATATATTATTGGAAAAGTTATAGGAGTTACTTTTGACACCTTCGAATTAAAGGTAAAAACAGAAGATAATAATATAATCAGTGGATTTGCAACAAGTGAAATCATAGAACAAGCACTAAAAATGCGAACAGAAACCATTCAAGCTTTACTCATGAAACACGAAGCAAATCATTTTTTATGGGTAAAAGATATGAATGACAAAATATGTGAACTATCAGAGGAAGAAAGAACTAAATATCTTTTAAATAAATGGAATGGTGTTCTCGAGAAATTAGCACAGTGAATCACTCTAAAAATTCAACTAACAATGTTGAAAAACAAATATTGTTTTTTTCGAAAAAATAAACTTATACAAAGTCAACGGCTTATAGTACAAGACTATAAGCTTATCAATACTTCATAGCTGATATATGGATGGTTGACTAAGCACCCTGCTTCAGTTACATAGACTGAAGATAATTATTTCGTATGTTGATCGCTGCATTTATATCTGAATGCAGCTTATTTCCACATTTACACAAATACACACTCTTTTTTCTATTTTTCTTTTCAATTACTCCACATACACTACATTTCTGTGATGTATATCTCGCATCTACATACTCTATTCGCTTACCCTTAAAACCCGCCTTATATGTTAAAAAAGTCTCTAGCTGAAAAAAGCTCCAATTACTCAACCACTTATTTAACTTCTTTCCTTTTCGCTGTTCTCGCATCCCCTTTAAATCCTCTAATACATATATATTCGCTGGTTTCTTTACTATGCTCTTACTAATACAATGATTTACATCTCGAATGAACCGCTTCTCTTTCCCCTTCATTGAAACTAATCTCAATTTAGCAGAACGAGTGCCTTTTTTCTGTAATGTCTTTCTTGTATACAAGTGCTTTCTTCGTGTCGACCTTACTGCTTTTCCTGAAAACTGTTCCCCATCTGATGTAGTTGCTATATTGTAAATTCCTCTATCTATTCCTATTACACCTACATCATTAGTTTTTTCTGCTTCACCATCAAAAACTAAACTTATCCAGAAACATTCGTCTCGGAAAGATAACATGCAACATAAATATTTCCAATTATAAAATATACTTCTAAAATACTTAGGTATATTAAGAATTATTTTAATTCTATTTCCGATACAAGATAAGGTTAATTGTCTACCTCTTAGTGTAGATGTCCTTTTGTCAAACCTCAACGTAGAATAGCCACTCTTTTTAATACTTATTTTGCACTCAATAGCCTTCATGCTTTCAAGAGCATTGTCTCGAATAGATTGGATTAAACCTGAAGGTACAGCAGCATATTTTTCTCGAACAGAACCATATAATTCATGATGAGCTTTTTGTTTAGAATAGGTTTTATTATTAAAGGCATATTCAGTATGTATATTAAATATTTCAGAAGCAGTGTTCATAAGATCTTTTACATCTTGAATTCTCTCTTCTGGAATATTTATTTTAATTTTAATAGCTTTTCTCATGTTGAATACCTTTTTATAATTGACAATTTTAATATTTTTATTATAATACATGTATAAGTCAAAATCAACAGAAAAAAGGAATATTTCTAAAAATATTTTAAGGATAAAAAGATGAAATTAATCAAAGAGAATCATAACGTACACCAATTAGGGGTACATATAGTGTTTTGTACAAAATTTAGGCATAAAATATTTGAAGGCAAAAAAGAAATAGTACTAAAATATATATTAGGTGAGACATGTATAGAATATGGCTGGTTATTGCAAGAGATAGAGATTATGCCAGATCATGTACATTTATTTTTACAAGTAAAGCCAACCGATAGATTGGTAGATGTAGTAAAAACATTAAAAAGTATAAGTGCGGTAAAGATGTTTAGTGAGTTTAAAAGCTTAAAGGGGAAAAAGTTTTGGGGAAGCGGTTTATGGAGTAGAGGAACGTATTATGGAGGAGTAGGTCAGGTTAATGAGAAAACGATAGAGAAATACATAAGAGAACAAAAAAGTAAGTAATTCTGTAACCACTACCACAAGGATAGTGGTGTTTACCATTAGTCATAAATAAAGGAGATAAAGATGGTTATGGAAGATTTAAAAACGATTTTTGAAAGAATGGAGTTAAAGAAAATAATTATGTCATGCGTAGTTTTTGGCATTATTATAGGTGCTATATTTTTCTTTAAAAATTCTCAAACGCTCAAAGAACAGATTTTATCTTTTAAGTCAGAATTTGGAGCAAGATATGTTGTTTTAATACAAAACAGCAATAGAGATATTGTCAAAGTATACGAACTCAATAAAAGTTTAGTAAAAAATGAGACGAGTTCAGATGGTATTTATTTTCAATGGGGTAAAGATGTTGTTCATATATCACAACCTTATGAGTATTATAGACTAGGTAGTACTTTTGACCAAGCAAGAATAACCTATGGATATGGTGTAAACAAAGTAATGAAACTGTTTAAAAAAGGTCAAAAATAATGAGAGTACTTGATTTGTTCGAAAAGAAAGAAAATAGCCTTGAATTTGTTAATCTAGGATATTTAGAAGAAGAAAAAAATATATTCATTCAATATTATCCAGTTCCTAGAGCTTTAGGAGAACAATATCAATTTGGAAATAGATATGAATAAATACAAATGTATGCGGTGTTGTTCTGAAAAAACAGAACTGAACTTAGATACAAGTATGGTAAAATGTTTAGACTGTGGATTTACTATACCATTACAGCTTATATTTAACATACAAGAATTGTTGGAGTAGATATGATTTATATAGAAGAGAGTTATAATGACCAAATAGAAATAGAAGGTAAGTGGTATTATGCTAGACCAGAGAACTATAAGTATATGACACTATTCGAAAGGATAAAAGATGCCTGGTTAGTTTTTGTTGGTAAAGCTGATGCTGCTATATGGGGCAAAGGACAGTAAATTATAGAGTAGAGAATAACTATAGTTAAAAGGAAAAAAGATGTCTGATATATATTCTATAGTAAGAGAGCAAGTGTTAGATAAATTAATTGATAGATGGGGCAAGTATCAACCAACAGCAGATGAGTTTATACATCATATTCGTTTAGATGAAGAAGAAATTCAGTGTTTAAATAATGAAATCAAAAAACTAATTGATGCAACAATAATTAGGATAAACAAAGAATCTGAGATTAACAGAAAAAAATATGAAGTTTAAAAACATAACTATTAAACAATATTTCATTTTTAATGCTTATTTAGGGGTTGTTACCTTTATTGGTATGGGAATTGGTTCTGAAACCCTATACAAACTCAATGCTGCCTATTTAGGGTTTTTAATAGCCTGGAGAGCTACTATTAGTCAAGTATTAACACTAGTAGCAACGCCTTTTTATGGGAAGTTACGTCTCCATGTTCTTATCTTGTTTTCGGTTCTTGGAGATATAATTCTTGTCATTGCATTATTAATATTATATTTAAAATTTAATTGTACAGCCGTACATCTTATTTTTGTAGCATTTAATTATCATATATTTGTCTATACATTAGTAAGGTTTGAAAAACAGAATCTATTACGCAAGGTAAGCGATGAAGAGTTTAAGTACATAAAACAACTTGAACAGGTTTGTTATTTAGCAGGAGGAGCTCTAGGAGCATTCTTTGCCATGTTCTTCCATATAGGCAGTGAAATTAATTTTGATATTATCCCTTATATGATATGCATTGAGATTACAAACGTATTTCTAGCGGTAATACAATATAAATTGGCATCAAAAATAGATTATTAAGAAAGGAATTAAATAATGTTAGTTAAAAATATTATATGGAGAGAAAATGGAGATCATCCTCATGATAATTCAATCCTTATCCCTGATGAAGAAATAGGCGATTTTCTGAGTGAAGGAAAGGTTGTGCGTAGATATAGAACTCCAAAGTTTGATGGTCAAGAAGTATGCAAAAAATGTAAAGACATAATGCATAATCACGGATGGATTGAGGAATATCATTGTATCAAAGATCAGATTATATGCCCTGGTGATGAAGTTCCAGTTATTTATCTCGAAAAAAATGAAGAAATATATATTAAGAAAAGTGTTCAAAAAAAGGATATTGAAGCTATTCTGCGTCAGGGACTTACAGAACTTGATATTACTGAAAAAGACATAATAGATTTAGTTATGATGGTTAAGTTTATAATTAAGCAAAGAAATGATCACATTGTTAAATCAATAGATGTTATTGACGCAGGGAAAATAAAGATAAAATTTAATATTGAGAATAAAGAACAAATAGAAAATTTTAAACAAAAACTTAAAGCTATAACTATTGTAGACATTGAATATGAAGAATACTCTAGCGTTATTGTTAATAATGATCCTATCATGGATGTTGAAGAGATGGGAAACTCTATTTGGTTTGAACAAAATCAATCAATATTTAATATTGATTTTGATAAGCTAGGTAAAAATGATAAATTTTTTACTATATATTTTTGAAGTTACTTATTAGAAAGATAAAAAACTAATTATAGATTTAGATGGACTGGGTCTTTTTCATCCAAAGTTTACAATGTATTGCAGTATCAGATATTTGGATTAAATAGAAAAGAGGAAGTTATCATGAGTGATTTGAAACTTAACGAAATACAAAAATGTCTTGATATATTATCCCAAAGCAATAGCGAGCCATATATTAATCTTTGTGTTCTTGCTTATTGTGTAAATGTGTCAAGGTGTTCATGGTCTATAAACAAACAAAAAGTTACGCTATGGACTCCAGAAGGAAATACACAAGCAACGTTTGACATAGATTGTAAAATAATAAATGGAATAAGGACAAGTATTATAAAAGGTGTGGACTATGTTATTATTCCTGTAAGCAACTATCATAACCCATTTTATGAATATATATTACTTGATAAAGAAAAGGAAAGAAAGGGGGTTATCAAACTTGTCAAAGTATAATTTTTATAATTTTTACTGGGGAATAAACGCTGGGAGATTGGTTTTTCCTATTGGTGAAAATGAGCATGGTGAAAAAAAATATTTTGAAGTGTGGGCTTGTTTGAAAGCAAAAGAAAGATTAGATTATATCCTTATTGCTGGAAAAAAGATAATTGTAGATATGAAAAAAAAAAGAACGTACAATTTTGCAGAAGGGCATATAATTTGTGGTGCAATAGATGACTTTTTAACAATGGTAAACGGATATTAAAAATGATAAATTTTTTACTATATTTTTTTAATTTACTTATTAGAAAGGATTAAATATGGACAAACACTATGTTACTATTCGAAGAGAAGATATAAGAAAAATAAGGCAATATATCAAAAATGAAGCATTGAAATATACAGATCAATATTTTGATTTAGAGTTAGATGCTGATCATGAATCTAGCATTTTATATATACACCTTTATCCCTATTTCGGTAATATGAAAAGTTCCTTAGCAATATCTTGTGAGAAGCTTAATGCTCTTAGAGATATAGATAACTACTATAGTATGTTTGACAGATTTATTGATGAAGCATTTCAAGCTGCCCAAAAGAAAGAATCGGAAGATTATCAAAAAAGTTATGAGCTTTATGCGAACAAAACAGAGGATGGTGAAAAAAAATAAAAAAAGTTAATTGGAAAATAGACGAAATGAGTTTAGCTTTCTTTCCAGCCAAAGGAACAGTTGTTAATTCAAGCAAGCTCTGGATGGAAAAAATAAAAACAGTTCCTCTATCTGAAATGTTTGATCGAATAGCAAATGTCGAACAATTAGTAGGAGAATGGAATGATATACCACCAAAACTGTATATAAAGAAAGTGATTTATATATGCAACTGATGAACCATGCTAAGAAAATTGCAAATAACAAAAAAGGAGATAATAAGTGCCTGCAAAACTAAATTTAAAGATATTTCAAAAAATTGCAAAAAATAGAGGTGGTGAATGTCTTTCTGAAAAATATATTAATGCCAGAACTAAATTAATTTTTAAATGCAAAGAAGGACATACATGGAAAGCAATACCTAATCACATTAAAAATAATAACACTTGGTGTCCATATTGTGCAGAACGTGCCAAGATTGGATTACCTTATTTCCAGAAATTTGCAAAAGATAGAGGTGGTGAATGTCTTTCTGAAAAATATATAGGTAATCACCAAAAAATTACTTTCAAATGTAAAGAGGAACATATTTGGGAAAGACACGGAAGTGCTATAAAACAGAAAAAAACGTGGTGTCTTACATGTGCATCAATAAAACGAACAGAAGAAGAAAACAAGCTGTAATATAATCTTATTTTTTTTTTGCAGAAAAGACTTGCATTATAGATTATCTTGCTTATAATGTCTATAGTGTCCATAGTGCAAGTTTTTGATATATTATTTTTAAGGGAAAGTGGTAATGGATATAAAATATTGGCGAGAACAGTGCAGTTTTTCACAAGCAGATTTGGCAGAGAAGATAGGTGTCGACAGTGCAAGTGTATCTAGGTGGGAAAGAGGAAAAAATAGACCATCAATAGAACATCTTCTGAAATTACAAGAACTTTTTAATAGGATGACTAAGGGCGGTTGGAATGAAAGAGTAGGCGAAATAAAAAAGAAAAAGATAGCAGAAGGTAAATTCAATTTTCAATATTTAAAAGAGTTTGAAAAGGCATCAGATGAGTTTATTTCTATCGCAAAAAAATTAAGTAAATTTTGTGGTATAGAAAATCAATTTATAATGAATACACCTAAACCTACTTTTTGTTTAGGTTCTTATCCTTGTAACGATAATACTGTAACAGTTTTATTTGTTATTGACCAAGACAAAACGCTGAAAGCCTGTTCTAGCATAGAGATAATCGCATATAATGTAGATATGAATTTACTATCTCACTTGTATTTTTCGAATAAAACATGTCGGTTTGGATTTTATGATCAGCATAACAAACTACAAGAAATAAATAATATTGAGACATTTTTACAAACAATAATTGAAACTGTATTCTTAGAAAAATAAAGCTAGGAGCTATTACATGTGTAGAACAGAGAATGGAACTAACGCTGTGAGAATAATGGTTGATTGCTTCACATTTTGTCCTTCATGTTATTATAGGATGAAGTTGCGTTTAACTGCAAGAAACGGTGAATTACAAAAAATTAAATGTCCAAAATGTTTTTGTGAGTTTTTTGGACAAGAGCATTATTTGTGAAAAGGAGAATTAAAATGACAAAATTAACTATAGATAATTTTCGAAAGATAGCAAAAGATAAAGGCGGACAATGCTTATCAAGTAAATATTTGAATACACAGACAAAGTTGTCTTTTAAATGCAAAGAAGGACATGTTTGGGAAACAATGCCTATTAATATTGAGCATTATGATACTTGGTGTCCACACTGTGCAAAGAATGTTAAATTAGACATAACAGCATTTCAAGAAATAGCAAAAAATAAAGGTGGAGAATGTTTATCAAATGAATATATTGATCTAAATACAAAACTTACCTTTAAATGTAAAGAGGGACATGTTTGGAAAGCATTGCCTAAAAATATAAGACATTATAATAGTTGGTGTCCACACTGTGCAAAGAATAACAAATTAGATATAACAGTATTTCAAAAAATAGCAGAGGACAAAGACGGTAAGTGTCTATCAAATAAATATGTTAATATACAGACCAAGTTGTCTTTTAAATGCAAAGAAGGTCATATCTGGGAAGCTCTTCCTAATAATATTAGAAATAACAATACTTGGTGTCCTATTTGTGCGAGACTTGCTAGGATTAAATAGCAAAAAAGATATAGGAGTATAACATGATAGATAATCTTATAATAGAGGCTAAATCACAATTGATGCAGAATAATGTTTTAGACAAAAAAGAATTACACTTTGAAACTATTGGTATTGAGAATAGAATATTCGAAGAAATAAATAATAATGTTTTTGTTCATAATCATTATCGCAATATGAAGCATTTGAACTTCTCAGAAGAGTATATTTCTTGTCAAATAATAAAAATGCTTTGTAAGCAAAATAAAGAATTAGAACAAAGATTACTTCATGAAGCTGAAACTGCACCTAGAGAAAAATGGTGTCCAATTTGTACTGAAAAATATTTGACAGAAAAGGAAAAAACATGCAAGGTTCAGAATCAATAAAATTAAGAGATTTCTCTCGTATGTATGACAAGACAAAAGAAACTCTTAAGTGGATAGGTGAAAATAAAGAGCGACTAGATTTATTAATTAAAAGAATGGAAAAAGCTGATGACTTCCAACATCAGAGTAAAATAGAAAAAGAAAAACGATTTCGTGATGTTTTTACTATAACAGATGAAGAAGTAGAAGTCGCTTATCCTGAGCTAAAGGATGATTGGCAAAACGATAAGTCTCAATATGCACTTGATTATAGAGCAAAATTAACCTATGATGAGGTTGGACTTGAAAAAAGACTATTTAAAGAAATAGCAAACAATCCAATTGTTGGTAGACTTTATGATTCAACAAATGATTTAGGTTTTTCAGATGAATACCTTTCATCCATTATAATCAAAGAGCTATGTAAACATATTGAGCAATTAGAAGAAAAACTTGCAAATAAGGCTACAAGTACCATGGTTGATGATATTCGAAAAGGATAAAATATGAATGAAGCTAAAGGTAATAATCCAACAATAAAGAAGGCATTCTTTGATTTTTTCAATGTTGAAGCAGATCAAACCTGTGAAAAATGTAATGAAAAAATGTATTGCATTGGTGATGGTGATATAATCTGTAAGAAATGTGCTAATGTCAGCACAAGTGTAAATGAAAAAGGTAATCTATGCATACATATAGATGGCACAAAAAAAGCTAAACAGTGATTACAGTTCTGTTTAGCTTTTAAACACGTTTATTAGTAACATTTTTTTTATTTAAAGAGGCAAATGACTATTATAGAAAATCAAAGTGAAATGTCAATTGAAATTAAGCCAGAAAATATTAAAGCGGTTCTGGCTTTTAAAATACATAGAAAGAAATACTTTGTATGTCAAAGATAATAACATAGGAAAAAGAATATTGTCAACCAAAAAGTTGTGAGTGTGAATAGAATAAGCCAAGAAGCTTCTACATTCTTGGCTTATATGCCCTCGTTATGGAAAGAGCTAATATGAACTTGTCTTGATTATATTATATCAAAAATAATTTGTCAACTAAATTTTTTTTATATACGAAGGCAAGTCTAATATGGCTTGTGAAAAATATGGTTTTTTTATGATAATTTAGATGTTGACATGTTGAAGACTTCAGCATAAAATATAAATAAAAAAGGAGACACTAATGCTAACAAAGGAAATAATAGGCAAAAAGATAAGAGAGAAAAGAATAGAAAAAAAATTGACACAACAGCAATTAGCAACAATACTGAAATCAAGTAGATCTTCTATCACTGATTGGGAAAATTTTAGAAATCTGCCAAATGCAATTCTTTTTTCAGAATTACTAAAGGTATTAAACATAGATGTAAGAAAACTGTAGATATGTAAAAAAATTGTAGATATAAATAAACTAAGCCAGAAAATCTGTGAAATTTTCTGGCTTATTCAACCCTACTAAAGAAAGGTATACTGATATGAGCTATCATACCATAGAAAACGTACTTTGTCAACTAGAAAATGTTAAAAAAACTACAGAAGGCTATATGTCTTCTTGTCCATGCCACAATGATTCTACTCCATCACTGTCCATTAAAGAGGATAACGGTAAGATCATATTACACTGTTTTGGAGGTTGTACATACGAAGAAATAGCAAAAAAATTAAAGCTAAAAACTAAAGTGCAATCAACAACACCACAATATATTTTTTCCAAATCAGAAAAGTGCAATCAACAAATATTCAAATCATGGTTACAAAAAAGACATTTCGGTATTCATACTGAAAAGGCTTTATCCATATTAAACCAATACGAGATTAAACACAACAAATATAACGGTGTTGAATCTCTTATTATCCCACTTTATGATACTTCGAAGAGCATGGTATCCATCCAACAAATAGCAATATCAGATAAGCTATTCTCTTTTCAAGGTAAAGAACTAAGCAAGAAATTTCCTAAAGGTTGTACTTCTAAAGGCATAATATCATTAGAAACAGAGTCAAAAGAATGTTTTATTGTTGAGTCCTTTGCTAATGCTTTATCCCTTTTTGCGATTGGCTATAGTTCTATTTGCATATTCTCAGTTTCGAATAAAAACATTATCAAGGATATTAAAACAGATAAAGAATTAATCCTTTGGTTTGATAAAGGTGTTGAGGATATTCAAGAAGCTGTTGCTAAATCTAATAATCTTAGTTGTATAGAATTCAAAAACGAAGAAAAAGGTTTTGATGTTAATGATCTTCTAGCTAGAAGTGATGTTAATTTCAAAACTGAAGTTGATAGTTATATAAAAGCAAAGCATATACCTAAAGACATGCCAACATGGATAGCAGTCAACAAAAATGGCATAGAAAAGGTTTTATGTGGAAATCTTGCTGAATGTATAATAGAAAATATAAAAAATGCAATTTATGTTCATCCTTTTTTTAGAAAATATAATGGTGCTATTTGGCAAGAAATACATGATCTTAATTTGGAGGTTTCAATTCAAAAAGAGATATATACCTATAATAAGAATTATGTCTCAGATTCTTTAATAAAAAATGTTTTCAACCAAATAAAGAGACATCTATATACAGAAACTACTTTTGATAGCAATAAAAATCTTATATGTTTAAAGAATGGTGTTTACGATATAGAAAATAAGGTACTAAAATCTTTTTGCCCAGAGTATTACCAGTCAATTCAAATGCCTTTTGATTATGATAAAGAGGCAAAATGTCCAACATGGACAAAATTTATGAATCAACTTAAATTTAAAGATTCAAACACGATTCTAAGATTGCAAGAGTGGTTTGGTTATTGTCTTATTCCTGACACACGATTAGAACTTTGTTTGTTTTTAAAAGGTAATGGTGGAAATGGTAAAGGTACATATCTCAAAACGTTGTTAGCATTAATAGGAAAAGATAATAGTTCTGCTATTGAAATATCAAAATTATTTAGTCGTTTTGCTTTACGAGAAATACAAGGGAAATTAGTAAACATATGCACAGAGATATCAACACAAAAAGTTTTATCAGAAGAATTCAAAAAAGTAGTTTCAGGTGAGCTTTGCACTGTTGATGTAAAAAACAAAGACCATTTAACCTTTGAACCATTTGCAAAATATTTATTTTCTGCAAACCATTTTATTCCTACAAAAGATAGATCAAAAGGTTTTTATCGAAGATTTGATATTGTAGAGTTCAAACTAGAGCTTGAAAATAATGAAAAAGATACAGGCTTGCTATTTAAAATAAAAAAAGAACTGTCTGGAATATTTAATTGGTCGCTTGAAGGATTATATCGTTTACTTAACAATGATTGGAAAATGACAGATAGTTTAGATTTCCAAGAGGCTAAAGACATATTCGAACTAGAAAGTAACCCATTAAAAATAATGATTAAAGAAGACTTTGTTGTAATGGATATTGAATATTTAGAGAAGAAAGATATTCCATGTGAGGAATGGGAATCATATATAAAGACAAATAGTATATCCAAAAATGATTTTAAACAACACTATGTTGACTATTGTAACGAAAATAGATATATCCCTCTGAATGAAGTACATCTTGGAAGAGAAATGCAAAGCTTAGGCTTTAAGCCAAAGCAAATTAGAGATGGTGTTTTACAAATAAGAATTTATTTTGGACTAAAAAAGCTTTGTAACAAGTAAACAGCTTTTTGTAACAAATAAAAGACTGCTTACTTGTTACAAAAAAACCTTAATAATCAATGGATTAATAAAGCTGTAACAACTGTAACAAGAATAACAAGTAAATTTGATAATTATTATAAATAAAAAAATAAAATGTGCTACTTTTATAAAGTATACCTTTCCTTGTATATAATATATATGAACTTTCTATTTTACTTGTTGTTCTTGTTACAGTCGTTACAATTTACTCTATTGCCTATTTTTGTTATACTATAGTTTTAGTTGTTTATCCCTTTACTTGTTACAAATTTATTTTTTACTTGTTACAAACAAACAATATCAAAAGGACAAATCACTAAAACATAAATTGAGAAAAGAAATATCAGGCATATTCAATTGGGCATTAGAAGGTTTATATAGATTACAGGATAACGATTGGAATATGACAGGAAGTAAAGACTTTTTTAGTTAATTTTAAGGTTTATCCTAATTTGAATATAAAAGAAATGACATTTATAATTGAGTCAAGAAACATTGAGCCAAAAAACCATCAATTTTTTGACTCAAACATATCGTATTAACTTATAACTGAAAGGCAGCTATAATGAACAATTATATTACGGGTGAAGGAAAATGTCAAACAACAAGTCAACAAGAAAAGATATCTTTTCTTATGCAAAAGTTTGACAAAAACAAGGATTATTATATTTCGAATGATTGTTGTGAGGCAATAATTCGGCTTGAATTTATAGATCGTTTACTATCTATATTTAATTGGGATGTATACAATGACCAATGTCTAGGTTTAAATGAGAAGGATGTCATTATAGAGAAGTCAATTGATTTAACTAGACCAGATTATTGTTTATTAGAGAATAGAAAAGTCAAAATTGTAGTAGAAGCTAAGGCAGCACATGTTAATATTGAAAATGAGAGTTTTATCACAAAAATAATACAAGAATCTATTTCATGCAATGCTGGTTTTGCTTTGCTTACAAACTTTAAAGATAGTATTCTATTCGATTTTAGTGGTAAATTAACAGTTAATAATGATTTCATATTCAAAAGATTGAACTATACTGAATATTTAAGTTCTATGACTGATTTAATGTTTTTACTCAAGCCAGCAAAGCTTTTATTGAATACAAGCAGTGATGACATTGCTATTTTCGAAACAGTAAAAAGAATATGCAAAACAGAGTTTACCCAAATGTTATTTAGTTTAAGTATTTCATTTCAAATAATGGATCATTTTCACGTTCCTCATTTTGATTTAATAATACCAGCAAAAAAGCTAACTATTAAAAGATTTATAGACAACTTTTTTTTAATGACATATGGATATATACCAACTAGAAAAACAAAAAAAGAATATTGTTTTAAAGTCCCACTTTTAGATACAGTAGAGATAGGAGATCTTTTAGCTATTAATATAGAGGTATGCAACGTTAAAAACATATCAAAATCTATTCTAAAAGTAATGGAATTTGATACAGCTATTTTTATTGATAGGTTCAAAAAAACTACAGCAAACATTACATTGAATTTGAGTGCAGATCAGAAAAGTATTTTAGCTTTTTTATATCTTGGTGTTGAAGTCCTAAGCTCTATAATGAATTTAGATAATGTAGTTCATTTAAAATCAACATTTAAAAGTGCATTAATGGGCGAAATGGCTATTTTAGATAACAACACTGTTGATTCTGTTGATAAATTTATTAAAGAATGTTGTGTTTGTGATTATAAATACACTTTGAATTATTCAATTGATAAACAATCTTTTTATGATACATATGTACTATTCTGTCGAAAAAACAAGATAAAGCCACTTAATCATGTGCATATTGGAAGAAAAATGAAAACATTAGGTTTTGGAATGCAAAGAAAAAAGATTAAAGACAAAAGAGTAATGCAATATATGAATATCAAATTAAGAGAAGAGTCAGCAAACAAATTATAGGTTTAGACAGAGGCAAGTGTCCAAGATGTCCAAGTAAATTTACTGTTTTTTAAAAACAAAACAGCAAACAGGATACTTTTCTGGAATAGCCTGTTTATATAATATTTTATTCTACTTTTGTGTTGACTTTTAAGGATTATCTTGATATAATATAATTAGAACATGTATAGTAGAAAAATATAGTAATTAGGAAGATGAAATGACAACAAAAAGAGGAAAATTATTTGTTATAGAAGGGCTTGATGGGACAGGAAAGGAAATACAAGCTAAGATGTTCTTCGAAAGAATAAATGCTGATTATAGTGTTAAGTCTGAAGTTTTAATATATCCGAATAATAATTCGCCATATAGTAAATTTCTAGCTAGTTTTGATAACAGTCAAGAAGGTTTATCATCACAGGAGCAATTTTTGCTTTACATTGGTGAGCTTATAAGTCAACAAAAGATAATACGTGAAAAACTTAAGAATGGCATTAATGTTATTTTAGTAAGGTATTACTTCTCGGTAATCGCACATCACTTTGCATCTATAGCAAATGATAATAGTAGTTTTTCTTTTGAGGGACTAATGATTGCTAATATTTTTGATTTAATTAAGCCAGATATGATTTTTTTTATTCGTATATCTGCTCAAGAATCGATTGTTAGGACAGGAAAAGTATTAAACGAAAAGAACGAAGAATTCTTTGCACTTGTTTCTGATTATTATAATCTTTTATTTGCAGAGGATCTTAATTCTAAATATAGATATATTGATGGTATGCAATCAAATGATGAAATACATAATGATATAGTAAAAGAACTAAAGAGCATTCTTGATGAAGGCTAAAGTCAATTTTGAAGTTATAATAAGAAGATAGGAATTGCTATGACAGAACAAAAAATTATAGGTAAAAAGATTAAAGAGAAGCGAATAGAAAAAGATCTAACTCAAATGCAGTTAGCAGAATTATTAGATGTTCACAATGTTTCTGTTTCAGATTGGGAAAATGGAAGGTATTTAAAAACTGTAACTCTCTTTATTAAGTTAATGAAGCTTTTGGATATTGAAGTTAGAGATTTATAAGGAGGTAAAAATGGATAATGTAGAGAGATTAATGCATCTTGGTAGTGAGATAAAGAGGCAACAATCGATTACAAATAAATATTTGGGAATAGGTAAAGATGTACATTTTGAATATCTGGTAACAAACCAGATTAACAAACCGTGGGCAATAGATGATGAGTGGGTGCTTGATGAAGAGACTCGTGATCCCCTTAGAACTTTGCTTATTTATGATGGTGATCCTTTAGCTGCAAAATATAACATCAAAGATATTCAAATTCTAGATTTTGAAGATGAAGATGATTTATCGGCAGAGAGTATAGATGGTTACTATGTTGCTAATTTTATCGAGAGAGAACAAGCATATTACTATGTATATATTATTCTTAAAAAAGAAAACGAAAATCAAAAGATACTTGAGGCTTTAAGGTCTGGTGACAAAATTATATATGATGGATATTGTTAATGATGAGGTTTATATATGGATGAAGTAAGAAAACTAATTGCTTTAAAAAACAAATTAGAAATACAAAGACAAGTTGTTAGTAAATATTTTAATATTGGAATTGATGTTAAACTAGAACGTCTTAATTTGAAATACATTAATAAACGATGGTATCTGAAAGAAGATACACATCATATCCCGATATTGCTTATATATGATCTCAAAAAAGACAATGAAGAGTATAGAATAGAAGATATCCATATAATAGATTTTACAGATATTGATAATTTATCTTTTGAGACAAAAGATAAAAAATATGTTGGATATTATATTTCGTTCTCTGAAAACACAGAAGAAGAAATGTATAATTTCATTATCTTAGATCAAAATAATAAGAGTAAAAAAGTTTTAGATGCTTTTATGAATAGTTCTGAAAAAGACGTATGGTAAATTAATTAATTGAAACTTAAAATAAAGGACAATAATTATGCAACCAGAAATTGAAGAGGCTGTTAAAAGTTTAAATGATAAGTTCTATGATTACAAATGGTTTGTTTTTGTTTCTCATGACGGAGAAGAAATAATTGTTTATAAGCATAAAGATTATCAGGTTACGGTGAACTTGAAATATTGGCAAGGATACAAGGTAAAAATAATAGAATGCAGTGGTATTATACCTCATTGATAGTAAAAAAAATAATGACTAAAATGTAGATGCAAACGAAAAAAAGTTAAGGATTTAAAAGATGTCAAATATTAAAATGATACAAGGTGACTGCTTAGAAGTAATGAAAGATATTGCAGATAAAAGTATTGATTTGCAATTTCTAACTTGGTTTGAAAATAGAGCAAAAAACGATATGTCTCAAGATGAATGGAATAAAGTTAAAGCAAACATGAAGGATTATTTAATATGATAAAGCAAGGAGACTTGGGTTTGCCAACACCTCAGATTACTCTATGGCAAGGCGATTGTTTAGAGGAAATGAAACGTATCTCTGATAACTCAGTGGATATGGTGTTGTCAGACCCTCCATAGCTATACGGAACTACTGCTTGCAAATGGGATAGTATAATACCTTTTGATTTGATGTGGGAACAGTTAAATAGAATTATTAAAAAGAATGGTGCAATAGTTCTATTTGGGAGTGAACCGTTTAGTAGTGCGTTGAGAATGAGCAATATTAATAATTATAGGTATGATTGGATTTGGGAGAAAAGTAGACCTACGGGTTTTTTTACCGCAAAAAAACAACCTATGAAAATACATGAATTTTGTCATGTATTTTATCAAAAACAATGTTTATATATTCCCCAGAAAACAAAAGCTGATCCATCAAAAATAGATAAAAGAAAAACATTAAACCCAACATATAGTCCGTATTTGGATGTAAAAAAAGAAAGGGTAAGGGATGATGGTATGAGATATCCATTAACTATCCAAAAATTTCCATCCCTCAGTAAAAAGGGACAACACCCAACCCAAAAACCAGTAGCACTCATGGAATATCTTATAAGGACATATACCAACGAAAGCGATATAGTTCTGGACTTTACAGCTGGTAGTTTTTCAACTGGTGTTGCCTGTCTTAACACTAATAGACAATTTATTGGTATTGAAAAAGATGAGAGTTATTTTGCTATTGGTAAAAAAAGAATGGAAGATAGACAAAAAGAACTTGACTCTCAGACCATGTTTTAAAATGCAATGGGGTTGACAGGGTTAATAATAAAAAAGGGTACACCAAAGAGAATAGTGCCTCCTGTTGCAAATACTGTAATTTAGCTAAGCATACTATGAGTGAAGATGCTTTTTATAAATGGGTTAGGAGAGTGTATGCGTTTAATTTTAAATAATGGCACTACAAGCATAGCTTGCAAGAACCTCAATCGCAATTTCATAGGAATAGAAAAAGATGAGAAGTACTTTAAAATAGCAGAGAACAGGATAAAACAATGACTAAAGCAAAAAAAACTCAAAAAAAAGAACTCAAAAAAATAAATAAAATAATTTCTTTCGAAGAAAGAGATTGTTTACTCTCTATTGATACTGATTATGCTCCAGCAGCATTATGTATAGACAAAGAAGATGGAGGTGTTTTATTAACATCTTATGATGGAATTACTGGTGCAATAGATGGAAAAGACATGGATAACCTGTATATCTATCATCATAAAAATAAAAAAGAATTACATGTTGGATATGCTAATGTAATGCATAATGTAGGACAAATACCTCAAAAACAATTTAAATTAGCTCAAGAATGGGTAAAAAAAGCTAATTCGTTTATTCGAAGAAATAGAGAACATTGTATAGTCGAAGATAATGATGGACATTGTTTTGTGATACCTAAGCATAAGCTTAATACTTTTAATGTAGATATAGAGAATGAATTAGGTATTATTCCCTATTATGCAATGCCAATAGGTGGTGATCCTAGCTCTCTTTTAACATTTAAAGATTTCACACTTGAGGATTAAATATTATGATAGAACAATGTGATAATACAAGTTACCCTATAATTATTTCAGAAGAAGTATTTAACTATATGGTAGATTGCATTAGAAGCAATACTATATTACCTGTACTACAAACAAATGAACAAGTAGAAGCATTGCATCAAATATCTTCTTTATTTGCAAACAAAGAAGATATTTAGCAGTTTATTAATTTAATAGAATGGAATTAGAATGGATTATTCAATAGGACATGATCTTCCGCTTTTAACTTTTAAAGACTTTACACTTGAGGATTAAACATGATAAAAAGAAATTACAAGATAACTTGCCACGTTGTTGTTCCAGAAGAAATGTATCAATATATGATAAGTTGTATAAACAGCGATACTCCATGTATTAGGATGCAAAGAAATGAACAAGTAGAAGCATTGCAACGGGGAAGAACACCTTTATTTGTAAGTAAAGAAGAGATTAAGCAGCTTTTGAGTTTATTAAAAGAAGGGAATTAGAATGGATTATTTAATAGGACATTTGATCGGGGACTATATTTTATAGAATGATTGGCAAGCACAGAACAAGTTATTTAGTAAGAACAGATACAAAGCAATACCAGTTGCAATGTTTCATGCTCTACTTGTTACACTTGCTATTTATTTATGTGGAAGATATGTTGGTTTTAAATGGAATGTAGCCTCTTTGATAATAATATGGAGTACACACTGGATTCAAGATTGTTTTCGCTTGGCAGCAATTTATATGCAAGCAATGGGACAATTTAAATACTTCAAGGAACATTTGCCAGAGGCATATATCGTTTTTATGATTTTAATAGATAATATTTTTCATATTGCTCTATTATTTTTTCTTAAAGGATTCAACATATAAAAGGATTATATTATGATACCTAAAAGCATTATGACTTTTCTGTTCAAAAAAGAAATAGAGAAAGAGGATATAGAGAATGATGATATTGACAACGCTATTTTGGAAACTATAGATTCTTATAATAACGTAAATATTACAATACCAGGTGCTGAATTACGAAGATTGGAAGCATTAGTCGAAAGGCTAAAAGTTATTATTACTTCTAAAGGTAAAGCTCGACACAATGAGATATATTCAGAACACAATAGAGAGAGATTTGTTACTCTTTTAGATATTTACGGATATCACTTTAAATGTGATATAATGGATTATAATTATAAAACAGAATATATTAGAAAGACTGTGAAATGAAAGAATATCTAGTTGAATTAACATATTTTAAGAGGAATGGCACATATTATGTTACGAGTCACTATATTTCGAAAAAAGAAATATTGTCTGATATTTGGGATGAAGTAGAAGAGCTGAAAGAACAAAAAAAGCTGCCTGGCTTACATGAAAACCATAGTGATTTTCATGTTTTAGTTTTTGTACCTAAACATCTCAATAATCATCCTCATTTAATTATGTATAAAGATTAAAAGGAGAAATTATGTCATTATATATTTATAATGTTTACAAATTAAAAGAGCCAATTAATGATATTTTTGAGTTTAATGAATTTATGCAAAATTTCAAAAAAAACATACAAATCAAGATTCTTAATTATATCAAAGAGGATATAGCTAACAGGTTCATATATGTTGCAGATAAAAAAACAATGTCTATGACAAAAGAAAATGTTAAAAGCATATTTAGTAAAGTAAGTTATCAGGAAATAGCTTATAATTGGATTCAAAATTGGTTTAATGACAAAGATTGTTATCGTTGTCATATTATTCCATTTGAAAATAATCTCTATTTTAGTTTTAGTGGTTTATATGCAAAAGAAGCACTTGAATATATAGAAGATACTTTTGATGATTATCATTATGATAATAGAGTGGATAAGCCAAAAAACATAGACGAAAATGATTGGACACAAAGAGAACATGTTTGGACTTCAATTCGAAAAAGAAAAAATCAATGTAATTGGACAGAAGTTGGATTAAATATAGAATTATTTCCTGATGGAATACATAAACCTATCTATTTCTCAGACGTAGCAGATTATATTCCAAAAATGGAATTGAGAATTGAAAGTTTAGCTAGTCAATATAATGCAAAAGCAGATGATTTATTTACTATCGAAGAATTAAAAGGCATTTTTTAATGAATCACTAAGCTACTTGATTGTAGCTTAGTAATTTTAAAGGATAGAATCATTCTTTGTTTTAATCTCTTTATTATTAAGGCACACTAAAATAGGAATATTATTATTACACTTGTTCAACATATTTTTCACTATCCCATTTATCCCATTTATCCCATATCTTTTTGTCTTTATTTCATTTTCTTGCTTTAAGATAATATAGATCATCACACTGCTGATAAAAACGCAAATAACTCTTTATTCTTTTATCTAACAGACATCCACTTGAGCAATTACTCAATGCCTCTATAAGTATTATAATTTGCTCAACCGTAAAAGCAATCACGTCAGCACTTAATTCTAAATATAATTTATAATTTTTTATATCAAAAAAAGCAATAGACATCATTCTTTCTTTTGAAAATAGAGTTTTTTTAGATATTTCAATTTTAAAGCTTTCTAATGAATCTATAATAGCTCTTATCTTGCCTAATTCTGCAATTCTGTCTATGGACTGACCTTTAAAAAAGTGTCTTATAATGTCACCTGGATATGCCAAAGCTTCATACAGAACAGCACTTCTTTTCTTAGCTGTTAAACAGAGTCCAGACACTTGATCCTTAATAATATAATAATAGATTTTATAGTCCCTTTCAACATTTTCTTCAGTATCAATGTACTTCATATAATTTATATTTTGCATTTTATTCTTTCGTTAAGTAGTTCTAAAGTCATTTCCACATAACTATCCTTCTCTTTTAGGAAAAACTTGTTATTATGGAAATACATTACTATCCTTTTTCTCTTCGAACCATTTAATATGTCAGCCAATATAATAGACAGTGAACTATTTTTGGCATAATCCCATGTTCCACCAAGATAACGTAATAATGCTTTTAATTTTGTTTGATTTTCAAAAGCTGTTTCTGCTTTTTTAATTAACTCTAGTGATTTCATTTTTTTTACTCCTAAAAAATATCTCAGCAAAATATTATTTAACATAATATTTTGCTAAAATCATTCTATTCTTTTAATGTTATTTTAAACGGTAATCCTTTTTCATTTTTACACTTCGCAAAAAACATTTTACATGCTGTCGCATAATCTAAACCTAGTCCCCAAAGTAGTTCTTCGACTCCTTCGCAATCTTTTTTTTCTAGCTCAATGATAACTTTATTATTATCTTTAACTACCTGATTGCTAGGGCTGACCTCATTAATCATCTTGCTGAAAGCAAGACATATTAGTTCTATACTGCAATTATCGTGAATAGTTTTCTGATCTTTTTGATGTATGCCGAAAAACCACTCATTTGTAGTTGTTATTCGACTTATGAATCCGGCATCAAAGCTTTTGTCCTTATACTCATAATGCAGTGCTAAACGATAATGTTCATCTATTGATTTTTCATCATTATATTTATCAGCATGAAGATAGCAAACTAAAGATGTTGGATATATTTTAAATTTGCGATAAAGATCATCACTCAATGCACTCAATTGCCCCAATATAGGACATTTGCCTATAATATCAAGCAAATCATTTATGTGGTCAAAAATTATTGTTCTTTTTAAAGGATAATAACAACTCACATATAGTCGTTCAACGGTATCAAGCACAATATCAAAATCATTTAATTCCTCCTTTGAAAACTTTGATATATATTTTTTTTTTACATAAATCTTTCCATCTTGTTCAAAACACAATTCAAGCATATCAACTTGATTATCAGTATTAAATACCAATCGAACACTGTCTGGTTTTGAACAATATCTAATTTCAATAGCATCAGAATTGATCTTAAAATTTTTAGATAATATTTCATATAGTCTCAGAGCTTGCTTGATCGCTAAAGGCACATGTTGACCTTCTTGAAGTTCTATTTTTTTTTCACTTTCCCATAACATAAATATTCTCCTTTTTTTTTAATTTCCTATTTTAGACAAATTAATAACATCAACAGAGTATAATTTATTATCAAGTCTATTTTGGATCTCTCGTTCAAGCTCAACATTAGTATATTTATCATCTAATTTTCGATATCTTGCAATATCAATTAGACGCAAACATCGTTCTAGCTCAAATTGCGAATCATGTCTTTTTTCTTGATTATTTCTTTCATAATAGATATCTAAAAAGTGCATTGATATGTGTTTTTTAGAAAAACAATCATAACATGATGCCAATAACTGTGAATATTCCTCTCCAACTGCCATTATGTTATATTTTGCAACTTGTCCACAACTGCACAGGCTTGCTGCTACATGAGCAAATCCATAAGCCCTCCCCATTAAATAACCCAAACAAGGATGTGGAGTGCCACTGCCATCAAGATTTAATACAGAAGCAACAAGCGTTTTATTAGTCATTTCACAATATTCTATAATAGATTTAATAGTTTCATTAGAAGCCAAATGAATATCATCGATAAATATTTTGTTTTTATCTATTTTATTATTATCTATTTGTTCATCAATATCATGCAATATATCTTCTATGTTAAATTCATCTTCATAAATATAATATCGGAAAGGAAGAACTTCATCAACGCTTATCATTAAGCAAGATTTATACTCAGTATCATCTTTAATAGAGATGAAGTAAGGTGTTTTCTGATCTTCATCAGCAGCCTTTAATGTCTCTACATAAAATCTTAATGCATTAGTTTTTCCAGAACCAACACAACCTGTTACTACATTAATATTTGTTTTTTTTATATTTTTAATTGTTGATAATATTGAAATATTATCAATATTTTTTAATGCAACATCTTTATCCATATTTTAATCCTTTTTTATTTTTTTTAACAATCAAACCAAAAAACCAATCTAACGTCTAAAACGTCATGTTAGTACTTCACATCCTTGTATTTGGAAAAATATATATTGATATGTATATATTTTTCCTTGTTTGACAACACTTCTATTATATGCTAAAATCTATGGAAATCAAGTTAATTCGAAAGGAATATTATGTATAAACTAGAATGCCCATATTGTAGCAATATAGATTTTAGCGATCAACTTGAAAAGTCTATAGAAATAGATACTGTATTAATATGTTCCCAATGTAAGAAAAAAATATCATTCTCATTGCTTTGGCAATAAAAAAAGGTGCAAGTGATTGCACCTTTTAATCTATTATGAACCAGATGATTTATCTACTTTGTTGTGATATAAATAGAAGTCATAGATATTTTTTCCATCTACTTTTGCCAAGACAAAATTTAGATCATTAGAAAAATAATAATTTGAATAATTTGTT
>Ga0180007_10001613_pt1 | contig 29509 bp, 25 predicted proteins | sample MM_PC_MetaG_FD_121122 | JGI IMG/M metagenome (GOLD analysis project Ga0180007, IMG submission 121122) | Groundwater microbial communities from the Aspo Hard Rock Laboratory (HRL) deep subsurface site, Sweden - MM_PC_MetaG | ecosystem: Environmental > Aquatic > Deep subsurface > Groundwater... | reverse complement strand
TGCCAGAGCAAGCCCTGCAAGGATGAAGGAAGTAAATCTCTTCCCGAGCACCCACTGGGTAACAATATCGAATTTCAAAGACCTTGTGTCTCATCCCGACGATTCGGATTTATCTTGGCACGAAAATATTTTGTTAAGTCTTCGCAAAAATGTACTATATCGGGTTTGTAATAATCTAAAGCCTGCGAGATAGAATATAAATCTGAAAAAAGTGGAATCAAAGAACTTATAGAAGTTGAATTTTTAACAATATTAATTGTATCTTTTATCAATGGCTGTTTTAATGATTTTTCAGAAGTTATTACACTGCCAATATTATCAACGCCTGCTTCAATTAGTGCTTCGGCTTCATAAGGTGTCTGAATTTCATATATCTGAATGATCATTTATGGATTCTTTCGTAAGAAATTTTAATAAATTTATATCCCAACTGGTATTTTGTTTTCAAAATAGAGTTGACAATTTTACCGTCTCTAACATATTCTCTTTTTCTAAGCAAATTGTTATTAAAAACAAGGTAATTAAGCAATAAACAGACAAACCGGATTCTATATAAAAGGCATAACACTATGATACTGATAATTGATTTTGGATCTCAATATAACCAGCTGATAGCCCGCAGAGTCAGGGAAAGTCGAATATACTGCCGAATTGAACCGCCTGATATCAATGCTTCATATATAAAAGACTTAAAACCCGAAGGTATAATTCTATCAGGAGGCCCATCCAGTATATATGAAAAAAACAGTCCTAAATTAAATAAAGAAATATTTGATCTTGGAATTCCGATCTTAGGTATTTGTTATGGTATGCAATTTATGATTTATTCCCTTGGCGGAACTGTTGAAAGAGCTAAGAAAAGAGAATACGGTTTTGCCAAACTATATATAAAAAACCAGAAAAGCATATTAAAAGATATAGAACAAAATACATGGTGCTGGATGAGCCATGGGGATTCAATCAAAAAGTTACCTAAAGATTTTATAGTAACTGCCTCAACAGATAATACGGACATAGCAGCAGTTTCGAATGAAAATAAAAAGTTTTACGGCCTCCAGTTTCACCCCGAAGTAGAACATACTCCTTTGGGCAAAAAAATGCTTAAAAATTTTCTCATAGATATATGCGGATGTAAACGTTCCTGGACCATGCAATCATTTGCCAAATCAGCAATTTCTGAAATAAGAGAGACCGTTAAAGATAACAAGATAATACTTGGATTAAGCGGAGGTGTTGATTCATCGGTAGCGGCAATGCTTATTCATAAAGCTGTTGGGAAGAATTTAACATGTATTTTTGTTGATAACGGGTTGCTTAGAAAAAACGAAGCAGAAAAGCTGAAAATAACTTTATCGCAAAATCTTGATATCAATATCAAATTTGTCAATGCTTCAAATAAATTTTTAAAAGCGCTTTTTAAAGTTACAGATCCTGAAAAAAAACGCAAGATCATCGGTAAAGTTTTTATGGATGTTTTTGAAGCAGAAGCAAAAAAAATAAAGGACGCAAAATATTTAGCACAGGGAACCCTTTATCCTGATGTTATTGAATCCAGGTCTGCTTTCGGAGGCCCAACTGCAGTAATCAAATCTCATCATAATGTTGGGGGCCTTCCTAAAAACATGAAGCTTAAGCTTGTTGAACCTTTAAAATATTTATTTAAAGATGAAGTACGTAAACTGGGAAAAACAATTGGTTTGCATCATGATCTGATATGGAGGCAACCATTTCCAGGCCCTGGTCTTTCTATAAGAATAATCGGGGAAATAACAAAGCAAAGACTTACAATTTTAAGGGAAGTAGATGATGTTTTGATTTCTGAGATTAAAGATGCCGGTTTGTACAAAAAACTTTGGCAGTCTTTTGCAATTTTACTTCCTTTAAAAAGTGTAGGAATCATGGGTGATCAGAGAACCTATGAAAATATTATAGCTATAAGAGCTGTAACAAGCAAAGATGCTATGACAGCAGACTGGGCAAAAATTCCTTATTCACTTTTAGGTAAAATTTCTAACAGGATAATTAATGAAGTTGCAGGTGTAAACAGAGTTGTATATGATATTAGTTCAAAACCTCCAGCAACCATTGAATGGGAATAATTATATATGGAAGAAGAAAACGATCCTGAATTCAAAATTAATTTCGATGGCGTACGTCCTGATTCTATTATCTCTGAAGATAAACAGGAAGGCAAAAGTGATATTCATATTAAAAGATTGAACCAAAAAATTACTGTTATTCTTATACTGTTTCCTGTTGTGACGGCTTTGTTGATTATGTTTATTTATTTTAACATAAACAAAAAAATCGTTGGCGTTCATAATTCAGGATCTATGGAAGTTAAAAATCTGTCAAAAACCATTGATAAAAAAACGGCTGAATTTTCCGCACTCTATTCTAAACTTGAAGAATCACTTGAAAAGAAAATATCTGCTGTCAACAATATGGAGAGTTCACTTAAAAAAGAACTGGATAAAACTGTAAATCGAATAAAAAAAGAAACAACAAAATCAGTAGATGAGATAAAAAAAGAAGCAAAGAATAATGAATCAAAATTAACTAATTCTATTGCACAGATAAGCCAACAAATAAACACGGCACAAAAAGACATATCTGCGGTTACGAGTAAAATGCAAAAAACAGATAATGATTTATCCTTAAAGATATCAAGTATAAATGAAAAATTAAATGCAATAGAAAATGATTTTGCAAAATTTCGTACATCAATAAGTGCTTCTGTTTCTGAAAAAATAAACTCAAAAGCAGGCAAAGAAGAAATTGAACTGGCAATAATAAAAGAAAAAAAACGTTTTCAGTACGAATTAAGCAACTTGGAAAAAAATATTGAACAAAAAATAAATACCATAAAAAGACAGCTATATGATATTGAACAAAAAGCTGTAAATAAATCTCCAACTCAAGCATTACCTTCAAAACCTGATGATTCATCTAATAAACCAGCAGTTAAAAAACCGTCTTTGGTATCCGGTAAAATCATCGAACAGGATCTGTAAATATTTTCAAACATGAATGAAAAATCTTTAATAAAAATTCTTTCAAGTGTTTCTAATGGTAAAACTTCTGTTGAAAATGCTTTAAAAGAACTCACAAACTTTAATATAGAAGACATAGGTTATGCTCACATAGATCATAACAGGTCGCTTCGCAAAGGGTTTCCGGAAGTAATATTCGGTGAAGGAAAAACTGCCAATCAAATTACCGGCATTATGGAAAAAATGGCATTACAGGAAGAAAATATCCTGGTAACACGCATTGCTCAAGATAAAGCTGACGCGGTACTTTCAAAATTTACCGAAGCTGTTTATCATGATGATGCAAAAATGATTGTCTGGAAAAAACAAAAAAAAGCAGAGAATAAAGGACGCGGAAAAATACTTGTGATTTCTGCAGGAACATCAGATATCCCTGTTGCTAAAGAAGCATATATTACTGCTCAAACAATGGGAAATGAAGTGGAATCTGTTTTTGATGTAGGAGTTGCCGGCATTCACAGGCTATTTGATCACAGCAAGATGATTCGTGATGCTTCTGTTTTGATCGTTGTCGCAGGTATGGAAGGAGCACTTCCCAGTGTTGTTGCAGGTATGGTAAGCCGCCCCGTAATAGCCGTTCCAACAAGTGTGGGCTATGGGGTCAGCATGGGTGGTCTTACAGCACTTTTTGCCATGCTTAACAGCTGTAGCTCAAACATAGCTGTAGTAAATATAGACAATGGTTTTGGAGCAGGTTATATGGCTTCAATTATTAACAGGAACTAGGTGCAGCAGAAGAGTCTTTGTAAAAATTAATCGGACAAATCAGCTTGCAATAACTTTAATGCCAAAGCAGTTTTTATATCAACAATACTCTGAAGCCACTGTGTGCCCAAATCGCTTTCTTCATCTGTTAAATTTTTTATTACCAAAAGATATTCTTTCCCATATTTCTTAATTGCAGAATCTACTATATTAAGAAAACTGTTTTTAATATCAATCATATCAGAAGAAATATTTTCTTCAGTTGTAAAACATCTTTTTATTTCAGGCCATATCAGACTGGTTTTTCTTTTATTATCATAAGTCTTGTCGATTAATTCTTTTAATCTTTTTATTCTTTCTAAGATAGCAAGGTTCAGTTTTTCTTGAAGGCCTGTTAAAAGTGTTTCCGGAAAATCCGAAGACACGAATTGTGATCTTACATTATTATACCAGGACATAAGCGCTGTAAGATTTGCAATGTAAATTATATTATTAGATACGATTCTTGTAATATTGCCGCTTATGCCCGGGTAAAACGGTATGTTTTTATTTTTCCCTGCTCCGCCAATTATGAAACGATCAGGGCGAAGTTCATCTTTTCTGCAAATTGTGCCGGCAGCGATTATCGTTCCGAAACTTAGCCTGCATGGCCCTACAATACCCCCCTGCCCTCCTAAAAATATCGGTCTTTGTTTCAGCATCACCCCTTTTGGCACATCTCCGATAAGAGAGGGTGTGGCTTTATCCTGATTAGGAGTATAGTTAAAATGGATATAAGAACTTCCTACTTCGCTGTGATCTTTACGGCTTGTACCTCCGGACATAAAGCAGTCACAAAAATTGATAAGACTGCCAAGAGTCACATATGGGAAAAGTATCGTGTGCTTTAATCCTACCGTATGGGCAATACGTGCTTCTTCTTCTATTATAGTTCCTTCTCTTAGATGGGAACCGTAACCTAAAACAGATCCTTTCAGAAAAACGGAATCTTTAAAAAAACCGCCTTTTAAACTCACATCAGAGCCAACCTGACAGTTTTTCAATGTAACAGGGCCTTCATATCCGATTTTTACACCATCAAGAATTAGTGTCGAAGAGCCATATATTTTGCATCCCGGATATATTATTACACCATTTCCGGAAATTCTTTCCGTATCAACCTCATCACTTATAGATACATTGTAAGGATCGGGGAAAACGACTCCTTTGCTTAGCAGCTCCTCAATTTTTTTTGCTATGTTTCTATTCATTATTTTTAAGTACTTAATTGAAATTTGAAGGAATATATTCCGGTACAATTATTTTCAGAGTTTTTTTAATATTTGCATAATCCTGTTCTTCTGAAAGCCTAGATAATTTTTCTATATTTCCATTTAGCATATTAATATTACAATCTACTCCTTTTAATGCCATTATTTTTTTATGGCTTGTCGGAATTACGTTTTCGCCCTCTGTAATAAGTTCTTCATAGAGTTTTTCTCCAGGTCTTAATCCTACATATTCAATTTCAATATCTTCATCCGGTACGAAACCTGAAAGTTTTATAAGATCTCTTGCCATATTGTCTATTTTAATCGGAATACCCATATCAAGCAGAAAAATTTCCCCCCCATTTCCCATAGCGCCTGCCTGAAGAATCAGCTGACATGCTTCAGGAATAGTCATAAAATACCTTGTCACATCCTTATGAGTAACCGTAACCGGCCCGCCCCTTGCAATTTGTTTTTTAAACAATGGGATCACACTGCCTACACTGCCAATAACGTTGCCGAAACGTACTGTTATAAACTGAGTTGGAAAGAGTTTGTTCCCGTGCTGGCTTTGTATGAGCATTTCCGCAACGCGCTTTGAAGCACCCATAACATTTGACGGACGTACTGCTTTATCTGTTGAGACAAAGACAAAACGTTTTACATGATGCTTTCTCGAAACATTAATAAGATTAAGCGTTCCCTGAACATTGTTTTCGATTGCTTTCCATGGCTGCATTTCCAGCATTGGTACATGTTTATAAGCTGCAGCATGAAAAACTACTTCAGGGGTATATTTTACAAAAGTTTTTTCAAGATGAACAGTGTCCCTGACATCTGCAAGAAGTGTAACACATTTTATGTCAGAAAACTTATGCTTAATATCAAGATCTATTTCATATAAAGGGCTCTCAGCTCTTTCATAAAGAATAATAGTATCCGGTTTAAACCTGCATATCTGCCTGCAAAGTTCAGAACCAATAGATCCGCCTGCTCCTGTAACAAGCACTGTTTTCCCTTTTAAATATTCGCCGATTTTATCAGTATCCAATTTAATTACATCACGCCCTAGAAGGTCACAGTAAGACACTTCGCGAATTGTATTTACAGTTACCCTGCCATCAATTAACTCACTATACCCGGGAATGGTCTTAAATTTTATGTTTTTGTTGTTACATATATCTACTATCTTTCGAATTTGTTTTGAGTTTGCAGAAGGAATAGCAATAAGCGCCTCATCAGCCTTGGCTTTTATAAATATCTTTCCGATTTTTTCAATGGTATTAAGAACAGGAAGACCGTGTATTTTTTTCCCTATTTTTTCAGGGTCATCATCTAAAAAGCCTACCACTTTTTGTTTTAATTTATAATTGTTATTAATTTCCTTACAGATTTTCTCACCGCAATCTCCTGCCCCGATGATAAGTATTCTTTTCTTATTCAGTAAACTTTTGCTAAAAGGGTTGAGTAAATTATATAAGGTTGTAAAGCATGAATGATCAAAACTTAAATGTTCGTAATACAGTCGTATTGCCAAACGATATCCGGTAATCAGGAAAACAGTAAAACACCAATCAATAATAAAAACCGACCTGGAAAAACCTTCAAATCTTGTTGTAAAGAGAATAAGAGTAACTATTGCAAGGGTGCTTATAGTTGTAGCTTTTATTATATTAAGAAGATCTTTAATGCCTGTGTATCGCCACATACCACGATAGAGACCAAAAGCATAGAATAAGAGTATTTTTGTAATGATTACAGCAGAAAAAATTGCATAGAAAGAAGCAATATAGTTTGGAGGAATAGAAAATTCAAAGCGAATAAGATGTGCGCCATAAAATGAAGCAGTTATCAGAATAATATCAATTGCAGTAATTATAAAAAAATTGACATAAAGATGCCTGAATTTCATTATATATCCCCTCTTATTTTCAACCATAATAATCCAAGATATTCGTGAACAGCAAGATCCAGTTTTTTAATTTCAGTTGAATCCGGAAAATACATAAAAGGATTTATCCTTTCTGCTTTTTTAACAAGGTGGCCTACAGGTGCAGGTATCGGATTCATTCCCGCTTTCTGGAAAATAGCCATAGACCGTTGCATATGAAAAGCTGATGTAACTAAAATAAATTTATCATCCCCAATAATTTTTTTTATAAATAAAGCCTGACTTTCAGTATCCAAGCTTTCCGATTCCAGAATTATCTTATTACTATCTACACCAAGCTCAAGAGCCGCATTAGCCATAACTTTCGATTCCGGAACAGAATCGAAAGCGCTCCCTCCTGAAAATATTATTTTGCTTTTTGGTATTTTATTGTGAATTGAAATTCCTTCAACGAGCCTGAATAAAGAATGATGGGATAACCTGCTGATTACCGGCAGCGTGGAATCTGCCGAACATCCTCCACCAAGCACAACTACCCACCTTATCTCAGATATGGAATTCATATTTAAAAGAGGTTTATATTTGCGTTCTAAATTACCCAATATTTTATCAGGTAGTACATTAAAACTCATAAATATCATAGATATAACACCAGCCATAATAATAAATTTGCCAATTTTTTCTTTTTTTTTAATAAGAAGTAATAATAAACCCAAAACGAGAAAAGAGATGCATACAGTCAAAGGAGAAAGCAATAATCCTGCGATTTTTTTTAATAAAAACATCATTTATTAACCTGCGAGCCACTTTCAAAACGTTTCAGTTTGGTCAAGCTCAAGGCGGGAGAAAATTTCAACCGCAGGAATACATTAAGTATTTCGAGGATTGAAATTTGAGCCCAACGCTTAAGATCGGCCAAAATGGGGCGTTTTGAAACTGGCTCCTGCTATTGCATTTAAAAGATCGATAGTCATTTGCCATTTTTAAGTCATTAATGCAATATATAATTAGCATTATGCTTTATACTCTATTGACTATCTTGTTGTATCTAAACCCGATAAGCCCATGTTAATTCTTGACTTAGATAGATTGTTGTTATATTCGTTACCAATAAATTATTCCTATCACAGCTTAAGTTTTATCTCTTCTGAAATAAAACTTAATATCTTAGAATTTATATATATTAAAAAACTTTAAGTGATAGGATCATTTATCCGCTAAATAGGGAGAACTTTTATGTTAATAGTAAAAGACATAATGAAAACCAACGTAATAACAGTTATGCCCGAAACTGAAATTGTACAAGCTGCAAAACTTCTTCTTGAAAATCATATAAATGGAGTTCCTGTTATAGATACGAGTGGAAAACTTGTAGGTATTTTATGCCAAAGTGATATAATTTCACAACAAAAAAAATTCCCTATTCCAACTTTGTTTACATTTCTTGATGGATTTATACCACTTACCTCAATGAAACACATAGAAAAAGAAGTACAAAAAATTGCAGCTATAACTGTTGGGCAAGCTATGACTGTTAATCCGGTAACAGTAAAACCTGACACAAGCATCGAGGTTGTTGCGGCTTTGATGGTTGATAATAATTTCCATACGCTTCCGGTTATAGATGATGGTAAGCTTATAGGAATAGTTGGAAAGGAAGATGTTTTAAGAACTATTATTCCGAAAAACGGAATTTAATTAACAACCGGAGACATTAACCATTACTTTATAATCCATCAGTTTTTTAAAAAATAGGGAACCCAAAATATACTTTTATGGGCAGGCCATCAATTTGATACTCATGAGGAAGCGGAGATGATGTTGTAATATTTATCTCTATTGCCTGCCTTGTTTCATCATAAAATGAATCCGAAAGCTCACGGGGCATTATTCTTGCTGATTCAGGATCTGAAGTGATATATCCGTTTAATAGAATATTTCCGGGCATTCTCATTGTTACTTTATTACCTTTTTTTGCATGCTTTATGTTTGATGGTTTTATATAAGCTCTGATGGAATACTCTTCAGGAATAAATATCCTAGCAAATTGTGCTCCTTTGGCAATGCTCTGATTTTCAGAAGCATATAATTCAGAAACAACACCTGAAACAGGACTTTTAAATTCAAGCCTAATACTTTTTCCCCCTATCGTTTCAATTTCCTTTTTGAGCCGCTCAATTCTTGATTCGGCCAAAGTGTCAGGTTTTATAAGTCTTGACGCGGTATAATCAGCTCTTGCACGAAAAGCCTCGAGCTGGGCCTGATTATACTGGCTTGTTGCAAGGCTTAGTTCAGCTGCTGTTGCTGCTCCTTTTGCAAAAAGGTATCTTATTTTGCCAAGATAGGCTGTCTGACTATCAAGTATTTTTTGTGCCAGCGCAACATTTGCTTCTATTCGATCACTCGCCATATTTATTGTTTTTTTTCTCCCAAGGCTTTCTAATTCGTAGTTTAAAATAAAAAGTTGATCTTCTATTGACGGATCAGAAAGATCGGCTACTATTGTTCCCTTTGCGATCTTGTCGCCTTTTTTTATATAGATCTTTGATATTGAAGCTGTTTCAGGGCAATTCAGTTTTATTTCCCTTAAGGAAACAATACCAGGTGCTGAAACAAGAATATAAGATATAAGAATTTTGCCGAGAAAAAAAAGCAGGGGGCTGGCAGTTATTAAAACAATAACATACCACTTCCATACGGCTTTCGCTCTTTTTGCCGGAGCATATGGAATCTTTATACCTCCTTCATACGCAGGATTATTTTTCTTTATTGTATCGAAGCTTATTTTCATTTCCGGCTCTCTTTTATTATGTCTTTCCAGGACTGAATAATTATTGAGTTAAAATTACTATATTTGATAGAATTCGCGAGTTTTTCCATGTCTTCCCGGAAGACTGTTTTTCCTTTATTATAATGACTTTCTTGCTTGGGAATAATTTCTTCAAAGCTTTGGGCAACTGAGAAACGGAGCAGCGGATATACTTTCATTACTGCCCCGGCTTTGGCTGAAACTTTTTGGATGTCTGATGAATATATCATTAGCGAGACCTCGTTTATACCAAGTGTCTCAAGCTCACATCCAAGACAGATTCCTATTGTTTTTTCATCAAAATATCTTGGATGAATTGAAATGCCAAGCGGCCATCTGCTTATTAACAATACATCTTTAAGGGTATCCAAAACATATCCGGTTATGATTTTACGCTCTTTATCATCAAGAGTTTTAAGCTGATCAGGCTCAATATCAAGATGAAGACCATCAAATTCAAAGTTCTCAAATGTCTTTATGATATTAAGCAGGTTACTTCTTTTTTCAGGCATAATCCAGGAAGGCTCACCAAGAAGAAGCTCTGTCAGTATACCGTTTTTTTGTGCATTTTCGATAAATCGGAAGAGTGATGCAGTTAGCTTTCCGGTTCTGATCTGTTCAATCTGATGCCCATCAAAAGAGACAAGAATTCTGTCTACTCCCTCATTCTTTAATTTTATCCAGAAGCGGTCAGAATTCTCTTTGAGAATTTCTTGGCTATCCCAGATATATACTCCGAAGTTGCTGCCATTTCTTTCCTGCTGAGATATCCCGGTATCTGTTTTGTCTTCGGAGTTTGGTATCAAATCTATAAAAACGTTGGACTGTGAAATCCATCTTTTTCTTAAGCCGTATTCCGGCAATATTTCAGGAGTAAAAGTTCTTGGCTGCGGCAGATAGGTTTTTTCTTCTGCAATCATCAGAAGATCGGAACATGCTTTGAATGTTAAGGCTTCTGCATCAAGTGCATCTATTGCTGTAGTAAAATAATTATATCTTGCCTGAAGATATTTTTCAAAAACTTCTCCCCGTGAGTATTCCAGCCTCAGCTTAGTTTCCCTTAGCCATTCATATGCTGAAGCAAGACGTTGATCCGCATATTTAAGATTTTCAAGCGAGGCATGATATGCCAACTTGAATTCTTTGTAATCAGCCATTATCTCATTTTTAATCTTCTGGATATATAACCTTGATTTTCTTATTTCAAGCTCTGCTATTTTTTCTGCAGCACGATTAGAGGCCAAAACATCAAACGGAGCTTTAACATTAAAGCTGATAGAAGCCCCATCCCCGAATTCTCCGGGGAAAGTCCTTGCGGGAGCATATGCAAGATCCACACTTGATTCAAATCCTGACCATACTGTTTTTTTGTGGATTTCATTATTCTTTGAAACAATTTGCTCAAGTATTTCAATTTCCGGATTATAAACACAGATTCTTTCCTCAATTTTTTCTATATCCATTTCAGGCCAAGGCAGATTCGGACTCCCGATAAAACATTGATCAAAACTTAGTCCTGTCAGCCGGCTCATTCTTAAACAAGCTTTTTTCATAACCCTTTTTAAATTTGCAACTTCCTTTCTCGCTCTGTCAAACGGAGTTATGAATTCCTGAAAATCTGCCTTAAGAAGAAATCCGGGTCTGATTCTTTCTTTTAAAACTGATGTAACATAGCCTTCATCTTTCAGAAATGCACGGGCAAGTTCAAGTTTCCTTCCGGAGACCCAGAAATCTATATATTCCTTCCTTAACGAAGCCAGTGCAGTTTTATTATAGATTTCGACAGCATGCTTATGTATAAGTATTGTTCTTCCGGTTTTTAATATACCCGTCTGTTCCTGCCATCTTGATCCTAACACAGGAATTGTCAGAGCCAACCTGCTAAATAGCTTTTCATAATAGATCATTTGAGACGATGTCAATGATTCCGGTTCGCGGCTCCATCCGTACCCTACCCCTCCGGAAACTTTAAGCCCACTGTCTGCTGTTGCTTTATCGTTAGCAGAAATGCCCATCAATAATTCCGCATCAAGTATCAGGGAATCGTCAGAAAGACCGATTCGTTTTTCCAACTCTTCAAGATTTGCGGAAAAGCAAACGGCTGAAGGAATAAATACAATGATCAAAATATAGTAAAAAATAAGTATTTTTTTCATATTAGAACTTTGATTTTTTCAAAACCCACCATGGCGCCATACTGGAATCCAGATGTGATTTTGCGGTTATTTCCCATATTACTGCAAACCCGCTAACGAATCTGGTAAAAAAAAGATAGAGTCCAAAGAGAGGAAGTGCCGGTAAAAGTTTTAAATCCTCCCAAGGTCTTTCTGAGATCAGAAGAACAAATGCAAAATAGAAAACTATGCTTATGAACAAATAAAATAGATAAACAAGCACAATAATGAATGCAATCTTCTGTATGCTTAGTGTGAAAAATATCCATGACGTGTAGGCAATAATTAGCAAAGGCGTAAAAATCTGAAACATGAGCCCTGTCCACACCTGAACAATAAAGTTACTGATGCCCATTAGTCTCGGATTAAATGTTTTTGAATGCTTCCTGAAATATAGATAGTAAAGGTCTCCATCCCATCTAAGTCTTTGATTGAAAAGCCCTTTTATCGTGTCCGGCGCCTCGGTATGTCCGATGGCTTCAGGATCAAAAACGATTTTTAAATCAGGATATCTTCCAAAGTAGTTCTTTATTCTAAGCGTCATATCAAGGTCTTCGGCTGTTCCTGTATTCCATCCCGATACAATATTCAGAAACGATTTGCGAAAGACTCCAAAAGCGCCGGAGATATTGTTAACCACATTGAATTCGCTAAGTCCCGTTTTGGCCGCATGAATAGACAACATGTATTCAAGCGCCTGAATTCTGGTTAACAGGTTTTTTCCGGCATTCAGAACTCTTAGCGCACCTGAAACGCCCACAACGTTTTCATTCTCAAAATGCCTTGTGGCTTTTTCCACCATATCATTATCAAATGACGTATCTCCGTCGAGAGCCATCACAATACTTCCTGAAGCAACAGCAAGTCCGGCATTCAGAGTAGAAACCCTGCCGCCTCTATGCCATTTTGGCATAACTATTAACTGTCTTCCCGGGATGGAGTTTACAAAGCCGGCCATATTCATAACCGAATTATAAGTTTCAATATTTACGGAGGCTCCGTCAACAACTGGGATTATTTCTATAAAGCCTGGATAAATCTGCTCCGCAAGACATCTGACAGTTCTTGCAGCTGTTTCACCCTCGGAATAACAGGTAATGATACAGGAAACAGACGGAAAAAATGCGTTACGGTAAGGTATGCGCTCATTTTTTCTTAAATAGTATTTTATAATTCCCGAAAGAATAAAGGCATAAACCGGCATTTCAAGAAAAATGACAAAAGGTATAAAAAAAGCGATTAGCTCCCATACTTCAGGAGAAAACGGGTCTCGTAAAAAAATAAGGATATATTTTATAATCAGATCAAACATTATAAATTCCCTGAGTCCACATAGCGTCCAATCCCGACCGCTTCATAAATTATCATCAATCTTCCATAGATGTTGCAAGCCTGGCGACAAGAAGTTCCGCAGTTTCTCCTTTCAGGGTATCGTTTTGGGCTGTAAATGTTATTCCCTTGTATTCAAGCATCGAACCATCCGGTTGCTTTGTCAGCTCTTTAAGGTTCATTATCCTTTCAGCAAGAACAGCGCATCCGGAAGGTGATGTTTTAGGAAGCAATATCAATAGATTGTATTCTGATGTTCTGGTAGTTATATCAGTGGTTCTGATCAGCTGCCGCAATCTGCCGGCAAAGGAATCAATCAATTTTGAAACTTCATACTTTCCGAGGCTTGCAGTAAGTTCTATTGCATTTTTTATATTAATTCCTAAGATGCCGAAAGATTCTTCAGGATATCTTTTGTAAAGCAGCAACAACCATTCCAGCAACTGAACAAAATATTTTGGATGTACATAGTTTAAATTATCCAGCAAAGCAAAAACATCTTCAGTTCCACCGATTTTTGCAGATGATTTACCTTTTAAAGTAAGTCGGTAAGAATGAATATATCTTGGAATAAGACTATCCGGATTGTTTTTATGGTCACAGTTTGTGCAATGGGCTATAATTTGAGGTTCTATAAATGATAAATTGCAATCAGAACAATAATAGTTTTCCATCGGCCTGTCATAGTCGGAACCTATATGTCTTAATTTCGTATGGCAATTGGGGCATTGAATGATTCCTTCAGACAAAAACGTTTCCTGTGGTGCGACATGCCCGCATGTAAAGCAGTGAATAAAAGGAACCTTGAAGATATTAAGGCTCTGGCAGGCAGGGCAGATATCAACAAAATTCAAATGGCTCCACTCGCATTTCTGGCAAAGCCTTATTCTGTCAATAAGCTTTTTGGGAGCAAGAAGGCCGCGTTCTGAATATCTTGCAATCCAGTTAAACACATCATTGTCAGGATCTCCCAGCAGTTCGGCTATTGGGAAAAGATATATTTTGGGAAAAAGTGAATTTTTCGAAGGAAGCAAGTCGGTATTTCTTGAATACAAAAAAGCTAAAAGCCTGTAATCTTGGCTTTCCATCATGCCTTTATAGTTCAGATTTGAAACAAGTTCGTGAATTACTTCTGTTTTTTTAATGATTTCCGGGTATGTTGTAAAAATCCCATCATGAACCGAGTCATAATAACTTGAAACCGTCATTGCCATAAATACAGGGACAAGGCAAAGCTGTGGATTCCGTCTTATTTCCTTCAGGATTTTTTCATCATTTTCTATGATGTTTGTTTTGATAATAACTGCATCGGGCTTTTCATTCAGGCCTCCAAACAATACTTCTCCTGAAATGAGAGAAACAGTTACGCCATGACCCGGATTTTCTGGAATAAAAGAATCATCATTTGAAATACATAAAATATTCATGTATTTTACCTTTTCATCTATAGCTTGAACAGCATGTGATAACACTGCCATAAGGGCTCTGGTTTGTTAAGCCTTGCACATGATGAATGGATTACTATTATTATCATATTTGTCATGATAATAATCAAGTTGCATTTTAAACCACTTGGGTGGAGGATTAGCAACAAACACTCCGGTGAATTTTTATATGATATGTTTTCTCACTTTATTAAGGCATCAATCTTCTTGTTCTTGATATTGTATCATGTCATAAACAAGATACAATCAAAATAACAACTCAGACCAAACAAACGGCTGCAATAAAAACATTATTATGAGCCACTTTCAAAACGTTTCAGTTTGGTCAAGCTCAAGGCGGGCGAAAATTTCAACCACAGGAATACATATAGTATTTCGAGGATTGAAATTTGAGCCCAACGCTTAAGATCGGCCAAAATGGGGCGTTTTGAAACTGGCTCTTATGATAAACACTATAGAAAAAACATAAAAACGAACATAGGAACAAAAAAATGAAATTTGGAATCACGGGACTTTCAGGATCTGGTAAATCAACAATATTTGAGACTCTGACCCAAAATATTTTAGGTGAAAAACATAAAACAGAAAACTCTATGGGAGCAATTGATGTGCCTGATACACGAGTTGATGTTTTATCAGAGATGTATAAACCGAAAAAAACAATTCATGCAAAAATAGAATATTTTCTTCCCGCTGTTCATAATCAGAAAAGTGATATAAAAAAAGATCAGAACGTCTGGACATCTGTAAGAGACTGCGATGCTCTCATACATGTTGTGAAAAATTTTGCAGAGTACGGTCAAGAACCGCCAACACCTTGCAAAGATTTTCTTCAGCTTGACCAGGATATTATTCTTGCCGATTATTTTACTGTTGAAAAACGAATGGAGCGAATCGAAGCCGAAAAGAAAAGAGGCAAAAAAACCGATAAAGAAGAGAGTGACCTTCTTACTACTTGCCATAAAAGTCTTGAAGATGGAATCCCCTTAAGAAAAGTACCTGAAATAGCATCTGCTCAGGCACTAAAAGGATTTGCCTTTATATCCGCAAAACCCACACTTGTTTTGTTTAACAATAATGACGAAGACCCGGAATTTCCGGATTGCAAAGATATAATGGCAAAAGAAGATTGTATGGTTATAAGAGGAAAGCTGGAGCAGGAACTTTCGCACATGAGCGCAGAAGATGCGGGCGATTTTCTTTCCGAATATGATATTAAAGAAGTCGCAAGAGAAAGAGTAATAAAAAAATCATATGAGCTTTTAGGACTCATCTCTTTTTTTACGGTTGGTGAAGATGAAGTGCGGGCATGGACTATTAAAAAAGGGACTTCCGCCCTTGATGCTGCCGAAGTGATTCATTCCGATATTAAAAAAGGGTTTATCAGAGCCGAAGTTCTTGCATATGATGATCTGATGGATGCAAAAACATACAATGAGGCAAGGAAAAAAGGAACTGTAAGACTTGAAGGTAAAACTTACTTAGTAAATGACGGAGATATTATAAATTTTAGATTTAATGTCTGATGGTTTTCAATAAAATCTATTTTACTGTATAGCCTGAGCTTTTATCAACATCGTCTGTAATTTCATTCAGTATATTTTCGGCATTGGCTCTGAGTCGTTCCAATTCATCTTCTGAAATATCTTTTGGAATCATAATTGGTTCACCAAATTTAATAATCATATGGGAAAAAGGGTAAGGAATAATTGTTTTGTCCCATGCTTTATGAAAAGTAATAACCTTTGTGCCGGAGCAAGCCATAGGAATAAAATACGACCTGGTACTTTTTGCAAGAACAAGTAAGCCCTTTTTTAATATACGGGCCGGACCTTTCGGCCCGTCAACAGCCGTTCCGCAAAATATTGTTTCTTTGCCGGCCTTCTTAATAAAAGTGATAATGGTACGCAGAGCATCCCTTCCGCCTTTTGAGGAAGAACCGCGTGCAGTTGCATATCCTAACCGGTGTCCTACGCGGGATATAAGTTCGCCGTCTTTACTGCGGCTTACCATGATAATACCGTTTTTAATTTTCCTGAAGAAATAAAAAACAAAGATTATATGTCTATGCCATGAACCTAAAATAACATTGCCTTTATTCTTATTATTTACAAAATATTCTTCGTAAATTTCCTTGTTTATAATTTGGACACGAACCGTTTTAAACCATAATCGAACAAGCCATGAGGCAAGCAGGGAAAGAACAGAAAGCTTAAAGCGTTCTGTTAATGTTAAGTCTTTTATGAATTCAGCCATTTCTCTCCATTTATCAGTACAATAACTTTGAAATAGTTTTATTTCAAAAAATATCAATAAAAAAACATGGATGTGTTATAATAACGCTGCAAAACACATTACAGAAAGATCCATTATTATGCCCCGTTATCGTAAAACACTATATATCATACTCTGCTTGTTAATATTTTTTACAGGTTATATCTCAATAACTTATTTCTATAAATTTATCATAAACTATGTCGAGTCCAAATTACTTCCCGAAACGGCAAAAGAAATCGGAATTGATAACCTGCGTTTTAAAATTCAAAAGGCAGGCTTATTCGGGGCCGATATAGCCTATATATCTACAGATCGGGATAACATAGACTCACCATCAATTGATTCGGTTCATATTGAATATGATCCCATAGGACTTTATAAAAAAAATATTAAAAAAGTTATTATAAGCGGAGTCCGTATTGAATGCGAATTTAACAATGGAAAATTTAATATCCTCGGATTCGATTGGCAAAATTTTATCCGAACACTTCAATCAAAAAAAAATGCTCCAACAGAAAACATCAAATCCTTTCCTGTAGAAAGTATTGAATTACGCAATTCCACTATTACCACGCATTTGAAAAACCAAAACATAGATATTCCGATTGACTTAAAAATTGTTCCAAATGATATAAATAAAAGCATGATTGATTGTCTTCTTAACCTATATCCACGTGATACCCATATAAAGATAGCATCCAAAATCAATATAGATACAAATCAAGCAGAAATTTATTTTGGCGCAAAGCAAATTTCTTTCGAGCGTTTTTCTGATTTCTCAAGTCTTATTCCTGGTACAAGTATTTCAGGTTCTGCCGATATCGATGGAAAGATGCAAATAAATTTTTCTCCATTTAAGATATCTTTTTTGTCATGTTCCGCATCTGCTTACAACCTTTCTGCATTTTACAATAATATTAATCTGACAAATTCTATAGATGAAATAAGCGGTAAAAAGATACCTGTTATTTTTGATATCAGAAACAGTGGAGATAATAAATGGATTTTTTCAGCAACATCTTTTTTAGTTAATTCGCCTTTTCCGATGAATATATCAGGTATAAAAAGTAATATTGTTAAAAGTGAGGATATGGTTAATGCCAGTGGTAATTTTTATGCACTTGCCGGAGGGAAAACTCCTGTCCGAATTAAATCTGATTACTACCTGAGTTTATCAAATAAAGGAAAATGGAATTTTAAGATATCCGGTGCTTCCATAAAAGGCCGGAATACTTCTCAAACACCCATAAATATTAAAGGCCTTGATATTTTATCAAATAATTTAAATTTTGTTGTATCAGGAAAAGGAAACGATAAAAAAAATTATTTAAAATATTTAGCGTCAATTTCAGGACTTGGCGCATCTAATAAAAGACTTTCTTTAAAAACACCCAAGATATCTCTTAGCGGAAATGCAGATATAGTTAAATCTAATGTAAGAGGGTCTCTTAATATAAATTCCGACAATACCATAATAACAGCTGATTCGTTAAAAACCACCATTCCTGCGTTTTCAATATCCGGAAATTTCGAAAAGGATTTGAAAACGGATTTGCAGTGTAACGGGAAAATACAATTCAATGATGTAAATATCACAGATCAGAAACTACAAGTAAATATATCCGGTATCGGCGGAATATTGCCTTTTAAATGGCCTTTTGTGGATACAAATTCCGGGGGCACCGTTTTTGCTAAAACAATTTTGTGGAAAAATATAGATCTTGGTTCGTTTTCAGGATCAGTAAGACAAAATAATTCAGGCTTAATCTATAAAGGCCGTTATACGAGCATTCCTTTTAAAGGAATGAATCTTGATTTTTCAGGATATACGGATTTGCTTTCCTTAAATAATTTTGAAACTGAAATCAGTATTAACATGCAAAAATATAAACTGTCTTCAGGAAGTGATATCAACAGATTATTCCCACAGGCAAAAGGTTTTTTATTTGGAGGTAAAGCGCAATTAAACGGCAAATTAGGGTTTATAGAAAATAAGTTTACAGGATTTATTAAAGCAACCATTGAAGAAGGATTGTTTAACTACAAAGACAAGGGAATTCTTATTGAAGGAATTAAAATTAATCTTAATATGCCGAATCTGCCTTCCGTATCAAGTGCTCCTAAACAACAGCTTAATTTCGACAAAGCATCAATAGGATCGATTCAATTTTCAGAGGGCAAAATTGATTTTCAAATTGAATCGCCTGAATCCTTTTTTATTGAAAAGTGCCGTTTTAAATGGTGTGATGGATCTGTAAGCACTAATTCTTTAAGAATTTCGTCTCTGAATAATGATTTGAGCCTTACATTATTTTGTGACCGCATCAATCTTGCAAAGTTGATTGAACAATTTAGTGTTGCCAAAGCAGAAGGAGTTGGAGCTGTAAACGGCACCATACCGATAGAATTCAATGATGGTAAATTGATTTTTGCAGATGGTTTTCTTTATTCTACCCCAGGAGATGGCGGTATTATTCATCTTGCCGAAGCTAAGATTCTTGCTCAAAACCTGATTCCGGGTACTAATCAATTTGCACAAATAGAGCTTACGATAGAAGCGCTCAAAAATTATAAATACGATTGGGCTAAACTGAAATTTTCAAGTGCAAAAGAGAATCTTTTGTTAAATTTGCAGTTTGACGGAAAGCCGGTTAACACTTTGCCGTTTATTTATGATAAAAAAACAGGTGGTTTTGTGCGAGTTAAATCAGCAGGGGAAGGTTCAAATTTCCAGGGAATACGTCTTGATATAAACCTTACTATTCCTCTTGACAAAGTTTTATATTACAAGGATGCTATAAAGAAAAACCGATAAATCCCGGTAAAAAAATAAACAACGTTTCTCAACTTCTCACAACTCCATAAATATAGACCATTATATAAATAACCATTAACCTGTAAGGATATGCTTATGATAAAAAAAATCATGATTCTTTTTGGCGTATTATCTGTTTTTTCCATTCCGGCATGTTATACTCATCATGAAGTAGCTCTGGCGCCTGTTGAAATCAAACCTATACACATTGTGATTGATGTTAATATAAAAGTTGACAGGGCGCTTGATGACTTTTTCGGAGATATTGATAAAGCTAAATAATAAATCAATTATGTATCATATGAAGGAGATAAAACAAATGACAACCAACAAAAGTATAGGAATAACTGTTTTTGCTATGGTGATGATTTTTACCTGCTGTGTTTCGTTCGCTCTTGACGCAAAAGAGATAAAAGCAAGAATGCTCGAAAGGGTTCCCATTATCCAGACTATAAAATCAAAAGGAACAATAGGTGAAAATAATCTGGGATATCTTGAAATAATGCCGGAAAGCAAAGCAGGCGATAATGATAAGATTATTGTCAATGATGAAAACAGCGACAGAAAAGCAGTTTATACAGCTATAGCAAAACAACAGGGAACAGATATTTCCCTTGTCGGCAAACGCCGGGCATTGCAAATCTTCGAAAACGCAGAACCAGGTGAATGGCTGCAAGATGCAGCAGGAAAATGGTTTAAGAAGTAAAAGTAAATAAAGAGAAAAGGAGAAAAACATGAGTTATAAGAATATCCATCCCCAATATTTTTTAATGATAGCATTGGCGTTTTTTATTATAGCCTTGTTTCCTAATGCAGCACATTCAGGGCATACGGATATACTTCTTCTAAGCTGTATGGATTATCGCCTGGTGAATGAAACTGAAAGCTATATGACCGATCGCGGATTACGTGATAAATATGACCACGTCATTTTAGCCGGGGCCTCTTTAGGTGCAACAACGGACAAATACCCTGCCTGGAATCAGACATTTTGGGATCATCTTGATGTGGCGATTAAACTTCATAGTATAAAAAAAGTTGTAGTCCTGGATCATAGGGACTGTGGGGCATATAAGGTAATCTTAGGTGAAGATTTTTCAAAAGATCCTAAAAAAGAAAATTCAGTTCACACGGATAGGCTATTAGCTTTGGCAAAACAGATAAAAGCGAAATATCCAAACCTTGAAATAGAACTACTTCTAATGGATCTGTCCGGTAATGTCGAAACAATTTCTAATTAGGACAACTTGTATGAAATAATGCTTATTTAATTCAAAGTATAAACAGGCTTTTTTAAACGCCGTCAGCTTTTTCGAATTTCTTCTTTAAGAAGGCAACAGGCTATTTTGTACTCTGGGCTTCCGTCCGGGTTGTAGCTTAAATTGCCGGGTTGTATAAGTTTATTCATTACACAGCCTTCGGGAATAGACAGCTTAAAAAGGTCTGTTTCATTTATTTTGGCGGTTTGAACCAGCTCGTTACCGCTAAATTCCATACCATGGATAGGATAGTCCTCGCACAAAGGGCATCTATAGACTCTTTTGTTTGGGAAAATAAAATAATTATCAGCAACAAGTCCGGCACACTCAAATTTATCATCGGGTTCTAAAAAAACTTTGGGATAAGTTACAATAATGCCGTGCTCTGCAATTTTTTCAGCTATTATCGGTATGGTATCAACCCACTTTTCTCTTAATACCTGAGGGTTATTAACTCCTTCAACAGATGTGCCCTTTGCCGTTTTTCCTCTAATTCCTATAACCTGAATAAAAAACCTTCCGATTTTAAGATCAGATAACAATGGTTCCATTTTTGCGAGTTCATCAATATTGGCGCTGCTTACAGTATATATCAGGCTTGTATTGAATCCTTTAGAAACCGATGACTTTATTCCCGAAACACATTTATCATAAGAGCCCTTTCCTCTTATCTTGTCATTTGTCGTACTTGTTGCACCATCAAGGCTGAAGCTGATATAGTCAATATCTTTGGGCTCTATTTTTGACAAAAACTCATTAAACAGATAGCCGTTTGTATCAACAGTCACAGATTTATATCCGATTTTTATTGCATACTTTACAGCTTGGGATAAGTCAGGGTGCAGGGTGGGTTCACCACCTAAAAAAACAACGTTCGCTATTTTGCTCTTTGCAGCAAACGCATCAAGCCAGGCTTTTATTATGTCTATAGAAAGTGTGGTGTTTCCGTGTTGTTTTTTATTGATATAACAGTGCAGACAGTTAAGATTACAATTTGTAAGAATATGAAAAAAAATATTGGTAGAGTTTTTTGAAAATGATACAGTTTTTTTTTCTTTCATTGAGCTTTTCTTTTAAGGCTTTCTGTCTCCTTTTTGGCTTTTATAAGCTCTTCGTTTGTCAGGCGCAGCCTTATGGACATATATTCCGCAAAAATTCTGTATAACAACAAAAGAAAATCAAGCTGTTCATCTCTGTCGCCATCTTTTAGTTTTTTTTGCGCCGATGTATCAACCGCCAGACATACAGTTTTACCAAGGGCATAGACAGAAGCCGAGCGGCTAAGAGTGTCGATAATTCTCATCTCCCCGAAAATTTCACCTTTTTTATCAATTACTACAATATCAAAATTTTCTTTCGTTACTCTTACACTTCCGCTAAGAAGGAAATAAAGCCAGGTATCTTTTTCCCCTTCCATAATTATCAACTCACCATCTTCATAATCTCTGATCTTGCTAAGGCGTAAAAGCTTTGCAAGGCTTTGTATTTCAAAATGCTTTAGAGTTGGAATGTTCATCAGCTTTTGAATATTCTGCATATTATCCTGAAGATACTTCGACTCAATCATAACGCCTCCTGCATAATAAGATCATATAATATAATATATATATATAGAATTTTTTTAAATATAACATTTGGCTAATAACATGCAATAATTTATTTTTCAAGACAGTCTTTTGATAAATATTCATCGAATTCAACCGGATAACAACCGTCAAAGCAAGCTTTGCAAAAACTGTTTTCAGGGTTTTTAATTCCTGTTGATTGCAAAAGTCCATCTATGCTCAAATAGTAAAGAGAATCAAGACCAAGAATATCTTTAAGCTCAGCAACTGAATTGGTGGCGGCTATAAGTTCTCCACTTGTAGAAAAATCTATGCCATAATGACATGGAAATCGATGCGGCGGACCGCTAACACGCATATGCACCTTATTTACTCCAAGTGCGCGAAGCGATTTTACCCTGGTTTTAACGGTAGTTCCTCTTATTATAGAATCTTCAATAATTACTATATCCTTGCCTTTTAGAATCTCTTTTACAGGATTTAGTTTTACTCTTACTCCAAAATCACGCATACTTTGTGTGGGCTGTATAAAAGTTCTTCCGATATAATGGTTTCGTATCATTCCCATCTCAAACGGAATTTTTGATTCTTCCGAAAACCCTAAAGCAGCATAAGTTCCTGAATCCGGAAAAGGCATTACCAAATCGGCATTAGTGGGATATTCTTTGGCAAGACGGCGTCCATGGGCCTTTCTTATCTGATAAACATTTTTGCCGAATATAGTGCTGTCGGGTCTTGCAAAATATATAAATTCAAATATGCATAAAGACTTGTTCCTGCAATCTGTAGTTTTAATGCTTTTAAGCCCGTCCTTATTTATTATGACGATTTCGCCTGGTTCAAGTTCTCTTACAAACTCAGCTTCAATAAGGTCAAGCGCACAAGATTCAGATGAAAGAACATAGCTACCATTAACTTTACCTAAACACAAAGGACGAAAGCCATTGGGGTCTTTTATTCCTATTACATCGCCCTCATTTGTAAGTGCTATAAATGAAAATGCGCCTTTTAATCTTGAAACTGTTTCAACAAGAGCCTTCTCAAGTCCTAATTTGAGATTTTTTACAAGAAGATGGAGAAAAATCTCACTGTCTATTGTAGTTTGAAAAATAGAACCGTTTTCTTCAAGCTCATTTTTCAAAGCTAACGCATTGACAAGGTTTCCATTATGGGCAACAGCAAATGATTTTTTCTTATGAAAAACAACAAATGGCTGGGCATTTGAAAGGATGGAACTTCCTGTAGTAGAGTACCTGACATGGCCTATGGAATTAAATCCTTTAAGATGTTCAAAATGGTGAATATCAAATACTTCAGGTACTAGCCCCATACCCTTGTGGTCAAATATTTTATTGTCTCTTGCAACAGCAATGCCGGCGCTTTCCTGACCTCTGTGCTGAAGAGCATACAAACCGAAATATGTAAGTTTTGATGCTTCCGGATGGCCATAAATTCCAAATATTCCGCACGCCTCACGAGGTTTTTCGTCTAAATAAGAGTCATCTTCCATAGTATTTGAATCCGGGTTTTTTATCACTTAATTTAACATTCCTTGTAAATTTTAATCTTTATGATTGTAGTCTTGTAAAGCTTTAACTGATAGTTTTTTACCTTTTAGTTCTTCTATTCCTCTGCAAATAGCCAAGGCTCCCGGAATTGTCGTGATGCAAGGAACATTGTATTTAATAGCAGCACGGCGTATTTCATAACCATCGCGCATCGGTTCAGCTCCTGTTCCGGTATTTATGATAATATTAAGCTGCTTGTTTTTGATAGCATCAACTACATGAGGGCGTCCCATAGATACTTTATTAATAATTTCATTAGCTATTTTATGTTCGGAAAGATATTTGGAAGTTCCCTTTGTTGCAATGATATTAAACCCCATATCATAAAATTTTGAAGCAACGGGAATTACCGCTTTCTTGTCCGAATCCATCACGCTTATAAAGACATTGCCGGTTGCAGGTATATTCTGCCCTACTGCAAGCTGTGATTTGGCAAATGCAAGTCCGAATGAAGTATCTATTCCCATAACCTCACCTGTCGACTTCATTTCAGGCCCAAGAAGAGTATCAACATCAGGAAATCTGTTAAAAGGAAGCGCAACTTCCTTTATTGAAATATGTGTCGGTACTTTTTCGGAAGTTATGCCAAGATCGGAAAGGCTGCGCCCCAGCATAACTTTTGTGGCAAGTTTTGCAAATGGTATGCCTGTTGCCTTGCTGACAAACGGTATTGTTCTTGATGCTCTTGGATTTACTTCAAGAATATAGAGTTTGTCTCCTTTGATAGCATATTGCACGTTCATAAGGCCAATAACTTTTAGCTCGGATGCCATAGCTTTTGTGGCAGCAGTAATCTGATCAATAATAGACTGGTTGATACTGTGAGGTGGAAGAACGCATGCGGAATCACCCGAATGAACTCCGGCCGCCTCTATGTGTTCCATTATTCCGCAAATAATAGTTGATTTCCCGTCACAGATTGCATCAACATCAACCTCAACGGCTTCTTCCAGAAACTTGTCTATCAGCACAGGATGCATAGAAGATGCTTCAATGGCAATCCTTGTGAAATTTTCAAGATCCTTTCTGTTATACACTATTTTCATGGCTCTACCGCCAAGAACAAAAGATGGTCTTACAATTACGGGGTATCCGATAGATTCGGCTATCAGGGCGGCCTCTTGAATATTTAATGCAGTTCCGTTTTCAGGTTGAACCAGGCCAAGTTTTTTCAACATGACCGTAAATTGTTCCCTGTCTTCCGCTCTGTCTATGCTTTCCGGTTGAGTGCCAATGATTGGAACACCTGCATTAAAAAGAGATGTTGCAAGATTAAGAGGAGTTTGTCCGCCAAACTGCACTATAACTCCGAATGGTTTCTCGGTTTCAACTATATTTAAAACATCTTCTTTTGTCAGAGGTTCAAAATATAGCTTATCGGAAGTATCATAGTCGGTGCTGACCGTTTCCGGATTACTGTTTACCATAATGCTTTCAAGGCCTTCTTCACGAATACCAAATGATGCCTGAACACAGCAGTAATCAAATTCAATCCCCTGCCCTATTCTGTTCGGACCGCCACCAAGGATCATAATTTTTTTTCTATCCGATACTCTTGCTTCGTTTTCCTCTTCGTATGTAGAATAATAGTAAGGAGTCGCTGCCTTAAATTCGGCAGCGCAGGTGTCTACAAGTTTAAATACTGGCCTTATATTTAATTTTTCACGAAGAACTTTAACGGCGTCTTCTGTTGAACCTGTAAGATACGCAATTTGCACATCGGAAAATCCATAAGATTTTGCCATACGCAAAAGTTCTTCCGAAATATTTGATCCGGCATCTGCGATCTCGGCCTCAAGATCAACTATTTGTTTTATCTGGTATAAAAACCATGGATCAATATCTGTTAATTCAAATATTGACTGAACTGACATACCATTTAATAGTGCATACCGGATATAAAAAATTCTTTGAGAATTTGGGGTTGAAAGTTTTTTCTCAATTTCATTTATAGATATTTTATTTTCTTCTAAATCGCATAGATCTTTCCCATCCGCACCAAGACCGAATCTGCCGATTTCAAGTGATCTTAATCCTTTTTGCAAAGCTTCCTTAAACGTTCTTCCGATAGCCATAGTTTCGCCGATTGATTTCATGGCGGTAGTTAAATAATCTTTTGTTTCAGGAAATTTTTCAAAAGTAAATCTTGGTATTTTAACAACGCAATAATCAAGAGTAGGTTCAAAAGATGCAAGCGTTTCTCCTGTTATATCATTAGGTATTTCATCCAATGTGTATCCAACAGCAAGTTTTGCGGCAATTTTTGCTATGGGAAAACCGGTTGCTTTTGATGCAAGAGCTGAACTGCGTGAAACACGGGGATTCATCTCAACTACAATCATATCTCCGTTTTTCGGGTTTACAGCAAACTGCACATTAGACCCGCCGGTATCAACACCTATTTCTCTCATGATTGCAATAGATGCATTTCGCATCTTCTGATATTCAACATCGGTTAAAGTTTGGGCGGGAGCAACCGTAATGCTGTCTCCTGTATGTATTCCCATTGGATCCATATTTTCAATCGAACAGATAATGACAACATTGTCATTTTTGTCACGCATTACTTCAAGTTCATATTCTTTCCATCCCAAAACGGATTCTTCAAGCATTACTTGCCCGATTAAGCTTGCATCAAACCCTGATTTTGCTATTAACTCAAGATCTTCAAAATTATATGCTACACCTCCTCCTGTGCCTCCTAAAGTAAAACTTGGCCTCACAATAACCGGAAACCCTATTTTATCCACAATTTCTATTGCCATTTCCATGTTTGTGGCAATTCCGCTTTCCGGTATCCTAAGCCCTATTCTATTCATGGCTTGGCGAAACAGGTCTCTGTCTTCTGCTTTATTTATGGACTCGACAGATGCACCGATCATCTCAACTTGAAACTTGTCCAAAACACCCATTTTTGCTGTTGCAATAGCTGTGTTAAGACCGGTTTGTCCGCCAAGTGTGGGTAATAGTGCATCAGGGCGTTCTTTTTCTATTATCATGGCAAGTATTTCAGGAGTGACCGGCTCAATATATGTCCTGTGGGCCATATCCGGATCGGTCATAATTGTAGCCGGATTACTGTTTACCAGTACAACTTCATATCCGTCTTCTTTCAAGGCTTTACAGGCTTGAGTTCCTGAATAGTCGAATTCGCAGGCCTGACTGATTATTATAGGACCTGCGCCAATAATAAGGATTTTCTTTATATCTGTGCGTTTAGGCATTTTCAATTAACTTTATAAAATCATTAAAGAGATAACGGGAATCGTGAGGACCCGGAGATGCCTCCGGATGATACTGAACGGCATAAAGAGGAAGTTTTCTATGCTTAAAACCTTCCAGGGTATTATCATTAAGATTTATATGGGTTGGTTCTATATCTTTTGAATTTAAGCTTTTTATATCCACAACAAAACCATGATTCTGTGAAGTTATTTCCACTTTGCCGGTTATTAGATTTTTAACAGGCTGATTGGCTCCCCTGTGCCCGAATTTTAATTTGTATGTTTTTCCTCCAAGAGCAAGCCCTAAAAGCTGATGCCCCAGACAAATGCCGAATATCGGCCTGTATTCCAGAAGTGACCTGATTGTATCTATTGCATACGATACAGGTTCAGGATCTCCCGGACCATTTGAAAGAAAAATTCCATCAGGAGAAATCGCCTTAACGACCTTAGCATCAGTTGAAGCAGGCACAACCAATACTTCAAAACCTGCATTTTCAAGACATCTTAAAATATTGTATTTTATTCCAAAATCAAAAGCCAATACACAATATTTCTTGTTCTTTTTCCATATAGATTTATCTAATTTTGTGGTTTCCACATTTAAGGGATAAATTTTTCCTTCAGACCAGAAATAAGGTTTATTAGTTGCAACTCTTTTAACAAGATCTAGTCCAACCATGCTTGGTATGCTTTTAGCCTTTTTTACAAGAGAAGACGGATCAGTATCAAACGTTGAAACATAAGCTCTCATAGCTCCGGTGTCTCTGATATGTCTTGTAACGGCTCTGGTATCAACATCTTCAATTCCAAGGATGTTTTCATGAATAAGATAATCCCTTAAAGATCCTGTAGATCTGAAATTGCTTGGAATATCCTGATATTCCTTAACTACAAATGCCGACACCTGTATTTTGGCAGACTCAATATCTTCATGATTCACACCATAATTTCCTATCAGAGGATATGTCATAGTAACCATCTGGCCGCTATATGAAGGATCTGTAATTACTTCCTGGTATCCGGTCATGCTGGTATTAAACACAATCTCTCCAAAGGCCTCACCTTCTCCTGTAAAACTTCTACAGGCAAAGGTTCTTCCGTCTTCAAGAGCAAGCAGCGCTTTTTTTTGGTATTCTTTCATATTATTATCAAACAAGATTTTAAGGGTTGAACGGTTTTATGAAAAACTTGGCATTTTCTATCACGTATAATTATTAAATCAAGACTTTCATTTAATGATATTTATAATTTCATCAAGTATCGGGGGTTTTAAAATCCTCCATTTAGGTTTGATTGCCATACCGTCATGCCATATGAATTCAACAGCCTCAAAGGTTTCAGGTATAATATGTTCGTTTTTTTCTCCATAATATTTTACCGGATAATATTCAATCCAGAGCATACGGTGATAATCTATTTTAAAATCATATGTCACCATTGTAGCGATATGACCTGCACAGCTTCTAACCGACATTTTGCTTTCAGGGACATCCGATACAATAATGATGATCGGGTGTAAAAGCAAAACCCCTTTTTTTGCCCCTTTTTTCAGGTCATATATGCGAAGCCAACACTTTCCGCTTGCAAGATTCAGCTTGCCGCCCCAACCCTTCCATGAATATATTTTATCATGTGTAAGCATCATATCTGATTTTAAACTGGCTCCAAATATTGTTTTTAGTGTTTTTAACAATATAATTATGCATTATGTATTGGTCAACCATCTGAGGTCTATCCTGTATTTTTAAAATCCAAGGTCTTTTATCAGGTCTCCCCAGGGAATTGGCTCATCAGGTTCATTGATTTCATTTTTATCTTTGTTTGCGTCTTTAATATCAATTTGCTCCTTAATTTCCTGAAGCAGTTTATGTTCTTTCATCGAAACAAGAGCAGCTATAGGCTCACCTCTTTTTGTAAGAACAAAAGACTCATCATTACATGCTACGCGGTTAATAATATCAGAAAATTGTTTTCTGGCATCAGCAATTGTTATTTTATTAAACATATAAATATCCTCCAGAGCCAGTTTCAAAACGCCCCATTTTGGCCGATCTCTGCGTTGGGCTCAAATTTCAATCCTCGAAATACTAAATGTATTCCTGTGGTTGAAATTTTCTCCCGCCTTGAGCTTGACCAAACTGA
>Ga0180007_10001612_pt1 | contig 29515 bp, 13 predicted proteins | sample MM_PC_MetaG_FD_121122 | JGI IMG/M metagenome (GOLD analysis project Ga0180007, IMG submission 121122) | Groundwater microbial communities from the Aspo Hard Rock Laboratory (HRL) deep subsurface site, Sweden - MM_PC_MetaG | ecosystem: Environmental > Aquatic > Deep subsurface > Groundwater... | reverse complement strand
GCCACCGAAAACCGGCGCTGGACAAGAGCTAAAGACGCTTTCAAGCAGGCGCTGGACACCTCAGATCGCGATGCTGACACACTGCTTAAATATTTCAAATCGTGCTACTACATAGGCGAAGGTGCTGACGCCATACTCTTTCTCGAACAGATACGAAGCAAATACCCGAATGAACGTAGAATTCAGCTTACAGTTGCTGAAGCGAACTTTCAGCTTGGCGATCTACCTGCAGCCAAGGCTATATGCGAAGAAATGCTGGCAAAAGATCCTGGTGACAGTCGCGTCAATGATCTGCTGCAACGAGTAAATCGGCTACATAAATAAGCGGCGTATCTGTCGTTATATTGAACCTGCTTGCATGAACAACAATTCTCAGCAAGTTAAGAAGCCAGCATTAACTCTGCAAGAATGAGCTCTTTGATGATTAGATTTTCTCGAATATTTTTTGTTGATTCGTAAATCCGTGCATAGACTCGGAGTTCATCTTATGACACTGATGGTCAATGAATTCCGCCTCCCTTTAAGCTCCCTTTAAAATGGACTGAAATGGCAAGAATAGAGAAATCTGGCCGAGAACTTCTTTGCGGATCATACCGGCTTGCTTTTTAGCAAGTGAAAAGGTATATTTTTAATGATATCTAATACGTGACATAAAAATGCAACAATTAATGCTACTTTTACATGCCTGCTGGTCAGTTCTCGGTCAGATGGCTCCATATCTTATTCTTGGCTTTCTCATTTCCGGCGTTTTGTCGGTAATGATCTCGCCGCGCTGGGTCGAGAAGCACCTGGGCGGCGGCAAATACAGCTCAATCATTAAGGCAACACTCCTTGGAGTACCTCTGCCGCTGTGCTCCTGCGGAGTAATACCTGTTGCTGCATCTCTGCGCAAGCACGGAGCCAACAAAGGTGCCACCACTGCTTTTTTGATATCTACGCCACAAACTGGTGCCGACTCGATTCTCGCCACTTATGGCCTTCTTGGGCCTTTTTTCGCATGGTTCAGGCCTCTTGCCGCTCTTATCACCGGCATAATTGGCGGCCTGCTGGTTTCTGCAATAGACGAAGATCCTCCGCTAAAACGTGAGGGCAGTCACGAACTTCCTGACGAAAAGTTGACCCTCACGCAAAAAATAGTATCTGCCCTCAACTATGGATTCATAATGCTCCCCGGAGAGATAGCTCGCGCTCTTGTCGTGGGCATAGTTATAGCCGGTTTGATCTCAACCTTTATATCTGCAGATTTTGTCGGGCAGTATATCGGCAACTACTATCTAACCATGCTATTGATGCTGGCGTTAGGCATACCGATATATGTCTGCTCAACCTCTTCTATTCCAATTGCGCTTGGCTTTATGCACATGGGTGTAACGCCTGGAGCAGCCTTCGTTTTTCTGATCAGCGGCCCAGCAACGAACGCTGCGGCTATCTCAGTTGTATTCAAAGTCCTGGGCCGAACATCGGCGATTATCTATATAGCTACGATATTGATAGGCTCTCTGGCTGGAGGCTTTGTCTTCGATTATCTCAACCAGACTCTTGCAATCAACGATTTACCGGCTATGCAGCCAATGTGCCATGCAACTTTAAGCCTTACGGAAAGCGCGAGTGCAGTGTTTATGATTGTGATTCTGCTGCTCAGCTGGTATAAAACCCGACACATCGCGGCCTGCTGCGGCAGCTGCCACGCCAGCGAAGCCACCCCCAACCCTGATCTGATAATAAATATCGAGGGTATGTCGTGCGGCAACTGCGTCCTTGCAGTTCAGCGGGCAATTCTCGAAATTGACGGGGTAACCGACGCCACTGTTCTGCTCAGCGAAAAGCGTGCCGACATCTTTGGAAAATGCAGCAGCGAAGCTATTTTGCAAACTATAAATGATCTCGGTTACACGGCTTCGCTGCCTCAAAAAACTGCGAACTGACTTAGACAATCTGAGGAGCTGCAAAAGCTAAGTATGGATTCTTCACCCAAAGCGATTGCTGAAACAACAAATTCCAACATGGTCAGATTAGCTATGGCAGGGTGGATTGTTATGCTTGGCCTGTCTCTTACCTGGAACTGGATTTTTACAGAAAGAGCGCTTACGACTATTGCCGAGACGGAAACTGCAGCTGCATGTAACAAAGATGCTACTTACCGACGGTGGGCATCGATGCATGGTGGCGTATACGTGCCGCCAACGGCTAAATCACCGCCAAATCCTTATCTCACTTATATTGCCGACCGGGATGTTACCACTGTTGATGGAAAAAAACTTACCCTGATCAACCCCGCATACATGATACGTCAGGTGCACGAGCTGGGAGAAGAACTTTATGGCCTTAGAGGACATATTACCAGCCTGGACCCACTTCGCCCGGAAAATGCTCCTGATGAATGGGAAGCTCGTGCATTGAAAGCTTTTGAAACAGGATCCAAAGAAGTCTCATCAATCGAGATGATAGACGGCCAGTCTTACCTGAGATTCATGCGACCTCTAACAACCGAAGCCAGTTGCTTGAAGTGCCACGAGCATCAGGGCTACAAAATTGGCGATAATAGAGGAGGCATCAGCATTTCGACCCCTCTAGCCCCCTACGAAAAAGTAGCCAGTCATCAACGCGTGCAAATAGCAATTGCTCATGCTTTAGTCGGCTTGCTGGGTTTGCTGGGAATATGGTTTTCTGGCATTCGCCTGAGTCGTTCAGCCAGAAAAATACGTGAAACAGAGGATTTACTGAGAATTGCAGGTGATCTGGCCAGTCTTGGCGGGTGGCGCATACTGATTTCCGAAAGCCGGGCTGAATGGTCGAATGAAGTAGCTGCCATTCATGAGAAAGAGTCGCCATTTTCATTGGCAGTTGACGAGTGGTACAAGTATTTCTTGCCAGAATTTCAGGAAAAGGTAAAAGGCATTTTTGCGGCGTGTGCGCAGAACGGTACAGCCATTGATGAGGAACTGCCAATCATAACCGGCAGCGACAGGCTTGTCTGGGTGCGCATTATTGGCGAAGCAGAGAGAGACAGCTCTGGAAAAATTGTCGCAATAAGCGGAGCCTGTCAGAACGTAACCAAACGCAAACTTGCAGAACTGGCTCTGAATGACAGTTTAGAAGCAAACAAGCTTCAGCTTGAGCGAAATCAGGCGATCGTTGAAGTTCTACAGTTTTCAACCAACGACCCGCAAAAGTTTCTCGATAACGCACTGGCCAATGCCATTGCTCTTACCGACAGCAAAATCGGCTTTATCTTTTTCTACGATGAGGATAAGAAGCAGTTCGTTTTGAACTCCTGGTCCAGGGACGTAATGGAAGAATGTAATGTAGCAAATCCTCAGACTTGCTACGAACTCGATAAGACGGGCTTCTGGGGAGAAGCGGTTCGCCAACGAAAATCAATTATACTGAATAATTTTCAGTCAAAAAATCCCCTGAAGAAGGGCTTACCTGCAGGGCATGTGCAACTGAGTCGCTTTCTTGCCGTCCCTGTTTTTTATAATGAGCAGATTGTCGCCCTTGTAGGGGTAGCCAACAAAACATCAGATTACGATGAAGCCGATGTTCTGCAGCTGACCCTTCTGATGGATGTTGTCTGGCAGTCGCTGGAAACGGTAAAAAACAGAGATGCCCTACATAAAAGCGAAGAGCGTTTTCACTCACTGTTTGAAAAAGCACCGCTGAGCTATCAGTCTCTGGATGAGAGCGGCAATTTAATCGAAGTAAACGAGGCCTGGCTGGATCTTCTCGATTACACCAGGGAAGAAGTTATTGGGAAATGGTTTGGTGACTTTCTAGCACCTGAATTTGTTCAAGCCTTCCGTGAGCGATTTTCCGTTTTTAAGGATCAGGGAAAAGTGCGATCTGAGCTGGGAATGCTTACCCAAAAAGGAAAGCGACGGCTCATAATGATTGAAGGGCGCATAGCGACAGATACTTCCGGCAGATTTAAGCATACACACTGTATTCTTCAGGACATAACCAGACAGAGAAACCTTGAAGATCAGCTGCGTGAGTCTCAGAAAATGGAGTCGATTGGCATACTGGCAGGGGGAGTCGCTCACGATTTCAACAACCAGCTGGGCGTAATTCTTGGTTATACAGAAATGGCCATGAACAGTATTGCCCCGGAAGACCCTTTACACAAAGATCTCAAGGAAGTTTTTGATGCTGCCCGTCGCTCTACTGAAATCACCCGCCAGCTCATGGCTTTTGCCCGCAAGCAAGTTATCAGTCCGGAGGTGCTAAATCTTAACGATGCTGTCGATGGCATCGTGAAAATGCTTGGCAGACTTGTCGGCGAAGATATAAGAATCATCTGGCATCCAAAAACTCAATTGTGGCCGGTAAAAATAGACCCTGCACAAATTGATCAGATTCTGGCAAACCTTTGTGTTAATTCGCGTGATGCAATACCCGGCGTGGGCACAATCATTATCGAAACTGATAATGTAACGATAGACGAAAGCATTAGCCTTGAATATGCCTATTTTGTTCCTGGTGATTTTATTCTGCTATCGGTAAAAGACAATGGTTCAGGCATGAACAGAGAAACGCTCACTCATATTTTTGAACCTTTCTTTACAACAAAGGGCGTTGGCAAGGGAACCGGACTGGGACTGGCCACAATTTACGGTATTGTCAAACAAAATGGCGGGTTCGTTAATGCTGAAAGTGAGCCGGGTAAGGGAGCCTGCTTTAAAATATACCTGCCACGACATGTTGCCGAAGCTGAGCCTGTCCAATTGAATAATGTCACAGACCTTTCCAGTAAGGGTGAAACGATTTTACTGGTCGAAGACGAAGATTCAATAAGAAAAATGAGCAAGATGATGCTGGAAAGACTTGGTTATATTGTGTTGGCGGCAAGAACTCCGGCCGAAGCGATTCAGTTGGCAGAAAAAAACTCTGACAGCGTTTCTCTGCTGATGACAGATGTTGTTATGCCCGAAATGAATGGCCGTGATCTGGCAATGCGAATCAACTCTATTTGCCCGGGGATAAAAAACCTTTTCATGTCTGGCTATACGTCTAATGTCAAAGTTAATCATGACATATTAGATGGCAACTTAAATTTCCTGCAGAAACCGTTTTCGATGAAAGGCCTTGCGGATAAAGTGCGACAGGCTCTCTCTCATGATCCTGCAACCTGAAATTATGCACAGGCTATTCAAACAAGAGACGACAAAATGCCAGTAAATAACCGGTTTAAGACGTGCAATTTTTGTATTTATCTTTTTTTGCTTGGAGTTATTTGGCTGGTGCAGCCTCTGAGTGGACAGACCAGTAACAGCATGATTGACGAGTCGCGTCTAATAATCTTTGACAATTCTTTCAGGCTGGAAATTGTTGAAGACTCCGGTAAAACAATCAAGCATAACGAAGCATGGGAGATTACGTTTCCGCAGAAATTTAAAAATCGAAAGTTAAATTTTGTCAGGCTGCATTTTTGCAAGGATCCCAGGTTTCTAGAGCTGAATGACAAAAAACTGGATGAAAACGGTGCCTACCTTTCGCTCAGCTGCCATAATGCAGAGGACAATTCCTGGAATACCTGGTCTGATCAGTTTGGCAGTGAAAAATTTGCCACAGTTGGCTCAAAGCAAAAGTTGAATCGCAACATCTTCAATGCCATTCAAAGCTTGATTGGCAGTTTTACGATCGACCGAATTCGTCTTAAAAACAGCGGGCGCGGCCGAACTGAGCTTGCCGTGGCTCAAGTGCATTATCTGGAATGTTTCTTTCTGGAGGAAATGCCGTCTGCTCAGACTTTTGACCGAACCTTTAAGGCGGAAGCCGCAGGAGCCAACAAGGTAACATTTGATCTGAAAAACGAGACCGGAACCCCCTTTTTTCAGGGAGAGAAATGGAGCTTTGCTCTTCCTCCAAGTATTGCGGGTCGCCAGATAAACTACATTGTTCTCAAATTTCGGCAGTCGCCTGATAAAATTGCTTCCGAAACTTTTCAGGATATTGATCCCGCCTATATTCTTGTTCAGGCACATGACCGCAATACTGGGCTACTCTGGCCCTGGTATGATCGCTATGGCAGCGAAAAATACGTAGAACCGAGAACGGTTGATGACCCTGAAACAGAAGGACTTCATGACTGCTTGAGTTGCATGAAAGATGTGCAAACAGACAAAATAGTCTTGACGCATGCCGGTTATGGCGATAGAAATAAATCTGCAGCCATTATCCACAGCCTTGAAGTAATTGTTTTTCCTGACAAAGCGAACACTTACAGTCAGGAACTAATTTTTACAGAACTGACTAAATTTGCTAAGCCAGATGCCGGGATTGATCTACCCGAGTCCGGCGGTGGCCCAAGGTTTGGCGGGAAGTATCCCGGGGCACTAATGCTTGGTGTCAGACGCCATTTTAGAAGGCTTTACCTGAACTCGATTCCTCATATCCATCGTTTTTTCACATCAGAACCGGCAGTGTCAAATGGCTACATCGATTCTCTGGGGCGACTCGTATTAAATCTGCCAGCCGGAAAAAAGTTGCGGCAGGTTGAGGTCGCGGCAGGAGATATTGACAACACAGTTTTATCGATGAACAAAGATAAGCACTTTGGCAGACTGGGATGGTCTGAGCTGTATGCCTATGTTAGAAGCGGGCAGGATGGAAAACTTCGTCTCATCGCAGCAAAAGCTAACGTTGGCCCGGAGGGCGTCATCGCATTTTCACCAGATGTCGGCGACCTCGACATATTGCCAGGCGACCAACTGATCATCGAATCTCGTCTGGATGTAGCCTTTATAATGGGCTTAAGATTTCTGTTTGTGAATCCACGACAAATAAGTTTTTGAAAAACGTTGTTGATTCAATGCACCGGGTATTGACGTTCTCAGGTTTGTAGGTTAGAATCCATGCATGAATTCGACTTCACGAATATTTTTATGTCTGCTGTTACTGGTTTTTGTTGCCGCTTACCCGGCAAGCGCACAGAGTTCGTTTCTTAACTCCAGCCGGAATGTCAGAATCGGGTTATTATCACAGGGATTACAAACTACCTGGCAAATTGAGCCAAGCACCGGATTCATCGAAATATTCGATCAAAGCAAAAAGCAGTCGGTATATTCTGGAAAAGCTGATAAAATCGTACTTTCAGCAATGAGTGGCGGCAAGATGAAGGTTGCAGTCGATCAACGTAAAAGTCTTTACTACTTCAGCAATGAACTGGTGTTCTCTGCCCTCGGGCGCACTCCGATAAATCTCAAAGTTAAAGCAGGAAGTCGCAAAAACTACTCCTATCGCGGCTCTATAGCAATCACCCCTCAAAAAAGCGGTCTGCGCGGAATTAATATTGTCGACATCGAAGATTATCTCAAATCAGTGGTTCCATGCGAGATTTTCAACCGGGCACCGGACGCTGCTCAACAGGCACAGGCTATCGCAGCACGAACCTACGCGGTGCGCAACCTCCATCGCCACTCAAACAGCGATAACTTTCAGCTTTGTGACACAGTGCACTGTCAGGCCTATACAGGGATTGCTCGAGAAATAAAGTTCGCAACAAAAGCGGTTAAAGACACTTACGGCAAAATACTGACTTTCGGCAAAGAACCAGCAAATACTGTTTATCACTCAAACTGCGGCGGATATCTCATCGACAGTCGCGCCGCCTGGAATGGCTCGGAAGTTCCTTATCTCATCGGGCACTTTGACGGAATAGCGGTTGAAAAGCCTTTCTGCTTTTATGGCAGTCAGATAAAAAAGAACAAATTGACCTGCAGTTTGCCGAAAACAAGACCAAGCATCAGCATTAAAAGAATGCCTGCGAAGTCAAAAAAGGCATGTTATAAAAACTTTGGGCATCGGGTTGGCATGTGCCAGGACGGAGCCATTGGAATGGCTGCGATCGGCTACAATTCCCGTCAGATCCTGGACTTCTACTATCCTGGCACCAGATTGGCCACCATGCGCTATGCTGATCCTTCAACCGCACCAGTTGAAACACAGAAACCCATTGTGGTTGCATCACTGCCGATGCCAAATCCAGAGCAAATTGAACTTATTACCCCGCCAAACCCAACACAGTTGAACGCATTGCGTCACAGCAACAAAACAAGGCAGAACAGCCGCTCGATAAGAGAAACGCTCAAGCAGATCTCGACTGGCAAGAATGGCAGCAAAGCGCATGAACTGCGCAAAATCTTCTGGACGCCGGGACAGCCTGAGATTTCCCGGAGCATCTACTAGAAAGCCGGAGCTTGAACAGTTATGATCACAGAAATACTGCTCGAAAATTTTCTTTTCATGTCCAAGGCTTCACTGACATTTTCAAGCGGCCTCAACGTAATTACCGGTGAAACGGGAGCAGGAAAAAGTATTCTGCTCGAAGCCGTTAAACTGTTGCTCGGAAAAAAAGCCCGAAGTGGCCTTGTAATGCCTGGTCAAACTACAGCTCGCATTCAGGCAGAATTTGATATCACCAAGCTCCCGGAGCTTGGAACTTTTCTTGAAGAATCTGGATTTCACAACGAAGAAGACCCGCAAATTCTTTCTGTCACCAGAACATTCAAAGAGGAGGGCAACGGGCGGGTTCTGGTAAACGGAATTTTAACAACAGCAGCATTTTTAAAGCAGCTCGGACCATATTTAACCGAAATACACGGTCAGAATGAGCACCAGACGCTGCTTGAGCCTGAAATTCAGCGTAATCTGCTGGACCGCACTGGAAGCGCAATTCACAAACAAAATCTCGTTGCACTGCAATCGAGTTATGCACAGCGCCAGAAACTGCAGCAGAAACTGCAAGAGCTCGAATCCCGGCAGCAGCATTCAGCGGCACGCATTAACGAGCTGCAGGCTGTTTTGCAGGATCTCACAGCCATAAACCTCAGCGCCCCGGAAGAAGAAGAAGAACTCAAGGAAGAGCTCAAAAAACTCAGCCATGCTGAACAGATTCTCAGCAGTCTGCAGGCCGCAGTCGCCCTTCTCACCGGCAGCGAAGAGAACTCTGGCGCAACTACACAGGTTTTCAAATCTTCTGAGAATTTAAAACGCATCAGTCAATATGACAAAGCAATCGACGGGCTTTATCAGAGAGTAAATGGCGCATATTACGAGCTAAAGGCCCTTGAGTCAGATATCGAAGAACTGGCCGACAGTACCGGGCTAGACCCGGAAAAGCTCTACCATATACAGTCGCGATTATCTGACATATCACGTATCAGCCGTAAACACGCAACTGACTTTGCAGGGCTATTTGTGCTCAGAGACCGAGTTAACGAAGAACTTTCTGAACTGTTTGCGCCAGATTCGACCAGAGACAAGCTTAAAAAAGAACTTGAGGCCGTAGAAAAGCAATTTAATCAGCTGATAGAAGATATCAGTTCAGAACGAACCTCGCTGGCAAAAAAACTTAACCTGCTGGTTTCGGCTGAGATGGCTGACCTTGGCTTTAACTCAGCTCAGTTCACGGTTCTTCTCGCTTCCTGCTCTCCCGGCACACATGGCGCCGAAAACATTGAGTTTTGTGTTTCGCTGAATCCAGGCTCCCCAGGTGGTTCTTTACGTAAAATTGCTTCTGGCGGCGAACTATCGCGAGTTGCGCTGGCAATTAAAAAGGTTCTTGCACGCAGCGATGCTCTTCCTACACTTGTTTTTGACGAAATAGATGCCGGCATTGGCGGCAAAACAGCCGAGTCAGTCGCAGCAAGCCTGCGAGCGCTCGGCAATGAAAAACAGGTGCTGCTGGTGACCCACCTTCACCAGATTGCCAAAGAAGGGGACTATCACTTCACCGTCACCAAAAAAGTTGTCGATGGTCTGACAAGCGTTTCTATCAACAGGGTTGATGGCAACGATCGCATTGAAGAAATTGCAAGAATGCTTGGGCGCACAGATACAGAAGGCATGAACTTTGCCCGCAATCTGTTGCAGCAAAACTGAGTAAAATCACTCAGAAGGCCACCAGGTAAGCGAATATCTGGTTCGACCAGACAATCAGAACCGAGAGGGCCGGAAAAAGCCAGATGTAAGATGGCAATTCGACAGGTTCACGCTTCAGTTGTTCTGGCGGGATAGCGCAAAACCATGATGAATCTTGAACCCGCAAAAAAAACTGTGCGACGATCAAGCCAGTCAACAACGGTAAAAAGATCGGAAACAGAACCGCCGCAGAATTCAAAAGCTTGTTTGCAGCAGTATTATCGGGATCAGCGTAACCAGCAGAACCAGAAAATTCAGTAGAATCAGCATAACCAGGAGAATATGCGGAATCAGCATAAGAATTCAACATCTTGTCAGAGTCGGAATCAGGGTAAGCGAGAGAAGTGGCAGAAATTCCTGCCGGCGATTGCCCCATGCCACCAGTATCAAGAGAGTTGTGGTCTGAAGAAGGCAAATAACCCAGCAAAGCAAGATCCATTTCCGATGATTTTCTGTCCGACTCTATTAAGCGAACTACCATGACACCTGTAGCTGCTAAAACACAGAGAACAATCGACACACTCATTACTGTGCGCTTCGCTATGGCAGTAAAATGCAGAAGTTGCAACAACTCCACGCTCGAAAAGTCATTCGTGCCACGTATACGAGCCCTGAAAAACAATCTGAAGCCACCAGAATCGGCCTTACGCAACAACTGACCAGCAACCATCATAACACCAGTGACGAGCTGCGCAATATAGAGGCCCATCCATTCTTCCGGAAAATCCAGATACATCAGTGCCGGACCGCCACTGAAAATTACCAGCGCAGACGCAATGATCCAGGCATAGCTTTTTTTCGAGCAAAATATCAGTGCAATAAATAAGAGCGGGGCGATCGTAAATGAACTCATGAAGAGGACCTCCCCTCTGCAGAAACAGAGCCTGCTCTGAAAACATATCTGGCAACTGCGGTTAACAATGCTGCTGCCAGGGGCGAAAATACTATGAAAACACATGAATCATCTTCACTATAAGGAAAGATCCATGTCGCAACTATAAAGCCAAGAACAGTCAAGCCCAGCCAGATCAGCCATAGATCACCGTCCAGTTTTAATCTGGCAGAGAACCTGGCACTTATTTTCAAGCAGATTCTCAACAGAGTATCAAGTAACAGGGTCACAATAACCGGTATACTAAGGAAAAAGGTCATATTGTAATGTAGCGGAACCATTCCGACGCGCAACACCCCTTCAGAATGCAGTAATAGAGCCAGCACCAGCCAGAAAAATATGCCTGCCGTATATAAAGATTCTCTGGCAGCCCGGAACTTCTGCGAGAACACGTGGCTCTGTTCTGAAGATGCAGCTTCAATTTTTCCGGCCATGGCAAAAAGGCCACTGCTGCCAGTTGATTCAGCACGCATGTAAAAGAGCCCAACTGCCATGGCAATCGTCATCAAACTGACATAACCAGTTATCTGCAGGAAATTGTAGGTAAATATATTGCCAAAATGATGCAGACCAATATAGATATAGACGGCCAGAAGTACGATGCTCAGCATGTCATTCACTCGTCATCAAAAATATTTATCGCCAAATGCGACAATTACAACAACTATATAAACCAACAACCCGGTGACATACAGGACCAGGCCAGCTTGCGGAGCAACTGGCACGAAATCTTTGTTTTTTGCAGACCCGGCGGGTTCTTCGGTTTCGGTTGAGACCGATACCGACGACCTTCCTGCAATCGCCATCACGCCTTGAGCAGAAACAGCTACCGCCTGCCCGGCTGAAGCAGTAGCGATCGGCTTCGGTAAAATCAGTTCAGGAAGCGGGCCAGGCTCGCTGGTGGTAAACTCGGCGTCACTCTCACGGCCTTGTGTCTCCTTGGCTGGCAACGGCTTTATACCAGAAACCGGCTGCGTTACCATGACCTCATCTTCAACCTGGCAATACTCTGGAGCAATCCGGCTTATCACCGCTGAGCCTGAATCAAAGCCGCTAACATCACCAATAACAGTCAGAAATTCTGCAACCGTCTGGAAACGTTCGGCCGGGGCCTTGGCAAGTGCCTTTAGTATTGCACGACTGATTTGTTCAGGAATCTCGGGGCGTTTTTCAACTGGCGCTACAGGCATCACAGTCATATGCTCATACATCAAACCCGGCAGATCTGCCCGTTTGAACGGCGGTTCGCCAGTTAGAATCTGATAAAACAGCGCACCAGTTGAATAGATATCGCTGCGACAATCGACAGTTTCGCCTTTGAACTGCTCAGGACTCATATAAAGCGGCGTACCAATGCTGATGCTCAGATTCGTCGCGGTTTTACTGCCCTGTACTGCTGCAGCGATACCAAAATCGGCAATAACCGGCTGCCCGGCATCAGAAAACAATATATTATCAGGCTTAATGTCACGGTGAATTACACCCTTGTCGTGGGCATAACCGAGCCCGGCCAGAATGCCGGCAACCGTCTTTATCGCCTGTTTCACTGGCAGTGGCCCGTTTTTCAGTTTACCGCTCAGAGTGCCCCCATGCATGAATGCCATGGCGATGTACGGCTGTTTAAGCGAAGACTCGCCAACTGAGTAGATCGGAACAATATTAGGATGGGTCATGCTGGCGGCCAGACGAGCTTCTTTTTGAAATCTTCGACACAGCTGCTCATCATGAATCAGGTTCGGCGGCAGAATTTTGAGCGCAACATTTCGACCAAGACTGCTGTCAGTGGCAAGATAAACGATCGCCATACCACCACGCCCGATTTCTTTTTCGACTTTGAAGCCATCAAGCGTATCACCCGGTGCAATTCCACTGAACACAACACTCTGACTGACAAATTCGCCGCAAAATCGGCACTTTATAGCGTCATCCTGAATCTCTTCAGCGCAAAAGCGACACTTTTTCATGATCTCGTTTCCAGATATTGCTGCAGACCAAGTCTGAAAGCCTGAGCTGAAGCATGGCGGTCGGCGGCTTTCTTGGCAATGGCTTTTTCAACCACCTCGGCAAGCAGCTGAGGAATCTCGGCACAGCGCTGACGAACCGGAATAACTGGTTCTTCGAGCACAGTGAGCATCGAGTCTTTTAGACTATTCGAACCTGAGCTGGCAAGAAAATTGTATGGCAACTTTCCTGTCAGAAGCTGATAAAGAGTAACACCGGTCGAATATATATCTGCAGCCGGGCCAACTCTGGCAAAATTAAGAATCTGCTCTGGCGGCGTAAAATACAGCGAACCGGCAAACTCGCTTGCCCGGGTAAGCCTGGTTCCGCCAACGCCTACAAAGCTTTTTGCCAACCCGAAGTCGGCGATCTTGGCAATTGTTGCAGGCTTGTCGCCTTTACCGTCCAGCAAAATGTTGGATGGCTTGATATCACGATGAATATGCCCGGAATTATGAAAAAACTCGAGACCATCGAGTATCCCGCAGGTTAGTTTAATTGCTTCAGCTACGCCAAGTCTGCCGCCGCGACGGCTGAGATATCTGCTCAAACAACCGCCTTCGAGGTATTCAGAAACAAAATAAGGCGAACCATCATTTACACCGTCTTCATACAGTCGCACCAGATTTGGGTGCGAAAGCCCGCTCATGATCCTCATTTCGCGAACAAAACGCCGCGCCACCTGAACACCAGGCTCTGGCAACAGAATACGCTTTAAAGCGCCAAGGCGGCAGGTAGATGGATCCCAGACCAGATAAACCGCTCCCATACCACCCTTACCGAGCTCCTGCAACAGCTGATATTGACCAATTCTCGCGAATTTACCTGCTTCAGGTCTTTTGCCAAAACAGTTACGACACAAATAAACTGCGACGCTAGAGAGTGCCAAGCCCTTACCATCTGAGCCGGCATAATCACCGACATCGGCGCTGCACTCACAGCAGACTGCTCTAATCGGAGTTCTGGTTATAGCAAATTTATCCTGTTTTTCAAGTTCAATTTCTGCCAGACAGGTAGAACAGATCGCGCCCGGAGCAGCAGACACTTTGACAACACTGAAATTATTTCCGCACCTTTGGCAGGTTGCCTGCTGATGGTAATCTTTTGAAGCAATGCTGACACGAAACCTGGTTTGCCCGGCAGCGATGATATCGCCGTCTTTAAGTTCGGCCTGCGCACACTTTTCGTCGTTTACAATGGTTCCGTTCAGCGAACCAAAATCTCGAATATAACAGCGCGGAGGCACGATCTCGATCATAAAATGCTTGCGTGACACGCAGGGGTCAGACTTGTCGAGCACAAAATTCGCATCAGGCGAGCGCCCGACAATAAACAGCTCTGGCTCAAGAAAATCGTAGCGCCGACCTTGTTGCGAACCGTTTTCTACAATCAGTGCCACCCTGACACCGGCTTCTGCCGGCCTACCTATGGGTTGAGTAACTGCCTGGCCTGAAAAGTCCTGTGGTAAATCTGTAACCGCCGAGCCGCCAGAGTTGTATTCAGGCAACTGATTTTCCAAAACAACTGGCTCAGATTCAACTGCGACCTTTTGTTGCACTACGACAGAGGCAATACAGCTGGCAAAACCATCCGAATCTTGAGAAGACGGCATTAAAGATTCTGGCTCTACGCCTGACGCCTTAAGCAATTCACTGATCCGGGTCTTAGCCGGGCCAATCAGCAGCGCCGCAACAAAGTCTTCTTCAATTACATCGCGAGCTTTGTCTGCAGCTGCCTGCCAGACCAGCGCAAGAGTCTTCTGCAGTTCGTCGGAAAAGTCAAACTCGCGACTCTGAGTGGCACCGCCCTTACCCAGTTGCCGGCGCAAAGCACGGCGAAGTAAAGTTGGGTCATGCCCTTCGGCAATCAGGGTTTTGCAGGTATATCCATCATTTAGCTTGGTCAGCGCAAGCATAACATGAACGCATTCAGCAAGTGGATGACGCAGAAACTCGACTTCCCATTTGATATTATCGAGAAGCACTTTCCACAGATGAGGCGACGACTCGACTTCTTCAGCTGCCCGATTACGCGTTGGCGTTGATGGATTACCGCACTGCCAGTCAAAGATATTGTATATATGATGAGCTATTTTGTGCTTGTCGGAGAACAGACCAACATCGTGCAACAGCGGCGCATAGAATGGCGCCACGTCGAGCAGCTCATCGACAATCCCCTTTGCCGCAAGGATATGCGTAGTGTCGCCAAAATCCATTACGCGCTGCGTATTGTTAATGCCATCGCCAACGATGTTACGCTGATTGTTGATGTCGGTAACCGTAAAAATTTCGCCGGTATTTATGCCGGTTCTGATTTCAATTTTGAGGGAAGGCGTGCAGGTGGAGTTGTGCTGCCTGACCAGTCCGCTCAGTTCCAGCGCTGCCTGCAGCGGCAGTTCAGGGGTTCCCCACAGAGCCATGGCGATGCCATCACCGGTTGGCAGGTCTACGCGGTGCTGCTTTTCAAGGTGATTGATTGCCGAAGTTTTCTGAACGAGGCGAGTAAGCTCCTGAATCAGGAGCTTTTGATTATGGGAAGGCTTTTTGCTGAAACCGACGATATCAATAAAAATGATTCGACACAGCGTTGGCACAGCTTCTGTCAACGTACCCTCCTCTATCACCCAAAAATTCAGGGCAAACTTCAAATATCTGGTTTTGAATAGATAATAGCACTACCCGTGCTCTTTGCCAACCAAATCCGGCAATGACTTGCTGGATAACAACCTTGACATGCCCGAGTGGCGCGGGATAATCTGGAGAAGAAAGACAAATGGGAGGACATTAATGCAACTTATGGCATCGGGATCTGACAAAAACAATTTTGAGTTTAACAAAATTCGTATACGTTACCAGTTTTTGGCTTTGCTGTTATTGATGATTTCTGCTGCGACAGCCTTTGCCGCAGATCTGTCTAACGACCTGGATCAAGCTCTCAGGGCCGGAAACACAGCAAAAGTCAGCCAACTCCTAACTAAAGGCGGCAAAAGTCTTCGTGACACTGTTAAAAATAACGCATCATACTATCTGCCGCACTGCGCAAGGTTTGGCACTGCCGAACTAGTCGAGATGTTTATCCAGAAATGTGAACTCGCGCGGGAAAAGCAGGCAATAAACGATGCGCTGATCACCTGTATTGATAACGACAATTTTGCAAGTATAGTGCCAATTCTGCTTAATTACGGTGCCGAACCAAATCATGAAATGTCTGACATGGCCGCTCTCAACCGTGTAGCCATGCTTTACGCCGGAAAACCGGTCATATCAAAGCAGACAGTTGCAACAGTCAGACTTTTGCTGGAAAAAGGAGCCTATGTCAACAGATTCGACGAGAATGGCGAAACCCCGTTGATGGCAGCCTGTAAAAAGGGTGACATTGCTCTTATCGAGTTGCTGCTGGCAAATGGCGCGAATCCTGAATTGTCGAACAAGGACTGTATATCGGCGATGAACTATGCCAAACCTGGTTCAGCAGTCGCTGCAGCATTAAGCACTAAAGTTGCAGGCAAGAGCAAACCGGCACCAGATGTGCCCCAGAGCTCAGAGCAAAGTTTTTTCGGCACGCCTGCCGCCGATCAGGAAAAATATTTAAAAAGTATCAGCTTTGACACTTACATGGAAAGCCTGATGACAATCTCATCGGCGGTCTCAGCCGGCGACGCAGAAACTGTAAAAGAGATTCTTGCCACAGGTTTTGACGCAAATTCGCTTGTCGATGACTCTGGCATAACATTTTTAATGCAGGCGGCCAACGCTGAAATCACCAAAATGCTGCTCAGTGCGGGCGCTGATGCAAAAAAGGCAGACACCAGAGGCTGGACCGCTCTTCATCACGCTGCGACCCGCGAAGCTGATGCCGCGATGGTAACTATGCTGATCAGGGCTGGGGCCAGCGTGAATCAACTGAACAGCGATGGTGAAACGCCTTTACGCCTGACTGGCATATTGTTCACCGAAAAAATCGCACCAGCATGGGGAGAATCGTTGATTTCGCTGCTGGTAGCCGCAGGTGCCGATATTAATGCTGCAGACAAAGAAGGGCATACCTTACTGCACCAGGCGGCTTTTAACGACAACCAAGCCCTGGCCAGAACCTGCATTTTAATGGGTGGCGATCCCGACATTAGAACGAAAGCCGGCAAAACGCCTCGACAGACCGCTATCGAGCTTGGCTCGCAAGCCTGTCTCAAGGTGTTCACGCAAAAATAACAGCTGAAATACGAAGTTTGAGATCTCTCCCTTCGGTCGAGATGACACCTTTTGCGGCTTGGTACGAACAAGTTTCTTTCTCATGAAAATGGTATAAGCTGAAGAAGAGACTGCATGTAATAAAAGAACCGGGCTGTTTCACAGTTTTGTGAGACAGCCCGGTTTTTATTCACCTGAAGATCAGTATTTTCTATAAGCCTTTGTCGGCCTTGGTGCGGCCGGAGCCGGGCCTTGGCGCTGCGTTTTGGCGGCGGCACGGGCACGGCAGGCTGATTTGTAAGCACGAATTTCGGCGATACGCTGTGCTATCGGCACTTCTAGAGCTTCAGACGGTTTCGCATTGTAATCGAAGTTTTCGAGTTTGACTTGCTCAATGCGCGTTTTGATAGTGCGTTCAATCTGCCCAAAATCATACATTTCGTCAGCAGAAATCAGGGTGTATGAATAACCGGTCATGTTAGCCCTGGCGGTACGGCCAGCGCGATGCACGTAGTCTTCTACAACATGCGGAACATCGAAGTTGATTACATGTGAAATTGCTTCTACGTCAATCCCGCGTGATGCGATATCAGTGGCGACAAGCACTCTTACTTTTCCGCTGCGGAAATCTTCCAGAGCTTTGGTGCGCTGCAACTGGCTGCGATTGCCATGAATACAGTCGGTTGCCACATTTTTGCGATCAAGGAACTGGGCAAGGCGTTTAGCGCGATGCTTGGTGCGGGTAAAGATTATGGCGCTGCGAATCTGGTGCTGATCGATAATATTGATCAGCAGTTCCTGTTTAAGGTTGTCGCTAACTTTGAATGCCCTGTGTTCGATGCCGGTAGCAGTAATTTGCGGGCGTACGATGTCGATCGAAGCCGGGTTGTTAAGCATGTCTTTGGCGAGAACAACGATAGGGGCTGGCAGCGTGGCAGAAAACAGCAGAGTCTGACGCGGTCTGGCCGGCAGAACCTTCATAACACGTCTGATATCAGGCAAGAATCCCATATCAAGCATGCGATCAGCTTCGTCAAGTACGAGATACTCAAGATGCGGCAGAGTGCCATAGGGTCTGGTAAAATGGTCGATCAAACGGCCAGGAGTGGCAACCATTATATCAACAGCGTGTCTGAATGCGTTTTCCTGTGGCAGCATGCTGACACCACCAAAAATCGCGGCACAGCTGAGATCACAGCACTGTGCCAGATCATTAAAATGCTGACAAATTTGCGCAGCAAGCTCGCGAGTTGGTGTGAGAATCAAAGCCCGGGTCTTCGGAGAAATCCGACCGGTGGCTTTCTTTTCGGCCTCGCGGCTGGCGATGATGCGATGCATCATTGGCAGCAGAAACGCTGCTGTTTTTCCGCTTCCGGTCATTGAGCTGGCAAGAATATCACGACCATCCATGGCGAGCGGAACTGCACTCTGCTGGATCGGAGTCGGAGTGGTAAAGCCAAGGCGCTCGATTGCGCGCTGAAGATCAGGATGCAGCAAAGTGAAGATGGGAGCCATTTCTGTTGTTTTTACTGTTGCTGTGGTTGAGAGTGAATTTTCACGAGGTCTTAGGGCTGGTGTGCCTGGAGCGTGATTGGTAGAATGTCTAAAATGCGTTGACGTGGTCATTAAAATTTCCGTTCTGTTTCGGTGGAAGTCTATGCTCGAACCGATTATGCCGGCTGAGCGAAGGGCCAGGTTTTTTCAGCCGGTGAAAAACCGCCCAGATCAACAACGAAAAATCTGTAAAATCACAGGACTCGTTGTAACTGACAACTATCTTACAGCAAACACATGAACATTGCAACAACTATAATTCTCTGACCCTTATGATCCCTTGCTGTAGCCGTTTGCAAAGCTAAGCTGATAGACCTTTACCAGACGTGACTTGCCTTTTAATTCTACCTCGCCGTGTTCTCTGGCGAGAATATCTGGCGGCAACAGCTCGGCAATCCTTTCAGACGCCAGACAGCGCTGGTATCTCAACGTCTCGGCAAATCCCTCTATTCTCGCTGTAACATTTACGGCATCGCCGATAACAGTAAAATCACGTTTTTCTCCAACTCCGAGAAAACCGGTTATGACTGTACCAAAATTTATGCCGATTGCCACTGGAAAAGTCAGCTGACCATGCGTTTCAACCGAAACAATCTGAAGAGCCGCTTTACAGGCAGCAGCAACGGCTTTGGCGGGGTCATTGTCGGCATGAAAAACTGCCAGAATCTTTTCGCCGATGATTTTATCAATGTCGCCACCCGCTTCCATGACTATTCGCGAGATATGTGCCACCTGTCCGCTCAGATCAGAAAATAGAGCCTCTTTCGAAAAACCATGCATCCAGGATGCAAAAGAAGGAATCCCGATGTACAGAAAGGCAAACTCCATTTTTTGGGCATTAGCATCTGCATCCTGCAACGAAAACTTCTGGGCGCTCTTCGAAAGCATTCTGCCCATCAACTTTTTTTCTTCGAGCCCTTTCATCATTTGATCAAATGATGAGCACAAAACGCCCAGTTCATCCGTTCCCTCGACGGATATTCGATAAGAGTAATTCTCACGACCAACCTGCTTCATACCGGAAATAAGGCTTCTGATCGGCATCAAAATGTCATCGGCAACGTTTTTGGCAATAAACAGTATGAGTAAAAGCGTAACAACCAAAAGCAGCGCAAACACAAATCGGGCTTGTGCAAGAGCATGGTCTATCGGCGCCTCTGGTGCCATGGCCAAAATCAGTGAGGTCATCTGGGTGAGACCAGAACGACCATCTGCCAGATACCATCTGCCTTCGTGCTTGATGCGACCTGACACCGGAAGGTTTGCCGATGCTATCCAGGAAGCCATTTTAACCAGCTCATGTCGGTTTTTGGGCAGATCTTTTCTGGTGACTCCGCCGTAACGATGGGCTTCTACCGGCCAGAAAAGATAATCGCCACGATAGTTGCTGGCAATTCTTGCCAGATAGCTTTCATAATCAAAGTGAATCAACCAGACCATAATGAATTCAGGGTTTTCAATACCGGGCACAGCATGAATTATCAGGCCGGCGGTGCCGGCAACAACATCCATAAGAACCGGCAGCCCAACTCCATGTGCCAGCTTCACGAACACATCATCGCCGAACAGCGACCTTACCGTCTGCAGTCCTGCTTCGACAATCATTTCTCCTTCAATGGCGGAACCATCGACCTGGCCAGTTTGTCCTTCCTGACTGCGTCTTTTCACAATGCTTCTAGCAATATGCTTGAGCATCACTCCAAAAGGATCCACTTCTTTCTGATCTTTCCCGGAGGTGGCGTATTCCCAGCCTCCCTTGCCGGCGATAGCAATATCACGCGGATAATAATTAATTATCAACGGATCAACGTGATCATGCTCGTAATACCAGGAATTCATTATCGCAGCAAGACGATCCATGTTCTGTTGTCCGGCATCCTCTTCTAAAGCTTTCGTAACCTGGAGCAGATCCTTTGACCATGTATGTTCTCGCGCAAATTTCCAGGCCAGTGGATCGACAAAGCTCTCACGCAGTTCAAACAAATTGGTAGCTCTCTGTAAATCCGCTCTGGCCTGTGAGATTTTGACGCTGTGATCCTCGTTCAAAAACAGATCAAACACGAAAAAAACCGTTATCATAGGAATTACTGCCGAAATAAGTAACAGCATCCATAGCCTGGCCGCCAGCGAACTACTGGCAATCGTCCTGCCCTGAATTGTCCTGAACCAGAACCATAGCAAGACACAGGCAACAAACAAAGAAACAGTCACAGAAAAACCTGACAAAAGAACCGGCTCAGCAGCAAAATGGCAAACCAGCAGTCGATGATTCTTCCCGTCAATGGTGATTGAATCCTCATTGATAAAATATCTGGCGCTTTTCGGAAGCTCACTGCCGACTTTAAGTATAGCCGACAATTCTGGCGGAAAATTACTGGACAGTTGGATAGAACCACTGCCGGCAACAAGGGCAATCGCCTTGTCTGATTGCTGATAGCTATTCACAAGCAAAGGTAGAGAGTGCCTGATCTTGCCAGCATTAACCGCCAGCATTATTAGACCGACAACTGGTCGCCTGTTCCTTTTTACATCGCCAGACTCGTGTAAACTATCAGCATCAGGGTTGTTCGCTGTCAAATAATCCCAGTAAAAGTATTCGGAAGTATCATCGAACATAACTTCTGAAGCTTTGCCAAAAAATTCACGGTGCAAAACAACACTGGTAATCTGATTGCCAAATATTTCCTGCAAAATTGGTTCGGCAGCGTTGGGAACATGATAATTCCAGGGTTTAAAATCCAATCGACGACGATATTCAGCCTCATTTCGCAACGCCTTCAGATGCACTTCACTCCAGCCTTTTGCGGATAAAGTTGCGTTTACCACAGCATTTTCGCTATTGACGGTCTGTTTATCGTATAAAAAGACCGCAAATTTCGTCGGGCGGCCCTCTTCCATGGTCAGCATATCAACTTTAGCTCTGAAATCTCTATCAACAGCCATTTCAGACAATTCTGCGCCATGCTGCAAAATTTCTTCCAGGTCAGATACAAGTCGAAAACAGTTTGCTTCGAAACCTATTTTTGCAGCAGAATCACACTTAATCTGGTCGATCAAACGCAAATTTTCAGCGGCAGCACTTATTTTTTCGATATTCTGCCGGGCTTCCCGACTTGTTTGCCGGCCGAATATCATGCCGGCAAAAACTGTTGCAATCAGAAGTGTTCCGAGCAAAAACGCTGACAAGCTTGACAGTCCGCTGCCGCCACCGGTCTTGATGGTCTGAATCCTGTTTTTATCTGAACCGGTAAGCTCCTGCTGTGTCCCAGCGGCACGTTCCCGTTGCAATGGATCTTGTGCAATTGTGGTAGCTGGCTCAGATAAATAGAACGCTATCAGGTCGCCGCTGTTTTCAAGCCGACTGAATCTCCTGCTTTTCTTATGCAGGCTGTTCATTACTGCCTCGTCAATAATCAGCGGAAAATCTGGATTGGCAACTGACAAAGCTTCGAGTGTGGCTGCATTCTTAAGAGGTTCGCCCAGAATTGCATAATCAAGCCTCGTGTCGAGACTACCAATCGAGCCGGAATGCATCTGTCCAGCGGCAAGTCCGACGCCAACGCGATAAGTAAAAAGTCGACGACGAGTACGCTCGCTGTTAATAGTCTTAAGTCTGGAAAGCATAAGGCTGGCTGCGTCAAAAGCTCGTTCAGCGGCTGATTCTGCTCGCGAAGCGTCTTCAGGAAAAACGGCTTCAATGGCGTCACCAATGAACTTGTAGATGCGACCACCATGCTCAGAGATAATTCTTGCCATCTGAGCAAAATGCTCATCGAGCAAGCCGGTAATAACGTCTGGAGAGTGCTCTTCGCAATGCCCGGTAAAATTGCGAATGTCAGAAACCAGTGCTATTCCGGAAAAAGTGTCGCCGGTCAACACGCCACCTCTTCTGCCAGCGGATGCAATGGCTTCTACAGCCTGGTCAGACAGCAGAGTGGCAAGTTTTTCGCGTTCACGCAGTCCTTGAGTCATAACTGAGAATTCTCGACACAGAATGCCAATCTCATCACGACTGCTGCTTGTGATTTCCACACTCAGACGTCCGACCGACACATTATCCAGCGCCGATTTCAGCTCGGTTATCGGATCCAATATCATTCTTGCCGACAAAAATGCGCAAAACAGCACGATAGCGATGGCAATAAGCAAGACAGCTACCAGAAAAGCAAGCCGATTGGTGACTGCATTCTCTAGTCCATAGTGGCGAGTTGCACCAACCAGAATAGTATTAGCATATTTTTGTGAAGGAATTGCGACAACCGAAAGGTTGTCGTAGCGCTTACCAGCATAACTACCTCTGAAAGACGCCTGTTCTGCCAGTAACCGCGCGCGTGCAATAATTTCCGGAGAGGCATCACGCCCTGGCGGGCCGAAAAATTCAAGACCCTGCGGATTGTCCCTGAAGGCCAGAAAAATAAACTCAGAATTGTTGACACCGAAATGGTTGACCGACTGGCGAAAAGTTTTTTTGTCGAGTGCCTGATCGTCCCATACAAGGTATAGGGCAAAGCGTTCGCACCCATCAATCTTTATCAGTTCATGGATCTGAATTGCTGTTCTTGAGCCAAACTGACGCGCAATAGGAAATAGTCTGCGCTTGTCAACTTCTTCAACCAAATCATTTTTGGTCATCGACTTGTAGGCTTCGAGAGAAGTTTCCTGAATGCTCGACTTTTTCTGAGGTAAAAACTCAACGTTTGGCTGCCGGCGCTTAATCTTCTTGCGCAACACCTCTACAATTGGGTATCTAAAAGCCTCAATCGCCGGATCGGCAGTAGCCTGCGCATGGGCACCATAATATCTGGCACCCTTTCCGTTCTCGTCAAAAATTGCAAAGCTTAACAGCGGCAGCGGCTCAGATCTGCCTTCAAAAAAACTCAGTATGCGATCACGCGCTTCGGTGCTTTCGGAGCCTTTTTCTGCCAACAGATTGCACAACAGTTTATCTTCTACGACCTCGGCAAAAGCAGTTCGATATTCGTCATTTACCTGAGCTTTGCGGGTATCAAACTGCCTGATACAGGAGTGCAATTCAGAAACGGACTGAAAATGAATAGCACGCCGATATTGAGTAACATAACCATAGGCAGTAAGAAGCAGCAGGCTGACGGGCAAAGTAGCCACCAGCATATAAGTCGCGATAAATCGCAACCGGATGCCGATGTCTGGCCACTGTCCAAGCAGCAAACCGCGAACAAGCAGCAGCATAAGGAGACTGAGCAGAAACAGGTTGGTCAAAAACAGCCAGACCGGACGTGAAGGCGGCACTATAGATGGCATCAACAAGGTAGTCAGATGCGTATGCCCCTTGCCAAGATAAGAATGGGCAGTGTATTTGCCCAGATCAGTCGCAGGTGGAATTCCATTTTCCAGCCATTTTCTAAGGTCTGCCTCAACCGGCGAAATCCTCTCTCTTGCCCAGTTTTTGAAAATATTCGAACGCTGCAGTGGAGACTGCAGAACTGCTCCACCGTAGCCTGAATACAGTGGTAAAAAGGCGCCTTTTGCCGTGCTGTGCTCACGAAGATCTCTCAGCGCCAAAAGCTTGGCGGCAAACTTGCGTTCATCGTCATTGCGACTGAACAGAAAAAATCCAAACAGACCTTTGCCAGGCACTTCAAAATAGTCCCACAAAAACCAGTGCGGGTAGTATCGGTAGAATGCAAACGAGGCCTTTCCACGCTGCGTGCGTGCCGTCACATCAGACTGCACATCGCTTTGCATTATACGCTTCAGCAACGCTTCATTCTGACGACCAAGCGCCCCCGATAATCTTTCGCCCTTGTTCACACTAACCAGGTGTTCAAAAGCCCTGACAAACAGGCGGCGACTTGGGCGCAGATCGGAGTGCATAAAAAGCATCTCGCCATTGCTTTTGTCTTCGGGAACATGAAAAGTAAAAAGCTCATAATTCGGGAAAGGCCAGCGAAAGACCTTTTCTGAATTTTTCCTGACAAAACTGCTGAGACTATCATCTTTTAGATCAACTGCAGCAGCTTGAAACATCTTTGAAAACTCACCGGCCAGCCTGGCAAACTGAAACGAAAACTCTGAGCCTGCTGCCAGAGCTTCGACTTCCTGATTGGCGACTTCCTGCTGTTCCTGGGTTTTCCAGTAAAAATCTATGCCGGTTAAAAATGAGTACCCAAGATTGAGGGCGAAAAGCGGCAAAAAACAGAGAAAAACCAGCAGATAGCCAGGCTGTCGCTTTTTGTTTGTAATATGCTTTGTCTGAGCCATTATATTAGAATTCGTTTTTGATAAGCGCGAGCCAGTCCTTGGTTTTTCTTTGAATCGCACTGTCATGCCAAGATATCGAACTTCATGATGATACGACTTTTACCGGTTATTGCCCATAAAAAAAGTCCATATTGTTTAGCACAAAACATCTGTTCCGGTTAAAATACACAGAGCGCATTGTGAGAAAACCAGTGTCGAGTTGTTGTCTTCAGGAGAAACAATCAGTAATTTGATGTAACATCTCAAGAACAAGAGGTAACCCAATGGTTCCTGGCAGTAGAGATTTCTCCCTTTGGTCGAAATGACAGCATTTGTTGTCATTCCGACCAAATGTCAGGTGGTTTTTTGGCATTTGGCCATTAGAGCCGCGTGTCTCGCAGTGCGCACCGGGATTGAGAAGATGTGACTTGCCATTGAAGGGCCTTAGGCTAAAACAAGGAAAGCAAAATTTGTCGGAGATCTTAAGAAAAAGCACAGTATGGCTTGCTCGACTGGTATTTGGGCTGATTGTTCCTGCCTGTCTGCTTTGGTATCTTTTTCTCAGCAATTACAGCTTACAGCGTCAGGCGTCGATTGAAAATTCATTTGAAAGTCTGAATCTGGCTCTTGATCGGCTCGAGAAGTTCCATGATGATCAGGTCTTTTTTCATGCCATGCTGCAGCGAAATTTTTCAAAGGCCGACAGGGCAGCAGATCCTGACCTGGCAGTTGTCACCACCGTGGCAGCTTTTCGGCGTGTTTTTCCTGATAAGGTAAAATTCATTGTCTGGAACAATAAAGGCGTTGTTAATAAAAAGCTGACTGATGAAAAGCGATATCAGTTCATTCTTAAGACAATGTTTGCGGTTCTGCACAATTTACAGCAGGTTTATGCCGCCGGGATAATATCAGAACCTGTCGGATTGCCGCAGATTACCGATAAAATGAACCTGCTGCGTGGCTATTTTGGACATTTTCTGTTTGAACAGGAATTGTTTGACCCGCTGAAGCCTGATCACCTTGGCAAATGCCTTTTTGTCAGCGAAGAGCCGGAGAAGAGGCTACTCTGGTATTATCCGGGCCATAACTTTTCGCTGGCCTGCTTTATTGACTCATCGTTGCTCGGTAAAAATCTTGGCCCGAGAATGCTTATAAGTCGTTTCAATTCTTCAAAGGATTCGTCAAATAGTTCGCAAAAGCTGGCAATTTTACAAACTATTTCATATGAGAGTTTTGGACTGCCGCATTCTTTGTCAGATACAACCGAGATTAAACTTGAAGCCCGCAAGTTTGAAAGCTATGCTGTCTCTTCACGGGAAAGCGATAATTTCCTGGTCAATTTTCGTCAGGTAACACCTGATCTGATTGTGTTGAGTTACCAGAACAAGTGTAGCCTGATAAATTCTGAAAAAATGGCCGCCACAAGGCTTGCGCAGATTTTTCAATGCCTGCTGGTGCTGGCATTTATTGGTTATTGCTTTAGCTTGCGTTTGCAGAACTTTTGCCTCACTGTGCAGCAGAAATTCCTGCTGCTTTTTGTTTTTTCAAGTGGACTCCCTATCCTGGTGCTCATTTCGACTGGGTATGAATTTTTTAATGAAAAGAAAAAAGACCTTGTAAATTCAGCACACCAGGAATCTCTGCGCATTCTGCGCGAGTTTGACGTGCGTTTTCCTGAGGTGGCGGCATCGTTGGCTGCCAAATTCAACGTTTTTATTGACGAAAAGAATGCTCAGAGTGGCGACGATCGTTGGCCTGAGAGCGACATTACGACATTGCGGAAAATGATTGAAAGAATAAACCCACAGGAAGCCATGCTGTTCGAGCTTGACGGAAATACTGCCTTTTATCTTGCCGACTCATCAAACCGCGCTATAAAGCTGATGACCGACATGATGCAGAGTGCTCTTAATTTTTTTATTCGCACTGGAGATGCGCCACAGAAGAAGCAACGCAATTCAATTCTGCAAAAGGTATCCTCTAATGACCTGATTTTGCACTTTTTTCTCTCGAATATGGATAGATTTTCAGTTTTAAGCTCGGGAAGTTCCGAGCGTCTTGCATATATCAAGTTTACCGGTAATCGAAGCAGTGGAAAAATATGGGGGCTGCTCGCCATTTCCTGGGAGCGCGACAGATTTATGCGGGAATTTATTCCGGCCAGACTTGCAGAGACTGCCGATGAACTATCTCCACGTCTGCTCGCTGTAATGGACAAGAAAACCGAGCAGATTTTTTCAGCGACTCCGGTCAAAAGCAGTCAGATTAAACGTCTGATGCGCCAGACACGCAGTCGCAAGCTGATTACCAGCGAAAATGTTGAAGTGAACGGCCAGATGTATTTATTTTCATCTATTTCTGGTAATGAGCTGGATCAGGGTGTTTTAGTGGCGCTGTATCCGCAAAATATTATCGAGAAGAGCATCTTCCAGCTTAAGCTGACTATACTTGCCGGGATCTTACTGGTAATTCTGGTTCTTTCGCATATTGTCAGGATTTTTTCCCGTCGGCTGCTACTGCCGGTCGAGGGTTTGGCGCTCGGTATAAGTCATCTGCGACAGCAAGATTTTGCTTATAGCGTTGATTTTCAGTCAGACGATGAACTTGGCCAGTTGATTAAAGTGTTTAATCATACCATGAAAGGCATGCGAGAACTGGCGATTGGCACAGCTGTGCAGGTCAGCCTGCTGCCTCCCGAAAATTACCGGCGACAGCGCGCGGTTCTCTTTGCCCGCTCAATATTTATGAGCAAAATGGGTGGCGACTATTACGATTATTTTGATTTGCCAAAAAATCGACTGGGACTGTTTTTTGGTGACGTTGCCGGCCACGGAATTCCGGCAGCAATGATCATGGCGATGACCAAGGCAGTCATTACTGCGGCGGCCCAGCGTTTTGTCAGTCCGGCTGATGTACTTTCAAAAGCCAACCTGGTTTTGCAGCAGCTCAAAAAACGCAACTGGCGCAGAATGATGACTGCACAATGTGTCGAATTCAATTGTGAGACCGGTGAATTCATAATAGCCAGCGCCGGGCATTGTTATCCTGTTATTGTTGATCGCGGAGGCAAGACAGCGACTCTGCTTGAGATCCAGGGATTTCCTCTGGGCAGCGCTGCAAAGAAAAGGTATGAAGAGGTCCCTGGTCGCCTGCAAGCCGGTGACACAATGGTTTTATACACTGACGGCATCATTGAAGCGACCAACCGGGACGGAGAGATGTTTGGCTATCCGCGCTTTATAGAACTGTTGCAAGCTGCCTGGGCAGAAGATCTTGAAGTATACTGGCAGCAGATTTTTGCCGGTTACAATGCCTGGGCTGCAGTGCAGGACGATGACCTGACCTTCCTCCTGCTGCGATTAACGGAGAAAACGCATGACAAATAGCAGACTATTTGCATGGCTGAAACTGATGCTGGCGACAGTGCTTTTGCCATTGCTGATTCTTGGCGCCGGGTCGTATTATCTGGCTTCGTTGAGCAGTGAACTGCGTTTCCGCGAGATTGAAAATGAGGCTGCTGAAACACTCGAAACTATGCGTTTCACCGCAAACACCGAAAAATATCTATGTAGCAGTATTACTGCGATATTCTACAAATACTGTGATCCCAAAGATCTGCAGGCGGCAGTTGAAAAATTTTCAAGAGAGCATGCTCTACCATTGCGTTTTCTTGTCTGGGCACCTACGGGAAAAGTTAATTTTTCAAACTTTGATTATCAAAGTTGGCCGGGAAACTTTGAAGAAGCCTATTTACAGATGAAAAATTTTGTCGAAAAAGGTTTTGGTGATTCCGAGAAGACTATTCCCGCGGATGTTACAAAGAATTTGCGCGACGTTTTTGGCCCGCATTTTTTTCCTCGATATTATAGTATTTGTTTCGAAAGTCGATATTTAAAGCTTATTCGTGCCGATGCCAGGCAACAACGACCTCTTGCATGGCTCGGCATCACCCCCAATGTTGGTTTGACCGTATTTTTCGAATATGATGTGCTGCAGTCTTACATAGGCCTGAAGCATATGGTAAAAAACAATGAAAGCAGGCTGACAACTGGTTTTATCAATAATAGCGATGTAGTATGCGAAAACGCTGAATTGTCAGCCGCGATTCCTGCTCATATTGAACAGTTGCGCCACAGCTATAAAAATCATCTCGATCTTTCTGGTTACTACCTGTTTACCAACTATATTGATGAGAAAACTACCGGGTTTTGTGCCATAAAAAAGCGTGAAGTAAACAGCTTTAATCTCAGCAGCCCGATGTTATCAGTATTGCTGACTCTGATGTTGCTGCCATTGATTTTTGCAGGTATCAGCTATCGTTCTATCGTAAATCATTCAGAATTGTCACTGCGAATTCGCTGGCAACTTCTGTTGTTGTTTTTGGTCGCCAATACTCTGCCTGGATTTGTGTTACTGGTCGTCGGGTCCGATTATCTGCAGCAATATCGGGCCAGTTTACTGAACAGCGCATACAATCAAAGCATGACCTATTTGCAGAGTGTTGACGAGCTATACAGCGGCGAACTGACAGTGCAAAAGGCTCATATGAACAAAGGATTTGTCGCTCTGAAGAAAGCCCTGAAGAAGAATAAGATTGATCGCAAAACCATACGCGGCTTTCTCAACCGGCTGGAGCCAAAACCTTATCGATTTTTTCTGGTTGCCAGCAGCACCGGTGTTATCGCCAGCGAGAAGGGCATCTTAAAAGACGGCAAGATACGCGAGGCTTTTACCCAGGCGT
>Ga0180007_10001611_pt1 | contig 29536 bp, 20 predicted proteins | sample MM_PC_MetaG_FD_121122 | JGI IMG/M metagenome (GOLD analysis project Ga0180007, IMG submission 121122) | Groundwater microbial communities from the Aspo Hard Rock Laboratory (HRL) deep subsurface site, Sweden - MM_PC_MetaG | ecosystem: Environmental > Aquatic > Deep subsurface > Groundwater... | reverse complement strand
CCCAATGAGGCCAGGGCCAAAATGAAGGCCTTGATGGAGGCCATTGTTGATACCCTGCAAGAGAGTATCGGCAGCATTGATTTCTGGTCCAATGGTGATAAACAGAAGAAAACCCGCAGCAAGATTAAAACTGCATTGATGCTTACCGGCATTAACGAGCTCAAACCAAAACGGGAGCGGATAGCAGTGGAAATAATGAAGCTGGCGAAGAACCGCCATGATGAATTACTCAAAGGTAGTAAGGAATGAATGCACGACGCATACGAGATATTGATTACCAGCTTTTGCCCGGCACAGACAGAAAGACCACGGATATTGTTATTGAACGTAATGGCATTATTGCGGTGCGCCCGCCCATAGGTTTCAGTCCTGAACAGGTGGATGCCGTGGTTGAAAGCAAACGCATGTGGATCTACAGGAATCTGGCAGAATGGCGTGATTTGAACGCCACGGCCGTGGTGCGGGAATGGGTGAATGGTGAATCCTTTCTATATTTGGGCAGCTCTTATCGCTTGTCACTGGTTGCTGCTGGGCAGGATACTGATCTGATGTTGAAAGATGGGCGCTTTTGTCTGCGCCGCGATATTGTTGAGACTGGAGGAGAGCATGCGGCCAAGGCAGCATTTGAGGCCTTTTATTGCCGGAAAGGCCAGGAGCGGATAGCGAAACGGGTTCACTATTTTGCCCCTAAAGTGGGAGTCATTCCTTCATCGGTTATGGTAAAGGATACAGGCTATCGCTGGGCTACCTGTTCAGTAAATGGCAAGCTGAGTTTTCACTGGAAATGTATGATGGCTCCGCCGAAAATTATCGACTACATCATTGTGCATGAGCTTTGCCACATGCACCATCGTGACCATAATGATGCATTCTGGAATGAGGTGGACAAGATCATGCCTGATTACTTTGAGCGAAAGGAGTGGCTGCGTGGCAATGGCGCGGCATTAGATATTTGACTCAACTTTCGGAGTTAGCATAAGGAATTACGAGCTGTTTGGTTCATACAACTTGCTGTAATCTCGGATAGTTCAGCAGCTCCGAAAGTTGAATAAAAGTTATTGGGTGTTCTCTTATCAATTTACCATCACAAACCGCGAGTCTGTCATAATCGCATATTAAGCGGACGCTGGGGAGGAGCGTGTGAATAAGAACAACTACAAACCGCCCTACACTATTACCCCGGAGATTCTGAATCGGGTCGCCGAGATAAGCGAGGCCATCGGGCGGCTGTCCGTGCTCATCGACCGATCCAGATTGCTGCGGCTACGGCGCATTAACCATATCCGCACCATTCGTGGCTCACTGGCCATTGAGGGAAACACCCTGACTGAGGCGCAGGTCACCGCGATTCTGGACGGCAAGCGGGTTATTGCCCCACCTCGTGAGGTTCAGGAGGTGCGTAATGCCTTGGCAGCCTATGACCGTTTCAATACATGGCGGCCGGAGGTTGAAAAAGACCTGCTGGATGCGCATCGACTTCTGATGGCCGGGCTGATCGACGAGGCCGGAGTTTACCGGCGCGGCGGTGTGGGGGTGATTGAAGGCAAGCAGGTGATCCACATGGCTCCCCCGGCGGACCGGGTGCCGCAACTGATGGGTGATCTGTTCGGCTGGCTGGCGGCCACCGATGCGCATCCGCTCATTACCGGCTCGGTGTTTCACTACGAGTTCGAATTCATCCATCCTTTTGCCGATGGCAACGGCCGTATGGGGCGATTGTGGCAGAGCCTGATCCTGGCCTGCTGGAATCCCCTGTTAGCCGATATTCCTGTGGAAAGCCTGATCTTCGAACATCAGGCCGACTATTACCAGGCGTTGCAGGAGAGCACCGATCAGGTCGACTCCGCGCCGTTCATCGCCTTCATGCTGCGGATGATCCTGGATGCCGTTACCACCGGCGCCCCCCAAGTCATACCCCAAGTTGCCCCCCAAGTCGGCAAGTTACTTGGGTTAATCCAAGGAGAAATGAGCCGCGAGGCGCTGCAAAACGCCCTCGGCCTGCTGGATCGTAAATCCTTCCGCGAGCGTTACCTCAAACCGGCTCTGGCCGATGGCCTGATTGAAATGACCATCCCGGACAAGCCCAACAGCCGCCTGCAGAAATACCGCCTCACCGACAAGGGCCGCCAGTGGCTGGCGCAGCATGGCAATGGATAAAGCTGAGTTAGCAGCTCGTCTGCTTAAATGAAACTTAAGCCTTTTGGGTGTAACCCCGGGATGACGACATGGCACTGAACTACGCCACATTAGAGCTGCTCCGCCAGAACCACCCTGCCTGGCGCTTGTTGCGTTCGGACCATGCCTCCCTGGTTGCGAGTTTTCTGCACCGGGTCTTTATCGCCCCGAATGTGCGGTTTCTGTCCCAGGCCGATCTGGCCGAGGCGCTGGAGGATGAGCTGTTTGCCCTGCGCGGCCAGCTAGGCCCGGAGGTTTTCCCCCGGTCCGCCCTGGCTTATCTCAACGAATGGGCGGACAATGACAGGGGCTGGCTGCGCAAGTTTTACCCGTCCGGCTCGGACGAGCCCCACTTTGATCTGACGCCGGCCACCGAAAAGGCGCTGGCCTGGCTGGCGAGCCTGACCGAGCGGGCCTTTATCGGCACCGAGTCACGGCTGTTGACTCTTTTTGAACTGCTGCGGCAGATGAGCGAAGGGAGCCAGACCGATCCCCAGGCCCGGGTCGCCGAGCTGGGCAGACGCCGCGACGAGATCGATGCCGAGATTTCCCGCATCCTCGACGGAGACATCCCGCTTCTGGATGATACGGCGCTGAAGGAGCGTTTCCAGCAGTTTCTGCAGCTGGCCCGCGAGTTGCTTGGCGATTTCCGCGAGGTTGAGCACAACTTCCGCTTGCTCGATCGGCGGGTGCGCGAACGCATCGCGCTCTGGGAGGGGGCCAAGGGGGCTCTGCTTGAAGAGATCATGGGAGAACGCGACGCCATCGCTGATTCGGACCAGGGGAAAAGCTTCCGGGCCTTCTGGGATTTTCTCATGTCCCAGAGCCGCCAGGAAGAGTTGAGTCGTCTGCTGGAGCAGGTGCTGGCCCTGCCGCCGATTGTCGACATGGGCCCCGAGATGCGGCTGCGGCGCATCCATTACGACTGGCTCGAGGCCGGTGAGCACGCCCAGCGCACCGTGGCCCGCCTGTCGGAGCAGCTACGCCGTTTTCTCGATGACCGGGCCTGGCTGGAGAATCGTCGCATCATGGACATCCTGCATGATATCGAGGCCAGGGCGCTGGTCGTGCGCGAGACGCCCCCGACCGGCCATTTCATGTCGCTGGCCGATATCGGCGCAGGCATTGAACTGCCCTTTGAGCGGCCTCTTTTCCGGCCGCCGGTCAGGCCGCTGATTGCCGATGTGGCGCTTGAGACCGGCGATGCCGAGGTTGATACGGCTGCTCTCTATGCCCAGGTGGTGGTTGACCGGGCGGAACTTGAACGACATATCCGCCAGGCGCTGCAGGTTCGCCCCCTGGTCAGCCTGAGCGAGGTGATCGACCGGCATCCGCTCAGCCATGGCCTGGCGGAGTTGGTGGCCTATCTGCAGCTGGCAAGCAAATGGCCCCACGCCGCCGTGGACGAGAAGAATATGGAGCAGATCGCGTGGCGGACGGATGCCGGAACTATGCGGCGCGCCAGCCTGCCGCACATTATTTTTGTAAGGAACGGATGATGGATGATACTTCGGCTGCAGAGACCGCGGCTCTCCAGGGTGAGGGCTTCGATTTTTCGTCAGTGGTGGTGCCGCTTCTCAAGGGGGTGCTTTATCAGGAGGATAGCCCGGTTCTGTGGAATGCCCTGCTTGGTCTGCAGGCCAGGGTGCGCGACTATGTGGCGGTGCTGGGGCTGGAACTGATACTGGACGAGGCCGAGGGGTATGCCTTTCTGCGGTCACAGGCGGATGAAGAAGGTGACAATACCTCAACTAAGCTTCCCCGTCTGGTGGCGCGCCGGCAGCTCTCCTTTCCGGTCAGTCTGCTGCTGGCCCTGCTGCGCAAGAAGCTGGCGGAATTCGATGCCGGCGGAGGCGAGACCCGCTTTATCCTTTCCCGGGATGAGGTGGTGGAATTGATCCGGGTTTTTCTGCCTGCCGGCAGCAATGAGGCCAGACTGATCGATCAGATAGACCTCAATCTCAACAAGATCATTGAGCTGGGCTTTGTTCGCCGCCTGCGCGGTCAGGAACAGATGTTTGAAGTCCGGCGGATCCTCAAGGCCTTTGTCGATGCCCAGTGGCTGGCCGAATTCGACCAGCGGCTGGTGGAGTATCAGGAGCTGCTGGTTCGGCGGGAGGATGCGGAAAATGGCTAGGCCGTTGGCGCTTGACTTTATCGGCGATGACCGGCTGGCCGGCTTCCGTCTGCAGCGTCTTGAGGTGTTCAACTGGGGCACCTTTGACGGCCGGGTGTGGGAGCTGCAGCTTGGCGGCAGGAACGTCCTGCTCACCGGCGATATCGGTTCCGGCAAGTCCACCTTGGTGGACGCGGTCACCACCCTGCTGGTGCCGAGCCAGCGTATCGCCTACAACAAGGCGGCCGGGGCGGACATCCGGGAGCGCACTCTCCGTTCCTATGTTCTGGGGTATTACAAGTCGGAACGCCAGGATACTCTCGGCAGCGCCAAACCGGTGGCCCTGCGCGATCACAACAGCTATTCGGTGCTTCTCGGCGTCTTTCACAACGCAGGCTACAATAAGACGGTAACCCTGGGACAGGTGTGCTGGATGAAGGATGCGCAGGGGCAGCCGGCCAGGTTCCATGTGGCCTGCGAGCGGGAGCTGTCAATTGCCGGGGATTTTTCCCGGTTCGGCACCGAGATCAATAATCTGCGCAAGCGTCTGCGCGGGGCCGGGGTGGAGCTGTTCGACACATTTCCGCCCTATGGGGCATGGTTCCGCCGGCGTTTCGGCATTGAGAACGAACAGGCCCTGGATCTTTTTCATCAGACCGTGTCTCTGAAGTCGGTGGGCAATCTCACCGACTTCGTGCGCAGCCATATGCTCGAGCCTTTTGATGTGGCGCCGCGCATCACCGCCCTGATCGGACATTTCGATAACCTGAACCGGGCCCACGAGGCGGTGCTCAAGGCCAAACGGCAGATCGAGATGCTGGAGCCCCTGGTTGCCGACTGCGACCGGCACGTAGAACTGGTGAAAGGGGTTGAGGCCCTGCGGGCCTGCCGCGAGGCCCTGCGGCCCTGGTTTGCCGGCCTCAAACTGCAACTGCTGGAAAACCGTCTCGCCACCCTTGCCGAGGAACTTGTCCGGCATAATGCCCGGGTGGAAAGTCTGGAGGAGCAGCGGCGGCAGCAGCAGGGGCGCGAGCGCCAGCTGCGGCTTGCCATCGCCGAAAACGGCGGGGACCGCATCGCCCGCATCGGCGAGGAGATCCGTATCCTGCAGGAGGAGCTGCAGCGCCGGCAGCAGAAGGCCGGACGTTATGCCGAACTGGTGCAGCTCCTTGGGCTTCATCCCCCTGAGGGCGGGGAGGATTTTCTTAACCGGCGCGGGCAATGCGCCACCATGCGGGAAGAGACGGAACTCAACGACGAGCGGCTGCAAAACCGGCTCAATGAAGACATGGTGCTTTTTGCCCGGGAGCGGCAGGAACACGAGCAGTTGACCGCGGAAATCAAAGGGCTGAAGGCCAGGCGCAGCAATATCGATGAACAGCAGATCCGGGTCCGCCGAGTTCTGTGCAGCGCCGTTAACCTGCCGGAAGAGGAACTGCCCTTTGCCGGGGAGTTGCTGCAGGTGCGCGAGGAGGAGCGTGACTGGGAGGGTGCGGTGGAGCGGCTGCTGCGCAATTTCGCCCTCTCGCTGCTGGTGCCGGATCGCTACTATGCCCAGGTGGCGGAATGTGTGGACCGAACCCATCTCAGGGGGCGGCTGGTCTATTTCCGGGTGCGGCCGGGGAAACGGCCGGAATTGCCGGCTCTCCATCCGGACTCACTGGCGCGCAAGCTTGCCGTCAAACCTGATTCACCTTACTACGACTGGCTGGAGAGGGAGGTGGGCCACCGTTTCGATATGGCCTGCTGTGCCGGTCAGGAACAGTTTCGCCGCGAGGCCCGGGCCATCACCCGGGCCGGGCAGATCAAGGCGCCGGGCGAGCGTCACGAAAAGGATGACCGCCACCGGATCGATGACCGCAGCCGCTATGTGCTGGGCTGGACCAATGCCGCAAAGATCGCCGCGCTGGAGGACAAGGCCCGGATGAGCGAGGCGCGGCTGGGGGAGATCGGTACGCGCATCGCCAACCTGCAGAAAGACCAGCAGGGGATCAAGGAGCGGCTGGTAACCCTGTCCAAACTTGATGAATACCGCGACTTCCGTGACCTTGACTGGCGGCCAAAGGCCGTGGAGATCGCCAGGCTGCAGGAGGAAAAAGATCGGCTGGAGGCCGCTTCCGATCTGCTTAAAACACTGACCGGCCAACTCAAAGAGCTGGAAGCGGCGCTGAAAAAAACCGAACAGGAACTCGATGAACGCAAGGACAGGCGTTCAAAAACCGAACAGAGGAAAAGCTCTGCCGAGGAGCTGCAGCAGCAGACCCGGGCCATTTATGAGGAGGCGACGCCGGGCCAGGCAGGGCATTTTGAACGGTTGGCAACGCTGCGGGCCGAGGCCCTGGGTGAGCAGCTGCTGACTGTGGAATCCTGCGACAACAGGGAGCGGGACATGCGCGACTGGCTCCAGGCGTTGATCGATGCCGAAGACAAAAAAATCGGCCGGTTGGGGGAAAAAATCATCAAGGCGATGACCGAATTCAAGGAGGAATGGAAGATCGAAACCCGGGATGTGGATGTCAGCATCGCGGCCGGTTTTGAATACCGTGCCTGGCTTGCGCAGCTACAGGCTGACGATCTGCCGCGGTTCGAGGCACGTTTTAAAGAGCTGCTTAACGAGAATACCATCCGGGAGGTCGCCAACTTTCAATCACAGTTGGCCCGGGAGCGGGAAACCATCAGGGAGCGTATTGCCCGCATCAACGAATCACTCACCCACATTGACTACAATCCCGGCCGCTATATCGCCCTGGAAGCGCAGGCGGCCCTTGATGCGGATATCCGCGACTTTCAGACCGAACTTCGTGCCTGTACCGAAGGAGCGCTCACCGGTTCCGAAGACGTGCAGTATTCCGAGGCAAAATTCCTGCAGGTGCGGCGCATCATTGAGCGGTTCCGCGGCCGCGAGGGGCAGTCCGAGCAGGACCGGCGCTGGACGGCCAAGGTGACCGACGTGCGCAACTGGTTTGTTTTTGCGGCCAGCGAGCGCTGGCGGGAGGACAACAGCGAATACGAACACTACGCCGATTCAGGGGGCAAATCCGGCGGGCAGAAGGAGAAACTCGCCTATACCGTGCTGGCTGCCAGCCTGGCCTACCAGTTCGGCTTGGAATGGGGCGCTCTGCGCTCTCGTTCCTTCCGGTTCGTGGTGATCGACGAGGCATTCGGCCGCGGTTCGGACGAATCGGCCCAGTACGGGCTGCGCCTTTTTCAGGAGCTGAACCTGCAGCTGCTCATCGTCACCCCCTTGCAGAAGATCCACATCATCGAACCTTTTGTCGCCGGTGTCGGCTTTGTCCACAACGAGGACGGCCGGGCTTCGGTACTGCGCAACCTCACCATCGAGGAGTATCGCGCCGAAAAACAAGGGGGCGGCCGTGAGCTGGACGACGCCCGCTGACCTGCGCGCCCAGGTGCAAAAACTTTGGGACCGGGGGGCGTTGCTGGCCGACGGTGAGGCGATTTTCCCCCGGCGCCTCAATCTGAAAGTGCCCAGCTCGGCGGAACTGGCGGAACGTTTTGCCGAGGCGCGGGACTGGATTAGCCGCATTGACGGCGAGGCCGGGTTCTACCGGGTGGTGTGGCGCAGCGTCAATCACCGCATCCTGGGCACGAACTCGGTGCCGGCCGAGATCTGGATTGATTCCGCGGACCAGGCCCTCGGGTTGATCGGCAGGCGCCGGGATGCCGAGCGGTTTGCCGAGCTGGTGGCGCTGACCCGGCAGCGGCAACCGGAACTGCTCACATGGCTGACCAGGCGACCGTTGCGCGCGCTTGAACTGACTGAGGAGTGGCCGCGTCTGCTGGCGGTGGTTGCCTGGCTGGCAGGGCATCCCCGTCCCGGAGTTTATGTGCGCCAGGTGGATATTGCCGGGGTGCACAGCAAGTTCATCGAGGGGCGGCGGGCCGTGTTGGCGGAGCTGTTTGATCTGGTGCTGGCACCGGAAGCGATTGATGCCGGTGCCAGCGGGGCCAGCGGATTCTGCCGGCGCTATGGGTTCCGCGACAAACCGCTGCGGCTGCGGTTTCGCATCCTTGATGCGGACCTCGCCCTGTTCAACACCGGGACCGATCAGGATATCACCGTAACCCACGATACTTTTGCCCGACTGCACCTGCCGGTGGCAAGGGTTTTCATCACGGAGAACGAGATCAATTTTCTCGCCTTTCCCCCTGTAACCCGGAGCATGGTGATCTTTGGCGCCGGCTACGGTTTCGAGACCCTGGCCGAAGCGGGCTGGTTGGGGGACTGCCATATTTACTACTGGGGGGATCTGGACACCCACGGATTTGCCATCCTTGATCAGTTGCGGGCTCACTTTCCCCAGGCTGTTTCCTTTTTGATGGACCGGGAGACACTGCTCGCCCACCGATTGCACTGGGGGGTGGAGCCGAAACCGGAAATCCGTGATCTTGCGCGGTTAACCGATGAGGAGAAAATGGTGTACGACGATCTGCGGCAAAACAGGCTTGGCAATCAACTGCGCCTGGAACAGGAGAAAGTTGGATTTGACTGGCTGCGGCAGGCACTGGAGAGACTGTGAATCGTCAGCTCTTCCTGCATGAAGCGGATTCGCCTGTTTCAAAACACTCCCCTCTTTTAGCCACTGGCTGCTGGCATCTTTTCGCTTGTCATCGATCAAATGAATCTTTTGCACCTCAAAATAAAAGACCTTGTCACTATTGACCATGATCTAGGCAGATTGAGGTGGTTTATGCCGGTACCCAGCTCAGACACATCCGATGCCGTGATTGCATATCGATCCGACCATCTTTATTCTTCTGTTGAAAAAGTTGGAGGAAAGCTTTGAAAGGTTGCTGTGAAAGAGGTATAATTATTAATAATTATGGCATGTTATGGTTATGTTGCTTTTGGAGTCATGCACAAATGGCCTAAGTTCCGGAAAGGGAAAGCCCTCTAAAGGAAATGCTCATGATGACTGCGGCTATCACCCAGATTGAACGGGCACGCGGTTTTCTGGAAGCGGCTAGGCTTTCAGATGACTGGCTGCGTGATATGGGCAACAAGGCACTGATCAAGGAAGCGCATCATACCACCCACATTGAAGGCACTCGGCTGACGCTGGATCAGGCGGAACGTTTATGGCGGGGAGAAGCAGTGCCGGAAGCCGACCCGGAAGATACACGAGAACTCCTCAATTACCGATCGGCCTTTGAGTTTGTCTCTGAATGCCTGCACAGCGGTGATCCCATTCACGAAGGCATGATCCGTGAAATCCACAGAAAGCTGGTTCAAGGCGTTCGGGGCGGCAAAGCGGATCCGGGTAATTACCGGCGTATTCAAAACTATATGGCAAACGCATCTACGGGGGAAGTGATTTATACGCCGCCATCTGCGGTGGAAGTGCCGATCATGATGTCCGAAATGGTGAAATGGTTGAACAGCGAGCTGGATATCCATCCAGTGCTGGTGAGCGGTATCGCCCAGTTTCAACTTGTGCATTTCATCCCTTCCTCGACGGCAATGGCCGCGCCTCGCGCCTGCTTTCCACGCTCTGCCTCTACAAGGCCGGGTATGACTTCAAGCGGCTGTTCACCATCAGTGAATATTATGATCGCGACCGGCCGACCTTTTATAGGTCGATCCAGAGTGTACGTGAAAATGGCATGGATATGACCGGCTGGCTCGATTACTTCACCACCGGTCTGGAAACCCAGATGATCGAGGTCAAAGAGCGGGGTGAGCAGGTTATCCGCCGGGATGTTCTGGTGCAGAAACACGGCCTGAATGAACGCCAGGGAAAGGCTATTGAATTTTTACTCGTCCATGGCAAATTAACCATTCAAGATTTTGAGAGCCTCTGCCCTGAGGTAAATCGACGAAGCTTGCAACGTGATCTTAAAGGAATGTTGGAAAAAGAACTGGTTTTAAGCGAAGGGGCAACGAACCAGCTGACCTACATGCTCCGAGGGTAAACTTGTGACATCTTGTGACAGAATCTTGCGACAAACTCGCGACACAACTTGTGACATTGGCTCTTTCAGGCATGAGTTATAAGACACACAGCCGGGTAATCGAGCGGGAATCAAACTCGCTCCGTTCTCTGTTTCGGGAATATGTCGAGAATAAAATTTCTCTCGGCGGCCGGCAAATGATGATTGCCTGGGAACTCTGGATTAATCATTTGCTTGTCAAGCAAGATACGTAATCTCTGCCAAAGGGACTTCCCACTGCTCACACTGGCAGAGCCGTCTATAATCCTCTCCGGAATCCTCACATTGGCGCTGCACCATGGCAAGCACCGTTATCCGTTCGATAGTTTCCAATCGTCCATTCCATATCTCACATGCGGATCGGGAGAGTTGGGCGACGATACTGCCCCTGGCATCATGCAACTCGATGTGGTTACCTTTCGTTACTGCCTTGATGGTATCTCCCGTCTTGAGTGAGGCAAGATGCTCATGAATAAAATTTTTGGGAGGCATGCGCCCGGCATAATCAAGAAACAGATCCTCCATGCCCAGTATGCTATAGCGGCGATGAAGATGTTTATCCGGGGCATGGGCCAGGGATGGCCGACGGTTTAGTAAGAAATTGCCTTGGAGAAGTCCCGTGTGCACATTGGTGCTGTCCTCCCGGTTAAAAAGGCAGAGGGTTTCCTTGGCACGGGTCATGGCAACATAATAGGCCCGTCGTTCTTCCTCTTGTTCTGCTGGGGCCTTTCCGCATCTCCATTCTCCGGGGACAAAAACATGGGGAAATTCCATCCCTTTGGCGGAGTGAACCGTGCTGAGGAAAGCCCCGGTGCCGATTGTTTGCTCTCGTTTTTGTTCCGCCAGACTTTCATAAAGATATTCAGTGACGTAGCTGGGAGATTGTTGCGCATTACCGCTTTCATTACGCCATTCGTCAAGGATCTTTCTGATCAACTCCCACCATGGACTGACAGGATGCCCTTCTGCGAGATGATTAACAATTTTCAGTAAATCTTTTGCTGACAGCAGCTCGTCATGACGGGATTTCAGTTCTGCAAAAAATTGGCGAATCTCGCGGATTCGATAAAGTGGCGGGGTCTTGTCACGGTCAATACTCCAGATTATTGGGATATTTTTCAGTTCACAAAAAGCACGAATAGGCGCGAGTTCCTCACGGGTTCTTGCCAGGACGGCGCAGTCTGACCATTGCAGGGAGGGATTGCGTTGTTTTAAACGCAGCAACTCCTCCACAAGGGCTACGGCCTGATGTCCTGCGTCAGGGACATGTACTATCTGCACCCGGCCTTTTGCTACTGGATCAAGATCTTCCCACGGTCCACCTGCCGGGAGTTGCTCCCTTCCTTTGTTGATGCGTATTTCGGTATGGATTTTCATCCGATCGCGATTATGGGAGATCAAGACGTTCGCCGCGGCAATGATATTGGCCGATGATCGGTAGTTTTCAACCAGATAGTGGATTCCCGCCTGATAGTCGTTCTGGAAACGCCTGATAAACTCCACATTGGCGCCGCGGAAGGTGTAAATGTTCTGGTCGTCATCTCCAACCACGAGAAGGGCCAGCTTGCTGTCCGGGTCGCTCAGCGTTCGGCCGGCCAGAGCGGAAATAAGCTGGTATTGGTCGGAATCGATATCCTGGTACTCATCCACCAGAATATAACGATAACCCGCCAGCAGTCTCTCCCTGAGTTCATCACTTTCAAGGCAGGTCAATTCGACCTCTCCATTCAACAAACGTACTGCCTCGGGAATGACGGTTTTGAAATCCTCATTCTGCATTTTTCGACCTTCAGCCCGCTCTGCAAAGGAAGAGCCGATCAGCCGCATCGCCAAACCATGATAGGTTAAAACGGTGACGCCTTTGGCATCAGGGCCGATAAGTTCAAAGAGTCGCCGCCTCAAGGTATTTGCCGCGTTGCGGTTGAAGCAGAGGATAAGGACGCTGCGTGGCTGGGCGCGTTTCACCCGCAATAAGAATGCGCATCGGTGCGCCACCACCCGGGTCTTTCCGGATCCCGGTCCGGCCAACACCAGCATATTTTCATTTGGCGCTGCCGTTACGATAGCAATCTGCACAGGGTTTGCCAGGTTATCAACTATACGGTGGTAGGATGCCTGGCTGGTGGCCCGATCAGTGACGTGTTTCCGTCCCGCAAAATAACGCTGGATAAAGCTGCTGCGATCCATTGAGAAATAAGCGAGGACCAGGTCCAGGGCCTGTCTGATTTTTTTGAGACCCAGTCGGGCATACTCATTCATTACATGGACCTGGAAAATTCGTTCCTTATAGTGTTGTTCCAGGGGGCTGTAATCTCCCTTTACATAACGGCGCTTTATTTCTTCAGGGATAATGCGAATCGTCATTGCCTGACGAAAAACAGCAAGCCCCTGCTGGAGAATGATGACCTGTTGTTCGTGCAGAAACATGAGGGCCCGATCTATTGCCGCAAGGCTATCTTTGAGTTGGCCGGCAAGGAAGAGATTGCTGCGGAGTGCGTTGGCAATGTCATCAAGGGAAAAGTTAACCAGGAGTTCGGCACTTGCCTGCGTGTTAGTGGGTATTTTAGCATAGAGGGTGTCTAATACCACTTTCGCAACTAAACGTCTCTTCTCCGCCGTGGCAAGCAGGGCTGGCCAGTTTCGATTCAATTTAAGACGATAGTGATCCTGGCCAAAATAACGGAACTCAAGACTGCCGCGATTTCCTGCCAGGCCTTTCCCATCCAGCGAAAGGCTTTTCAGAAGATTGCGCAGGAGTTCCGGGAGGCTTTCATGCCCTTCATCAATGAGCCGCTGATTCAGCCGACGCAGGGAAAGATCGAGCCAGCCTTCGGCCTCGGGCTCTGTTTCCTGCATGAGCTGGAGCATGGCCTTTTCCAGTTTGCAGACCTTGTCAAAGCGGATGCGGGAGTGATCGCCGACTTTGTAGCGAACATAGGCGTTCATGAGAATGCCCTGTTTGATTAATCCTGCTTCGGTCATGGCATGGAGAACTCGTAATACTTCCTGGGTATCACCTGAAATGGAAAGGGATGCAGGAGCATCATTGTCCCTCTCCCTGAACTCGGGAAGTTCGGCCAGCTGGTCAGCACTCATTCCTGCGTTCATCTTGGCATTGAACAAGGCGTGAAGAATGGCAAGCCATCGCTTTTTCTGCTTCTCTGAAATACCTAAAGGAGTGATTTTTTCCACGGCCTCTTCCATGTTCCGGACAATGGGGAGGCCCTGGAAGACACGGGTGTTGTTCTGGTTACGTTCAACAAATCCTGCCCGCTCCAACCAGGCGACAGCCGTCTTCACCTTGGTGTCGGCCATGCGATCATCGCTATCGAAACGGGTCTGCACTTCCTCATCCCGCAGCAGCTCTCCGGCGGTGATAACGACTTGGTTGTCCTTGCCTCGCTTGGCTCGGCGCAAGCCCCGCAGGATTTGACTGATGTCATGCTGGGTCAATTCAGATAATGCACCCAGCTTAAACTGGGTTTCAATATCTTGTTCGTTAAAGAGAAGGACGCACTCCGCCTCCTTGGTGTCCCGCCCGGCACGGCCAGCCTCCTGCAAATAATTTTCCAGCGATCCTGGGATATTTGCATGAATTACCAGCCGCACATTGTCCTTGTCGATTCCCATGCCGAAGGCGTTGGTGGCGCAAATAACCTGCGTCTTGCCGCTAATGAAATCTTCCTGAATCCGGCGTTTAAAAGGAGCTTCCAGTCCGGCATGAAAGGCCTCAACCTGCCAGCCTTTTTTGAGCAAAAAATCTCGCGTGTTTTCCGTTTCATTTCTTGTTGCGGCATAGATGATTGCTGAACCAAGTTCCGGAGTCGGGAGCCGCTCGGCAAGGATTTCGTGAATACGTTCATTTCGCTCGGCACTATTGATCAGCTGGACTTCGAAAGAAAGATTGTTTCTTTCGACGCCACCCTCGAAAATCTCCAGTTCCTGCCCGAGTTCCCTGCGAAAATGGTCGGCGATTTCCTCAATCACGTCTTGCTTGGCTGTCGCGGTAAAGCAGGCTATCGGCGGTATAGGCGTCTGTTGTTTTGAGGAAAATTCCCTGATGAAACGGGAGGCGTAAAGATAATCAGGACGGAAATCATGGCCCCACTTTGACAGACAATGGGCTTCATCAAAGACCCAACAGCCTATTTCCCGTTGGCCTATGGCATCGGTGAGGGATTTATTGCGCAATTGTTCCGGTGACACGTAGAGGATAGCAATATCTCCCAAACGGACCCTCTCCAGTACATCACCCCGCTCCGGCGGTGTCAGCATGCCGTAAATGGCGGCAGCGAACATGGTGCCGGTCTTCGACGCCAGGCCGTCAACCTGATCCTTCATGAGTGCCTGCAACGGGGAGATAACAACAGTCAACAAGCCTCGGCGGAAATTGCGCACCAGGGCCGGTATCTGATAGCAGAGGGATTTCCCTCCACCGGTTGGTAGAATAGCGAGCAGCGGCTTGTCTCTCATGCCGTGGCCGGCAATGGCCTCTTGCATACTGGTGCCTTTATCCGTTGTCGGTGTCGAGCGGAAGGCTGGATAGCCGAATAGCCTTTGTAACTGTTTCCGGGGATTTTGCGTGGTTTGACACCAGTGACAGGAAGGATTGGGGCAGGGAGTTTCCCGCAATTCCTTCAAGATCGGCACAACATCATGAAAACGGTGACGTACCCAGGGCGGGAGGACGGAATTATAGCCGGCAACCCGCAGCCATGCCAGGCAGTAGGCAAGCGGGGGCCGCGTATCGGGATTATTCAGATATTCGCAGGTGTGCGTTAAGACTGCCGCATCGCACGCTTTGTCCAGAACCTGTTTTTGAAAGATGGCGCAGGCGTCGTTTTCGGTAATCCGGGACGCCCCTATTGCGGCAAAAACCTCTTGCAGCCCCTGGCCGCGAAGTGCCAAGTTCCCGCTTTCGGCAAAACAGTAACGATAAAAAGAAAGAATATCCTTTTCGGTTTGGAGGAGTTGCGCAAAGCTGTCCCACTGGTCGCAGAATACCGAGGCAGCCAGGCGTGCATCGGCAACAGGATTACTCATCGAATCTCTGACCAGCTTATAATTTTTTACCAGACGATGATAGGGGTTCTCCGGAAAAGCCAGGGGGGAAAGATATAATGTATCAACAACAGGCTTTTGCAGGAGTCGCAAATTCGGAGCGTGGGATGCTAAAATAGGGAAATCATGACCAAGCAGGTTATGCCCTAGAATATAATGCGCTGAATCCGCAAGTGCATCCAGCTCTCTGAGTGCTGCATTCAGATCGAAACGCCCTTTCCTCTCAAATGTTTGATCATGGTATACCGCGCCGATATGATAGATTTTATCGCTTTCATTTGTTTCAAGATCCAGCAATAAGCACCTTTCAAGAAAATCTTTACTGATCACAGGTAGTGGCCTTTAGGTGATGAGGGATGCAAGGGCGGCAGGGAAATATGAAAGAAAATTGCATAAGATAAAACCGTATAACAAATCGTATTCATTTCTTTTAATCTGCACGCATTAACCAGAATTATCGTTGGGAGCGGTAAAGATACAACATGACTTATTTTTTACTTTATCAGACTGTCATCAGGCAAGTTGTTAAATTGCTAAATATCCTGGAAAAGTGTGTATGAATTATGAAGAGCTGTTGTCTGTGTGAAAAATAAAGTCAAAAAATGGGACTACGATTGTATGTTAGTCAACGGAAAGGGGTTTTCGTTTACTTGGAAAAGATTTCTGCTGGAAATGCTGGGCAGGAAGTTGCGGGGGCCCTTGGCTCCCCTTTCCCATCTGACCCGGAACCAAGTGGTGTCCATGAAGTTATCTTCCGTTTTGGAAAAAGTTGGCGGAAAGGTTTGAAAGGTTGTATACAATAATCAGTATATTGTGAATAATTATGGCATGTTACGGTTAGGCTGCTTTTGTAACCTTGCACAAATGGCCTAAGCTCCGGAGTGAGAAAGTCCTCTAAAGGAAATGTCCATGTTGCTCAATGATATTGTCAAACAAGCCGAAGAGAAACCGCAAATTGACTGGGATGCCTACTGTCGCTGGAGGATGAGGCAGTGTGGCAGCCTTGAGGAGTCCGATTCTATCCCTATGGTGTGGAAATGCTCCTGTGGGGCGGTCAATACCGCTGTGGCGGGCGAAAAATTCGGCACCTGCCGGGACTGCGGCCTGGTTTATCTCTCCTTTCCGCAATGAGGTGGTAGGGTTAAAATAAGGATGAGGTTTATTTCAGGTTCGCGGCAGGACGTTTGCGCCCGGAGTTGTCGGGAAATTCGGCACTGCCGGCAGTTGCCTGCCGAGAGAACTGATTCTGTCAGAGAGCTGCAGCAGGGTGAGAATGAGTCCTGCCCAGCCTGTTCTTCCCTGGCTGATAAATAAACTCAGGGTCGACACGAAAACCCCGATGATGCGGCAGGTGGCGGCAAATGACCTGGATGTCAGCGTAACCTGGTCAATGAATTGGTTGATTTTTTCCTGATCACCGCGACCATTGATAAACACCTTGAAATCGAGATCCCTGTCATGGCACATCATGATATGATGCGGGTCTGATCCCTGCAGCTCCCTTTGGAAAATGTTGTCAAGCTGGGCGGGAAAGGCCTGAAGTGCCTGGCGTGCAATATCATATCCTGTCATGGCCTGATGATAAACCAGCCGTGAGATATTTCTGCCGATCACAATCTCCTTGCCGTCAGGCCGCCGTGTCAGGTTGTGGAGCCAGCCGAATACTCTGCCCATGCCGTCCCATATCTGGTCGTCCAGAGACAGCGCTGTCTGCCATATCGCCTCAAGCTGTTCAGGCTGTTTTGCCACCACATGATAGATCATGGCTGATTTTTCCGATTCAGGCAGGCTGTTCCGGGCTCTGAGTGCTGCGTCAATCATGCGGAAAAAGAGCGGGAACTCCCCGGCAAAACGCTGGGCAAGCCCAGGGCTTTCCCCTTCTTTTCCATGGTCCTGCCAGTAGGTGGTCAGGGCGGTAAAAAGCTTGGCATCATCGCTTAACAGCAGGGGTTGCTGTCCCAAAGGCATTCTCTGCCGGCCTCTTCTTCTGATTGGGGTGCGCTTGAAGAATTCTTTGCCCTGATAGCCATCCGGCGCAACATCGTAGCCGGCCAGCCACAGTTCCACTTTGGCTAAGCTTGCGGCAAACGAAAAAAGAGGATGATCACCATCCTCGGGCAGGGGTGATAGCTCAGCCGCCAGTCCTTGGACCAGCAGGTCCTGGTCAAACAGCAGCGCAATGGTTGCCGGGCAGATCTCCGGCTTGATATCCTGTGCCGACAGATGCAGGAAAGCAGTGACAGCCTGCAAACGATGCAGTCCAGCATCCAGTTTATCCGGATCGTCGAAGGCCGGGGTGTCCGTTAATCCCAGCACATGCAGACGCAGGGCGATAGCCCGTTGCAGGGCGGAATTTGGGAAATTGCCGGCAAACCAGCGGTTGATATGGAGCGGGCTTTCAAAACCGACCAGCTCCTGCAGGGCCTGCCATGTCTGCCGACCCACCCAGCCGTCTTCGGTCAGACCGGCGTCATGTTGAAATTTTTTGATGGCATGAATCAGCAGGGGATCAATAATGGGCAGGCGGGAATCGAGGCGTAAATAGCCAAGACAGGCCAGGCGGCTGCGGATCGTGCGGGTCCTGGAGGCATCGTGGGACTCCCGGGGCGCCTCTTCGGGCAGGGGGTCGAATATGCCGTTGGACCTGGCGATATCAAAATCCTGCGCAAGGGCGCTGAGGTTGTTGAAAAGAATCTCATCCGGGGGGGCATGGAGAGCAGTCTGCGCCGCGAAAATCGTTTGCCGGAAATGGTCCAGTCCCTCTGTAAAATTAACCTTCATTTGAGAAAACAGGGCGACCGTCTCCCCTTGCATGGGATGTCTGCCCATGCTGGTGATACGGCCGCCTTATCGAAATTGATCATTGCCCACCGAGGCCGATGACATTGGCAAAAATCGACAACAGGGCCTCCCTGGTCTCCATCCCGGCCTGCACCGCGGCAGCATGGGCTCTCTGCACATGGGGCGGCAGGTCGTTCTCCGAGGTCAGCAGAAAGGTGTCGCCATCAAAATTTACTTTTGTCATGGCGGCAAGCTTGAGGGTGCCGGATACCTTGACCTTTTTCAGTACCGCCTCAAAACTTGTGAGATCGACATCTTTGTCTTTGTCAAAGAGCACCTCGAGATTTCCCGTATAGGTCTGGACCTCAAGCGACGTCAGGTCACAGGTTGTTTCCCGCAGGCGTTCAAGCGCTGCGCGTAATCCTCTTTCCTCTGGCATAGGTTTGTCTCCTTTTTTATCAATTGTGTACTTTGTGGTCTTTAAGCTGCGCAGATGTCGAATTTCGGCAGCAGATCATAAATCACATAAAATCGATGGGCCTGCGCGGCATCATGGAAGTATTTCCAGTTGCTCTTGAGAAAGGCCTGGTTCCATGTGTATTTCCGTTTATCTTCATTGGTGCCCAGGGCCTGCTCTTTCCACGAGCCAGGTCCCTTGGCGGAATAGGAGATCTTTTCCGGACCGAAGCTGAAAGGGTCGTGTTCGATGGCCTTAAGCCAGGCACCATGCCGCTTGTCCCCGTTTTCTTCCTTGAGGTTCATGAAAAGATCCTGGATTTTGTTCATATCCTGCGCGTCGATGCCGCTGACCTCGGCATGGGGATCCCTGGCGATATAGCGTTTCATGGCCCGGCACATCTGATCTGCCGCCTGGCAGAACTGGTCGGTATTGTCGCGTTCTATGGTTTCCTTGCGGCCGTTTTGGTATTTCCACTTCAGAAAGGGCATATCCGGGAAGACCGTGGCCCGGCCATGGCCGAGGGGGGGGACGGCGTCATCCAGAATTCTGGACAGGAAGGGGGCAAGCCCTTCTGAAAAGGCCCCTGAGCTGCTTGTCGCCTTGGCATTCTCCACCTCATTGATTTCATGCAGCACCCCGGCAAAGCCCTGATGAGCCCAGGTGTCGGCATAGACATGCATGGCGACCCCCAGGCGATGCAGACCATAGGGTCGATTCTGTTCGACAATGGCCTGCCGCACCATCTGTCGGGCGATGGGGCTGTCCGGCTTGCAGATAAGCTTGTTGATGAACTTGCCGATGGGATTCTGGCCTTCTCCCAATCCGTCGTTGCCGGGCAGGAAATGAAAGGGGATCCAGACCAGGTGGTTGGCCAGGTCATCGGCATTGCGCGGGTCAAGCATGTTATGGGCGGAACTGATGCGGGAATAGAGGGCCTCAATGTCAAAATGGATCGTGCCGCTGCAGGTGGCATCGTCCACATATTGGGCGGCATGGGCGATAATCTCGGCCTTGTCCCGGGGAAACCCGGCCAGGCGGGCGGAAACATAGGTGGTGGCGTGATGGAAATCAATCTGCATCTTTTCTCTCCTTTCTCATTTTTTTCTTTTCACTTTCTCATTTGATAGGTACGGCTTACGGTTCAATTATGTGGATGCCACTAAAAAAACGCTGCCATTTATGCAGCGTCTCGCGATCCACAGGTTTTGTAGGCAGCAAACGGTCTCCCGTGCAGCCGATTTTTTCCGCCTTGGCAAGCCCAAAAGGATGATAGGGCAGCAGCGAGAAGCGGCGCACCTGCAACTGCTTAAACAATTCGGCCAGGCGGCTGATATTTTCTTTATCTGCCGTGTAGCCCGGGATCAGGGGGATGCGGGGGATCACGGCATCGGGTCTTGCGGCAAGCAGCCTTTTAAGGTTGGCCAGAATCACCTCGTTGTCCACACCGACGATTTCCCGGTGTTTGTGCGGATCAACAATCTTGACATCATAGAGGATGAGATCGAGAAACGGCAGACAGGCCGATTGAAAGTCGTCCCAGGCAAAGAAGCCGTTTGTTTCCATGCAGGTGTGGATCTCTTCCCCTTGCAGTCTCTGCAGCAGCGCGCCACAGAAGTCAAGTTGGGCAGTGGGCTCGCCGCCGGACAGGGTGACCCCGCCCCCGGAGCTTGCATAAAAAAGTCTGTCACGCAGCAGGATGCCGGTGAGCTCATCAACCCCATATTTTCTGCCCACAAGCTCCAGGGCCCTGGTTGGGCAACCTGCAGCGCAGAGACCGCAGCCGGTACAGCGGCTGCGGTCAATCCGGGCGATTTTGTCAACTGCCAGCGCCCCCTCGGGGCAGATGTCCCGGCAGTCGCCGCAGCCGATACAGCGATCCTGATAAAAGGCGATTTCAGGTGCGGAGGCAATGAATTCGGGGTTATGGCACCAGGGACAGCGCAGCGGGCAGCCCTTGAAAAATAGGGTGGTCCTGATGCCCGGGCCGTCATGCATGCTATAACGGCCGATATCGCCGATCAGGGCCTCTTTCACCGGGGCAGCTGGGGCATCATCAGTTGCAGTTGTTTGGCCATAAAACCGAATTTATACAGATAATTGAGATTGCCCTCGGTCACCACGTCATGGCGCAGCATAGAGCCCAGGATATCCTGCCGGGGGGCGATGATGAAATTGAGCAGTGTCTTGCCGTCGCGGAAGGTGATGGTGATATTGGGGTTGTCGATCTTTTTTTCCATCACGTCCATTCTGTTGTTATGAAAGACCGCGGCAATGGTCACCTCCCCGTCCTGGCTGCAGAACTGGTATTTCCCCTGGAAATTTTTGAGATTTTTGCGGTAGTCGTGATTCACCACAAAGACAATCTGCATCAGGGTCAACAGGGTCTGCAGGAATTCCTCCGCCACCTCGGAGGTGAGACTGTTGTTGAACTTTTCCCACAGTTTCTTCTGGGCTTGCTGCGTGATCAGGTCCAGCATGGTTATTCTCCTCCTTTGTCGCCAGGATACGGCACGGCCTGGCCATTGGTCAGGTCATACATGGTGCGGGTGATCAGTTCGTCTTTCATCAGTTCGTTGAGGTCCTTGAAATAGGCGGAGTAGCCGGACACCCGCACCATCAGCTCCGGATATTTTTCCGGGTGCTTTTTGGCGTCCTGCAGCATCTGGTAGGTCATGATGTTGAACTGCACCTGCTGGCCGCCGGCCCGGAAATAGGCCTCAATGGTCTGGGCAAAGCGTTCGCTCATCTGCCCCACATCACCTTCCGGGCTGTATTTGATGTTGAGCGCCCAGCAGCCCGGTACGCATTCGCCGCCAAGCTCAGCCACGGCATTGAGGCAGGCCGAAAGTTCCGGCGCTGCGCCCGAAACCGGGGTGATGCCGCTGGCAAAGAGTTCGCCGGACTTGCGGCCATGGGGCAGGGCGCCGGTGATGCCTCCCAGTCCGGCATGGTTGGTCATGGTCCAGTAGGCCGGCCGGTATCGGCCGCCGCGGTAATTGGTGTGGGCTTGGTAGAGCTCAAAGAGATGGCCGACAACATTGCAGGCGTTTTTGCGGGCAATGGGGTTTTCCGTGCCGTATTTGGGGGTTCTGTTTTTCAGATAAAGCCGTATCTTCTCCCCTTCCGCCCCGGCAAAATCGTTTTTCACCATCTGCAGCAGCTTGCTAAAGCTGTATTTTTTATCAACAAAAACCGTCTGTTCAATGGCGTTTAAGGAATCGACCACATCGGCAAAGGCGATATGAGTGGCCCCGGAGGAATTGTAAAGCGAGCCGCCCTGGATCAGGTCCCTGCCCTTATCCATGGGGCCCTCAAAGAAGGCGGACAAGAGAGGTGATGGCATCATATGCTGGTGCACCCGGCCCATTTCTTCATTAAGGGCAATGGCCTTTTCGAGCAGCCAGTCAAGCTGGGTCTTGAACACCTCCCAGAATTCCTCAAAACTCTTCAGCGTTGCCGGGTCAGGTGTCTTTGGCCCGATCTGCTCCTCGCCGGTGATCGGTCTTTTGCCCTGGAAAAGGGCCATCTCCAGGGGCGCGGCCAGGTTGAGCATGATAGAACTTGAAGCCGGGTAGTCGCGGCCGCTGCTGGCCAGCTCCACACAGCCGATGACAGCATAGTCCCGGGCATGTTCAAGACTTTCTCCCTGGCCTTTCAAGGCGGTGATGTTGGCGCGGTCGTTGAAAAATGCCGGCACCGCCTTGGTGTTGAGAATGACTTCCGATACCCGGCGACAGTACTCTTTGCTGTTTTTTTCATAATCATAGCGGGCATTGACATTGGGGTCGCGGATGCACAGCAGCTCGGTGACCCGCAGCATGATGTAGGTCAGGTCATTGACCGCATCCTCGCCGTCCGCGTCCACTCCTCCCAGGGTAATGGCCGGCACGGTGCCGGCGCCGCCGAACATCTCTTCCGATGCCTCGGGCACCATGGTGACGTTGTCGGCGATTTTCAGCCACAGGCAGCCGATCAGCTCAATGGCCTGGCCGATATCCAGCCGCCCTTCTTCCACGTCCCGCTTATAATACGGATAGAGGAGCTGGTCCAGCCGGCCGGGGCTCATGGCCATGTTGATATTTTCGGCGTGTATCCCCACCTGGCAGATCCAGATGGCATTGACCGCCTCTCTAAAGGTGGTGGCAGGCCCTGCCGGCACCCGCCGGCACACCTTTGCCATGTCGAGAAATTCTTGCTTGACCTGCGGATCATCCGCCACACTGGCCATCATGGCCGCCTCTTCGGCCAGATGCTCGGCATATTTTATGATGCCCTCCAGCGAGATCTGTACGGCCCGGTAAAAATCGGCATGCCGGTTGCCGTCGTCGCTGGCGTGGGCCAAGGCAGCCGCTTCGCGCTCCGCCGCCATACTGATCAGGCCGGTGAGTCCATGCTCCAGCATGGGCGCGTAGGTGGGCACGGCGTGGGAGATGCAGCCGGCCTTGGCGGCAATGAAGAACACCAGGCTTTCAAAGAGTCGCAGGCTCTCGGCTGCTTTCGGGTTCTTCTCATCATTGATGCGTTTGCGGGTCAATTCCAGGACGTTGTTATCCATCCAGTAGGGGAAGATTTCCAGGTTGAGTTCCTTGGCTTCGTCGGCGGTCAGCTTCTGGGGATTTTTAGCCCGGGTGCTGACGGTATCAAGCTCCGGCCACAGGGTAAGGGCAAAGAATTCCGGGAATAATGGTGCGCCCAGGGCCTTGCTGGTGGTTGTGCCGGCCAGCAGGTTGCGGTCATGAAAAACCGGTCTCTTGTGCTCAAGGAAATAGTTGACCTTCCTGGCCTGCCGCACCTCCGGCGAGTCATTGGTGTCATCCTTGTCGCGCAGGTAGCGGGTAATATATCTGGCCCGCTCGATACAGATCTCCGGTTTCCGGGCAAAAGAGAGGCTGCGCAGCTCTTTCAGCCGGGGCAGATTTTCCAGTTTGAAGTTTTTCAATCTGATGTCATCTAGGGTAATCATGAGTATACCTCCCGCCTGCTGCAGGCTGTGTGGAAATAATCAGCCGCTATTGTGTGCAGGGAACCTGGAAAAATTGCCCTATGGCCCAATTTTTCAAACACCCTGTAGATATTAATATTTAAATAATAATCATTCTCTCTCAATCTTGCCAGACATCAAGCTTGATGGCCCGGCGATGCCGTTCCCAAGTGTCATCCATCAGGAGAAAATAGCCGAAAAGCTGGTATTTATACTCTGCCGGATCAACGGAGGAGTGATACGGCACATCGAGTGCTGTGGCATAGATGAGTTGCCCGAGAAAGAGGCCGTCGGCGATCTCCACCAGTTCGTCCAGGCAGAAACCGATGGGGGTGGGGCCGCCGATCATCGGATAGCGGTAGTGAAACTGGAAGACCTTTTTCTTGTTGTCGTTGTCGCTGTTCATGGGCAGGATTGACTCCCGATCGTCTACCCCGAGAAAGATGTAGCCCTGCCTGGCAAAGGGTGAGGGTCCGGCCTCAGAGAGGGCCTGCAAAGAGGGGTCCGGCACCCGGTAATTCATGTCGATAACGCGCATCAGTGGATCGGCCGCTAGAACGCGCTCATCCTGGATGTTGTTGCCGTCCACCCAATGATCATTCGCCTCTTTTTCCCAGAAGGCCTTGTCCTCGTCGCTCATCCCCTTATCCCACGAGCCGCTCTGCAGATGCGCCGCATAGGCACCGGGCTTCTGCCAGTAATGGTGGCTGCCCTTTTTCACCAGGGCATAGTGGGGGGCGCTGGCCAGATGGGTTTTCAGCTCCCTGACCCGCTCCGGATAGCGCTTGGCCAGATCACTGCTTTCGTCAAGGAACATGCTCAGTTTGCGGCCGCTGATTTTTTCATAGGATTTGCCGGCCCAGGGGAAGATGTATTTACCGATGCTGTGCCAGACCATATTGAGCACATTGGGATTTTTGATGACGTCATCATCGAGAATGCTGGCCAGGGTGCCGGGGAAGAGCTGGCTGTCGTTAAATTTTTTGCCCATATCCCCCCGCAGGGTGTCGCTGAAGCCGAGATGGAGGTTTAAAGTTGCGCCGTGGTAAAAATCAAAGCCGCGGGCCACATCCGCCTGGCCGTACCAGTCGCGTTTTTCCTTGCCGTTGGCCCTGCAGTTATAACCTTTTTTGCCATGCCCCTGGAAAAGGCCGTTGACAACCTGCGGGGCAACGCCGCAGCGGAACAGGCGGTGGAGCCTGTCAAAATGCTTGAGCTGGTCGTCCCCCGCGGTCTGGGCGGAAATATCAAGACTTATGCGCTGCAGCATCTGCAGGATGGATTCCCCGTCGCGCCGCATCTCCCGCACATCTTCGACGTCGGATTTTTTCGGCGACTCCTCCAGGATAAAGCTGGTGAATTTTCCCCGCAGATCTTCGTTGTCCTGCCAACCATTCACCCAGTCGGTGACGCCTTGCCATTGCGCAGGGGCGCCGGCAGGAGCGGGTTTTCTTGGCGGTTCGGTTTTATCGTAACCAAGCTCAAGATAGCCGCTTTCCCCGGCCCGCGGGCGCAGCTGGGGAAAGGCGATGTCGGCATAGACCTCTTTGGCATAGGCCGGGTCCATCATGAGAAAATAGCCGTTGTTCTGGTATCCGTAATCCACCTCTTTGTCACCGGAAAAGAGTTTGAAGAGCAAATCAAGCGGTTTGTCGTGCTCTCCGACGTAGGCTTCGCCCAAGGGAATGGCCGGCATGTCGGGGCTGGACAGCAGGCGCAGGCTGCCAAGGCTGTAATGTTTGGTGGCGAAAACCAGCTGGCCCAGATAGATGCCGTCGGCAATTTGCACCAGCTCGTCAACCAGGCGGGTCATGGGATAGGCGGGGTTGAGCCGCGGCCAGCGGTAATTGAGCTGATAGACCTCCTTGTCGTGCATCTCCGGCACTACGGATTTGCCGGGTAAAGCCAGGAAGATGCCGCCGGTCATGCTGTAGGGTATGTTGACTTCCCTGGCCAGATTCTCGGGAAGCAAATCGCTGTCAAACAGCTTTTCAGCCGTGGATTTGGGGCGCGGCTTCAGGTTCCACATGGGGGTCAGTACAGGCAGGCCGAGGCTCTGGATGAGGTCGGGCTGGGGTGGTTCGCGGAAATAGTTTCGGCCGATGCGGGTGGTTTGCGGGTCATACTGGGCCAGCATAGCGGCGTCATTGCCTGTCTTGTCCGCCACCACCTCTCTGGCGACCGGTTCAAAGGTTTTGCCCATCCACAGCCCGGTATCGGAGAATGTCATGTTCCAGGCCGTGGCCATCCATTCAATACTGGCGATCTTTGATCGTTCCTTGCCGAAGTGCTGCACCGTATCCTGAAAATAGTCGCTATCCCGGATTGACACCGGGATGCCGATCATGGGGCCATCGACAACGGCATATTTGCCGCACTTGAAAAGGGTTTCCAGTTTTTGATGGACTGCGGGCCATTGATGACGCTGGCTGTTGTCGGCCAGGATCCGCTGATACACGGCCAACAGGGCAAACATGTTTCCTGTGAAGTCGCTACTGAGGAGGGTTTCCAGTTCTGCTGCCAGGGTGCCCGCCGAGGCTGGCGAGGCAGCAGGGAAATTGGTGCTGCTGAGATATTCTGTTGTCATGGCTTCTTCTCATTTGTCTCTTTATCATTGTGGGTCTGAAAGCGGAGATTCTTATTTTACCGGTTTTTCTCCTTACCGGCATCTATAGTGCTCAAACACCGAAAAAATATCGGAAAGCAACAGGACTACTTAAACTTTTCTTTGTAAAATTATAGGCGTTCCCAATCATTATTTGTCAAGTTTTTTTCTGTTGTGTTTGTCAGGTGTAGACTGTGGGCAATGGGAACCTCAACTGTTGAATGTTAAACATCTTTTGTGCCGTTTGCCAAGCTCTTCTTTAGCTTTTTTGCGCTGCTAGGTTATTGTAATCCCTCCCATCCATATCAGTCATTCCGGACATCTTTTTAGCAGGAAAGTCCGCTCTGACAGCACTTTGTGCTCATTCGCAGCACTGCAAATAGGGGCGCATTAAATTTATTTTCATTAGCTCCCTGATGGAGGTACAAATTTTTTACTCTCTGTCGCAAAAAAAAGACGCTGCCCATCTGCTGTAATCCTTTGCGTGTAAACACCTGTTAATGCCACACTGTGGCTGTGGCAAATTGTCGCGGCGTCAAAAAAAGTTGTCTGGCTATTGCGACAGTCAGGGTGTTGCTGGCCACGAAGATAAAAATTCTTATTATTATAAAAATATATAATTAAAACAAGAAATTAAGGTAAATTTAATAATGATGGCATATTGCTTGCTAATTCCTCATGTACAAATCATGCAGATAAAACATGAAGCTTTTCACCAGAAAAAGGCGGGATGTTAACGCAAAACGATCAGGGAGGGCCGAATGAAGAGATGCTGTTTTCTGCTTTGACAACCATTCGCAATGCTCATGGTTCATTCTGACATCCACAAAACTTAATAAGTCTTTACGGCAACAAAAAATCATATAACTGGAGGGTGTATGAAAAAAATGATATTTACGGCAGCGGCTTTCGCCTTGCTTGCCGGCACTGGTTACGCAGCTGACCGTGGAATTGACATGTCCATCAATCCAACCCCGGCACTTGTCGGCAACACCGTACGTTTTGTCTGCACCGGCACCGGGGAGTGGCAACGGACACTCCGGAGCGCGCTGATCACCATTCGCGATGCCTCGGATACCGTGCTTATTTCAGGGCAGAGGATGCAGATTGACGGACGTACCGCCACCTTTGATTACACTGTTCCGGCCGATGAGATGACCGGAGAGTGGGATTTCAAATGCAATCTCAGGGACCGGAGGAATAAGCAGGCTAAAAGAAGTCCGTTCACTGTAACAGCAACGGCCACCGGCGGAGGTTCCGGGGGGTCCGCTGGTTCCGGCGACGGGACAGGAACTCATCCGTTCATTACCTCATATGACGGCCCGGCAACCTGTATTGCCTGCCATGAGATTGAAGCCCAGGATATGCTGGAAAGTCTGCACATGCAGTGGTCCGGCCCCACCCCGGATGTGACCAATATCTCCGGCAATGACGGCAAGGGTGTAAACGGCATCAACACCTTCTGCACCTATGCAATCTCTTCAAAAGGCGCCTGTTTTACCTGTCATGTAAGGGCAGACGGCAATGCGCCTCATGCGCCGAGCGTTAATGATATTGACTGCCTCATGTGCCACAATGATACCTACCAGCGGACATTTGTTGCCGATCCGAACAACACCGAGACCGTAGTCAATATCAACGACGAAACTAAAACCTATGTCTTCGGTCTTGTCGATGAAAACGGTGATTACACCACTGTTCCCGATTATGCCAAGATGCCGGCCGGCACCACCATGGTGGATCTGGCCCGCAACGTTCATCTGCCCACCAGGCAGTCCTGTCTGCGCTGTCATGCCAAGGCTGGCGGGGGTGACTGGACAAAACGGGGCGACATGGGCATGAACACCGCTGCTCCGACTGTGAGCGAAGACGTCCATATGTCTGCAGATCCGGGTGGTGCCGACCTTACCTGTACGGCCTGCCATTCCTTTGAGGGTCATAAGATCGGCGGCCGGGGCATTGACCTGCGCCAGACCGAAGCGGCCAACCCGAAATGTACGAACTGTCACGCTGTTGCCCCCCACAGCGACGACACCTTGAACCGCCATGCCGCGGGCCAGGTCGCCTGCCAGGTTTGCCATATCCGCAAATTCGGCAAAGGCGGGGCAACGGAGATGTCGCGTGACTGGTTGCAGCCGACCTGGAACCCCACCTTCTGTTCCGGTCAGGGCGGCTTTGTCGGCGAAGAGGTCAAAGCGGCCAATGTGAAGCCTGAATACGTCTGGTTTGACGGCACCTCGCAAGTTTACAGCATCGGCCAGACCATTACTGCTGATGAGCGGGGCGTCTATCCCATGGCCAAGGCAAACGGCGCCCCCTTTGACGGCAAATCACAGATTGTGCCGATCAAACGTCACTTCTCGATTATGCCCCTGCATGATAGCGGTAAGATCGTACCGCCTGCCATCATGTGGATGTTTATGACCGGTGATTTCGATCTGGCAGTGCGCAAGGGCATGGAAGAAGAGGGCATGACCGGCAACTACCAGCTGGTTGATGTTGATGCGGAAATGCTGATCACCCACGGAGTTGAGCCGGCATCCATGGCCCCGTCCTGCGGTGAATGTCATGATTACTCCGGTATGACTCCGGACGGAACCGGCATGGTGCCATTCGGCCAGCTCGGGTATCATACCTGGCCGGCCAAGGTTAAGGACTGTACCCTGTGCCATGAGCGGGAATCGCTTTCCTGGCAAGGCGTGCATCAGCGCCACGCGGCAGACGGTCAGGGCGAGGGAAACCTGTCATGTGTGAGCTGTCATACAGATGAACCGACCGGTCTGGTGAAACCGAAAAGTGATCTGTGCAACGACTGCCACGGTTCCAAATCCTGGAGCGGCAGCGAACTGCATAAGAAACACCTTGAGAAAGGCTATCAATGTGTGAAATGCCATAAGTTCTAAGCCGCTGATTTTTTAAGGCTGTAAGTAAAAAAAAGGATGTCCATTGCGGGCATCCTTTTTTTATGGGCTATTTGGCAGAGCGCAAATGAAAGAGATTGACAATTACCGTGAAGAATGTCAGATAACTTTGTTATCCTTTCTGTTGTAATTTCCCCTTGGCGTTTCTTTATGAGAAAAATATGGTAAATCCTTGTCTCGACTGTGGTGCCTGTTGCGCGTTTTTCCGCGCCTCTTTTTACTGGGGGGAATCGGATCTGGCAATTGAAGGCGGCGTACCTGCCGAACTGACGGAGAAATTAAACGATTTCCGTATGGTTATGCAGGGGACCAATGGCCCCTCCCCGCGCTGTATCTCGCTGATGGGCATTATCGGCAAAAAAGTTCATTGCAACATATACGAAAAGAGGGCCTCGGTCTGTCGTGATTTTCAGCCAGCCTGGCTCGGTGGTGAATCAAACGAACGGTGCGACAAGGCAAGAATTCAATGGGGCCTGCCGATACT
>Ga0180007_10001610_pt1 | contig 29551 bp, 26 predicted proteins | sample MM_PC_MetaG_FD_121122 | JGI IMG/M metagenome (GOLD analysis project Ga0180007, IMG submission 121122) | Groundwater microbial communities from the Aspo Hard Rock Laboratory (HRL) deep subsurface site, Sweden - MM_PC_MetaG | ecosystem: Environmental > Aquatic > Deep subsurface > Groundwater... | reverse complement strand
CTTTAAATGTTTCTTAATTTTAGCTTCTGTTGGAATTTGATTTAATAGAGCAATCATAGGACAAGAGTGTTAGTAATTTAATACTTTTATTTTACTCTTGTTCCAACAGGTATAGTATACCCGCTGTTCGGAACAGTCCCGACGTATCGGGATTCCGAACAGCAGTTAAAACAAACCCCTTCCTTTTTTATTAAATCTATGCTAAAATAATAATATAAACAACACCTTTGTGTGTATATTTTTATTGCTTAAAAACACTTAAATATGCCAAAAAAAGAAGCTAAAATAAATAAAAAACCTGCATCTAGCAATGTAACAAAGCCAGCCAAATCTGATTATGGCGCGGAAAGCATTACTGTACTAGAAGGATTAGATCCGGTTCGCAAAAGACCGGGCATGTATATTGGTTCTACTTCATCTACGGGTTTACATCACTTAATCTGGGAAGTGGTTGATAATGGCATTGATGAAGCTATGGCCGGATACGCTGATGCCATATCAGTTGTGCTTTTAGAAAACGGTATGGTGCAAGTGCGCGATAATGGTCGTGGCATTCCGGTTGATATGCATAAAGTTACTAAAGTTTCGGCCCTGGAAACTGTAATGACTAAATTACATGCTGGTGGTAAATTTGGTGGCGGTGGATATAAAGTATCTGGTCGATTGCATGGTGTGGGTGTTTCTGTTGTTAATGCGCTTTCAGAATATACTAAAGCCGAAGTATATCGCGATGGAAAAATATGGACACAGGAATATAAAATCGGTAAGCCCAAAGCAAAAGTAAAAGCAACTGGCAAGGCTAAGGGCACTGGAACTACTATTACTTTTAAACCAGATACTAGTATTTTTCCCGAAGTTAAATTTGACTGGGGTAAAATTTTAGATCGCATGCGTCAACAATCCTACCTTACTAAAGGTATTACTATTAATGTTGAAGATAGACGACCAGGTCATCGGGCAAAAAAATTCAAATTTCATTTTGAGGGTGGTATTAAAGCTTATGTTAAAGCGCTTAATCAATATAATGCTCCTAAGCATGAAAGTATTTTCTATATAGAAAAAGAAATTAATGATTCTAAGGTTGAAGTGGCTTTGCAATATAATAATGGCTTTAATGAAGAAGTTTTTTCTTTTGCCAATAATATTAATAACCCGGAAGGCGGAACGCATCTTTCAGGATTTCGCGCTGCTTTGACAAAAACTTTAAATAGCTATGCTCGAGAAAAAAAATTATTAAAAGAAAAAGAAGAAAATCTAACCGGTGATGATACTAAGGAAGGTTTAACAGCAATTATTTCCGTTAAACTGACAGACCCGCAATTTGAAGGACAAACTAAGGGTAAGTTAGGCAACGCGGAAATGAAAACTTATGTAGAACAAGTTCTTAATGAAGCTCTTGGTATTTTTTTAGAAGAAAATCCTAAAGAAGCAGAAGCGATTATTGGCAAATGTACTTTAGCGGCTCAAGCCCGCATTGCCGCTCGCACTGCTCGCGCCAGCATTCTGCGCAAAGGCGCTTTAGATGGAATGACCCTTCCCGGTAAATTATCAGATTGTTCTTCTCGTAAGGCAGAGGAATGTGAATTATATATTGTTGAGGGCGACAGCGCCGGAGGTAGCGCCAAACAAGGGCGGGATAGAAAATTCCAGGCCATTCTCCCCTTGCGCGGTAAAATTTTAAATGTAGAAAGAGCTCGCTTAGATAAAATGCTAGCTAATAATGAAATTAAAAACTTAGTAATTGCTTTAGGCACAAATATTGACGAACAGTTAGATATAGAAAAACTGCGTTATAGTCGCGTGATTATTATGACTGATGCTGATGTTGACGGTTCACATATCCGCACTTTATTATTGACCTTATTTTTCCGCCACTTCAGGGCGTTAGTAGAAAACGGAAATATATATATTGCCCAGCCACCACTTTATCAAATTAAGAAAGGGAAAGAAGCGCATTATGTTTATAATGAAGATGAGAAAGATAAAATAATTAAAAAATTTGGCGGCGCAATGGAGGAGGCTACGGAAACAAAAGAAGAAATTACAGAGGAAGACACTAAAGAAAGTGAAGAATCAAATGAAGCTTCAATAAAAAGCGGAAAAATTTCTATTCAGCGCTACAAGGGTTTAGGCGAAATGAATCCTCAGCAACTTTGGGATACAACCATGGACCCAGCAAATCGCACTTTGCTAAGAGTTACTATAGAAGATGCTGTTCGCGCTGATGAAACTTTTGATATTTTAATGGGTTCTGATGTATTGCCTCGTAAAAAATTTATTCAGGCGCAAGCAAAAAATGTGCAAAATTTGGATATCTAACCTCCCCACAAATTTACAAATCAACTACAAATAATACAAATGTTATGGATGACAATAAAGTGCTATATAAAGATTTAAGCTATCAAATAGTAGGCATATTATTTAATGTATATAATGATTTAGGATATGGATATAAAGAAAAATACTATGAAAAAGGAACCGAGCAATATTTTATTAATCAGAGTATAAAATATGTTAGGCGGGCACCTTATCAGATTGTAGCTGGTGGAAAAATGATAGCAATGAATTATATAGATTTTGTGGTAGATAATAAAATAGTTTTAGAGCTTAAAAAAGGAAATCATTTTTCAAAACAAAATATGGATCAAATTAAACAATATTTACAAATTACTGGTTTAAAATTAACTATTTTAGCTAACTTCACACCTAATGGCGTTAAATTTATTAGAGTTTTAAATCCTAATAATCTACAAAAATAAAGATTTGTATTATTTGTAGCTGATTTATAAATTTGTGGGGAAAATAAAAGATTTGACAAAAAAATTTATATCCTCTATAATATAATCAATATAAAAACTGCCTCGCAAGGGCTGTTTTTAAATACAAAAGTTTAAATTTAGTTTTACGGTTTAAAAAGGTTAGCAAACCAATAATCCAAATCCGTTGTGCTGACTTATGATTTCTTGCAACTATCCGAATGCTCCAAATGTTTACTACAAATTTATATAAACAAAATTCGTGGTATTCGCATAGTTGCAGGAAGTTTTAAATAAACACACATCATTCGGATTTCCGCCCGAAGCGCCCTGCCCGACGGCGGGTGGGGATCAGCCTTGGGCTGAAAATGATCATAAAATATTTTAAATCCATACAAAATAAATTCTATATGAATATTATCAATAAAACTAGCGATTATATCAAATCCTCTTTTGTGGAAATGAAAAAGGTTACTTGGCCTAGCAAAAAAGAGACTCAGCAATATACTATTTTAGTTATTGCTATAAGTTTGGCTGTGGCAACCTATCTTGGTGGACTTGATTATATTTTTAATTGGTTATTTGAATTTATACTTAAGTAACTTGGTTACAGTAACTTAGTTACGTAGTTAATTAGTTACTTAGTTATCTTAACTTATTAATTAAGCTAAGGATTAAATAATTTTTTGTTTAATTGAAAACTTTTTAAAAATAATCAACTGTATAACTAATTAACCAATCAACTAATTAACTAAACGATATGGCTAAACAAACAGCTAACTTAGGAAAACGATGGTATGTAATTAATACCTACAGTGGTTATGAAGAAAATGTAGTCCGTAATTTAAAGCAAAGAGTGGAATCAATGGACATGGAAGATAAAATTTTTGACATCATCATTCCTAAGGAAAAAAAGATAAAAATTAAAAATGGCAAACGCCAAGTCATTGAAGAAAAAATCTTCCCTGGTTATGTCTTGGTTAACATGGTTGTAACTGATGACTCTTGGTATGTGGTGCGCAACACTCCTAATGTAACCGGATTTATCGGAACAGGCACTGTGCCAACGCCTATCTCTGAAAAAGAAATTAAATCATTGCAAAAAAGAATGGGTGTTGATGAACCGACTTATGTCATTGATATTAATGAAGATGATCTTGTTAACATCACTGACGGTCCGTTTAAGAATATGGAAGGAAAAGTTATTGAAGTTGACTATGATAAAGGAAAAATTAAAGTTTTGGTTTTAATGTTCGGCCGAGAAACACCTGTTAATCTGGATTTCTTGCAGATTAAAAAAATATAGTTCAAGATGGCTTCTTATACATCTATAACTTTATCAAACCACTAATCCGAATACTTTGTGCTTATTTAAATCTTCCTGCAACTATCCGAATGCCCCAAATTCAGATGAAATAATTCGTGGAATTTATAGTAAGCATTCGGAATATTCGGATAGTTGCAGGAAATTATAAGTCAATATGATAAATTCGGATTAAATGATTATAAACGTTTTAAATATAAATAAAATGAATTCTATATGAAGGAAATACTAACAAAAATAAAATTACAAATACGAGGAGGACAAGCTAACCCTGCGCCTCCAGTTGGTCCTGCCTTAGGACAAGCTGGTTTAAATATTCAAGAATTCTGCACTAAATTTAATGAGGCTAGCAAAGATAAAATGGGCGACTTAGTTCCGGTTGAAATTACTGTTTTTAAAGACAGAAGTTATGACTTTATTATGAAAAGTCCGCCTGCTTCTGAATTATTAAAACAAGCGGCTAAAATCAAAAAAGGCGCTGGCAATCCATTAACTGAAAAAGTAGGCACTGTTACCCGCGCTCAACTTAAAGAAATAGCTGAAAAGAAAATGGCTGATTTAAACGCTAATGATATTGAAGCGGCTGCTGATATTATCGCTGGAACTGCTAGACAAATGGGAATAGAAGTAAAATAGAAATACGATTAAAATATGTTTTGTTGTCGCTATGCTCCAACAAAACGAAATATATAGAAATATAGTTGTATTTTAAGGATGACAACTATATTTCTATATATTTCGCGTCCATGAGCATAGCGAAAAGGACGCATATTTCTATTGCATTTCTTTTATTTATATAAAAACAGTGGGAGATTAATTACTACTACCACAAAAATATATGTCACAAGAACTAATTGACAAAACAAAAGTTTATCCAATTGAAGAGGCTATTGAATTAGCTAAACAAACTTCTAAAGTAAAATTTGACGCTAATATTGAGCTTCATGTCCGTTTAGGAATTGATCCTAAAAAAGGAGAACAGCAAGTTCGCACCGCTATCACCCTTCCTAAGTCTACCGGCAAAAAAAGAACTATTATCGCTTTTGTCGGACCGGATAATGAAAAAGCAGCTAAAGACGCTGGGGCTGATATTATCGGTGGAGAAGATTTAATTAAAAAAATTATTCAAACTAAAAAAACTGATTTTGATGTAGCCGTTGCTACGCCAGATATGATGAAGGTTTTAGCGCCAGCCGCTCGTGTCCTAGGTCCTCGTGGTTTAATGCCTTCGCCAAAAAATAACACTATTACTACTGATATTAAAAATGCAATTGAAGAAATTAAAAAAGGAAAGATTGATATAAAAAATGACGCTGGTGGAAATTTACATCTTGTTTTAGGAAAAGTATCTAATGATAGTTCAGATTTAATAACTAACTTTCAAACTGCTATCAGCGCGATTAAAAAAGCCAAGCCAGCCAGTTCTAAGGGAACTTATCTGCAAAACATCAGCATTTCTTCTGGAATGGGTCCGGGGATAAAGGTGAGCTCATAACTTGCATAACGTGAAACGCATAACGCATAACGCATAACAGACGCCCTTTTAGGGCGTTTTTGTTATGTGTTATGCGTTTCATGTTGTGCGAGATATTTTTTGCCTTCCCTGCTATAATCTGCTAAAATAGTATAGCTTGATAATAATTTTAGGAGACTTATCCACAGTTCTACGCTAAAGCTTCGAACTGCAAGCACCTTTTTATTAAAGCTTCGAGGTGCAAGCACTATATATGTTTTAGAATTTGTCCGCCAGCTAGCGGATTAAAAATTAGAGTTTTAAACAAGAAGGAGGTAATTACTGCCTTTTTTATTTTTTGCTTACTCAATAAAATAATAAGAAAAATATGGAAAATGAACAAAAATATCATCGTCCCTCCTGGGATGAATATTTTATGAACATTGTGAAAATAATCGGAGAAAGAGGCACTTGCGATCGTGGTCGTTCTGGCTGTGTTATTACTAAAGATCGGCGGATTATTGCCACTGGTTATGTCGGCTCACCTATTGGCATTGCTCACTGTGATGATGTCGGCCATGAAATGCATACGGTTACTCATGAAGACGGACGCGAATCCCGCCATTGCATTCGCACCACTCATGCAGAACAAAATGCTATCTGCCAAGCTGCTCGAGTCGGCATTTCCTTAAAAGATGGTACTTTATATTGCAAAATGACCCCTTGTTATGTTTGCGCTAAAATGATTATTAATACTGGCATTAAAAAAGTAGTCTGTGAACAAGATTATCATGCTGGTGATAGAAGTAAAGAAATTTTTGCTGAAGCTAATATTGAATTTAAAATAATTACTGACGCTATGACTATTTATGACGATATGACACCTCGAGATCAAACCGAACAGGAAAATAAAGAATTAAATATGGAAAATTCTGTTGGCAACAATGGACTTGCTTTTGAAAATATTATGTCTGGCGCTCCGGCTAGTATGGCCAAAGTTTTTCTTTATGATGAATTTAATCCAGAAGATACGGCCATGATGCAAGCTTTATACTCTCGCAGCGCCGCTAGCGTAGTGGAGCATGTAGAAAAAGTAAAGCAAAGTGGATCAGGCAAATTTATGGAAAAATTTTATGTTGGCTATGGACATCATAGTATTGCTGACTGTGGTAGCACAACTTTATTTATTGAGGGCTTAAGTATGCTAGCAGATAAAGCAGTGCAGGATTGGCCATTATATGCCGGACAGGAAACCAGCACTCGTTATGTTGATATGTCTAAACAACCGATTATTGACCCAGTAAAAACTTTTGAATCAAAAGCAATTTTAAAAAACTGGATGAACTTTTATTTAAATAGTTCAGAAAAACTAATAGAGCATCTGCGCCATAAATATCCGCGCCAACCAGAAGAGCAAGAAAAAATTTATGAAAAAGCATTAGAAGCTCGTTCCTTTGATATTTTGAGAGGATTTTTGCCAGCCGGTATTACCACTCAATTAAGCTGGCATACAAACCTGCGACAGGCCTGGGATAAACTTGCTTTATTAAGGCATAATCCATTGGGAGAAGTAAAGGATATTGCCGATAAAATTCACAAATTATTAAAAGAAAAATATGCCCATAGCTTTAGTCATGAATTAGACAATAAGCAGGAGGTATATCGCAAGGAATTAAATGATAAATATAATTATTATAATCCATCTCCGGCGACTACAAATTTTTCTTACACCACTTCCCTGTCGGCCATGCAAATGCGCCAATATAATAATATTATCCAATCTCGTAGCCCTAAAACTTGTTTACCTCACTTTTTATCAGAACTTGGCCAAATTACTTTTGATTTTATCTTAGACTTTGGTTCATTTAGAGACATTCAACGTCATCGCAATGGCGTTTGTCGCATGCCTTTACTGACAACTAATTTAGGATTTAATCAGTGGTATTTAGATCAATTGCCTAGTGATTTAAAGCAAGAAGCTGAACAGTTAATTATTGAACAAAAAGAAGCTATTGATAGTCTTAATACTACAGCAATTAACAAACAGTATTACATTGCCATGGGATTTAATGTGGCTTGTCGAACTACTTATGCTTTGCCGGCGGCTGTTTATGTGTTAGAATTACGTTCAGGGATAGTTGTGCATCCTACTTTAAGAAAAGTCGCCCACCAAATGCACCACGCCATGTTAGAAATATATCCAGAAATGAAATTATACACCGATCTAGATCTTGATGATTGGGATGTTAGAAGAGGCGCGCAGGATATAACTCAGAGAACTGACAATTAACCCCGCCCTTACTGCGTGAGGCGGGGTAAACATTTAACATCTGACAATTAACTAATTTTTATTAAAGGTCAATTGTTAAATGTAAGGTGTCAGGTGTAAATAAGCGCTAAGTATAAAAATAACTTTATTAACAATTCTGACTTATTTTTAATATATGATCCAAAAAAAATTAATTATAGGCTTAGTAGGTGAAATTGCCAGTGGCAAGGGAACGGTAGTTGATTACTTAGTAAATAAGCATAACGCCTCGCAACATAAATTTTCTACTTCCCTACGCGATTTACTGCAACGGCTTTATCTTGATGTTAATCGCCAAAATATGCAGAATATATCTACTGTTCTACGCGAACATTTTAGCCAAGATTTATTGGCAAAAGTAATTGCTGAAGATGTTGCTAATGATAATAATCAATTTATTATAATAGATGGGGTGCGCCGTTTTTCTGATATTACTTATTTAAAAAAACTACCTGAATTCAAGTTAGTTTATGTTAAAACAGACATTAAGAAAAGGTATGAACGAATTATTGAACGCCAAGAAAATACAGATGACCAGTTTAAAACCTTTGAACAATTTCAAAAAGATAATCAAGCAGAAACTGAACAGGAAATTTTAAAAGTTGCAGAAACTGCTGATTATGTTATTAATAATAATGGAACAATGGAGGAGTTGCAGCAGCGGGTTGATGAGGTAATTTCTAATTTAATTCCAAAATTCTGAATCTTTAAAACCCAAAACTCAAAACTCAAAATAATACTAAATGTTAAAAATTAAAAATAATTACAATTAACTGTCATTCCCGCGAAAGCGGGAATCCAGAAATAATAAGGAGTGGATTCCCGCTTTCGCGGGAATGACAATAATAAAAAGGAGGCAATATTTTAATTTGCCTTTTTATTATTTAAACTCATGCAAAATAATTCTTCTCAAACAATTGAATCAGTAAAACAACGAGGGAAGTTTATCGTCCTCTACGGTATTAACAACTTAGGAAAAAGCACGCAGACAAAATTGTTAGTGGAAAAATTACAATCAAAAGGAATAACAACTGAATATTTAAAATATCCGCTTTATGATTTAATTCCTTCTGGCACACTCTTGAATGATTATTTAAGGCGAGGTAATTTTTACAAACTATCCGCTCGGGAAGCGCAGATAATTTATACCTTAAACCGCGCGCAATATCAAATAGAGTTAGAAAAAAAATTAGCTGATGGCATAACCATTGTGGCCGAAGATTATACTGGCACTGGACTGGCTTGGGGTATTGGCGCCGGAGTTGATGAACAATTTTTAAAATATGTGAACGGTCATCTGCTAACTGAAGATATCGCTATTTTATTAGACGGCGAACGTTTTACAGAAGCGATTGAACAACAGCATGCGCATGAAAAAAATGATAATCTTACTCAAAGAGTGCGAGAAGTTCATCTTCGTTTAGGGCAAGAAAAAAATTGGCATTTAATTAACGCTAATCTTACTATTGATGAAGTGCATCAAGCAATTTGGAAAAAAGTGAACTCTGTAATACAAAAACGACCCACAGTAACCGCAACTGAAGATTTTGAAGATTTAATACATCAAGAGTATCCAATGCCATTTTCACACATGGAGATGGAAATAATTAATCAAACTCCAGATCAAACAACACATTTTTTAAATTATGATGGTATTGCTCCGTCTAAAATAACTATTCCACATCATGATTCTGCTGTATTAAAAATAAAAAAGACAGATTCAGAAGCTAAATTATTAACTCGGGCTCACGTTAATGACGCTGGTTTAGACATTTATGCTAATGATTATTATACATTGCACGAAAACGAACGCGCTATTATCAGCACTGGCATTCAAATGGCTATTCCTAAAGGATGCGTTGGTTTAGTCTGGGATAAAAGCGGAATAGCAGCCAGTGGGTTGCATACTATGGGCGGGGTAATTGATTCTGGCTATCGCGGAGAACTAAAAATTTTAGTCGTCAATCTTTCTCAAGATATTTATAATATTCAAAAAGGGCAAAAAATCGCCCAGCTTCTTATTCAAAAAATAAAAACGCCAGATCCGATAGAATCTGACGTGTTAGATGAGACAGAAAGAAGCGATATGGGATTTGGGAGTAGCGGAGGGTTTTAATAATCATCAACGTTCCCACTTGTAGGGCAGTCCACTAAAAAACCGCGTCGTTTTCTTTTTAAGTCTTCTGCCCTTGAGCTACCTTCCTGAGGAACTACTGATGGATATCTGCTTTCTGTTTGACTACCATTATTTTTAAATCTACAGCTACCACCATCTTTTGCTTTACCGCATCTTTCACATTCCATACATTCAAAAACCATTTTTCCCTCCTGTATTTTTAAGATAAAAGAACCACAAATCCATACTACCTAAATTTTTAATTCAGGTCAAGGGCTTGTTTTTTGTTGTTCTTTCGGGTAAAATTTAGTCAGAAGATGGCACACGAATTAAACGAATTAAATAAATTTACACGAATTCGTGTTCATTCGCCTAATTTGTTTAATTCGTGTGCTATAATTAAAAATTACTTAAATCAATTATGAATTATGATATAATCATAGGATTAGAGATACACGTTCAATTGAATACTAAATCCAAGATGTTCTGCCGTTGCGCGAACTTGAATGAAGATGTAAATAAAGAGCCGAACACAACTGTTTGCCCTATTTGTTTAGGACATCCTGGAACTTTACCAGTGGCTAACAAGCAGGCGATTGAATGGACTATTTTAACTGGTCTGGCTTTAAATTGCCAAGTTAATGACTATTCAAAATTTGATCGCAAACATTATTTTTATCCTGATTTACCTAAGGCTTATCAAATATCCCAATATGATCTGCCTTTAGTTCATGGTGGACAGCTTGAAGTTGATGGACAAGCTATTAAAATTACTCGTATTCATTTAGAAGAAGATGCTGGTAAATTAACTCATCCGGCCGGTAAAGACTATTCGCTCGCAGATTATAACCGCGCTAGTTCCCCTTTGATGGAGCTGGTGACTGAACCAACTATAAAATCAGCCGAAGAAGCAAAAAAATTCTGTCAGATCTATCAACAAATTCTGCGCTATCTAAAAATTTCTGAAGCAGATATAGAAAAAGGACAAATGCGCTGTGAAGCAAATATTAGTGTGCAAGAAAAAAGAAAATGGGAATATAAAGGCGATTGTAAAATTGAACCAATTGGCGATTATAAATTAAATCCAAAAACAGAAGTAAAAAATATTGGATCATTTAAAGCGCTGGAAAAAGCGATTGAGTATGAAATAAAAAGACAAGCAGAGGCCTTAAATAATAATGAACCATTAATACAAGAGACTCGGGGCTGGGATGATAAAAAACAAAAAACTATCAGCCAACGAACTAAAGAAGAAGCTAATGATTACCGTTACTTCCCTGATCCAGATATCTCGCCGATTATTATTGACTCGGATTGGCTGGAAAAAATCAGAGCTGATTTGATTGAATTGCCGTTGACTAAAAAAGAACGCTTTAAAAAGCAGTATGGCTTTTCTGATTATGACGCAAAAATTTTAACTACTGATAAAAATATTGCTGATTATGTAGAACAAATTATTTCTGAACTACGAGCGCAATTACAGGCTGACGACAAAAAATGGAAAACAGCGCAGGCAAAATTAGCTAAACTGACTGGTAATTGGATTGGCACCGAATTATTTAAGCATCTTAAAGGAGAGAAAAATAATATTAAAAAAATTTACTCTGTTAAATCCAGCAAAGCTGGTATTTCGACTTCGTCGAAACAATTTAATAAGGGTAAAATTACTGCCCTAGATTTTGCTAAATTCATATCCTTAATATATGAAGAAAAAATTAATTCCACCGCCGCTCAAATAATTTTTGCTGAAATGTTTAAGCAGGGAACTGACCCGTTAGAAATTATGAAGGCCAAAGGATTAGAACAAATGGAAGATGACGGGGAACTGGAGGGGATTATTAAAGATATTTTGGTTAATAATCAAAAAGCAGTTGACGAATACAAAAGCGGCAAAGAAAATGCTATTCAATTTTTAGTTGGACAAGTTATGAAGGAAAGTAAGGGCAAAGCTAATCCACAGAAAGCAAGAGAAATTATTTTAGTAAATATCAAATAAGTTATCCACAGGTAGATAAATTTTAACTAATACAAGCTAAAAAAATATTATTTGACATACTTCTCTAATCAGCATAGAATTAGTAGCAGAGTATGACAAATAAAAAAACATCTGCCTCCGTTCCGCTGAGTGGGACTATGGCGAAACAAGCAAAAAATAGATACAAAATAAAATTTGAGATTATAATCTTAAATACCTCCCCTATTTCCTAGGGGAGGTATTTTTTTATAGCTCTTTACAAAAAAACTAGGAGGTTGATATCATGAAAAAAGTCAATCAAAAACGAACAATAAGAAAAGTAATATCATGGACTGAAGCATTATCTGATTACGGAAAGAAACTGCTTGAATACGTTCAAGGTTATGGTGGTTTTGTAAATGCTCACGCTCACCCAGATCGCGCCACTACAAATAATCTTTTATACTGGCAACGCGCGGGTATTGATCCATACGAAGCAGCTACCTATCCCCTATCGTTAAAACAAAGTTTAACAGGAGAATTGCACCAAGGAGAAGCTTACACTGCCATGGATTTAGAAAAAAGAATGACCACTCAATTTGATCGGATGATTGATTTCTTCACCAAAGAAGTAACTATCTTAATCGACGCCACCCCAGACATTGAACTTATTGCCATTGATACTGCAATAAAAGTTAGAAAAAAATTTGCTGATCGTATTAATATCCGCATTGGCACTCAACCAATTTTTGGATTTAAAGATCCAAAACAAAATCCTGATCGCTGGGAAGTTTTTAAAAAAGCATCAAGCAAAGTTGAGGTTATTGGTGGTTTGCCAGAAAAAGATGACTCTGTAGATCGAATTGGATTTGACGAACATCTAAGAATGATTCTTAAGCTCGGCATAGAGCTAAGGAAAGAAGTGCATGTGCATGTTGACCAAGGAAACGATCCTCGCGAAAACGGAACCGAAACACTAATTGAGGCGGTGCGTTGGCTTGGTTCTCCTAAAGTAAGTGGTAATAACGGAAAACCAACAGTTTGGGCGGTTCACAGCATTTCACCATCTTGCTACGAAGAAAATCGCTTTAAAAAACTGCTGGCTAACTTAAAGGAATACAACATTGGTATTATTTGTTGCCCTCGAGCTGCTATTTCCATGAGACAACTAAGACCTTTTAGCACTCCTATTCATAATAGTATGGCGCGTTTACTAGAAATGATTAAACACGAAATACCTATTATGATTGGTACAGATAATATAGCTGACGTTTTTGTGCCGACAGGAAATGCTAATATGATTGATGAGTTAATTTTACTGGCTGACATCCTTAGATATTACACACCAGAGTTATGGGCAAAAATTGGTTGCAATGAGCCATTGAATAATATGAATAGAGAACTTGTATCTCGCGCTCTTTCTCAAGACAGTAAAGTTTTTCGTGATATAAGCTCCGACTTCACAAAAACTTAAACTAAAAAAGGCGAGCTTTATGCCCGCCTTCTTTTTTTATTTCATCCATTTTCCAATTAAGCTTCTTGCTTCACTATAGTTTTTAATCCACTTAATTTTTCCAGCCCTCCCAATCCCGCTGAGCGGGACGAGCGGGCAAGCCTGTTTTTCCCAGCGCCGAAACCAACTCATCTGCCGTTTGGCAAACTGGTGAATAGCAATTGCTAATTTTTCTATCATCTTTTCCAAACTTAACTTTCCTTGTAAATACTGACTGACAAATTTATATTCTAAACCAAAACTTTCCAACCGCTTCCAACTAACGCCGGTTTTAAAATGCAAATCTTTTATTTCTTTAATCATATTTTCACTGGCAATACGTTGAACTAAACGTTCATCGATTCGCTGGTTAATAATTTCACGAGGAAAAGTTATGCCTAAAATCAAATAGTCATACTCACTTTCCTGTTTTGTTAAAGCTTGCTTTAACGGCTTTTTAGTTTGTTTAACAATTTCAATATAGCGAATTAAATAACGTTTATTTTTTACATCTTCCTTAAATGACGAATCAAGTTTTTTTAATATAATTTGTAATTGCTTTACAGATTTTTTTTCCAAGCGACTGCGCAATGCCTTATCCGGCTTTGTTCCGCTTAAATTATAGCCATCTATGATTGCCTGCACGTATAATCCTGTGCCACCGACTAAAATAGGCAACTTCCCTCTTGCTTGAATATCTTTAATCGCCTTGTTCGCCAATTTCATATACTTGGCTAAATTAAATTCTGTTTTTGGAGAAACCACATCTATTAAGTGATAATTAATCTTCATAGGAACAGGGCAGTGCCCTGTTCCTACTGTGTATTCCTGTAGATCTTTCCCTGTTCCGATGTCCATTCCTTTATAAACCTGTCGGCTGTCTGCGCTAACAATTTCTCCATCATAAACATGGGCTAACTTAACTGCCAGTTTGGTTTTACCCGTAGCTGTCGAGCCGATTATTACTAATAATTTACTTGTCCGCCTTGGGTGGATATTTTTCATATTAAATCACTCTAACATAATTAAGATTATTTTTCAATAATAAAAAGGCCAAATAAAATAAGGCCTTATATTTCTATTTAATTTTCAATAAACCCCCCTCTCCCTGTGGGAGAGGGTTGGGGTTAGGGTTTACTTCACGATTAAATACTCACCAGAAACATAACCAGTATTGCCTTTTGAATCAATAACTAATTTATACCAATTATTTTCAGTCTTCTCCAGCCATTCATATTCATCACCGCTATTTATCTTTTTAATTATCTTGCCGTTTTCTACATTTGGTTCAGTACGGACATTTAACCAGCCTAAATCAGAATCCACTTCCACTACCTTGCCAGAGCTAAAAATATTCTCGTTAGCTGGCTTTACTTCTTCTTTTACTTCCTCTGCCACAGTTTTTTCTTCCTCTGGCTGTTTTTTAATCTGATCTGCACTTTCATCTTCTGCTAATGTATCTTCAAGTTCAGTTCCTTCTTCTGAAACTAATTTTTCATCATCAGTAAAAAATGTATCTTTAAAAAGCCACGGATATAAGCCGGCTAAAATTATGACAATACAAATCAAAGCAAAAGCGGTGCGCTTAATTAACTTGTTTAAAAATTCACTTTCTAAAATACCCGCTCGTGGCTTATTAAAGCCATGAAAATCATTTAATTCCTTAATCTCTGATTCAGCTTCAGACAAAAGCTCTTTCAGCCCCTGAATTTCCCTATCCTTAGCTTTTAACTGATCTTTAACTGTATTTTTGTTATTAATGTTTGGTGTAATTGGCATAGTGGTTAGTTAAGTAGTTAGATAGTTGATTAGTTACTTAGTTTTATTTCAATCAACTAATATCATTATAGCATAAATAGAAAATGAGGCAAAAAACTATAATACCTGTTCATTTTTTATTCAAAACAAAACCGCACAAACATTCAGTTGTGCGGTTTATTTATTTTGAAATTTATCTTTGTCTTTCTATAACTTGTTCTAAAGTCTGTCGCGCTTCAAAAACTATCAACGGCGCTGGCCTAATATTTAGCATAGTTATAACAACACAATCAGGCATTCTTTTCTTTAAGATAAAAACGACACTCCGATTAGATCCCATGAATAAAATATACTTTCCTTTAAATTCTAAAATAGTAATAGGAGCAGGGAAGATGTCTATGTATTTGCTTTTAGCTAATTTTCTAGCTGTTTCTAAATTACACTCTTCAGCCGCCGCTACAAATATTTCCGCTGGCTTAATTTTTTTACGATAAATAGTTACATCTTCTTCATTAAGATTATATCGTGACAAAACCGTATTAATAGATTTTATCACCCTATTTTTATCAACTTTTACATCTTTAAGTAATTTGTCTAATGTATTATCTGCCATAAAATCACCTTTATATTCTTACAACTTAAGTCTTATGACTTACGACTTCTCTAATTTCTTCAAAAAACTTCTCTTTTCCAACCTCTCTAGTATCTCTACTCCCCCTATCTCGCACCATTAAATTCTTACTATTCATTTCTTTATCTCCAATTACCAGCATATACGGTACTTTTTCTTTAATCGCTTTGCGTATTTTATTACCAACAGTTTCATCTGAAATATCTACTTCCACTCTGATATCCTCTGCTTTAAATTCATCTACTATCTCCTGACAATAGTCCACATGCTTTTCGCTAACTGCTACTAATTTAACTTGCACTGGCGATAGCCAGACTGGAAAATCGCCGGCAAAATGCTCTATTAAGATGCCTGTAAATCTTTCTAATGATCCTAACAATGCCCGATGAATCATAAATGGTTTTTTCTTTTGACTGTCTTTGTCAATATAATTCATATCAAATCTTTCTGGCAGATTAAAATCAAGTTGAATGGTGGAAATCTGCCAGTCCCGACCGACTGCGTCATAAACTTTTACGTCAATTTTTGGTCCGTAAAATACTGCCTCACCTTCTTCTTCTTCAAAATCCCAACCAGTTCCTTTAAGTGCTTCCCTTAATCCATCTTCAGCTATTTGCCAATCTTTATCATTGCCTAAATATTTTTCTTTATTTTTTTTATCACGCACGCTTAAAGCTACTTTAAATTTTTCAAATCCAAAAGTCTCTAAAATATATTTAGTTAGGTCAATTACATTTTTCAACTCATTTTTTAGCTGATCAGGAGTGCAAATTATATGAGCATCGTCTTGGGTAAATCCACGCGCTCTAGTTAAACCATGCAATGTCCCAGATCTTTCATAGCGGTAAACTGTGCCTAATTCAGTATAGCGAACAGGCAGGTCGCGATAGCTTTTAGAACTGTGTTTAAAAATTTTCACATGGAACGGGCAATTCATTGGCTTAACATAATAATCCTCTCCATCAATATCCATTGGCGAGTACATATCATCTTTATAAAAATCTATATGCCCTGATTGACTAAACAATTTCTGTGAAGCGATATGTGGTGTCTGTACTAATTTATATCCCCTGTGCTGATATTCATTTAATACAAATTTTTCTATCTCTTGTTTTAAAATTGCACCATTAGGCATCCATAAAGGCAACCCTGGCCCAACTTCTTCATCAATTATAAATAGTTCTAACTCTTGTCCTAACTTCCTATGATCCCTTTTTTCTGCTTCTTCCATCATCTCTAAATAATCTGCCAGTTCTTTTTTGGTATTAAAAGCTACGCCGTAAATACGTTGAATCATCTTATTTTTTTCATCACCTTTCCAATAAGCGCCGGCAACTTTGGTTAATTTAAAAGCGTCTACCTTAATTTTACCAGTTGATTCTACGTGCGGACCCTTGCACATGTTTATAAAATCAGCTTGTTCGTAAAAACTAATTTCAGATTCTTTCTCAGCTTTCAAATCTTGAGCCAACTCTGCTGTATATTTATATCCTTTTTTCTTTAAAAATTTTATGCCTTCATCAATTGGCATGATTTTCTTTTCTATCTTCAAGTTCTGTTTGATAATTTTTTTCATCTCTGCCTCTATTTTTGGTAAATCAGCGTCAGTCACCTGATAGGTAGCATCAAAATCATGATAAAAACCATCATCAATTGCCGGCCCTACACCCGGAATAGCTTGATATAAATTTTCTAATGCTTGCATCATTACATGCGCTAAGCTGTGGCGCATAGATTCCAAATTATTATTTTCTTTTTTCATATATTTCTTATAAATCTTATAAATCATTGCTAATAAATTTTGCAAAGATTTATAAGATTAATATGATAATTATAACAAAAATTATCAAAAGGTCAAATTGACTATATTATTGTGCATAAAAAAGACGCCCCAGCAGGGCGTCTCTACGTTACTATGTTAAGCGTTTTACGATATGTATTATGCGATTACTTAGCTATCTCCACCTTAACATGATCAGCTAAGGCCGGCACTTTATTAATCCAACGAGGAGTAAATTTTACTTCATAGCCAGCTATTTCACGCAAGCTAGAAAGATAATCATCTAGCTGTTCACGCGTTAAACCAACCAACCGATCTGTTTTTATAATATCAGTATCGCTTTTTAAAATCATTTGAGCCACTACTTCTATTTTTACATCAGCAGTTTTATTTTCTAAATCATGGCGGTCAATACTATAAACAAAATTATCTTCATTAAAACTTTCTAATTCTTTATCATCCGGTAATGCTTCAGAAACTTTTAATAGCGCTAACTCGGCTACATTTTCAGTGCTAAAGCCTACTACGGCTGTTCTTTCAACTGTTGCTACCATGTTAAACTCTTCTATTTCATCACCTACTTTTGCTTCAAAGGTATATTTAATCTCTTCGTTTTTTACACCAAAAACTATGTTGTCATATTTCTTATATTTATCTCCTTCAGTAATTTTCTGTATTTTTTCTTCTAGCTGTAATTTTAATTTTGCTTTTGCTTGCTCAATGTCCTGCGCTGATAGTAAAGTATCGCCAGTTTCCTGATAAACAAATTTTTCTTGGCTTTCCGCATAAATTAATTTTTGCGCGCTTGGTGATAATCCGGGAATAGTAAATTTAGTTGCTCCGATTTCCATTTCTCTACTTGGATCGTCAGCATAAACTTCTACATTTTCTAATTTAGTTCCAGCTGACACGCGCACAGTCTTTTTTAATCTATATAGTTTATTATCCGGAGAAAGCAGGCGAGTTGTTTTTATTAAAGGCTGATCGCGCTTGCTAGTATTATGAATAGTAACCGTTCCACTAACTTCTGTGCCAGTTACATCTTTACCAGTGGCCTTAAATTTATCACTAACATTAAGTGATATTTTTTCTACTATGCCAGACATGCCCATACTCTGAACACCCCGTTGGACAGATTCATCTTGAACAGTAGTAATAAAACTGGTGGCGGTCCGCTCTTTATTAGGAATAATAATAATCTTCACACTGACTACAGAAAAATACACCACCACAAAAACAAGCAATAATGTTAAAACAATAAAACTGGCAGCAATTTTTTTATAAATACTAATTGGCCTTGATGTTTTAGACATATTTTTATTTTTAGACTTCCCTACCCAAAAAGATAGGAATTTTTTAGCTGTTTTAATTGGCTTTTCTGCCTTAACCGGACGAGATTTAGTGCCCATGCCTTCCTGCAGGAAACTTTCTTTAAAATTCACTGTTTCGCTTTTTTTCCTTCTTATTGGCATAAAAATAGATATAAACATATTTAACAAAGTTATGCCTTCATCTTAGCAAAGATGTTATTTTTTGTCTAAGGTTGACAAAATTTATTAAAAATGACAACACTAACTTCACTGTCATTGCGAGCCGTAGGCGAAGCAATCCCGTGAGTATTGCAATGTCCCTTATAGGGATTGCCACGGGCTTCGCCCTCGCAATGACAATATAAAAAAATATTACGCCAAAACTATTTTACACATTTCTCCCCCACTAACTCTTTCAATTTAATTTTCAACTCTTCGCTATTGGCAACTTTAAATCCAGTTTCTATGATTTGCCACTTTTCTGCTTTATCCTGAATATAAAAATATACCTTACTGTTTCCTTTACTCTCAAGTAAATAACTTTTTAGCTTGCTCAATTTTTCTTGGTCACTCATGCTATCAATTTTTATTTTTAACGGAACAGAAGCTACCTGCATAGTAGCGACCACAGGCGCAACATCATTTTTTACATATTCGTTATTACCGTTATTGCGCCAATTACGACTACGGCCTTTGCCTTTATTATTTCTGACAAAAGTTTCCGCAATCTGACCAGCTGTTTCTAAGGTCAGCTGTTCAGCCACACTGCTGATTATTTTTAACTCATTGTCTTTGGTGGAAATGCGACCGCGACAAATAATGGCGTTTCCCTCTTGCCAAATTTCCTCATTTTTTTTCAGCATTGATGGAAATACTAAAATTTCCATATTAATTAATTTATTTTCTAAACGGACAAACAACATGATCTCATTTTTTTTGGTAACGATTTTTTTAATATTACCAATAATACCAGCTACATTATAAAATTCATCAGCGTCTGCAGAGGTGATGGACAACAATGGCTTAATTTTTCCTTTTAATATTTTTTCATACTCGTTAAAAGGATGATCAGATAAATATAATCCTAATAGTTCTTTTTCCCAAATTAAAATTATCTGCTTATATGCTGGAGGAGCATCATCTAATTTAATAGTGGCTTGTACCTCCAGTTCTGGCGACAAGGAGAATAAGCTGTCTTGCCCGCGTTGATTAGCGCTGGTTATGGTGCGGCTATATTCTAACATCTTATCTAAATTATCTAACAATTTTCCTCGTTCTTCCATTGAATCAAAAGCTCCTACTTTAATTAAGCTTTCTAATGATTTTTTATTTAAATCTTTATCTTGCACCCGATTAAGAATATCAGCAATATCTTTATAATGACCATTGGCTTTGCGTTCATTGATAATCATTTCCGTAATATGCCCGCCGACATTTTTAATAGCGCGCAAACCAAAACGGATTGTTTTAGTAGGCGAACCGTTTGTAGTCGGCACTACGGCAAAGTCGGCAAATGACTCATTAATATCAGGTGGCAATACTTCAATGTCCATGGAATTGCATTCATCAATCATAATCGGCACTCGATCAATATCTTCTTGGTCAGCGGTCATTAAAGAAGCCATAAATTCAGTCGGATAATTTGCCTTAAGATAGGCTGTTTGATATGCAATGTAGGCATAACAGGCCGCATGCGCACGGGGAAATCCGTAACCAGCAAATGGCTCAATAAAAGCAAAAATATTAGTAGCCAACTCTGACGTGATGCCATTCTTTACACAGCCTTCAATAAATTTTATTTTTTGTTCAGCAACAATCTTTGGCACTTTTTTAGCAACACCTTTACGCAAAACATCAGCTTCACCCATGGAATAACCTGCTAAATCACGCGCCATCTGCATAATTTGCTCCTGATAAATTGCCACACCATAGGTTTTCTTTAAAATTGGTTCTAATTTTGGATGTAAATATTTTGGCTTTTTTCGCCCGTGCTTACCGTTAATATAATCAGGAATCCATTCCATTGGACCAGGGCGGTACAAGGCGACCATAGCGATAATATCTTCAAATTCAGTTGGTTGTAATTCTTTTAAATATCGTTTCATACCAGCCGATTCCAATTGGAACACACCCGTGCTTTCTCCTTTTTGCAATAGTTCATAGGCTTGCTTATTATCCATGGGCAGATTATCAATATCAATATCAATCTCGCGCGTTTTTTTAATTATCTTTAAAGCGGATTCAATGATAGTTAAATTTTTCAAACCTAAAAAATCCATTTTTAGTAAACCTAAGTCTTCCACTGGATGCAAAGAATATTGCGAGACCATTGAATTTTGCTCACTGGAAGAAGCGTATTGGACGGGCGCATATTCGGTAACTGGATTTTCAGTAATTAAAACTCCACAAGCATGGACCGAAGCGTGTCGAATGACATTTTCAATTTTTTTAGCCGTATCCACCACCTCTCTAACGCCTTTTTCTTTCTCATAAAGCTGTTTTAAATCAGGCGTTCTTAAGGCATCGTCAATTGAACTGAACATGGGGATGGCTTTAGAAATGGCATCACAAAAATCATATGGATAATCAAGCACCCGTCCGACGTCTCTAACAGCTCCTCGAGCAGCCATGGTGGAAAAAGTGATAATTTGAGCTACATGGTCTTTACCATATTTTTCCTCTACATAATGAATTACTTCGTCACGGCGAATGTCAGCAAAATCCAAATCAATATCAGGCATAGAAACGCGCTCTGGATTTAAAAATCTTTCAAAAACTAATTCATATTTAATCGGGTCCAGGTCGGTGATGCTTAATAAATAAGAAACAAAAGAACCAGCCGCGCTGCCACGTCCTGGTCCGACCACAATGCCATTATCTTTAGCCCAATTAACAAAATCAGCCACAATTAAAAAGTAAGAAGGAAAGCCCATCTTTTTTATAACTGCTAATTCATAGTCTAATCTTTCCTTTTTTTCCTGATCTATTTTATCATATTCAACGCCATATCTTTTTTGCATGCCTTCTTTACATAATTTTTCCAAATAGGTCTGTTCATTATATCCAGTAGGAACATTAAATAAAGGCAGTTGATATTCACCTAAGGGAATTTCTACATTACACATCTCAGCTATTTTATTAGTATTAGCAATCGCTTCTGGCACATCAGCAAAGTCCTCTATCATTTGCTTGCTCAGCTTAACTGAATAATCATCCCCCATCATAGTCATACGCGACACTTCTTTTTTCTTACGTTTAGTCTGTAAACATAAAAGCACATCTTGCGCATCAGCGTCATTTTTATCTAAGTAATGAGCGTCGTTAGTCGCTACTAACGGTACATTTAATTCCTTGCTTAATTTAATCAAGGCCTGATTAACATAATCCTGTCCGCGTAAATTAGGATGATGTTGAATCTCTAAATAAAAACTATCTGGTCCAAACAGTTCTTTATAGTAAATAATTTTATTTTTAGCTTTCTGCTCTTGTCCGGACAAAATCATGGTGGAGATTTCTCCGGCTAGACAAGCGCTCATCCCGATCAATCCTTCATGATATTTTTCTAAAAGCTCATCATCAATCCGTGGTTTATAATAAAATCCCTCCAGATGCGCTTGAGAAGTAAGCTGAATTAAATTTTTATAACCAATAAAATTTTTAGCTAACAACACTAAATGATATTTTTTTTCATCAGCTTTAGCCCGCTTATTATGTCGTCCATTCGGCGCCACATAAGCTTCAAAGCCAATGATCGGCTTAATATCTTCTTTCTTGCATGTCTGATAAAAATCAATCACTCCATACATAGTCCCATGGTCAGTAATCGCTACCGCGTCCGCCCCATCCTCTTTTACGCGCTTAACCAGCTCTTTCGGCTTAATCAAGCCGTCAAGCAGAGAATAGTGAGTATGAAGATGGAGATGAGTAAATTTCATAATAGAAAAAATGTTGTACGAATTTAAATGGTTTACAATCCTTTAATCCGAATACTTTGTACGGATTTAAGCTTTCCTGCAACTATCCGAATGCCCCAAATTATTCTAACAAAATTTTTAGAATAATTTGGGGCATTCGGATTTATCTTAGTCAATTTAAGTCAGCACAACGGATTTGGATTAATGGTTCGCTAACTTCATAAGTATACATGAAGTTTTTTGAACATAAAAGACGAGGCATAAAATTATACCCTCGCCTCCTTGCTTTAATTAGTTTTATCACTTTCATTATACCCCTGTAAAAAGTTGTTGGCAAATAAAAAAACCAGCTCACTTTGAACTGGATTAGGATTAATTACAGAATAAAGAACTGCACTCTGACTCTCTATTCTTCTTCTGCTATTTCACGCCCAGCTATCACATATTCCACAGGAGTAAAAAGTATTTTTACTTGCGAGCGTTTAATGCGAGTTGGTCTATACTCAATGAAAGGAGCTACACCTCGCTCTTTTTCACACAATTCTTTCAGCACTTTACGAGAAGTAAAAAGTATTTTTACTTGCGAGCGTTTAATGCGATTTGGCCTATACTCATTTACTCGTTTCTTTTTCTGAAAAAATCTTTTCATTAATGTTATTATCATTTTCCCTTCTCCTCTTCTGTAGATTATTTCTTCTTCTTTTTCTTCTTTTTTTCAACTATCCCATTATCCTTAGCGATTTCCATTACTTTTTTAAATCCTTCGCCTAAAATAGAAAAGTAAGCCGCGCTATGCTCAATTTTTTCTTTAGTTGTTTTAATAACTTCATTTATATTTTCTATCACTTGTTCTACTTTTTTTACAGATTTAGAGGCCGCCCTAATAATCATGATCATATAAAAAATTCCCCAGCAAGCAAAAAGAGTAAACAGACCAACACTACCTGCTAAGGTTATCCATAAGATGTCTTTTGATGTTTCAAACATAATACCCTCACCCCAACCCTCTCCCGGAGGGAGAGGGAGTTTCCCTTTTCTCACGGCAGAGATAATTTTGAGATTTATTTATTTTAAAAATTATTAATAATAAATATTTTAAACTATTTAATTATTTGGTTTAATATAAATTCACATTGGCGAGTCCCCCTCTCCCCGCGGGAGAGGGGGCAGGGGGTGAGGGCGTTACTCTAAATCTATTTTGATTCCGCCGATAAACTTTGTTCTGACTGCTAAATTATAAAACCAAGCTAAAATGGCTCCAGAAATATAACCAATAATCATACCGGCCATGGCACTAATTAACCCCACTAAACAGCCGACTAATAAATTAAAAATAGTAGTCATAATAACCGAAACAATCGTAAACTCTTCATAAATAATAACATTAATACTATTAGCCGCAGCCATTAAAATGGCGGTTAAAAATCCAATGATAGCTAAAAAATATCCGTAAACGCGAGCGGCAGAATTAACGTCAATTTTTTTTACTGTCTTCATATGTTCAAAAAATATTAAATGTATTTAAAAAATTAGTGAACCATTAATCCGAATGATTTGTAATTATCTATACCTGTCTGCAACTATCCGAATGACACGAATTCTGTTTATTTAAATTTCCGAATCATTTGTAGTAAACATTCGGGGCATTCGGATTTACCTATGTCTGTGTAAAGCAGTAGGAAACATTCGGATTTCCACCCGAGGCGGATCAGCCTTAGGCTGAAAATGATCATCTACATTTTAGGTCCACACAACGGTCTATTACTACTTAATAATCTCTTAGTTGCGCTTTAAATTTTTTATTTAAAAGTTTAATAATATCATTTTGCACTTTATCAACTTCTGCGCCAGTTAAAGTTTTTTCTAAACTGCCAAAGGTGATATGAAGTGCCATATTCTTTTTGCCAGCGCCAATTTTATCTCCTTGATAAACATCAAAAACTTCTGCTTCTTTTATTAGTTTACTGGCAGAGAGAATCGTTTCTCTAATATCATTATACAATATTTTTTCATCTATTACAAAAGCCATGTCGCGCATTAAATCAGGAAATTTACTTTTAGCTTGATATTTTCTAGAATTAGCTGATTTAAAGGCATCAAAAAATTCTCTAATATCAAGTTCGCAAATAGTGGTATTTACTTTAACTCCAATTTGTTTTTTTCTTGGTTCACTTAAAGTATTTAAAAATCCCACTTCTTTATTATTTATTAACACAGCCGATGATACGCCCTGATCAGATTTAATTTCAGTAAAATTAAAATTAACGCCACATGATTTCCCTACTATTTCCACCACCCCTTTTAATTTTGAAAAATTATCTTTATTACTGCCAGCGCATACTAAACCCAATTTCATTGATTGATCTGGTAATTTATCCTTACTGCTATTATCTTTCTTTAGTTCACCGGCTTGTGGTAAAAACACACTGCCAATTTCAAATATTTTTATTGCTTCAAAATTTCGTTGGTTGGTAATAATATTTTGTATTAAATTAGGAATTAAACTTTGGCGCAATAAAGTATGTTCATTAGTTAAAGGATTGGCTAATTTAAGATAGCCGTCAGATTTTACGCCTAATTTTGCTAATTGTTTTTCATTAACAAAAGAATAATTATAAGTTTCTGTCAGGCCGGCGGTTGTTAAAATATTTTTTACTTTATTAACAAATTCTCGTTCTTCATTAATTTCCGGCCGTTGCATAATAACTTGTGACATAACCGGCTGAATATTATTATAACCATAAATACGCGCCACTTCTTCTACTAAATCTTCAGGAATAAAAATATCTTTAGTCGCCCGCCAAGTCGGCGCTTTTACTAAAAGTATATTACCATTAACCCCCCTATTCTTACTAAGGAGAGGGGTTGGGGGAGAGGTCGTTATCTCAAATCCTAAATTTTTTAAAATCTTTACTACTTCATCTTTTTTAATTTTTACACCAAGTTTCTGATCAAGCCAAGCTAAATCCAATTTGATTGATTTATCAAATAATTTAAAATTTTTCTCATCAACTATATTACTAGCAACTTTTGCCTTAGGACAAGATTCTTTAATTAAAGTTAAAATTCTATTTACAGCTAACTCGCATAAATTTGGATCTAATGATTTTTCATAACGTTGCGAACTTTCTGTGCGTAACCCTAATTTATTTGAAGTTTTACGAATAGACACTGCGTCAAAATTAGCTGATTCAATTAGAATGCTCTTAGTATTTTTATCAATTTCTGAATTTCCTCCACCCATTATTCCGGCAATTGCTACTGGCTGTTTGCCATCAGTAATTAAAAGAATCTCTTCATCTAATTTACGCTCCTCTCCATCTAATGTTTTTATCACTTCACCTTCTTTTGCCGTACGCACAATTATTTCGTGACAATTCGTTTTAGAATTAGTGGCAATTCGTGAAGCGCCGAAGGCGTGAGTCGGCTGTCCTATCTCTAACATTACATAATTAGTAATATCAACAATATTATTAATCGGTCGCATGCCACAGGCAATTAATCTTTTTTGTATTAAATCTGAAGACGGTTTAATTTCTATTCCATCCACTACCACTGCCATATACCGCGGACATAATTTTGTATCCTCCACATTAACTTTAATTTGGATGTCGTCATTTGTAGTATTTGGATGAATTTGTAGATTTGGATTATAATTTTGTAACTTTAAATCTAAAATCACCGCCAAATCTCTCGCCATTCCAAAGTGGCTCCATAAATCAGGTCGATGTGTCATTGACTTATTATCAACATCATAAACTACGTCATCCAAACCAAGCGCTTCTGCCAATGGCGATCCTACTTTCATCCCCCCCCTTACTAAGGGTGGGCTAGGGGGGGTCAAGTCCACAACTTCTCTCTCATCATCAGTCGGAAATAAACCTTCTAAACCAATTTCTGAAGCCGCGCAAATCATCCCTTCGGATTTTTCTCCACGAATTTCAACTGACTCTAATTCCACCAAGTCCCCTTGACGTTCCCCGCCTTGCTTGCTTGGACGGACGTGCACCTTAGCGCCAATTTTAGCAAAAGCCACTAACATACCTTCAAACAAATTACTCCCACCACAAACAATGTTAAATTTTTTACTTCCATCTGATACAATAGCAATTTTTAATTTATCCGCGTTAGAATGTTTTTTTAATTCAATAATTTTTCCTACTACAATGTTTTCCCAGCCCGAGGCTGGTCCGCCTTGGGAGGATAGATTTTCACCTAGCTTTTTTACTCCTTCTATTTCAACTGTATGCAATGTTAAAAGCTCTCCCAGCTTCTCTGGGGTTATTTTACTTGGAATATCTATAAAATCTTTTAGCCAGTTTAATGATATGTTCATACTTTTCTCATTTTTTCTTTATGAAATGGGGTTTGATATAATCTATTTGCTAATAATGAAGAAAGAAAAGGAATAAAACTATGCCCTGATTTTTTAAATGCTTTGACAGACTCATCTGCTATATCATCACCTAAAAATTTATCTTCCCCCATTGAATGAATTTTTTTACTTAATTCGTCATATTCTTTTTCAGTAAAATTTTCTGGATTTATACTTTCTATTTCTTTAAATAATAATAATTCTTCTTCTTGAAAATTATTAATATCATATTCTTCTAAAAATGCAAGATGACCAAACTCAGTGAGTTTTTGATCTCTACCTTTTGTTTTTTTTTGATTATTTTCAATAACGAGACCTCTTAATTGCTTTATTTCTTCACGCACTTCATCTGCATTAAAATCTTCTTCTGTTTCTATAATTGCGCCTCCTTTTATTTTTTCAACATTCATAAAATTATTAGTGTAAATTAGTTTAAAATTAGTGTTAATTCGTGATTTTAACTAAAACTGCGTTAAGAAATGTAAGTCCCCTGAATTAAATAGTCTAATATCGTCAATACCGTACTTAAGCATAGCTAATCTTTCAATTCCCGTGCCAAAGGCAAAGCCCTGATATTTATCTGGATCAATCTTACCAGCCCGCAAAACATTAGGATGCACAAGTCCTGCTCCTAGCATTTCTACCCAACCGGTCTTTTTACAGACAGAACATCCTTTCCCTTGGCAAAAAACACAACTCATTTCTATTTCCAATCCGGGCTCAACAAAAGGAAAATATCCCGGGCGCATTCTAATATTTACTTCTTGTTGATATAAACCAACAAACATTTCTTTTAAAACTGCCGCTAAATTTGCTAAAGAAATATTTTCATCAATCATAATGCCTTCAATTTGATGAAAAGTATGTTCATGGCTGGCGTCAGTCGCTTCATTGCGGAATATTCTACCTAACGCCACTGCCCGCATCGGCGCGCCGTATTTTTCCATGGCCCGCACTTGCACATTAGAAGTATGGGTTCGCATTACCAAATTAGTATTAGTGGAAATTTGTTTTTGATTAGTGTCTATTTGTGACTTAACATAAAAAGTATCCTGCATATCGCGCGCTGGATGAGTCTTGGGAATATTTAATGCTTCAAAATTATAATAATCGCTTTCCAGTTCTGGCCCTTCTAAAATCATAAACCCCATGGACTTAAATATTTTTTCTAAGTCACGTTGAACTAAAGTTAGCGGATGTAAATGTCCGCTTACTATTTTTTCACCCGGCAGGGTTACGTCAAAAAAATTATTTTGTTGTTGAGATTTATTTTTCATGATTATTTACTAAATAATATTTCCCTAGCTTCTTTTGTGTTATATCTATCCATATCTTTTACTAATTTTGTAAAATATTGACTAGCATTATTGAAACCACGACGAATTACTTGTTTTTTAGCTTGATTAATAGTTTCTTTATCTAAATATAAATTTATTGTTTTATTCATTTGTTTATAATTATTTAATGAGACTGAATTTTAAAATTTATTTTTTATTTAGTTTTATTAATTATTACCTAAATTACCCTCATCAATTACTGGATCCAATAAATCTTCTTCACTGAAATTTTGGTACCTAGGATCATCATCATTTAAACCTGGAATTCTAACCTGAAGATCATCATCGCTTTGCTGAGGAGCTTCTTCTGGTGGAGATTCCGGCAAATCAGGGTTATCTATTGGATTAGATTCATCACTATTGGCATCTTCTTTTTTGTCAGCACCTTCATTAGGAATGCCTTCGATTGATTTAATAGTAATCTCATCAAAACTTACTAAATCAGGATTAATGGTTAATAAAATCATATAAGAAAGCAGAGCTAAAATCAAGCCCAATAAAGCCGCTTTTATCCACTCCTTAGCAGTCTGCACCTGTCCAGTATTTCCTCCAGCTGTCAGCCACAATATTCCACCAGACATTAATACTACGGCTGCTACAATACCAACTACGCCTGTGCCATATTTATATACTAAGGAAATATATTCGGCAATTCCTCTGACACTTGTCTGCCCGTCTATCGCTACTTGTAATTGCGTTGGCGCCGCTCCGGCTATGGCTGGTTGCAATACTAAAAAAAACGCCGCTACTATCTGTAAAGCAAATATAGCTATGAAAAAATATGTTAAAATTTGGAGAAACCTCTTATGCATAATATGATCCTAATCTACAAATTAATTCGAATGCCCCGAATGCCATTCTATATATTTATTAGAATTTAATACTCTTTTTGGCTTTATGGATTTTTGTCTAAAATTCACAATAATTCCTAACTCTTTATCTGTAGCATCTAAATAGCGCTTCATCTGAAAATAATCTTCTTTTGTAATAATAGTTTTAGTTTTAAAATCAATGACAATTAAATTTTCAATCATAAAATCTAT
>Ga0180007_10001609_pt1 | contig 29564 bp, 26 predicted proteins | sample MM_PC_MetaG_FD_121122 | JGI IMG/M metagenome (GOLD analysis project Ga0180007, IMG submission 121122) | Groundwater microbial communities from the Aspo Hard Rock Laboratory (HRL) deep subsurface site, Sweden - MM_PC_MetaG | ecosystem: Environmental > Aquatic > Deep subsurface > Groundwater... | reverse complement strand
CGGGGTGGTATTGTCTTTTTCTTCTTGCGACCAGGTGGTGTAAACCTGTAGAACTTGGGGCTTTTGATGTAGGGTTAGCAACTATTTCAGTTATTTGTATCTCGGGATATTCATATAAACTAGTGAATAAGTAATAGGAGGACAAAAAATGAACAAGCTAGGATGTATTAAAGATAAATTTAGCGGGAAGGATTATTTGATGCGGGCTTATTTGCCGGTAATGAAAATACCCAAGAAAATTGATTATACGCCTAAGCTCTCACCCGTAAGGAATCAGGGGGATGAAGGGACTTGTGTTAGCTTTGCATGTGCAAGCGGCATGAAAGAATATCAGGAAATCCTTGATTATGGCTCGTTGATTGAAATGTCTCCTCGATTTGTTTACAGCGAATGCAAAAAAATAGACGGCATGCCGGAAGCGGAAGGAACAACTCTTCGCGCAGCTATGGAGGTTTTAAATAAATTAGGAGTGTGCCAGGAAAAGTTCTGGCCGTACAAACCACATCAAACAGATAAAGCTAAAAAAGGATTTTCTACTAATGCTAAAAAATTCCGTATTAAAACATATGCCCGAATTCTTAACTTGGACGAGCTACGTTTAAACTTAGCGACTAAAGGCCCTTGCGTTATCGGGGTGCAGGTTTTTCAGGGGATGATGACTACTAAGACCGGAATTGTTCCAATGCCAAAGAAAAATGAAAGACCTTTAGGCGGCCATGCGATCTGCCCGGTAGGCTATGATGATAAAAAGAAGTTAGTGAAATTCAAAAACTCTTGGTCAGAGCAATGGGGTAAAAAAGGCTATGGATTCTTGCCGTATGCTTATATTGAAAACTATATGATGGATGCTTGGAGCTCGGTAGATATTGAAGATCCTAATCCAATGACTTTGGCGAGTGTTCTGAGCTACAGAGAGAGGGCATTAGTTTAATATAGGATAAGAATGAGTAGTTCTATGGAAGGGTTGCGGGGATGAAGTTAAAAACTAAAAAATTTATAGCTAGAGAAGGCTTGGTTATCTTAGGCGTGTTTATAGCTTTCATCATAAGCTGGTATTTTGTTTGCAAGGGAGATAAAGTTAATTTATTCAATAACATTGCTTTAATGATTATCATATTCTATCTTGTTTATCTGATTTTTAGATTTTCAGTATGGGCAGTTAAAACTTTAAAGAAAAAGGAAGATTAAAAATTTATAGGGAGAAGAACGAGTAGTTTTAAGAAGGATAAATTGGAACCAGTATGCAACATACAAAAGATTCAATAGAAAGCACGTTGAAATTTTGGGGACCCAAATATCAAGAAATGGGGATTCATTTAACAGAAGAGGATGCAATAGAAATCCTTGATAATATGATAGGATTGACAGAGCTCCTGTATCAAATAGAACGAGACAATAAGATAGAAAAAGAGGGACTGTATAAGATTGTTTTTTTAACAAAGTGTTAGAGGTTAAAAACGGGGAAATTATGATTAATGTAATCTTCATCCACGGGATTAATTATCAGACTACCGGATACAGCAATTGGCTGTTTCGGAATATTCTTTGCGAGTATGGAAAAATCTTAAAGAAAAAAGGGATTGCTCAGGAAGAAATAGAGCAGAAAAAAGCCCAATTTATACAAAAAGAAATTATTTGGGCTGATGTTACTACTGATTTGACTAACCGTTATCTGAATTTAGAATACGAGCTTTTTGGCAAGAAAAAAGGGTTGTGGAATTGGGCGTCAAAGAAGGTTGATCCTCTGGCTTTACAGATAATGTATTACATCAAGGATAAGGGCGATAAGGCTTCCGGGGACATGGGGATATTGTGGAAGGTGGATCAAGCGTTTCATTCCAGCACTCAAGAAGCAAATGATATAATCGTTATTGCGCATTCTCTGGGCAGTGTAATTGCTTTTGATTATTTGTTTGGTTTCAGAAAATATTTTTTAGATCCAAAAATAAATGTTTTATCCTTTATCACCTTAGGTTCACCAATCCCGATATTTATCTCTGCTATGGGGCATGTGGAATCAGAGTTAACTCTGCCTGCAAATGTTAAATCCTGGCATAATCTTTATGATAATGAAGACGGCATTGCCCGCAGATGTAAACCGTTCTTCTCTAAAATAGATGTTAAAGACACCAGTGTGAGCACAGGCTTCTTCCCAATCAGCGCGCATGTGAAATACTGGCAGAATAAACAGACAGCTTCTAAAATAGCAAAGATAATGATAAACACTGATAAAAGGTTGGATGAACACAGATGAAAATTAAAACTAGGCATATCATGAGAAAGCATATATTAATATTTAAAATTATTTTTGTGCTAATGGTTTTAATGGTAGGTAATTGTTTTTCTGCGGATCATGGTAATGCTGATAAAGAAGCCATGAAAGAAAAACTTGTTGGTGGTAAAGCTAGTTTTACTGAGGATGGGTTTTTTTATGTTTATGACGATGGGGGGAGCAGGTTAAACCATGAAGTACCTTCAGGTTGGATGGGAGATTATGGAGATATTGCCCTAGATCTCAACTGGGAAGAAAATCCTCAAAGTGGCACCACCTGTATGAAATGGACTTATACAGCCGAAGGTAAACAAGGCGAGGGTTGGGGCGGCGCCTATTGGCAAACTCCTCAGGGATACTATATCCCGGACAGAGAAGTCAGGTTTGATTTAAGCAAAGCAAAAAGATTAATTGTTTGGGCTAGAGGTGAAAAAGGAAATGAGAAAATTCTGATTAAGGTTGGCGGGCTTGGCGGGGAGCTTTCTGACTCAGATACAAAAACATCGGAAGTGCTAATATTAAGCAAGGACTGGCAAGAATTTATAATCGATTTAAGCGATATGGATTTGTCTTATATTGGTGGAATATTTTGCTGGATAGCAGAGAAGCAATCAAACCCGGATGGATGTATTTTTTATCTGGATAATGTTAGATATGAGAAATAAATAATGATCATGACGGATAATGATAAACACTGATAAAAAGTTGGATGAACACAGATGAAAATTAAAACTGAGCATAACATGAGAAAGTATATATTAATATTTCAAATATCTTTTTTGTTGTTAGTATCTACAATTGCCTTTGGTTATCCGGCTGATGTTCAGGATATTAGCGGGCCGAAATATTTTCCGGCAGTAAAGCAGGCGATTGCTAATGCGGAAAAATCTGTAAAAGTAGTAATGTTTATAATCGAATTACCGCAAAAGATGAATAATACTAAGGCTCAGCAGTTGGTAGATGAATTGATCAATGCGAAGCAAAGAGGCGTGGATGTTGAGGTTGTCCTGGACGCGAATGTGGATTTTGTCAATCAGCGGGATGAAAGCGATTGGCAGGAAAAGATACGCAGTATCCGTGCTTACAAACAGCTCAAAGACGCTGGAATAAATGTATATTACGATACACTGACAACATATACCCACGCTAAAACACTGGTTATAGACGATAAAATAGCGATTGTCGGCAGTACGAACTGGACAGAAAGCGCTTTAAGTCGAAACATCGAGATTGCTCTTTTGGTTGAATCTCCTGATGTGTGCCAAAGCGTTTTGGATTATCTGGAAACTATAGAAGCGGGAAAAGATATAACCCCACCGGCTGATATTTCTGAAAACAGCCTGTTGATATCCTATCAATTTATGCAAGATTCGAAGCTTGCTCCGGAGATGATGAAACAGCACGACGAACGAGCCTTTGACGTGTATTTGTATTTACTGCATAGTTATAAAGGAGAAAGCATAACCCTTTTTTATGATACTCTGGCAGAATATCTCGGCATAGATACAATGAACCCAACCGCTTATCGCCGCCAGCTTATAAAAGTACTGAAAAAATTGGATAAAAAATACAAGCTGATTAAATTCACGCCTCGTTATGCCAAAGAAGCAAATATTGTTCTGCTTGATTATACAGATAAAACCCAAAACTACACTTTGCCGACAAAAGACTGCTTTGGATTGCCCAAAGATTATTTCAAGCTGGGGTGGGATAGGGAATTATCTATGCGGGCGAAATTCTGCTATCTAATCAATCTGCTTAACAGCAGTACCAGCGATACTCTGCCGTTCTGGTCAAAAAGCGTTCCTCAAATAACACAAGAATTCGGCAATGTAGATGAATCTGTGATTAACAATGGCATGGGCGAATTGCGGCGCAAACGTCTGATCGAAGTACAGTACGATGATCTGACTGATACTCCTTATACAAAACGCTCACCGAATATATACCGGCTTATGCCTGTTTATGATTTGGATAAATTAAACAAAGAATTAGACACGCTAAAACAAAAATACGGCAACCAGGATTACACTAAAGCCATAAAATACGCGAAAATAGTTTTTGAGGATTACAATCCGGCTACAATCGAAGACATTATATTAAAGACAAAACAATACGGACCAAAGAAAATAAAAAAAGCCTTCGCAATCATCGCCCAGAAAAACACCGACAATCCCAAGAAAACTTATGTTTATGTAGTGGGGATATTGGAGAATTGGGGAAAATAAAGACAGCTATTAGCGGATAGGGCTGACCCTATTGTTTCCTTTAAAACCATGGTTATACCTTGGTACAATTGATTTGATTCAGACATTCTTTATAATAGAATTATGAAGAAGGAGTTATTATCGAACTTTCTTGATGCAGAGAGCTTTTTGCTTGACACCCTTATTAGGGGGAGTAAAATAATAGTGTATAAAAGGGGTGTATAAATGAAGAATGGCAAAAAGTCAGATTTACAAATATCCCAAGAAGCCCGCGAATACGCAGAGAACATAGTAAATACCGTACGTGAACCACTTGTTGTATTAGATGCTGACCTGCGGGTAGTCGGTGCCAGCCGTTCCTTCTATAGGGTCTTCAAAGTAGATGCCAAAGCAACCGAGGGTCAACTAATCTATGATTTAGGCAACAGGCAGTGGGACATCCCTACATTGCGTAAGTTGCTTGAAGAAATCCTACCCAAACATACTCAATTCAATGACTATGAGGTTGAACACGATTTCCAGAGCATTGGTAAGCGTATAATGCTTTTAAACGCACGCCGCATATACCAAGAAATGACTAATATTAAGCTGATACTTCTTGCCATAGAAGATATTACTGAAAATCGCACACGACACAATCTGCAAAAACGCATAAAAGAGCTAAACTGTGTTTACGGCTTTTCACAGATAATTGAAAAACCTAATATAACAATACAAGAGATACTTCAAGGTTTAGTAAATATAATCCCACCTGCTTACCAATATCCGGAAATTACTTGTGCTAAGATAACTTTCGAAGGTAAGGAGTATAAAACAAAAAACTTCCAAGACACAAAATGGAAAAAAGTAGCTGATATTATAGTAAACGATGAAAAGAAAGGAAGCCTTGAGGTCTGTTACTTAAAGCAGCAACCAGAGATTGATGAAGGATCATTATTAAAAGAAGAGAGAAGTTTAATAGCCGCACTTGCACAACAATTAGGGCGAGTTATTGAGAGGAATAAAGTAAAAATAAACTTATTTCAATTCCAAAAAGCCATTGATAATTCCACAGACGCAATCGGAATGGCATCTCCTGAAGGAAGGCACTATTATCAGAATGAGGCTTTTACTAAATTATTTGGACTGTCGGTTAAGGAAATAGATGGTGCGAGCGGTCCGCAATCAACTGTTTATGTTGATGAAAAAGTCGGACGTGAGGTCTTTGCAACAATTATGGCCGGGGGAATATGGGACAAAGAAGTGGAAATGTATGATAGGGATAAGAATGTGATCAACGTGTCCTTACGAGCCTATCCGATTAAAGATAGCAATAATAAAACTATCGCTCTTATTGGCATACATACAGATATGACCAAACGCATGAAGTTGCAGCAAGAATTGGAGAAAAAATTACACGATCTTGAGATATTTTACAAGGCGACAACTGATAGAGAGTTGAAAATGATGGAGTTGAAAAAAGAGATAGTAATCCTTAAAGAAAGAATAGTAGAATTTGAAAGTAAGAATAGCAGTTAGCCCTATCTCTTGATAGTTCGACTCAAGCAATAGATGTAGCCGCTTCTGCCGTGAGCGGTTCTTTTTATTTGAAAGTAAAACTCATCACTGAATGTAGTTTGATGAGTTTCTCGCAAGTTAGGCATATAGGGGTAAGTATCTTGGCGTCGGCAGGAGTTATCGGGATAGTTGTAGGTTTTGCCGCGCAAAAAACGCTGGGTAATCATATTGCCGGCATTCAGATAGCTATCACCCAGCCAATTCGGGTGGATGATGTAATTATTGTTGAGGATGAATGGGGCTGGATGGAGAAATTATATTTTAAAGTAGGGATTGTTCTGCAGCCAAAGGAAATCCAACTGAAGGAATCAAATGTTACCTTGTGGCAGTAGATAAGTAAAGTGAAATCGAATTAAAAGTGGTTCAGAAAACTTGTTGGACAGGATTAATTGTAAGATGGCGCCACTTTTGTCTATTTCATTTTCGCAAAAACTCCTTCTAAAAGACATGTTTTTACGGTATAATTTTTCTTATGAATCAAACTATTTATCAAGCATTCGAAGCTATTGCTCAGCAATGTTCGCGCAAAACTGCCGTATTAGAAAAAGTTGATCAAAAGTGGTTAAGCATCACTTTTGGCAGGCTTTACTCCAAGACAAAAGCAATCTCCTGTTTTCTGACTAAGCATAATATAAATAAAGAAGACAAAGTGGCAATTATTCTGGATAATTGCTGGCAATGGATAGCCATATTTTTTGCGGTGCTTAGTCGGGGAGCGATTGTTGTTCCAGTTAATCCTGAATCATCGGAGCTTGAGATAAATAATATTCTTCTGGATGCTCAGGCAAAAATGGCCTTTCTAAGTAAAAAATCAGAGGATAGAAAAATACAAATTCAAAACATTATTTACCTGGACAGCAATGTTTTTAGGCAGATATTGGGTCGGGAAACTGAACAGACACAGGTGTGTTCGATAACCGAAGATGATATTGCCTGTATATTGTATACATCCGGGACGACTTCAGAGCCAAAAGGGGTTATGCTTTCCCATAAAAACTTTCTGGCCAATTGCAAAGCAATATCTAAAATTAAAATAACTAATAAAAACGATAAGATCTTAGCAATTTTACCACTGCATCACGCCTTTGCCTTAACAGTCACAATGCTTTTGCCCATGCTCAGCGGGTTTACGATCATTTACCCTCAAACTTTTCGGGGTGAAGGGTTATTGTCTGCTATGCAGGAGCAAAATCCCTCTATATTTGTCGCTGTGCCGCAGATTTTTTATGCTTTTCATCAAAGAATAGCGGAAAATTTTCAAAAAATACCTTTAGGATCGCGGATAATCTTAACCTGCCTAAAGGAAATACTTTATTTTATCCGGAGGATAACAGGCATAAATATATCAAAATTTTTGTTTTTACAAGTACATCGGCGGTTTGGAAGGACGATGCGTTTGTTTGTTAGCGGAGGAGCTAAACTGGATGTTATGATTGCTTTAGATTTATTTAAGCATGGTTTTACTATTTTAGAAGGCTATGGTTTGACAGAGACAGCGCCGGTGTTAACTTTTAATCCTTATAAAAAACCTAAAATAGGCTCGGTGGGTATTCCCCTTCCTGGAATTGACTTAAAGCTGGAAAATAAAAACCAGCAGGGCGTTGGTGAAGTGGTTGTTCGCGGTCCAAATATAATGCAAGGCTATTATAAAAAGCCGGACGATACGGCAAAGGTAATAAGGCAGCAGTGGTTTTATACCGGCGATTTAGGCTGGATTGACGGCTCGGGCTATTTATTTTTAACCGGCAGGGCTAAAGAAATTATTGTGCTTAGCTCAGGGCTTAATGTTTTTCCAGAGGAAATAGAACAAATCTATACTAAACAGTCACCGGTAAAGGAAATGTGTGTTTATGAAGCGTTTTCCCGCGCAAAGCTGAAAAAAACATCTGTTCTCTGGGCAACTGTGGTGCCGGATTTGGAGTATTTTAAAAACCTGGGGGAAGTTAGCCTGAAAACTGTTTTAAAAAACAAATTTGATAGTATTGCGAGGCTTCTTCCTGATTATAAAAGGATAAGAGGTTTTTCCATAACCATGGAGCCATTACCCCGCACATTACTTGGTAAAATTAAACGTTTCGCGGTACACGAAAACTATTTATCAAAAATAGAAAAAAATAAACCGGATTTCGAAGAAAAAGAAATTTCTCCGGAGCATAAAGTTTTAATGCAATCAAAGACAGGGGAAAAAATTATCAAGCATTTAAAACAATACACGCAGACAGCCGCTGATATTACTCCGGGAGATTTGTTGGAAATTGATTTAGGCCTTGATTCCCTGGGCAGGGTCGAGCTTGCCAGCGAGCTGGAAAAGGTTTTCAATATAAATATTAAAGACGAAGTGATTGGACACGCTTTTACAGTCGAAGATCTTATTATCGGCATGGAGCTTTTATTAAAACAAGGCGCGGAAGTCTTACCCCAAACAGATGCGCGAAAACCTGGGGAAAAATTAAACTGGAAGAAACTATTAGAAGTTCTTCCAAATCAGCAAAATCTGAGCAAAATCGATTTGTGTCCCGGGCTGGTATCCAGGCTAACAGGAACGATTTTTATTGAAATTGTGCGGTTAATCTTATTTTTATGTTTTCGGATGCGTGTGACCGGTCAAAACAACATTCCTAAACAAGGCCAATATATATTATTTTCTAATCATACCAGTTATCTGGACGGATTTATTATTGGCGCGGGATTACCAAATTATACGAGAATGGATTTGTTTTTTCTTGGTTTACGTCCGTATTTTAATGTCCCGGTTATTCGCGCGTTTTTGAAAACAGGCAGAATAATCCCGCTTGATTTTGTTACCCATTTAATGGAAGCGTTGCGCAGCTGCTATTATGTGCTGAATAATAATAAAAACCTGTGTCTTTTTCCAGAAGGTATGCGCAGCTTAGACGGCAGCGTGCAGCCTTTTAAAAGAGGCTTTGGTATTCTGGCTAAAGAAACAAAGGCGCGGCTGGTGCCGGTGTTAATTGAAGGGGCGTTTAAAGCTTGGCCAAGAACAGCGCGGTTTCCTCGGTTCTATCCGATTAAGGTTAGTTATGGGGTGCCTTTAGATATAAAAGACCTGGAAGCCATTGGTTTTGGCCTGGGGGCCAGAGACGCATATGAAGCTATTTGTTTAGCTGCCAGAAAGCAATTACAAACAGGAAAGGAAAAAACGGTTCTATTTAAATGACAGGGCTTAGGGATGGTTAATATAATCTTCTTGAAAGAAAAGAAATCAAGGAGATCTTTTTATGCCCCTGAAATTTATTGGTTAATGTCAAATATCAGCTGGTTGTAGAAGTTATTATACCCAAGTACAATTGATTTAATTTTTCACGACGCGCATAATATTAATAAAAAGCAAGAAGAGGCCTAATTAAACGCAGAGGGTATGTGAAAAAGGATAGCAAGAAAATTTTTATTCTGGATGATGATGAATCAGTACGCAGGTCACTGGCCATGCTTTTGGCCACATACGGATTTAATGCTGATAGTTTTTCTTGCGCGAAGGATTTTTTCAGTGCTGTGCCGGATAGCGTTACCGGGTGTTTGATTCTGGATATACATATGCCGGGAACAGACGGCTGGGAGGTGTTAAAGCAAATAGTTAAATCAGGGGCCAGGCGCCCGGTGATTATTATCTCAGCTGATAAATGCGAGCTAAGCCATGAACGGGCTTTAAAAACAGGGGCCATAGGGTATTTACATAAACCGTTTATTGCTCAGGAGCTGGTTGATCTTATTTTGTTTGGGTTTAAAAATGGGGCAGATAGTGTGGAGGTTTAAAAAATGAAAAAAAATATTTTAATTGTTGAAGATGAAACAATTATAGCAGCTGGTTTGAAATTGTGTTTAAACGGACTCGGCTACAATGTGCTTAAAATTGTCTCTAAGGGCGAAGATGCCATAGAGTGTGCTCAGAAAAACAATCCGGACATAATCCTTATGGATATTCGATTGAGCGGGGCGATGAACGGATATGAAACGGCAGGTGCGATCCGCCGGTGTTCCAATACTCCGGTAATTTATTTGACGGGAGGCGACGAATATCAAATCCACGAAAAGGCAAAAGAAACTAAACCGTATGATTATATGGTTAAGCCTTTTGACTTGGATATATTAGCGGAGAAAATAGAAAAATTTACTAAGGGAAATTCAGATCAGATTAAATGATGACTGCGCATAAAGAAAATAAAAAGAGGATTATAATATGTGGTTAAAATGGTTCCCATGGAGATTTTTAGTAAGTGATGCCGCGCGAAGAAAGGGGTTTTTAGATCCGATAAAAATTCTTTCTCAATTGCAGAATTTCGCGCAGCCTTCAGAAGTGGCCGCGCCCACGGAACTATTGCGTTCCGGAGTTGTTTTGCACGCGCGCGGTTTGATGAATAGCCTGGCTATCCAGCATAACCTTGATTGGGTCTGGCCTTATTGGGTTGAATGTCAATATGATCCGAGAAATGCCGCGTTTATTCCCAGAGCTTTTTCATTAACTCAAATCAATCTTACTCATCGGAACTGGACAGCTTTAGGTGTTCCGGATAGTAGTGATTTTCCAATTGTCGATCCTCGTGGGCTTATTACTCCTTATTATGATAGCTGGTCGATTGATGCCTGGATTATTCCTGATAAAGGAGATCCGTTGATCCCGTCACGCTGCCCAAGTGTGTCACAAAAACTTAAAATAGAAGATGATCTTTGCGTAGTTACGCAAGCAGCTAACGAAGAATTAAAGCTTCGATTGGAAACGAAAGTTATTGGTTCACCCCAAAATCCTATTTGCCAGATAAAAATTTTAGGAAAGTCTTTTAATCGGGCACGTTTAGTAGTCTCTATCCGGCCTTATAATCCCGAGGGAGTTAGTTTAATAAATAATATTTCTCTTCTTGAAGATTCCTTGGGATGGTATGTTAATAAAAATAATTTTATTTATTTTAATGAACTGCCAGAGCAAAGCTTGTTTTCTTATTATCATCGAGGTGATGTTTATAGCCGGTTGTCTTTGCCGGAAAATGAAAAAGAAATTTATTGTAAAGTCGGGATGGCAACAGCGGCAGTTTTATATTCTCTTGAACCGGAACAAGCACGAGAAGTTATTCTTTCAGTGCCTTTAGAGAAAAGTAAAATTGCAAAAGGGTCTACAGCTGAATATCAGGACACTGCGCAACAGTTATGGAAACAAAGTCTTAAAGATACTTGCTCATTACAAATCCCTGATCAACATTTTAAATTTCTTTATGACGCGGCAATTCGCACAATGATATTGCATTCCCCAAAAGAAGTATATCCGGGCCCGTTTATTTATCGCAGGTTTTGGTTTAGAGACGCGGCATTTATTTTAAATGCCATGCTGAGTGTTGGATTAAAAGCGCGTGTCAGGCGCGCTCTGGATTGTTTTCCCGCGCGTCAAACTATTAAGGGATACTTTATTTCTCAGGAAGGAGAATGGGATTCTAATGGTGAAGCATTGTGGGTTATGAGTCAATATTGTAAGAAAACAGGCACTATTCCTCCATTGGAATGGAAGAAATCAATCATTAAAGCAGGGAAGTGGATTTGTAAAAAGGTTTTGCCTGATAATCTGGGATTTTTACACACAGGATTACTGCCATCAGGTTTTAGCGCTGAACATCTAGGCCCGAATGATTTTTATTATTGGGATGATTTTTGGGGTGTTGCCGGTTTGAAGGAAGCTGCTTTTTTGTGTTCTTTTTACAATGAAAATGATCTGGTCGATATTTTTGGGAAAGAATCAGAGCAGTTATCAAATAGTATTGATAGAAGTTTGAAAAATGTAGAAGAACGTTTAAAACGGCTGGCCATTCCGGCATCACCATACCGTCGTTTAGATACTGGTGCGATAGGTTCTTTGGCCGCGAGTTATCCGCTGGGCCTTTTTGAGCCGAAAGATAAAAGGATTTTAGATACTGTAGATTTTTTAATGAACAAGTGTCTGGTCCATGGCGGATTTTTTCATGACATGACTCACTCCGGAATTAATCCTTACTTAACTTTGCATTTATCTCAAGTGCTTTTACGTGCCGGGGACCCTAGGTATTTTGATTTGATGACCGCGGTGGCTAAGCTGGCTTCCTCTACAGGGCAATGGCCTGAAGCGATACATCCTTATACCGGTGGAGGATGTATGGGAGACGGACAGCATGTGTGGGCCGCGGCTGAATGGGTTTTGATGATAAGAAATTGTTTTGTAAGAGAAGAAAATGAACAATTAATTTTGTGTTCGGGAATTTCGCGAATCTGGCTTGAAAAAAATAAAACAATTTCTTTTGGTCCCGCGCCAACGAGTTTTGGTGATATTCAAATCTCAATAAAACCAAAAGACAAAAGCGTTTTTGTCGAATGGCAAGGAAAATGGTTTAATAAAGAACCTCTGATTGATATTAATCTTCCCGGGTTTTTAAAGATAAGGAGTTTGCCTGGGGCTAATTCAGTTGATTTGAAATATATGGAAAAATAATGAAAATTCTCATGATGACTAAGGGAAAAGATAACAAAATTTTTAATTAGGTTAGAAAAAAGGTGTGTGTTAAATAATTTACGCATGCCTTTTTTATTTTTTTACTTGTGTTTTATTTTTGGAAAAGATACTATATATTAGATGTTTTAGTTCTTTTTCATCAAATAATCTTTATAGCGTAAGAAGGTCTAAGTCCTTACTTCCTTAAAATCGGGTTAATTATGTTTAAGCTTTCAACAAGATGCAGATATGGGATGCGGGTAATGGGGGAATTAGGGGTTATCTATTACCAAGAGCCAATCAGTCTCATGAAAATTGCTAAAAAAGAACAAATTTCCAAAAAATATTTGGAGCACATTATTGCCGCCTTATGCCATAGTGGATTAGTAAAAAGTGTTAGGGGGAAAAATGGTGGCTATAGTTTAACAAAAGCTCCGGAAAACATAAAACTTGAAGAAATAATTATTGCTCTCGAAGGGGCTATATCCCTTGTATCTTGTATAGATGCTCCTGAGGATTGTTCCAGAACGGATAATTGCTTTGTGCGGTTGCTCTGGCTAAAAATAGAAAATTCAATCAAACATATTCTGTGTTCCCTGACGCTTAAAGATATTGTTGACGAAGGGGGCATACAGTGTCTGCAAAAATTCGGTTAAAGCGAGTAATTTTAATTAGCTATATACGTTTGAAATGTGTATCCAGCCTATTTATGAGTTTTTTTTCGTTTGAATGCCTATTTAACCTATAGGCATGGTTGTTAGCTAATAGTAAAGTAAGCGGTAATTACGGGAGTGGTATTAAGTAGTCTTATAATTACATTATCAATAGAAAAAATTGACAATTACTATAATATAAACATTTGCATATGCGCTACAGTGGATGGAGCTAGGAATAATTCTCTAAAGCCGCGAATCTAAATGTTAGTTATAGATCATATAAATGTTTTTTTAATATTATTAAAAAAAGGGGGGGCAAGTAATGAGGAAAATGACAGTAGTCCAGAAAATTGGCTTGGGGTTTGGGGTTGTATTGTTATTAATGGTGGGGGTCGGGGGATTTGGTTATGGCGGAATCATGGATTTGGCATCTAGGATTAACGTTGTAATTAATATGAATATGCTGAACAAAGAGCTTAAAGCCAGAGAAGTTGACCATCTGGAGTGGGCAAAGAAAGTCAGTTTATTGCTGACTGATGAGCAGTCTGTTACGCTTGATGTGCAGACAGATGACCATAAATGTGCTTTGGGAGAGTGGCTATATGGCGAAGGCCGCAAACACGCGGAAAAAGCAATTCCCGAAGTGGCAACCCTTTTTAAAGAAATGGAAAAATGTCACTTTGACCTGCATACATCGGCGATTGAAATTAAAAAGGTATTTAAACAATCGGATGAAGAACTGCCAGCTCTTTTGGTAGCACGCCAAGTTGACCATTTGAAATGGGCAAATAAAGTTCGGGACGCATTTTTGAAAAATGAAAAATCCATAGAAGCTGAAGTGGACCCGACAAAGTGCGCTTTAGGGAAATGGCTTAACGGAGAACAGGCGAAGAAGGCTTACAAAAATGGATCTAATGAGTTTAAAAGAGCCTGGGATAATATGCTTGATACCCACGAAAAACTCCATACCGGCGTGGTCGCGGTCCAGGAAAAATATTCGCCGATTCATGAGGGGTTAGAAGTTTTGCTTGTTCATCGTTTGGTGGATCATAAAAATTGGGCGTCAAAGGTTAGCCAGTCAATAATCGATGGGAATCCTGATTTAGGGGTTGAAGTTGATCCAATGAAATGCGCGTACGGCAAATTTATTATATCAGAAGCAGCGGCGAAGTATATGCAGGATTTTCCGCTTATGCGTGAGCAGATTGAAGAAAGTAAGCAAGCGCATAAAGTGCTGCATGAATCAGCAATTGCTATTTCTCATGTTTTATCACAGGGCGCCACAGGCAAGGCGGAAGCTGAGAAAATATATAAAGAGAAGGTAATTTTAAATTTAGATGAGATTGGTGAGCATTTCGGTAAAATTATTGAAGCCGAAAACAAACAGAATAAGACTCGGCTTGAGTCGGAAACACTTTTTGAAGAGCAAACCATGCCGCTTTTAAACAAAACCTTAAGTTCCTTAGAAAAGTTGAATCTAGAGGCGCAGGCTGACGTTGTCGGGAAAAAAGAAGCTAGTAGAATATACATGGCAAAAACAGTGCCTAATCTTGGAAAAACAATGGAGTTAATGGATCGTGCTTTGGAAATAGTTCAAAAAACAGTTGATGACTCAAACGAAGCTATATTTAGGTCCGGCGATGCGGCAAAGTTCAGCATTAGCTTAATTGGCATAATAGCGGTGCTTTTAGGAATTATAATCGCGATTTTTATTGCTCGCGGCATTACGCTTGTATTAAAGCGGGTTATTGAAAAGTTAAGTCAGGCAGCTGAACAAGCTTCCTCGGCCGCGGGGCAGGTATCCTCGTCAAGCCAGAGATTATCTCAAGGAGCAACCGAACAGGCATCATCTTTGGAGGAAACAACCAGTTCTTTGGAAGAAATGAATGCCGCGACCAAACAAAATGCGGATAATGGCGCGAAGGCAAGCCAGTTGGCTCAAGGGGCCAGAGATAGCGCGGAAGAAGGCGGTGTAGCCATGGCAAGCATGCAAAAAGCAATGGCGGCGATCACAGAATCCTCGGACAAGATGTCGAAAATCATAAAAACCATAGAAGAGATTGCTTTTCAAACAAATCTCTTGGCATTAAATGCCGCGGTTGAGGCGGCAAGAGCTGGTGAGCATGGAAAAGGTTTCGCGGTTGTGGCCGAAGAGGTTAGAAATCTTGCCAAAAGGTCAGCGGACGCGGCAAAAGAAACAGCTAATTTGATCGAAGATAATACGAATAAGGCTAGAAATGGTTCGGAAATAGCTGTAAAAGCGGCAGAATCCTTGAAAAGTATAATGGATAATTCTAAAAAGGTCGCGGATATAGTCGCGGAGATATCAATCGCAAGTAAGGAACAGGCAGAGGGAATAACGCAGGTAACTAATGGCGTTAGTCAGATGGATTCAGTTACGCAGCAAAACGCTTCTGATGCCGAGGAAAATGCTTCATCATCCGAAGAGTTATCTACGCAGGCGATAATGATAAAGGACATGGTGGGTGAGCTGCAAAATATGGTTGGCGGCGAAGGGAGTAATGAAGTTGCGCGTTCAGATAGAATGCCTGGCAGTTATGACCGAAGACCCGGACTCCATGATCAGAATGTGAAGATTGAACTTCTAAAGGCCCATAAAGATAGGATGAAAATGACTGCGGCAAAGGGAAAAGGTCCGAGAGTATTGAAGCCTGAAGAAGTAATTCCGCTTGATGGAACAGAGGGATTTTAAAAAGTTAAAAATAAACTGAACGAGGGGGGGGGAAATGACCAATAAAAATATGGATCAGTTTGATAGCTTAGCTGCTCTTGCCAAGGAAGGGAAATATCTTACTTTTGCGCTTCGAAATGAGGAATACGGTCTTGAGATTCTAAAAGTGCGTGAGATTATAGGGCTGATGGAGATAACCGCTATCCCAAATGTTCCTGCGTATGTAAGGGGAGTTATAAATTTAAGAGGCAAGGTTATTCCGGTTATTGATTTAAGACTTAAATTTAACCTTAAGGAAGTAGATTATACTAATGAAACCTGCGTCATTGTTCTTAATGTAAACGATCTTATTATGGGAATAATTGTCGATAGGGTTTGTGAAGTTTTAGATATAGCACAGCAGTCTATTGAACCGTCTCCGAACTTTGGAGCAAACATGCGCAATGATTTTATTATCGGCATGGGGAAAATAGGGGATAAGGTTAAAATATTACTTAATATCGAAAGAATTTTAACAGAAGATGCCTCGGCAATGCGGGAAGTTCCGGCCACAGAGTAGTGTTATCTTATAGCGCGGATTAGGGTGAAGATTGTATTGATAAAATACCATCGTGATAATTTTCACCCTAATCCGCATAATTATGCAAAGGATATCAGTAAGGGGGAATATTCCCTAATTACCACATTGCTGATCGTTAAAAAGTCATGAGTGTTCAATGGAAATACATAATAAAGAAGTAAGATTTTTAACGGGTAAGCTTGATAAATTAGCGGAAGAAAGTATAATCGTTGATTTATCAAGTGAAACAGAGATTATTGATTTTGAGGGAAAATTTAACGCGTTTATCGAAGACGCGTTAAGTAATAATATAAAAGACGCGGCGGAAGCGGCGCGGCTTGTTCTGGAGTTCCTAAAAATAGCAAAAGATATCCTGCCGGAAAAGATGGAGGAGATTGTTTTTTGCGGTATAAACCAGCTCTATAATATATTAAAAAATAAAACGAGTAATCTTCAGTCGCCATTAGAGATAGAAAAAAATAAAACAGAATTAAATAAAATATTAGGCAGGGGAGAAAAAGGCAAGAATTATTTATTACCGTTTCAATTGGAGGAATTGCCTGGTTTTATTGTTGATGCCGATGTTAGGATTGCGGAAATTGAAGATAATATTCAGTATTTGGAGAAGGATTTTAATAATGAAGAAAACATCAAATCTCTTTATAGACACTTTCATACCTTAGCCGGCGAAACCTCTTTTCTGGGAATTTTAAATTTTTCCCGGCTAACCCAAAAAGCCGGAGACATTCTAAATAAAATCAAAAATAAAGAAATTGGTTTAAATGGACAGCTTATATCTCTGCTTCTAGATATAACCCGGGTTTTAAGAGAATTATTAAAAGCTTTGGCTGATAGCGTTGATACGGGATTGGGTTATGATGTCTCAGCCATAGTCCAAAAGACAGCTGATTTTTTGGTCCAACCGGATGCTGATTCTTTTTTAGATCCGCGGGCGAATTCTGGTTCGCAAGAGACGCCAAACAGTGATATTAAAATGGAATTTACGCCGCGGATTCCCCAACCGGATTTATCTGATGGCGGAGAATTAATCGCGGAATTTATTAGCGAGTCGCAGGAACATCTTTACAGCGCGGAAGAGGCATTGATGATCCTAGAGAATCAAGGGGACAATGATGAGGCGATTAATAAGATTTTTCGCGCTTTTCATAGCATCAAGGGGATAGCACTGTTTCTTGGTTTGGAGGACATAAAGACATTAACGCACGAAACAGAAACATTGATTGAGCTTGCGCGCAAAGTGTCAATTAAAACAAACCCGGAATTATGCGAAGCGTTTTTTTTGTCTATCGACTCTTTGCGAAAATTACTCCAGTTATTACAAGAGCAGGCAAAAAATAATGGAGTTTTAAAAAGTGAATACTATAATATTTTCGCGGTTTTAAGCAGAATAAAATCAGTAGCTGATGATTTAAAGAACAATTGCCTGAAAAAAACTCAGGAGAAAAAGATAGGTGAGATACTTCTTGAAAATGACACGATTACTGAAAGCGAGCTGAAGGACAGCCTGGAAAAGCAGAGAGAATCTGGCGATACGAAAAAGATCGGAGAAATTTTAGTTGAAACAAAGGCGGTTACGCAAACGCAGCTCAGCCGCGCCTTGGAAGAACAGCAGACAAAGTCAATAGTCGACGAAACTGTTAAGATTTCAGTGAGAAAATTGGATGACATTATCAATAATATTGGAGAGCTTGTTATCGTGAGCGGCCAGGTCTGCCAAAGCCTGAATGTTTTGAATTTAAATTCAAAAGATATAAAATTGGCAAAAAACACAAACGATTTGGATAAAATTATTCGTAATATTCAAAACATAAGCATGACCCTGCGGTTTATCCCCGTGCGGCCCTTGTTCCATAAAATGCAGAGGCTAATCAGAGATCTGTCCGCGAAAACCGAAAAACAAATGCACGTGGTAATTACCGGCGAAGAGACGGAGATTGATAGAAATATAATTGAATTAATCAGCGATCCGCTTACGCATATGGTTAGAAATTCTTTTGATCATGGGATAGAAGAAAAGGAAGTACGCGTTTCGCGCGGAAAACCAGCCTTTGGCAGGATAGAATTAATCGCGTATCATAAGAGCGGAAATTTGATAATTGAAGTTAAGGATGACGGGCAGGGACTTAATAAAGAGAAAATTCTCCAAAAAGCGAGAATGCTCGGCTTATTAAAAGAGACTGACGCTTTGGATGATAAAAATATTTATAATATGATTTTTCACCCCGGGTTTTCTACGGCAGAAAAGGTTACGGATATTTCCGGACGGGGAGTGGGAATGGATGTCGCAAAACGGAATATTGATAAGTTAAGAGGGAAAATTGAAATAAATTCTAAACCCGGCGAAGGCACTATTTTTATAATTAAGCTTCCGCTAACGCTTGGAATAATAGACGCGACGGTTGTGTCTATTGGCCGCGATAATTATATAATTCCGCTTTTTTCAGTGGTTGAATTTGTTCAGCCGCGGTTTAAAAACATAACTTCAATCAGCGAAAAAAAAGAAGTTATAAAAATTCATGGTGAATTATTTCCGGTAATTCATCTTGATAACTGCTCGAATATATCTTATAAGAAATTAAAACTTGAAGAGCAAATAGGATGCTTAGTTGATTCCGATTATGGACGGGCTTGCATTCTGATTGATGCGATTGTTGGTCAGCAGCAGGTTGTTATTAAAAGACTTGAAGGAAATCTTGGATATCTTAAAGGCATATCCGGAGCGACAATACTTTCAGACGGGAAAGTCGGATTAATCCTGGATATAGACGGAATAATTTCTTTAGCTCATAAAAAAAATGCTAGATAAAGATAAATTAATAGAAAACTTTTTAATTAATATGGAAGAGATATTGAATGAATTCCATGAAAATCTTATTGTCCTGGAAAAGTATCCGGACAATATAGATGTGCTTAATTTAATTTTTCGGATTATGCACACGATAAAGGGAGACAGTACGGTTTTTCAATTTGAAAATCTTAAGGTAATTACTCTTGCGCTTGAAGAGCTTCTGCATGAAGCAAGACAGAAAAGCATGAAAATAGACAGGGAGTTTATTGATTTGCTATGGGAAGGCATTAATTTGATAACTCAAAATATTGACGCGATAAAAAACAAAAATCAGACGCAAACCCTGAGCCGCGAAATAAATCTGTTCAAAGACAAGATTAGCCAGGCGATAGAAAAAGAAAAAAAAACAAAGAAACCTTTGCTTAATAATAAAGATAAGGCACGGTTTTTATATAGGCAAAATGATGTGACAGCTCTGGTGCTGGGAATTCAGGCATATTTAGAAGCTAAGGCTGAAAAGCCTGATGATAATCCCGACGCGGCGGAGTTTATAGAGTCGTTGAACAGCCTTTCAGCGGTTTTTTTAGAGAATGGTTTTGAGCCTGGCGCTAATTTATGTAAAAAAATGCAGGCTGATTTTTATATGATAATTGATAATGACAGCAAGTCGAATGATTTTCTTTTAAAACTTTTAAATGAGAGTTTTAAGACAGTGCTGGAGGCTCTGGAAAAAGTTAATACTGATGAGCTGAATCTTTTAAACCGGGGGAAAATGTATAATTCTTTAAAATTAATTCGGGTTGAAGAAGACAAGATTGACGAGATTTTAACCTCAGTCCGAAAAATAGATGATTTTATCAATGCTTTTGGACTAATCAGGAATAAGTTAACGCAGGCAGGTATTGGCCGGGAAATGATTTTTGAATTTCAACAGAATTTGAATGAGCTGAACTTTTTATCAAGAGATATCCTGCAGATGATGATAAAAGTCAAGGTTACTTCGCCTGATTTACTTTTGAAAAAAATTAAAGAACTTATTATGGTCTTAGCTGTCTCCTGCAATAAAAAAATTGAGGTGAGGACTAAAGGTGTGGACATATTGGTCGGTAGGAGAAGCGTTGCTATTTTAGAAAAAGTGCTTATTCATATCGCGTCTAATTGTATTGAACATGGGATTGAGTCCCCGCCGGAACGCAGGGCGGCAAATAAGCCTGAAACAGGAATTATCACGATAGAATTAAGCCGGATAGGCGAGGATATTTTTATTACAGTCTCCGATGACGGCCGAGGAATAGATTTTAGCGCGATAAAAGCAGACGCTTATAAAAAAGGGAAAATCAGCGCGGATAAGCTCAATAGTATAACTAATGAGGATTTAGCAATACTGATTTTTTACGCGTCTATCAGCGGGAACACTGAGTTAACGGAAATGTCCGGCAGAGGCGTTGGACTGGATATTGTCCGGCAGGAAATAAAAAAGGCCGGAGGAGAAATTAGGGTGTCTTCTAAGCTGGGTGAAGGAACGAGCTTTGTTTTAAAATTGCCGAATAGTTTTGGGAATAATCTATGATGAACTTTAACGAAAAAGAAAAAAATGACAAGGTTTTTTTGCTGCCTGGGGAATTGTGTGTTTCGAAAGAACCAGTACAAATCGGCACAATTTTAGGTTCCTGTGTCGGGGTATGTCTTTTTAACCGGAAGCGCGGCTTTGGAGGCATGAATCATTTTATGATTCCTTTATGCTCAGCAGGTAATGTTCCTTCTGGTAAGTATGGTGATTATTCCATGGAAGTTTTAATTAATATGATGTTGGCGATTGACAGCAATGTTCAAAACATAGAGGCGACTATATTGGGAGGAGCCAGTGTTATGGGGCATTTGTCTGTGGGCAAAGGCATTGCCGCGAAAAATATCGTTATTGCCCATGAAATCCTGAATAAATACGGTATAAAAATTATCCATAAGAATATAGGCGGCGATGTCGGAAGAAAAGTATTTTTTAACAACTGGAATGGTGAATTTAAAGTTACGAAAATTTTGCAATTCGAGCAGCGCAAAATGCTTGAGGAAAAGAAAAAAGCTTACGGGCAGCGAAAGATTAAGGTTCTTATCGTCGATGACTCAAAAACCGTTAGAAATATTCTCTCAAAGGCTTTATCCGAAGATCCGGATATCGAGGTGGTCGCGCAGGCAGAGGATGCGTATGAAGCCAGGAAATTATTATTGGAACTTGATCCGGATGTCATATGTTTGGATATAATAATGCCGAAACTGGATGGATTGACTTTTTTGAAAAAGTTATTTATTTATATGCCGAAACCAGTAATAATAATAAGTACGATTACTTCGAAAGGGTCTCAGGTTTATGAGCGGGCAAAAAAGATCGGCGCGGTGGAGGTTTTGGATAAAGCCGAATTGAATCTTTTTTCAGACGCGGGTAATTTAAAATCGGTTTTATCCAGTAAAATTAAATATGCGTCATGCGTGTGGGTGGGAAAAAAGACCTCGGAGGAATTGGAACAGCTATAACAGGTTAGTTATAAGAAAGCGAGAATTAAACTTATTAATATGTTAAGTTCAATTATAGACGTCAGTGATCGGGAATATAAGCTGTTGGCAGCGTTGATTTACGCGAAAAGCGGTATAAATCTGGGAGACAAAAAAAAAGAACTTGTAAAAAATCGGTTAATGAAACGGATTAAGGACCTTAATTGTCAGACATACCAGCAGTATTACCGATATATTCTTAACGATGTTACAGGACAGGAACTTATCCAATTGTTGAATGCTGTTTCCACGAACACGACTTCTTTTTTTCGGGGAAAACATCATTTTGAATTTATGGTTGACCGCGTTCTTCCGGAAATTATGGCGATTAAGCGAAAAAAAGGGTCTTTTAAACTGCGTGTTTGGTCCGCGGCATGTTCGAGCGGAGAAGAGGTATACAGCCTGATAATTGTCTTAAATGAATATTTTAAAAATTTAAGCGGATGGGATATTAAGGTTCTTGGCACAGATATATCAACAAAACAGCTGGCAAAAGCAGCGAATGGAAAATATGAGTTTGAGAAGTTGGAAGGAGTGTCTTTTCAATTTATTAATAAGTATTTCGACATAATCGTTGAAGGTCAAGAAAAATTTTATAAAGTTAAGCATTTTCTTAAAAACATGGCGGTATTTCGATCGTTTAATCTAATGGAGGAAACTTTTCCTTTTAGAGAAAGTTTAGATATTATATTTTGCCGTAATGTTATGATTTATTTTGACCGGGATACCCAGCAGGTTTTAATAAACAAGCTTTATAAATGCATAGCCAAAGGCGGGTATCTTTTTATCGGACATACGGAAAGCTTAATCAGAATAAACACTGAATTTAAATCAGTAGCGCCGGCAGTGATGAAAAAGGAGTAAACAAGATTGGAAGAAATCCTGGAATATAAATACAAATGCATAATGCAGCCTGGTTATGTGGTTGTTAGTGAAGAACCGTCATTATTGTGTTCGGTTTCGGGTAATGGAGTTATTATTACATTATGGGATAGGGCTGGGCGAGTCGGCGGCATGGCGCATTGTATTTTTTTTAAGGCAAATCCTAGAGAAAAAACAAACAATTATTGCGTTGATACCGCTGTGCCCTTGCTGGTAAAACAGATTTCGGGGCTTAATCCGCGCGAAAATGATTTAGAGGCGCAGATTTTTGGCGGAGGAAGCAGGGGAATCTGGAATAAAAAAAGAGCGGTAAAGTTGATATCCACGGCAAAAAAAATATTTAAAAGACTTAATATAGCTATTGTTTCTGAAGATATCGGAGGCAGTTTAGGAAGAAAAGTAATTTTTGATACTTTTCGCGGAGAGGCTATGGTTTTGAAGACTAAAAAAGTGAGAAAGACGGATTGGTTTCCTGAATACAGTTTGCAGCCAAATACTTAACAGCGGATAAGATAAATTATGTTAAAAAAGATAAAGGTTTTGATTGTAGATGATTCAGCTGTAGTTAGAGATATTCTGTCCAAAGAGCTTTCTAAAGAAAGCGGTATTGAGATTGTCGGCACGGCAATGGATCCTTATGTGGCTAGAGATAAGATTGTTTTTTTGAAACCAGATGTGTTAATCCTGGATGTGGAAATGCCGCGGATGGATGGTTTGACGTTTTTAGAAAAGCTGATGGAGCATTATCCCTTACCGGTTATTATTCTAAGCAATTTGACGCCGGATGGCTGTGAACTATCTTTAAAAGCACTTGAATTAGGCGCGGTCGAAGTTATGCACAAGCCGATGCTTGACCTGTCGTATAAATTAAGGGAATTAATTATTTTGCTAACAGACAAAATAAAGGCCGCGGCGGGTGTAAAATACCGTTTTTTAGTGACACGGGAAGAGAAAAGACTAGAGAAAGAGAAAAAGAAAGAAAATTTCATTCCAATAATAAAGGCTAATCTGATAAATTTGACTGATAAGATTATCGCGATAGGAAGTTCAACCGGAGGGACAGAAGCATTACAAGGTATTTTAAGGGTATTACCGCATGGATTCCCGGGTATTTTGATAGCGCAGCATATGCCGGAAAATTTTACCAGGTCTTTTGCCGATAGCCTTAATCGAGTTTGTCAGATTGAAGTGCGGGAAGCTAAACACGGCGATACTATTTATCCTGGTTTGGCTCTTGTGGCGCCGGGGAATTATCATATGATCTTAAAACGCAGCGGGGTAAGATGTTATGTTGAAGTTAAACAGGGACCGCTTGTTTGCCGGCATAGGCCTTCAGTCGAAGTGCTTTTTAATTCTGTGGCCAAGCATATGGGAAAAAACTCAGTGGGAGTTATTTTAACTGGTATGGGCAGTGATGGGGCGGAAGGATTGCTTAAAATGAAAGAAGCTGGCGCGTTTACTATAGCGCAGGATGAGGCAAGCTGCGTGGTTTTTGGCATGCCCCATGAAGCGATAAAATTAGGTGCCGCGGCTAAAGTTGTGGCGTTAAAAAAGATTCCGCAGGAATTAGTCGATTATTTTAATAATTTAAAAAAAATAAAAGTTTAACAGCGGGCTGAGTGAAATGAAAATTGTTATAGTTGATGATTCCGGACTAACGCGCAAAATGATAACTAAACTCATAAGAAGCGCGGGGATTAATAATGAAATTATAGAGGCTGATAACGGTAAGTCGGCGCTTGAATTGATAGGAATTAATCTCAAGGATATTGGGATAGTCTTTTCAGACTGGAATATGCCGGTAATGAGCGGTATTGAGTTTATCGAGGCAATGGCAAAAAATCCGCAGACAGCGGATATCCCTATTTTTATTTCTTCTACTGAAGCGACAGAAGAGAGACTGAAACTGGCTCAGAATGTAAATTCAAGTGTCGCCGGATGCTTGATGAAACCATTTACGCCGGAACAGGTAAAAGAAAAAATTAGTCCGATATTAAGCAGGCTATAAATGATTTTAATCTTGGTTGTTAAGAGGATGAAATGCTGCGAGTAAATAAAAAGCTGAAACAATGCCGGAGGGGTGGGAAATGAAAATAGTTATAGCCGATGATTCCAGCGTAACACGGAAAATAATAATTAAGATGCTAAGAGCATCCGGAATTAATAATGAAATCCTGAAAGCGGATAATGGAAAGACGGCTATGGAACTGGTAGAAGCTAATTGCAAGGATATTGGTTTGGTTCTTTCTGATTGCAACATGCCGTTAATGAGCGGCATTGAGTTTATCGGGGCAATGGCAAAAAATCCGCAGACAGCGAATATTCCTATTCTTATTATTTCCTCAGACGGAGCCGTGGAAAACATCAAGCAAGCTTATATCGTAAATTCAAATGTTATGGGGTATTTAATAAAACCAGTTACTCCTTCGCAGTTAAAAGAAAAAATAGGAGCTTTATTAGACTAATCTAAACAAAAATGGATATAACTATGAAAACAAGAGAACAAATAAAACAAATGCTTGTAGATACGCTTATGGAGGTAGTCACGACGGTTTTTTCCACAGTACCTACAATTAACGAAAAAATGGAGAAGGGCGAATTTGACGCGGGATGCATATTTGCCTTCATCGGCTTGGTGGGTAATTTGCAAGGGAATATCGTCGTCTCAGGCTCAGAAAAATCGGCTTCAGCTGCTGTTTCAAAGATGCTGAACTGTAAATCAGACATATCACAGCAAGATGTTTTTGATGGTATGGGAGAATTTACAAATGTTCTTGCCGGAGGACTGAAAAAAAAAGCAAGCAGCGCGGGATATGGTTTTAACTTTAGCCTGCCCACGGTTATTTATGGGGAGAGCGGGTTTAAAGTGGTAAATTTGGGAAAAATGGAAGTTATTAAACTGAATGTTTATTGCGCGGATTTTGAACTTAACCTGAGACTTAGTTTTTTTATTTAAAAAATAAAACCAAAAGCCGCCATAAAGGCTGATAGGTAATACTAAAATTGGGGTTTATAAAAATCCGGTTACGCGGTTAGTTTTTAGAAGAAAATAATGAAGAAAAAAATATTTCAAACTCGAAGATTAGTATAAGGTAAAATATGAGAATTCAAACTAAAGCCACGGTTGCGATCACCGTAATCATGAGTATCGCGGTAATAGCCTGTATGTTTTTTGTAACTCAATCGGTTTTTGAGGAATTGAGCAGTATATCTATATCGGATGATAATGATCTAATACAATTGCGTGGACGTATTGGAAGCGTAGCATTTAAAATCGGATTTGCTGTAATAATTATCGGGGGGAGTATTGCTTTTTTTGTCGCTAGAGCCTTGATGCTGCCAGTGGCTGAGCTTAATAAGGTTGTAAACGCTTTATCCCGTAAATTAGGAGACTTCCCCTCAGGAATTAATATAAAAGCGAAAGATGAGTGTGTCAGACTTACAGCGGTACTGAATAAAATTATAGAAGATTGGCGGAATATAGTAGTTGATGTGAAAACAGTAGAGGAATCGTTTAATAATTGTCTCAGCGGTCTTTCCGCTGCTTCGCAACAAATAAATTATTCAGGACAACAAATATCTACTTTTACGCGGCAGATGTCTCAGCGGATATCCCAACAAACGTTAAAGACTGAAGATATTTCAAGCAGTATGGGGAAAATGTCAGATTTCATGAAAGAGGTGATTCTGAGTTCTAATGACAGCGCGGGATTGTTGAAAGAAATGGTAGAGTTAGCTAATCAAGGGATGGATGGTTCTGCTCAGATAAAAAAAAGAACAACTGTAATCCTAGATGCCGCGGACGATACAGCGCAGCTTATCTGGAAATTAGGTTCTTTTTCTGTGCGGATAGGCTCAATTGTTGAGGTTATTACGCATATATCCAGTCAGACAAATCTTTTAGCGTTAAATGCCGCGATAGAGGCTGCTCGTGCCGGAGAAGCCGGCAGGGGGTTTTCCGTGGTCGCCGAAGAAGTAAGAAAACTTGTTGATGATTCTCTGGGCGCGGCAGATCAGATTCGTAAATTATTAAATATGGTTAAAATAGAAACAAGCGAAGCTGTTTCCAGTGTTGAGAAAGTAGCTAGTGAAATTAGTGAAGGCAATATTATTGTAGTCAAAGTATATGATTTATTTGAAAAAATTATGATTGCGGCTAAAAAGACGTCTTCGCGGACAACCGAAATAGTAAGCAATAGCAATGTTCAATTGGATAATTTAAAAAAGGATTAAAGGGCATTGACGATGTTATGAAAAATATAGAAGAATCAATTTCGGTGATAAGCGGAACATCTCTGGCAGCTGAAGATATGTTAGCAAAAATGGAAAGAATGTTAAGTAATACTGAGGAACTCTCGCAAATATTAGTATGTTTAAAAAATATCTCAGTAAGGTGTCAAATTTAATTAAATCCTCCTTATTTTGCATATACAGGACACAATACTTAATTCATCTTCTTTATCCCTTGACTCAAACAATTTGTTTTAGATAAAGCGGTTGACTTTGAGTGATAATAGCTATAGTCCATAACAAATAATCAAAAAACAGTTTTAATTTTAAAAGCTGCCTTAGGTATCCATAGTAGATTGTTTATCTTCTGGGTATCTTTTTTTTGTTCTGCTTGTTTGCGGAGCAAATATTTTATTATCAAAAATTCTTGACAGCCACACAAATGTGTGGTTACATGAAGCTATGGCAAAGTTACAAGAAATTAAGGAATAGATGTATATAAAGTATATCGGCAGGAATTTTGCTGAGTATGGGAGAAATTATTTTGACAGATAGTATCTCTATTGATAGTCCGCAATACCCTCAACTGTTAAAGAGTATTCCTGATGCCCCAAAAAAACTTTATTATAAAGGAGATTGGGATGAGAATATCTTTTCCCATTGCCTGGCAGTTGTGGGCGCCCGCAGAATGACTCGCTATGGTAAGCAGGTAACAGACTTGCTTGTATCGGAATTAGCCGCGGTTGGAATAACAATTGTCTCTGGTTTTATGTATGGAATTGACGCGGCGGCGCATCAGGCGGCGGTCAGTATTCAGGGCAGGACAATTGCCTGTATGCCCTGCGGCATTGATATTATTCACCCCGCTTATCAGAAAAATTTATATGAGCAGATATTGGAAAATCACGGATTGATCATATCTGAATATGAAGGAGATTTTCCTCCGGCACTCTGGACATATCCTCGCCGCAATAGAATAGTTGCCGGCTTGTCAGCCGCGACAATGGTTGTTGAAGCCGGGCTGGCAAGCGGTTCTTTGATTACTGCTAAGTTAGCTGCCAAGTTTGGCAGAAAGCTTTTTGCTGTGCCGGGGATGCTTACCAGCGCTTTATCTAAAGGCCCGATGCGATTAATAAAACAAGGAGCAGAGATTGTAACATCTGCCAATGATGTTATGGATTTTTACAAAATCAGCGTTCAAGGATTAGCAGAAGAAGATTTTTTAATAAACAGTTCCAGCTCATTACAGCAGCGTATCCTGCGGGAGCTTAAGCATGAGCCCATGGATATGGATATATTATCCTACAAATTAAGAATTTCAATTCCTCAGTTAAGCACAGAAATCTCCTTGCTGCAATTAAAGGGGATAATTATAGAACAAGCCGGAAAGTATAATCTAAATATCAAAAGGCAGATAAATGTTAGTTAAAGTATGTTCGGTTTCAAATTCAGGGCTTAAAACAATTGGGATTGAAGTAGAAGTAAATGTTGCTTCGCGCGGCTTGCCGGCATTGGAGATTGTCGGCTTGCCGAGTAAAGCAGTAGCGGAAAGTAAAGAGAGGGTGAAGACAGCAATAATAAATTCTCAATTAAATTTTCCGCAGCGCAGGATCATTATTAATCTGGCTCCGGCGGATGTGCCTAAAGAAGGTTCCTGTTATGATTTGCCGATTGCTATTGGAATTTTAAATTCACAGTTACAATGCGCTTTGCCGCAAAGAAGCTTGTTTTTCGGAGAGCTTTCTTTGGATGGAAGTTTGCGGCACACAAAGGGAGCTTTATTACTGGCTTTATTTGCTAAAGAAAATGATTTCGAAAATGTGTTTGTTCCTAAAGCTTCGGCAAACGAGGCGGCAATTGTTAAGGGAGTAAATGTTTATCCGGTAGAGAACTTGAATCAACTGATAAATCATTGTTCCGGGGGTACCTTGATAATGCCGGCAGAATATAGAGAATCTCCTCAGGATGAATTTGATGTTGAGTTTAATATGTCTGAAGTATTGGGCCAGGAGCAGGCCAAAAGAGCTTTGGAGATTTCCGCGGCCGGAGGGCATAACTTTCTAATGGTCGGCAGTCCGGGAGCGGGCAAGACAATGTTAGCGCGGGCTTTACCCGGGATATTGCCGCCGTTGAGTGAAAAAGAATCATTGGAGGTGACTAAGATTTTTTCCGCTTCCGGGATGATACCTCCGGAAGGGTCTTTGGTCAGGACAAGGCCGTTTCGGGCGCCGCATCATACTGTTTCACAGGTGGGCCTGACCGGAGGGGGGACAAAACCTCAGCCCGGAGAAATAAGTTTGGCGCATCGCGGCGTATTGTTTTTGGATGAATTCAATGAATTCCCCCGCAGTGTGCTTGAAGCACTGCGCCAGCCAATGGAAGACGGCAGGCTGACTATTTCACGCAGCCGGCAAAGAGTTGAATACCCGGCCCGCTTTATTCTGGCTGCTTCTGCCAATCCTTGCCCCTGCGGATACTTAGATCATCCAAAACAAGCTTGTCATTGTACTGAGCGGGAAATAGAAAAATACAGCAAACGTGTTTCCGGCCCGTTGTTAGACAGGATTGATTTACATATAAAAGTTCCGGTAGTGGATATTGAAGAGTTAGCGCGTTTTGAGCCGCTTAAAAAAAGACAAACAACTTCGGATGAAATACGCGCTAGAGTAGTTCAAGCTCGCCAGGTT
>Ga0180007_10001608_pt1 | contig 29567 bp, 28 predicted proteins | sample MM_PC_MetaG_FD_121122 | JGI IMG/M metagenome (GOLD analysis project Ga0180007, IMG submission 121122) | Groundwater microbial communities from the Aspo Hard Rock Laboratory (HRL) deep subsurface site, Sweden - MM_PC_MetaG | ecosystem: Environmental > Aquatic > Deep subsurface > Groundwater... | reverse complement strand
TACTTGCAAACAAAATAAATGGAATAATTGTTAGCCACAAAGGACCAATATAAGAAAGAACTAAAGATGTTACAAATCCTACGATGGTCAACAAGGAGCTTAGAAAAAGTGTGTTTTTAAATTGATAAGAAATTTTTATATGTTTATTACTTGGTTGTTCATCAATTCTACTTCCTTGAAGTAATTCATCTACTGTAACATTCAAAATTTCTGCCAATTTAGGAAGAAGAGTAATTTCTGGATACCCTTCACCAGTTTCCCATCTCGATATTGCTTTGTTTGTTACTTTTAAAAGTTCTGCTAATTCTGTTTGGGTTATTTTTTTCTCTTTTCTTAATGATTGAATAAAATTACCAGTTAATACACTATCCATAATATTTCACCTCGGATAAATCATATCTATTAGTTTTAAAACATGCAACCTAGTTATAGTGGAATCAGTCTACGAATCGTAGATTCTGTAAAAATAAACATACTATTTTAAATAACATTATACCAAAAACACTAAATATATTCAATTTTACTTTTTCTCACTCTTAAAGCAGTCATTTTAAATAGCTATTCTTCTACTAAAACTGATTCATAAATCATCAAAAATATGATACAATAGAAAGATAGAAATAATATGGGAGGACTAAAAATGATCACAATTATTAAACAAAAGAAATTCCAATTTGAATTAGAAGAAAATGATATTCTTCTAACAAACAACTTAAATCATCCTTTCGTTCAAACAATGAATAACGTTCTAAATCATTTTCTTGAAGAAAAAACAAAGGAAGATTTCACGGTAATTCATACTCTAGGAAAAATTAAAGCGAAAAAAGTATATGTCATTAATATGGATGCTTTAACTTCTGAAGACAAAAGAAATGATCTGTATAAAAAAATTGCTGAGATTAAATCAAATGTTTGTTTATTGCTTGATACTTTTGCTACAACGGAATCAGATACTATTATTGAAAGTCTTTTTGAAGCAATTGTTACAAAAAACTATTATTTTGAACAATACAAATCAAAGAAAGAATCAACTGCTAAAAACTTTTATTTCTACAGCGAAGCAGATTATGATTCCCAAGTGTCAAAAGGAACAATATATGGAGAAGCAATGAATCATGCTAAAGATTTAACGAATGCTCCTAATAATCATCTAAACGCTTTATCTCTTGCAAAAGATGCATTATTACTGGAAAAGTACTCTAACATTTTAGTTAAGATTATTGAAAAACCTGAAATCGAAAAAATGAATATGGGTCTATTCTTAGGAGTGAACAAAGGAAGTCTTGATGAACCAAAGTTAATATTTATAAAATATCAAGGCTTAGGTTCTTTTGAAAATCCTGTTGCTCTAGTTGGAAAGGGAGTTATGTACGATACAGGTGGTTACTCACTTAAAACGCCTCAATCAATGCCTGGTATGAAAGGTGACATGGCGGGAGCTGCAGCAGTTATTGGTGCAATAGAGGCTATAGCAAAGTTGAAATTAAAAGTAAATGTTATGGGAATTATTGCTGCAACGGATAATCGAATAGGCGAAAATGCTATAGTTCCTGATGATATTCTTACAAGTGCCAAAGGATTAACCGTTGAGATTATATCTACAGATGCAGAAGGAAGATTAACTTTAGCAGATGCTTTATGGTTTGCTCAAAAAGAAGGAGCAAAAGAAATTATTGATGTGGCAACACTAACTGGTTCTATAGTTGCAGCATTAGGAGACGAATTTACAGGAGCCTTTACAAATAATCGAAAACTATACAAAGAATTAAAAGCTGCAAGTTTGAAATCTTTTGAACCTTTATGGGAAATGCCAATTACAAAAGGATATCATAAAGAATTGAAAAGCGATGTCGCTGACTTAAGAAATTCAGGCACTACTAGAAACGGCGGGTCTTGTGTTGCCGCTGCTTTCTTAGAAGAATTTATTGAAAAAGGTACATCTTGGATTCATTTAGATATCGCAGCTACTTCATCTACTAAGAATCAAGCAACTGGTGTTATGGTTAAAACATTTACCGAGTTTTTCATTCAAAGAAATATCTAACATTTTATTTATATAAAAAGAACAATGCTCGTTAATTTGCATTGTTCTTTTCATTATGCTTTAGAATTCAATTATTAAAACATTTATTTTTTTGCTAACTTCTACAAATCCATCGATTAGAATTTTTCCTTTTTCATAAAGTATGTCAAACATTTCTGGATTTGTATCTATTAAGTGCGCAAAGGATTCATAAGGTCGTCTGATCGATGCTGTTCTGTGATGCCCTGCAACTACTATTTTATTTGGAATTGATTTTAATTCATGTTCATAAGACCAAACAAAATCCCTTAAAGAAGTATCTCTCCAATTTTTCATAGATCCATTAATTCCTCCATGAACGAAGATGTAGTCATTCATTTCAATGAAATAAGGAAATGATTTAAGCCAATTTAAAAGGTATGGAAATTTATTTCTTATTAATTCACTTATTTCTTCTTTTTTAAAATCCATTTCCAATTCCAATTCAGATAAACTTTCTAGGGTATTTAGAAAACCATTATGAATAATGTTAAAGATTGTTTTTTGAAATTGATTTTCTAAAAAATCAATTAAAAACAAATCATGATTTCCAATAATAATCTCAACTTTTTTATCTAGACTTAAGCTATAAAGATATTCAAGAACTTCTTTTGATTGAGTTCCTCGGTCAAAAAGATCTCCAAGAACCAGTAATTTATGATGTGGATTATTTAAGTCATACCCAGCATTTTTAAGAGAAACAATCAATTCATTGAAATGTCCATGGATATCACTAACAACAAATAGTATATTTTCCATTTTTACTTTCATCATCAGTATGTTATCGATTATTTTTTTGATTATGTTCTGCTAATTTGCTTATTCTATTAATATGCGATTTTATTCCTTGATTAAATGTTTTTATCCAGACTTTAATTAAATCAATTGTAACAATAATTCCTAAAAAGATTGAGAATCCTAAAAAGGCATCTTCTATTCCATTTTTGATTTCATTTCCATTGACACTGAAATAATTTGATGCTTCCGTTAAAAAGGCTGTACTAATTAACCCTGTTTGATTGATAAAGACGATGAATAATACGGTAGATAATACTTTTTGTAAAGTATATATAAAAGCTACTTGAATATTTCGATGTCCATAGTACAATTTAGTTAAACTTACAAAGACAGAGAATATCACCGAAATAATAAAAAGTGGTATGAATGGTTGAACAAGTGAGTCTGTAAATAAAGGATGTGTTATCGTCCAACCTTCTCCGCTTGTATACCAGCCTAAATATAGTGCGTTTTTCATTAGTAAAAAGATAAAAATTGTTCCTCCAATGATGTTTACCATCAATTCAGCAATTGCTCCAGATTTACTAATTTTAGAAACATTTTCTTTTGGAAGTTGAGGTAATGATTCAGGTATCCAATTGGATTTTTTGGATTTAATATTTGCTGCTTCAATTCCAAAAAATATTAATGTAACAATTGCAAACGCATTGATTAAACTTTGAACAACTTCGCTAACTACTTTTGCAAATACTTCAGCTATAATTCCAATAATAGAAACAGCTTCCGGATTTAAGATATTTTCTATAAGTGAAACCACAAGAGTTATGGATGCAAAAATAATCATCACTATTTTTAGCACTCTTACATAATCATCCATCCACTCAGGTGAAATTAAATATCTTTTTTTTGGCCGATATTCATTTGCTAACACTCTTGGCTCTCCAAGAGTCAGTAATACTTTTTCGATTTCTTCATTTGAAGGATTTTCTTTTAGCATATCGAAAATATTAGCTCTTAACTCTTTTTTGACTTCATCCCTTGAAGATTCTGGTAATCTTCTTGTTACATCGTAGATATAACGCTCAATTAATTGATTCATTTACTTCTCCTCCTTAAATAAGATATTCATCTCATCAACAATACTATTCCATTCATTTTTTAATCTTTGAAATATCATTTTCCCATCTTCACTTAACAAATAATATTTTCTTGGTCTTGATTCGGATACATCCCATTCACTAATAAGCAATCCTTGAGATTCAAGTCTTCTTAACAAAGGATATAATGTTCCTGCTTCAATCGCCACATTTTTTTCTTCAAGACTTTGAAGTAAAGAATAGCCATATTCCATTTTGCTAAGTTGACTTAACACAGCTAAGGTTTGTGTTCCTCTTCTTAATTCAGTACTTAGATTTTGTAGTAATGTTTTATCCACAATAATCACCTCAAAAATATTATACTGTATGACGTACACTATTGTCAATATAATATTATTAAAATTTCAAATATACAATCAATATCAAAAAAAAAAACAAAGTTTTTTCTTTGTTTGTCTAAATAATGAATAGTTAACGTGATTATTATTTATGCCTTTAATGATTCATCGTACATATCGTATTTTAATGAAAATTCTTTGATTTTGTTGATAACTGCTTGCTTTATCTCTAAAGGAATAATTGATTCGGTTCTAAACATGTCCCTCATTAAAAAATGAGAAAAGGCTATAGCATCAATTTCTATGGACTGAGATAAATAATCACTAGATAAGAAAGATTCAGTAGGTCTATTGTAATTTTCAAATTCATGTTTCCATTTATGAATTACTTCTGGTGATTCTTTGTTATCAGTTTGATTGTTTGAATCAATCATTTGTTTTTGATAAACATGTCGCACTTCATGAAATGCAATTAAAGTGATTTCAGCATTGCTTGCATTCTTTAACCAATCTAAATGGAAATATATCGTATTGTTTGAATCTAAATAAGCTGAATTTACTGACTTTATATGTAGCTTCTTTAAATCTGATAATTCTACTTTAATTTCGCTTAAATTTAAAAACTTTGATGCAATTAACACACTCATTTTTGCAGTATCTAATCTATCAAGTCCATCTTGATTTACGTGCATAATCGTTATCTCCTAATAAATATACAAATCTTATAGAAATGAATCTATCATAAAATGATATCAATTATTATAACACCATTTTCTAAAATGTAACAAAATATTTTTCTGTTCTTACGATTTTAGTTTGAAATTTATCAAGTTGCAAATAAAAAACAACATTCTTTTTTAAGAGTGTTGTTGTTTTTAAGTTACGAATTTATGACAAAAGTCATTCGATCTTTATTTTGCATATCTTGAAGGGTAAATACTTTTGCATTAGGGAAAAAAGCCCGTGCGATATTTGAAATAGCCTCTTTTTTATCAAATCCATGTTCAAATGCAAGAATGGATGGATAATTTAAATAATCTTTTGCTTGAGATAAAATGATTTCATAAAATTTTAATCCATCTATCCCACCATACAACGCTACATGAGGTTCATTTTCATGAATGATTTCTTCTACAACCTCATTTTGTGGGATATACGGTGGATTAGAAACAAGAATATCAAATTTCATTCCTTTTAAGGGAGATAACATATCTCCTTGTAAAAAAGTAATTTCTGCCTTTAGCTCCTCTGCGTTAGTCTTTGCTATTTCTAAAGCCTTATCAGAAATATCTGTTGCAAAAACTTCGAAATTTGGTTCTTCCTTTTTCAGAGCAATTGCAAGACAGCCTGAGCCAGTACCGACATCTACTAATTTTATGTGAGCCTTTTGAAACAGCTCATCATATTGAATTAAAACATTTGCGACTAATTCTTCTGTTTCAAATCGAGGAATTAGTACTCCTTCATCCACTTTAAACTTATAGCCATAAAAATATACATAGCCAATAATATATTGAACTGGTTTGTTGTGGAATAAATATAAATCTAATCCTTTTAAAAAATTTTGGTATGAAATTTCAGACATCTCTTCATGAAACTTAAGGTACAGTTCTGTTGGTTCGAGGTCTGAAAAATGAAGCATAAGCAGTTTTACTGCAGATGCTTCTTTTTTTAATCTTCTTGCTTCTTTTTCCGATGCTTTTAGCACCGATTCAAAAGTAGGCATCTTTATTCAACCTTTGAAAGCTTGCGTTTTTGTTCTTCTGCAATTAATGCTTCAATAACAGGATCTAATCTTCCATCAATGATGCGGTCTAATTGTTGAATCGTAAAGCCTATTCGATGATCGGTAATTCGGTTTTGTGGATAATTATATGTTCTGATTTTTTCAGAGCGATCCCCTGTTCCGATTTTTGTTTTTCGTTCTTCGCCTTCTTTATCAAGTTTTTCTTGAAGAGCAATATCATAAAGTCGGGATCTTAATATTTTAAGTGCACTTGCTTTATTTTCATGTTGAGATTTTCCATCTTGACACTGTACGATCATTCCCGTTGGAATAAAGGTTAATCGAACTGCTGATTTAGTCGTGTTAACCGATTGTCCTCCAGGACCAGAAGAACAAAACGTATCTACTCTGATATCTTCCATATTCATTTCAAAATCAAGTTCTTCTGCTTCTGGCACAACTAAAACCGTCGCAGTTGAAGTGTGAATTCTGCCTGCAGATTCTGTTTGTGGTACTCGTTGTACTCTATGAACACCTGATTCATATTTTAAAAGAGAATATACACTGTTTCCCTTTACCATAAATTCGATTTGACTATAGCCACCTGCTTCTTGAGGATCAGCATAAAGCATTTCAATTTTCCAGTTTTTTGCTTCAGCAAATTTGTTATACATTCTAAATAAATCACCAGCAAAAATATTAGCTTCATCTCCACCTGCAGCTCCTCTGATTTCAACAATTACGTTTTTTTCATCATTGGGATCTTTTGGAACTAAGAGAAGTTTTAATTCTTCTTCTAAAAGTGGTAACCTCTCATGAATGTTTTCAAGCTCCAATTCAGCTAATTCTTTTATTTCAGGGTCATGCTCTTTTGCCATTTCTTTTAATTCTATTACCTGATTGTTTAACTCTTTATATTCTCTGTATTTCAATACAGTTTTTTCTAATTGACTTAATTCTATAGATAATTCCGTTACTCTTTTAACGTCCATAGATACTTCTGGCTTTAACATTAACTCGTTAATTTCATTGTATCTTGATTCTAATTGATCTAGTCTTTCACTTAACATACGAGTTTCTCCTTATACACACATATTTTAAAAAACGTTCAAACAAAAAACAGTCAAACGACTGCTAGATGTCATCAATTGAAGTTTCTTTTTCAAAAGATTCTCCAAAATTAGTGGTGTGTACATTACTAAACGTTGACATATTTTTATTAAACAACAATTCGAAATCACCAATGGTACCAGATCTGTTTTTGGCGATAGACATGTCCACATGATTCTTTCTTGTTGAATTTTGATCATAATAATCTTCTCGATACAAGAAAAGTACAATATCTGCATCTTGTTCAATAGAACCAGATTCTCTTAAGTCTGCCATAACTGGCTTTTTTTCTTTACGTTGTTCAATTCCTCGAGATAACTGGCTTAATGCCACAACCGGAACTTTTAGTTCTCTAGCTGTTTCTTTTAAAACACGGCTAATTTCAGATACTTCTTGAACTCTATTAGCTTGATTATGCTTAGATCCGCTTAATAGTTGTAAGTAATCCACAATAACTAAATCAAGTTTTTCATCTTGTTTTAATTTTCGACATTTACTTCTTAAATCAAGCACACTAACGGTACCAGAATCATCAAAATAGACATTCAAAGTGGAAAGAGTTCCTACAGCAAAATGAATTTTTTCCCATTCTTGTGAGTTCAAATTTCCTTGTCTCATTCTAAAGTTGTCCACTTGTGCTTGGCAACTTAATAAACGCATTACTAATTGGTCAACTCCCATTTCTAAAGAGAAGAAAGCAATATGAGGCCTTTCAATATTTTTTGCAACATTTAAAGCTAAGTTTAACGCAAAAGCCGTTTTTCCCATAGAAGGTCTCGCTGCGACAATTACAAGGTCTGAAGGTTGAAGGCCCAAAGTATATCGATTAAATTCATGATACTTTGTATCAAGACCTGTAACTTGTCCACCAATTTGAGCTTGCGCGGCAATTTTATCTACTAAAAGATTGGCGATTTCTCCAACCGCTTTAAAGTCCGTTGTTCTTTTTTCCTTAGTAATTCCTATTATGTCTCGCTCAACATCATCAATGAAATCTGGCGTATTATCCGTTGTATAAGAATCTTCAATAATTCTTCTACAAGAATCTTGGATTTTTCTTAAAATCGATTTATCTTTTACGATATTGATGTAATTGAGTAAATTGGCAATGGAAGGAACGGCATCAATTAATCCCGTAATGTATTCAATTCCGCCTGCCTTAATAAGCATATTTTGATTTTCCAAACGATCGCTTAATGTTGTGTAATCAATAGATATTCCTTCTTGAAATAACTGTTTCATCGTTTTGAAAATCACTTGATGATTCGGTGAATAAAAATCAACTTCTTGAAGTTTATCCACAATAGATTTCATTGTGTTTTGGTCAAAGAAGACAGCGCCGAGAACCGCTTGTTCCGCTTCTATATTTTGTGGGACTTTTCTTTCCATTGCTTGCCTCCTGCAAAAAATTTATTCTTCTTCAATCACTTGTAAATTAATGTATGCAATAATATCTTTATGTAACTTCACTCCGACTTTATACACTCCAAGCGAATGGATATTATCTTCTAATAATATTTTTCGTTTATCTAATTCAATATTATAAGTCTTTTTATATTCTTCTGCAATCTGTTTAGAGTTAACTGCACCAAATAATTTTCCTGTTTCACCAATTTTAACATAAAGTTTAATAGGGGAATTTTCAATTTCTGCTTTTATTTTCTTAGCATTTTCAATTTCTTGTTCTGCTTCTTTGGTTATTTTTTCTCTTTCATCTTCAAGCGTCCTAATATTTGCATTGCTAGCTTCAATAGCTTGTTTAGATGTTAATAGGTAATTGCCGTAGCCACTTGCTACTTCAATAACTTCACCTTTTTTTCCTTTTCCTCTTACATCTTTTACTAAAATCACTTTCATTGTTAATTCCTCCTTGAACGATGTTTCCAATATGGTTTCAATTTTTGAAGCGATTTCTTCTACGTTTCCGTTTGGCACTTGAGCTGCGGCGTTGTTTAAGTGTCCGCCCCCATTAAATTGTTCCATTACCAGAGAGACATTAAATTTATCAACCGATCTTGCTGAAATAGCGATGGTATCATTTCCAATCGACCCTATCGCAAAAGAAGCGATAATGTTATCAATTTCCAATAATTCATCTGCTGTTTTGGCAAGTTGAACGCGGTCTGTTTTCCCTTCGCCAGTTAAAAGCGTTATTGCAAAATGATTGTTAACGATTTTTGCCTGGTTGATTAAATTTGATTTGGTTTTAATATCGTCTAATGATTCTCTTAAAATTAATCTTGCTTTAAAAGGATCTGCTCCAAATCGTTTTAATAAAGCAGCTGCTTCAAACGTTCTTACTCCTGTACGATAGGTAAAGTTATTAGTATCAATCATCATTCCAGCCAACATCATGGTTGCTTCAAAAGGATCGATATCAACATCGTAATTATAAAGTTCAATTAGTTCGGTTACTAGTTCAACAGACGATGACGCATAAGGTTCTACATAATTTAACGATAAATCAGATAGTAAATTATCAATTCTTCTATGGTGATCAATCACTACTACAAATTTTGTTTTTTCCAGTAGTCTTGGAGCATTAGATTGAACCGGTGAATGATGGTCAATGACAAACAATAAACTCTCCGCATTGATTTCATCGATTGCGTCTTCTGGGTCAATAATGTATTCAAGTAATTTGATGTATTCTCTATTTAACATGTTAATAACCTTTTGGCATGTTTGATCGATATCATCAAAATCCAAAACAATTTTAGCGTTCTTATTTTGAGCCAATGCCAGTTGTAAAACTCCAACAGATGCTGCAAACGCATCAATATCAGTAGATTTGTGAGGCATAATAAACACTTTATCAAATTTATGAATCAATTCAGAGATGGCTCTTGAATTGATTCTTGCGGTAATTTTCGTTCTTTTCTCGATGGTATTTGTTTTTCCTCCGAAAAATTTCAAGGGTTGATTTTGCAAATTAACAACCACTTGATCCCCGCCTCGACCTAATGCTAACTTCAATGCTTCTTCAGCTAAATCTCCAACTTCATCTGCGAATCCTTCACTTGAAGCAAATCCCACTGATAAGGTTACTCTAATTTCGTTTTGATTGGAAATTTCTGTGATTTGGTCTAAAATTGAAAATTCCGTTTTCATTAGTTCATCTAATTGTTTTCGATTCAGAAAAATAACAGATTTTTCAGGTCGTAAATTAACAAAGTAAATGTTATGTTTTTTACACCAATTATCAATAGCTCCTAAGAATTTGCCTTGAATATTTGTCTTAACTTGAAAATCAAGATTTTGAGTGGCTTCTGAAAAATTATCAAGACTCATAACTCCAATAACATCTTGATTATCTCTTAATTTAAATTTTACACTTTCTCTTTCGGTTACTTCAAAAAGATAGATACATTTATTCTTAGGATAGTGAATAATTTCATAATCTTTCCCATAAATATTTAATATAAATTTACCTTCACGCTTTTCGACAAATTGCGATAGTTCTTCATGTACTAACCCTAAAGTTCTACCAATCAACACGTTTGAAAAATATTCCTTTGAAGCAGAATTTGCCCAAGAGATAGTAAAGTGATCATCATAAAGAATCATACCCACAGGTAAATAGTTAAGAGCAATGTCTTCACTGTTTTTTAAACGCTTATTTAACAAGTTGTTTTCTTTAATTTTTTCTTCTAAACTTTTAATTCGATTTACATGTCTTTTGTTTGTCCAAAAACTAAGTAAAATACTAGCTGTAATCGTAGCTACGAGAACAAAGTATAACACAAGGTATCCTGTTGAATAATCGTTACTTAGATAAACAAATCCAAATACACTAAGTACGATAAAAGCGATACAGGAAAAGACAATCAAGACGGCAACGCGCTTATTCATAAACGCACCTCAATTTTTAGATTTAATTAACATAATTATATCATAATCTAGCAAAAAATCAAACTTCAAAACATTTATAGCAAAAAAAAAGACTCGTAAGAGTCTTTACTTTTGACTAATCTTTTACGAATGGTAATAGTGCCATGAAACGAGCACGTTTAATCGCAACAGCTAAATGTTTTTGATAGTATGCTTTTGTTCCAGTAACACGTCTTGGTAAAATCTTACCTCTTTCAGATATAAATCTTTTTAACATTTCAAAATCTTTAAAATCTATGTATTGGATTTTGTTATCCGAAAAGTAACATCTTTTACGATTTCTACGACGTGCTCCGCCAGGACGGAACCCACCAGTTTGTGGTTTAGTTGTAATCATTTGTTTTTCCTCCTATTTAGAATGGTAAATCATCTTCGATGATGTTAATGTTGTTTGTGTTTTGAGAATCATCATCGTTTTTGGAACCTTGTTTTGAGTTATTGTATTCATTTGAAGAAGAGTTTTGATTATCTCTTTGTGATTTTGTATCTAAAAAGACAACAGAATCACAAATGACTTCAGTAACGTATCTTCTAACATTGTTTTTTTCATCCATATAATCGCTGGTTTGAAGTCTTCCGTCAACCGCAACCATACTTCCTTTATTAACGTACTTACTAATATTTTCTGCTTGTTTTCTCCAAGCAGTACAGTTAATAAAATCAACGTTATTGTTGGTATCGCTTCCACCACTTGCTTGACTCACGAATGGTCGGTTTACTGCAAGGGTAAACGATACAACTGGGATGTTGTTATTGTTTGTATATCTTAGTTCAGGATCTCTTACTAATCTTCCGATTAAAACAACTTTATTTAACATAATTACATCCCCCTCAAATTACTTATCTTCTCTTGAGATAATGATATGACGGATAACGTCTTCTTTGATTTTCATGACACGATCTAACTCAAAAGTGGCTTCTGGAGTTGTCTTAACTTTTACAACTACATAATATCCTTTTTTGAAATCTTTGATTTCGTAAGCTAGTTCTCTTGTTCCCCATTCGTTTACAACTAAATCTTCGGCTCCGCGGTCTGTTAATATAACATTTAATTCCGCAATTAATGCTTTTTTTGCCTCAAGTTCTAGCGATGGACGAATGATGTACATGATTTCGTACTTTCTCATAATATTCCTCCTTATGGTCTATTGGCTGCAAATCCTTTGCAGCAAGTTGGTGAGTTTTCTCACGTTTAATTATTATAGCATACTATATAGTATTTGTCTACAAATTGTCGCCTTCAACTCAAAAAATAATTAAATTAAATTCGTTGATTTTACTTCTTATTTTTATTCTCATGAAAATTTGTAAAATAAAAAAGAACATCTTTCTTAAAAAAGAAATAATGTCCCTTTTTGATGCGTGCTAAATATTTTCCCACCAAGTCGAAGTTGTATATGGAAAAAAACCGATTTGGTAATAAAATTTTTGATGCGATCCAACAATCACAAATTTTGCGCCGGCCTCTTTGCATCGTTTGATAGCTTCTAATACTGCAGCTTTTCCAAGTCCCATTTTACGGTATTTCGGATCAGTTGCGACAGGTTCGACCAAAGCGCAATAATCTCCATCTTGATAAAATGTTCCACAATAAGCTACAAATTCTCCTTCAGGGGAAACAACAGCAATATCACGTTCTAGGTTCACATGTGGTCCTGACAAAGAAATCTTTCTATGCAATAAGTCCTCCTTTGAATTAGAGGGTTCTCCTTCGTGGTTAAATCCTCTCCATAAAACGTTATTGTATTTTTCCAGATTATAATTTTCTTTCATACTTGTAATAGAAAATCCATCTTTTAGTTCATACTTTAAAGAATTTGATGTATCAAATAATGCATTCATTTCACGAGATTCTGTTGCTCTTAAATTGAGTTTATAGACAATGTCTTGCATTTCATAATCTGAATTGGGGATTAGAAAACGCAAGTGACCTTCCACCATAAAATGATGATAAACATAATTTGCCATCTCTTCTTTTAAAAAGTTATACTTTTCATCTACTACGTAATATGCCTCTCCAAATTTTGATTCATAGGTAACAAGCCCAACCATTTTGAAGTTGTCTTTCCAAATTCCGATTTTATCTAAAAAGTTGTTGTCTAGAAAGGGCAAAGAAAACATCCACTCCCATCTTCCCCACGGGAAGTCCATTGAAGTTAATTTATCTTTTTGAAATTCTCTTAAAAATTCACTAACTTCAAGAAAAGATGAAGAGAAATCACCAAACCCTTTTGTGTTACTAAAAGAATTAAATCGAATCATATTTATCACATCCTTTACATAACGATTATAACATTGTGTATTTTCCATGACAAGAATGACTTAATAAATATTGTCATTTTCTGTAAAATCATGTGAATGATTTATTATTTTTCTTCTTCTGCAAGCGTGCTTTTTACTTCTTTTCTTTTAGCTAAAGGTAAAATTAGATTTAACAAAATACCCACCATTGCTGCTAAACTCATTCCATAAATTGAAAATGTTCCAAACGTAATGATTGATCCTCCAAGCCCTAACACAAGCATTGCTGAAACAATAATTAGATTCCTCGTATCTGTCATATCTACTTTCGCATCAAACAATACTTTCAGTCCATTTGAGGCAATAAATCCATATAATATGATTGAAATTCCACCCATAACTGGAGCTGGAATACTTGCTACAATTGTAGTAAAAATATTTAAAAACGAAAGGATGATTGCAATAACCGCCGCTCCTCCTGTTACCCATACAGAAGCAACTTTTGTCATTCCAACTACACTTGTGTTTTCTCCATAAGTCGTATTTGCTGGTCCTCCCACAAGTGCCGCAAAACTAGTTGCAAGCCCATCCCCTAAAAGCGTTCTATCTAGTCCTGGATCTTTTAGAAAATCTTTACCAACGATTTTTCCTAATACGGCGTGATCTCCTATATGTTCTGAGGCTGTAACAAAAGCAAGGGGCGCAATGGTTAATACCGCTGCAAAGTTAATTTGATAAAACGTTATGTTTGTCCCAAGAAAATTAGCAGTTCCATCTTTAAATCCTAAAAACATAAATTCAGGAATCTTAATCCAAGAGGCTGGAGTAGTAAATACTTCTACGATGCTACTGAAATTTACTAGCCCTACGATGGAAGCAAAAATATATCCTCCAACTATTCCAAATAGAAAAGGAATTATTTTTATAAACCCTCTCCCTTTTAAAGCGATGACTATAACGATTCCTAAAGAAATCACTGCTGTTAATATTTCTTTCCATGTTCCTCCAGATAATCCCGAAGATCCAATTGCAACCGAAGATAATCCCAATCCAATAATGGCAATCATTGGACCTATTACAACAGGTGGTAGAATTTTTTCTATCCAAGATTTTCCAACCAAACGAATGATAATTGAAATTAATACATAAATAAGCCCTACAACTAGCAACCCTGTTAGAGCTGTTGCATAGTGTCCAGTTCCTGTTTCTGCATATCCGCTGACTGCAGCAACAACAGCAATATAAGCAAACGAACTTCCAAGATAAACAGGTACTTTAGCTTTGGTGCATAAAATGTAAATCAATGTTCCAACTCCTGATGTAAATAAAGCAACAGAAATTGGTAATCCAGTTAACATTGGTACTAAAATCGTAGCTCCAAACATTGCAAATACATGTTGAAAGCTTAAAGCAAACCACTTTCCTTTTGTTGGTTTTTCATTGACACCTAATACCATTTTTTGATCTTCTTTCATAAAACCCTCCTTAATTTTTTATAAAAAAAAGGTTTGAAATAAAATTTCAAACCCTAATGATTTAAATGAAGAATAAAACCTTAATGATGAAATTAATAACAAATAAACCGGCAAGTACATACATGACGGGGCTTACTTCTTTTCTTCGAGGTGTTGCAAGCATCATGATAACATAAAAGATAAATCCAAAAGCGATTCCTTCTGCAATTGAAAAAGCAAGTGTCATCGTGATAATGGTAATAAAGGTTGTTGCTACAACTATTCCATCTGACCAATCAATTTCCTTTAAAGATGAAAACATCAATGTTCCAACAAATACAAGCGCCATAGCTGTTACTGGAGAATAGAATACTCCAGAAGAAACCATCACACTTCCAACGATGGAAAACAAAGGATAAAAGATTAGTGAAATGATAAATAACAATCCAACCATTACTGCGGCTAATCCAGTTCTTGCGCCACTTTGAATTCCAGTTGTTGATTCAATATAAGATGTAACGGTTGAAGTTCCAAGAACTGCTCCAACGATTGTTCCAGTTGCATCGGCTAACAAAGCTTTTTCTCCGTCAATTAATTCTCCGTTTTTATCAAGTAATCCAGCGTCATGTCCGACAGCAACTAACGTTCCTGCGGTGTCGAAGAAATCAACAAATAAGAATGTGAAGATGACTGCATAAGATAATGGATTTGAAAGAAGCGAAGGAATTGCTTTAAAAGCTTGCCCAAATGTCAAACCAATATCACCAATGCCTCCAAGATTTGAACCACCAATTGATGGCATTAATGAAGCAACGCTAGGGAATATAAGTCCTATAATGACTCCTAATATACCTGTAACTACAATAGAAATAATAATTGCAAATCGGCTTAATTTTTTCTTAATAGCAAAAAGAATAAAAACTAATACAATTCCAAAGATTCCAAGTAAAACTGTTGGATGGCCTAAATCTCCCAAACTTACATAGGTTCCTGCATTTGAAACAACAATTCCTGCATTTTTTAATCCAATAAAGGCGATAAAGAATCCAATACCTGCTCCAACAGCTAATTTAAGATTTTTTGGAATGGCATTAATAACCAATTTTCTTAAACCAGTTATGGAAATGACTAAGAAGATAACTCCACTAATTAAAACGGCCGCTAAAGCTTCTTGCCAAGTAAACTGAAGTGTTAAAACAACTGTGTAAGTAAAGAAAGCATTTACGCCCATTCCCGATGCAAGACCGACAGGGTAGTTGGCTAGAAGTCCCATTACAAGAGATGCAATGGCAGCTGCAATTGCCGTTGCAGCAAACACTGCTGCAAAACTCATTCCGGTTTGACTTAGCATATCTGCATTAACAGGTAATACATATACCATAGCCAAAAAGATTGTTAATCCTCCTAGTATTTCTTTTGCAATTGTTGAACCTCGTTCTTTAATCTTAAAGAACTTATCTAGTTTCAAAGCTAGAACTTTCATCAAGTAATTCCTCCTTTTTTTTGATAGTTAATTGTTAGCCATAAAAAAATGCCTTAGAATGTTCTCTAAGGCAATGTCTTCACAAAAAAATCCAGCATGTTTATATGCTAAAAATTGGGAGACATAGCCGTAGTCTTATCATTTAAGGTGACAAGGTAGAAACGTTCGATCCATATTATCGAATTTATACGACTAATATTAACTTCAAATGCATTATATAATACAAAAAAGAATATTTCAATAAGTATTTTGTTGAAAGCGCTTGCTTAAAATAAAATACTAAAATTAGGTTACTTTTAAACATCTACATTATAGATTTTTTTGAATTCTTCTTTCATACGAATTGGCACCAAGAAAATAGCGGTTAAACTAACCGAAGCTGTACCTAAGATGATAAATCGATAATCGATGTTTGAATATTCAGCAATGAATCCTATAATTAAAGCACCAAGAATTGCACCTATATTCCATAACAATTGTTGAGTGGAATTAACTCTTCCTCTGATGTCTCCTGGAATGTATGTTTGAGTTGCACTCATTCTAATATTAAACGAAGTAACCGATAACAAGCCTATGATAAAACTAAAAATAATCATAAGAACATAAGGCATGAAAAGTTCTGTAGCTCCCATTATTTCTACGGTTATATAGACGCATATCGCAATTAAAAACTTCTTTTTAGGTGGATACTTAAATAAATAATGGACGACTCCACCGACCATTCTTCCTATCGCTCCAGCAGAGATTAAAAAAGAATAGTGCTGAATGGTGTACATATTGCTTTCGATAAAATAAGGCATTTTTAATAAATCTCCTGCTGCATAAACAAAAGAAAATGCTGCAAATAAAATACCAATACCCAAAATACCTCTTTCTTTTTTATAGTAGTGAATACCTTCTTTTAAATCAATAAGAAATTGAGGTCCTTTTACTAACCTTTGATTCAATTTTTCTTCTAACCTTATAAAAATTTCAAAGGTAGCTGTAATCACAAAAGTACCTGCATTGAATAACATAAGTAACGCAGTGCCGTTATCAAAATTCGTAATAAAAAATGCAGCAACTGGAGCCATAACAGCAGCTGATATCGGCCAAATTAACGAAGAAATCGAATATGCTTTTGAATGAAATCCCTTAGGAATTACTTCAGGGAATAAACTCATAAAAGCCGTTTGATAGATGGTATCAATGATACCAAACAGTGAAGCAATTAATGTAAATACTATGACATTAAAAAAACCAGAGAATAATACAAGTGAAATAACTAAAAAGAAGAAAGAATAGAAATAATCAATCGAGATAATAATTTTTCTTCGAGAGTTTCGATCAACAAAAGGACCAATTAAAAAATTGGTTACTATTCTTGGAATAACATTTGCGATGGTAAATAAAGCAAGTGTCAATGGCGAACCCGTTTCGACGTAAATCAATATACCAAAAGCAATTCCAGCAGCTGCACTTCCAAAAGCAGAAATGAAAGAGCCGATTGTTAATATTGTAAAATTTCGGTTCCATAGTTTCATCAGTTAAATTCCCCTTATCATTCACTAAAAATATACCATAAAAAAAAGCGTTTGTCCATGTAAATTAACCGACAAACGCTCATTTATTTTTTACCCTTTATAATAATCAGAGATATCATATTCTCCTTGAAAAATAGTAATCATTTCTTCGACATTTCCAAAAATAGATGGAAATGGAATCAGTAAACAATTTCCATTTACAAGGTCTTCTTGTTCATAATCTTGAATCAATGTTTGTAATGTTGTATTTGTATCAAGTTGATTTTCTAAATCCGTTTCTAAGTCGAATTCTAAAATAATTGCAACCACTTCTCCTACCCGAAAAACATGAGTCGTTACTATGACCTCGTCTTCTTCGAATTCTGTCAAAAGATCGCCAATCCATTCTGTTGCATCTGTATAATATTCCCATCCCAAATCTGAAAAGTCCTTATCAATAGCATTATAGCTATTTCCGCAAGCCGTTAAAACTGCAACCATCAAAACAAACACAAGTGTTAATATAAAGCGCTTTAAATAATGCATCATATATTACTCCCCCATCTTTTGTACTTAATTATAAAGTTTTTCTAATGAAAAGTCACGATAAAATACAAACAATTTCTTATTCTTTTATTGATTGTTGAAATTCATTCATTTCTTCTGATTTTCTTTTTGGGAAAAAAGGCAATAAAATCGATACTTTTTGTTGATAATCACTATATTCAGGACGAGAAATTAAGATTTTTTTCTCCATCATTGGTATACTTATAAAAAGAAACAAAGCGTTCATTAAAATCGGAGCTACAAGCATTAAATCAATTGATCTAAATGCTCCGAAATACATCACCCATAATCCCCACCACATTAATACTTCTCCAAAATAATTTGGATGTCTTGAAACGCTCCATAATCCCTCATTAATGCATTTCTTTTTGTCGATGTTTGATAATCGAAAAGCTCTCATTTGTTTATCTGAGATAAATTGGATGACAGACGCAGACAAAGACATTATAAATCCAAGAACGATAATATAATTTAATTGAGGTCCAAGTTTAAGAAAAGAATACGCTCCGATTAATTGTATAAATACAATTGTTGTAGGCATTAAATTAATCCCAAATAAATTTGACAAAAACCAAACTTTTGGAGCTTTTTCTTTAATCATCTGGTAACGCCAATCTTCTTTGGTTAAATCTTGCCAATTTATATACCAATTATAGGTTAAACGTATTCCCCAAACGAAGATAGAAATCACTAGAAGTAAAACGCCTATTGTTAATGATGATTTTAATATAAAAATCCATGAAAGAATAATAATTGGAGGAATAACGCTCCAATAAGGATCGTACGTACTTGCATTTTTAAACAAAAGTCCAAAACCCCATACCACGAGAGTTGCAATAACTTCAAATACAATAGTTTGAAATAGAATATTCGACACGATTAATCCACAGATATAAAAACTGAATGCACCTAAAATAAGTGCAATCAAGTAAATAGAAATCATAATAATGATAGAATAATTCTTTTTAAGATTTAGCATTAAAACTATCCTCCGTACTTCCTAAGTAATTGAATGGTTTTAGCTAGTGCATATGCTGAAGCTTGTTTTCGAATGGAATTTCGGTCTCCAGAAAAAATCATTTTAATCGTTTCAATTTGATTAAATACTTTCAATCCAAAGTATACAGTTCCAACAACAACATTTTTAGTGCCTCCACCAGGCCCCGCAATACCTGTAGTTGAAATGGCAATGTCACAATTAGTTTTACTTGATAACTTAATACACATTTCTTTTGCAGTTTCAAGACTTACAGCTCCATACTTTTGAATGGTTTCTAGGTTTACACCTATATCTTGAATTTTAGCTTCATTTGAATAACATATATATGCTTTTTCAATAATATTTGATGCACCGGATACATCAATAATTCTTGATGCGATTAATCCGCCAGTTACAGATTCTGCTAAAGATACTTTAGCTTTCTTTTGAGATAATTCTTCAAAAAACGCTTCTTCTAAAGATTGATTTTGCAGAGTCAAAATAAAGTCTTTGAATTCTTTTTTAAAGACTCGAATCACTTTATTAAAATGTTTTTGCTCTCCCGTGGAAAAAACAACTTTTAATGCTCCTGTTTCCAGTGACAAATTCCAAGAAATATTTCTAAAATTTGGAATACGATCTCTTAACATTACAAAAGCATCCATATATTCAATATCAAATAATATATAAGTTTCTTGAAACAAAATCTTATGTTCCTGCTCTAACTCCATTGTGTCTCCTTTTTATAAATTAAATCTAAAGTGAAATACATCACCATCTTTTACAACGTATTCTTTTCCTTCAAGACGAAATTTCCCTAATTCTTTTGCTTTGCCTTCTGATCCTGCAAAGATTAAATCTTCGAAAGACATCGTTTCAGCTCTAATAAATCCCTTTTCAAAATCGGAGTGAATAATTCCAGCACATTCTGGTGCTTTCATTCCTTTTTTGAACGTCCAAGCTCTAACTTCTTTTTCCCCAGCTGTAAAAAAAGTAAGAAGACCTAACATCTCATAACTTTTATTAATCAAATCGATAAGTCCAGACTCTTTTACCCCAAGTTCTTCTAAAAAGAATTGTTTATCTTCATCTTCAAGTTCTGATAATTCTTGTTCAATTTTAGCACTAATTACGGAAACTTTTGCCCCATCAATCAAAGCTTGTTTTTCAACCAATTTTACATAATGATTATTCGAATAATCACTTAATTCATCATCGGATACATTACAAACAAATAGCATAGGTTTTGCAGTTAAAAAACTAAAGTTTTTAATTAATTTTATTTCATCTTCGGATAAATCCATACTTCTAATAGGCAAAGATTCTCCTAATTTGGCATAAAGTTTTTGCAAGATGTTATACTCAATCACTGCTTCTTTATCTGTTTTCAATTCAGCTTTTTTTCTAATTTTAGGCAATCGTTTTTCAATCGAATCAATGTCTGCTAAAATTAATTCAATTTTTATGGTTTCAATGTCTCGCACTGGATCAATAGTTCCTTCAACGTGAATGACATTTTCATCATCAAAACAACGAACAACTTGACAGATGGCATCACATCCTCGAATGTGAGATAGAAATTGATTCCCAAGTCCTTCGCCTTTGGATGCGCCTTTTACTAAACCTGCTACGTCGGTAAATTCAAACGTAGTATAAATTGTTTTTTTGGGATGATACATTTCAACCAATTTTTCAATTCGAATGTCAGGAACTTCAACCACGCCAACATTTGGATCTATGGTCGCAAAAGGATAATTTGCGGCTAATACTTTTGATTTTGTTATTGCATTAAACAGTGTGGATTTACCAACATTTGGTAATCCAACAATTCCAGCTGTTAAGCCCATATTTTCAACTCCTAAATATCAAATCTATTGTATAATAAAAAGTCGCTTTTTACAAGAAAAAGCGGCTTTAATCTATAAGTTATTGTTTTCTTTCTCTTGGTTTTTTTACCTTTTATTTCGAGATTAAATATTAATTTTAAATAATTCACATGCATTTTGAAACGTCTTTTTCCCTACCTCTTCATAAGTTAATCCTTTAATACTTGCAATTTCAAAAGCAATGAATTTTAAATACTTGGATTCATTTGGCTTTCCTCTAAAAGGCATTGGAGCTAAATAAGGAGCATCGGTTTCAATTAGTAAATCACGCAAATCGATTTCTTTAGCAATTTCCTTGGGTATCTTAGCATTTTTAAATGTGACTGGTCCCGCTAAAGAAATCATCATGTTCAAATGAATAAATTGTTTCATTGATTCTAACGAACCAGAATAACAATGCATAATCCCTCTTAAAGATAAGTCTTTATTATTTTTTAACAATTCATACGTATCAAGGGTGGCCTCTCTCATGTGAATGATGAGAGGCAATTGATATTTATTTCCAAGTTCAATTTGCTTTATGAATACATTCTTTTGAATGTCTTTAAAAGAAGAGTCCCAATAATAATCAAGACCAATTTCGCCTATTGCAACAACTTTAGGCTGTTTTAAATTTTCTTCAAGCCATTTAAAATCTTCATCACTAATTTTTTTTGCTTCACTAGGATGAAACCCAATTGCGGCATAAACAAATTCATATCTTCGGGAAATTTCAATCGCTCTCTTACTCGATGAGACATCATAACCTACGCACAGAAAATGGGTAACATCATTTTGTCTTGCCTCAAGGAGAACTTCGTCTATTCTATTGTATAAGGTATCGTCATTTAAATGTACGTGAGAATCAAAAAGCATGTTATCACCTCTATGAATTATAATCCTAAATATAGTTTTACAATTTCTTGAACGGTAAAACCAAAATGATTCATTACATCTTCTGCTTTTGCAGAGACGCCAAAACAATCTATCCCTTTAACGTGTTTTGCAAAGCGATACCACAATCCTGATGCCCCCATTTCAATCGCCAAACGTTTTTCAATCATTGGTGGCAACACTTTTTCTTGAACATTGATAGGTTGGTTTAGAAATTGTTCCATACAAGGCATGGATACTACTCTTACAAGTACATTATGTTCTCCCTTCAAAACTTTTTGAGCTCTTAAAGCAAGTTCTACTTCGCTACCTGTTGCAAGTAATATTCCTTCGTAGTTATCGTTATCTGATGCTACATATGCCCCTTGCAAAAACTCTTCATACGAACAAGAGTTTAAAACAGTTGTATCTTGTCTTGTTAAGGCAATCACCGATGGTACTCTAGTAGACTCTAACGCAAATCGAATAGCAAACTTAGTTTCATTTGCATTAGCTGGTCTTATGGTATTTAAGTTCGGAGTTGTTCTAAACATAGACAATTGCTCAATAGGCTCATGAGTTGGGCCGTCCTCTCCCACAGCTACACTATCATGTGTAAAAATAAAAATGGATGGAATTTGCATTAAAGCAGCTAATCGGATGGCAGGTTTCATGTAATCTGAAAAAATAAAGAAGCCTCCGCTAAATGCTTTTAAATGATGAAGTGTCATGCCGTTTATTATGCAAGCCATTGCATGTTCTCTTACCCCAAAATTAATATTTCTTCCTAAAGGTGTTTCATTAGAAAAATTACCATTTATCCCCAAGACTTTGGTTGATCCACTTAAATCTGCAGATCCTCCCATCATAGAAATTAATTTTGAACTTAATAATGGTATAATTTTGCCAATAGAATTTCTTGTAGCTTCTTTAAATCCAATTGCTTCTAAAGGCAAATATTTATCAAAATCTAGTTCTATTTTTTCATCAATGATATTCATTAAATCTTGATATTCTTTTGGATATTTTTCTTGATATTCTTTCATAACAAATTGCCAGTAAGTAAAAGAATTTTCTCCTCTTTTACCAAATCGATTTTTAAAATCGTCATAAATTTCAGAATCTACTTCAAAATCTAAATTTGGGTAATCAAAAGCCTCTTTCATTCTCTTTGTTTCAGCGATTCCTAAAGGAGCTCCATGTGTTTGATTAGTTCCCTGCTTGGAAGAGCCAAATCCAATGATGCTCTTAATTTCTATAAAGGAAGGTTTCCCTGCTTGTTTTGCTTTTTCAATTGCAATAGAGACGTTTAAAATATCGTTAGCGTCTTCTACTAATTGATAAAAAAATCCAACACTTTCCATTTTTTTCTTTATGTCTTCGGAAACGGAGTTTTTTGTTGGTCCATCTAATTGAACATCGTTAGAATCAAACAAAACAATTAATCTATCTAGTCTCAAATGTCCTGCCAAACTTAATGCTTCAAGTGTAACTCCTTCTTGTAAATCACCATCACCACATAATGTATAAGTGAAGTGATCAACAACTGGTAAATCTCCTTTGTTAAACGTATTCCTTAAGTAGTTTTCAGCAATAGCACTTCCTACAGCCATTGCTACTCCTTGTCCCAAAGGACCTGTTGTTGCATCAATTCCTTCTGTATGTCTGTACTCAGGATGTCCAGGAGTAATTGATCCAAATTGTCTAAAGTTTTTTAAATCATCTAAAGAAATATTGTACCCAGCTAAATGTAATGTTGCATACAAAAGTGCTGATCCATGCCCAGCGGCTAGAAAAAACCGATCTCGATTAAACCATTGGGGGCTTTTGGGATTTGCTATCAAGTGATATTGAACCAGAGAATATAATACCGGTGCAGCCCCCAAAACAATTCCGGGGTGTCCGCTGTTAGCCTTGTTAATCATATCAAGACCTAAAAAACGCATTGTTTGAACTGATTTTTTCATATTATTCTTTTACAATCCTTTCAATTTTATTTCTGATTTTATTGCAATTTTCTTCTGCTTTTTGTATAGGAAAATAATTTTTCAAATATTTATATGGAAATTCAAATTATGAAGACAAATAGCAAACTTTCTTTCTTCATCAACAAAAAAATTAAATATATTTCTTTTAATATTATAACATGTCTTCATGAGTTTTAAAAGAATACACAAGTCTTTCATCAAATTCATAAATAATCTTTACAATTTTTTTGCCTAAATATAACTCACGTGTATTTAAAAGGTTAAAAAAACATAAATGAAATTTTTATACTTATGCTTGACTTTAATATTATTAAAGTATATTATAATATTGTTAAAGTAATATATAAGTTAATATTTAATATTATGAAAGGACAACCATATGATTTTGGAAGGATTACCTGAATGGATAACTGAATTAGAGAGTGAAGATTTGACATTTATAAAAAAATTTCTTCTTTCTTCTGGCTCACTGAAAGAAGTTGCTTTACTGTATGGGGTTACTTACCCTACCGTTAGATTAAGACTAGATCGATTAATTCAAAAAATAAACATCTCTCAGCAATCGGACAATGATTCATTTATTTCATCTATTAAAAAGCTTGCAATTGATGGTAAAATATCTATCGATATTGCAAAGACAATTATTTTAAAATATAAAGATCAAAGAAAGGAATTAGAATAATGTTTTTAAATGTTAGCGGCATAATTGGTATTTTTATATTGATTTTCTTATTATTTATGGTTTTAGTTGGAATTTCTGTATTACTATTTTTCCTTTTGAGATCGAAAAAAAAAGAAGTTAACGAAATTGATAAGATGGAAATCGAAGACTTATAAACACAAAAACGCACGAAAAAGTGCGTTTTTATTTATAAAAAAAGGGATATAAGCATATCCCATATTTTTAATTATTCAATAATTGCTACTACAGATCCAGCTCCAACGGTATGACCGCCTTCACGAATTGAGAACTTTGTTCCTTGTTCTAATGCGATTGGATGGATTAACTCAACAGTCATCGTTGTGTTATCTCCAGGCATAACCATTTCGACACCAGCGTCTAATTGGATAACTCCAGTAACGTCTGTTGTACGGAAGTAAAATTGTGGACGATAGTTTGAGAAGAATGGAGTATGACGTCCGCCTTCTTCTTTGCTTAATACGTACACTTGAGCAGTAAATTTAGTATGTGGTGTAACTGATTTTGGTTTTGCAATAACTTGTCCACGTTGCACTTCTTCACGTGAAACTCCACGAAGTAATAATCCTACATTGTCTCCAGCTTGTGCAAAATCAAGTAATTTACGGAACATTTCAACGCCAGTAACTACAGCTGATTTTGTTGGTCTAATACCAATAATTTCAATTGTTTCTCCAACTTTAATTGTTCCACGATCAACTCTACCAGTAACAACTGTTCCACGTCCAGTAATAGTGAAAACGTCTTCGACAGGCATCATGAAAGGTTTGTCAGTAGGTCTTTCAGGAAGCGGAATATAAGCATCCACTGCTGCCATTAATTCAATAATTTTATCTTGATATGCTTCGTCGCCTTCAAGTGCTTTTAAAGCAGATCCAACGATGATTGGTGTTTCGTCTCCAGGGAAATTATATTCGTCAAGTAATTCACGAATTTCCATTTCAACTAATTCAATTAATTCTGGGTCATCCACCATGTCTGCTTTGTTTAAGAAAACAACCATTTTTGGAACCCCTACTTGTCCAGCTAGTAAGATGTGTTCACGAGTTTGTGGCATTGCGCCATCAGCAGCGGATACAACTAGAATTGCTCCGTCCATTTGTGCAGCACCAGTAATCATATTTTTAACGTAGTCGGCATGTCCTGGGCAGTCTACATGTGCGTAGTGACGATTCTCAGTTTCATACTCGATATGAGCTGTGTTAATTGTGATTCCTCTCGCTTTTTCTTCAGGTGCAGAGTCAATTGATGCATAAGATGCAACTTTTGATAATCCTTTTTTTGCTAATACGGTAGTGATTGCTGCAGTTAACGTTGTTTTGCCGTGGTCAACGTGACCAATCGTACCGATGTTAACATGTGGTTTAGTACGTTCAAATTTAGCTTTTGCCATTTTTTATATTCTCCTTTTATCATATTTTTCGCTAATAAGCTCTTGTTTATCGATATTATTTTATAACAAGTCATTCAATAATGCAATAGTTATATTCTCAAGCGTGATATATCACACTAAATTAAGACTAATTATTGCGTTTTTTGATAATTTCTTCTGCAATTGATTTTGGACATTCTTCATAATGCGAAAATTGCATAGTTGAAGTTGCTCTACCTTGCGTATTAGAACGAAGGGAAGTTACATATCCAAACATTTGTGAAAGAGGTACTTTTGCAGATATTTTTTGAGCATTTCCAATTGATTCTTGACCTTCTATTTGTCCTCGACGACTTGTTAAATCGCCAATAACATTTCCTACGTAATCATCTGGAGTAACAACGTCAACAACCATTATAGGTTCAAGTAAAGTTGGCTTGCATTTTTCTTTTGCTTGTTTTAATGCCATTGAAGCTGCGATTTTAAATGCCATCTCCGATGAATCCACTTCATGATAAGATCCGTCATATAGAGTAGCTTTAATATCTAATAATGGGTACCCAGCGATAATTCCGCCAGGAAGTGCTTCTTGTAATCCTTTATCGATTGAGGAAATATATTCTCTTGGAACAACTCCACCAACGACTTTGTCAATAAATTCATAGCCTTTGCCTGGATTTGGTTCAAATTTAATCCATACATGTCCATATTGTCCGCGTCCACCAGATTGGCGAATAAATCTACCTTCACATTGTGCTTCCACTTTAATGGTTTCACGGTAAGATACTTGTGGATTACCAACAGTAGCTTCCACTTTGAATTCGCGTTTCATTCGGTCGACAATGATTTCAAGATGTAACTCACCCATACCAGAAATAATCGTTTGTCCTGTTTCAGAATCAGTGTATGTTCTAAAAGTGGGATCTTCTTCAGCAAGTTTTTGTAATGCAACACCCATTTTATCTTGATCATTTTTTGTTTTAGGTTCAATAGCAACTGAGATAACTGGTTCAGGAAATTTCATTGTTTCTAAGATAACGTGTGTTTTATCAGAACATAAAGTATCTCCTGTAATGGTATCTTTAAATCCAACAGCTGCCGCAATGTCTCCAGAATATACTTTATCAATTTCAGTTCTGTGATTTGCATGCATTTGTAGGATTCGACCTAAACGTTCTTTTTTACCCTTTGAAGCATTCATAATATAAGAACCTTTTTCAGCAACACCTGAATATACTCTAAAGAATGTAACTCTTCCCACGAAGGGATCGGTCATTACTTTAAAAGCAAGTGCAACGAATTCTTTGTTGTCATCATGTGATACGATAACTTCTTCTCCATATTTATTAAATCCTATTACTTCTGGAACTTCATTTGGAGAAGGTAAAAATGCTATCACTGCATCAAGCATTAATTTAATGCCTTTGTTTTTAAATGCAGATCCACATATTACGGGAAAGAATTCAACTGTAAGTGTCGCTTTACGTACTGCTTTGGTAAGGGCTTTTGCAGAAATATCTTTGCCATCCAAATAAAGCAACATTAATTCTTCATCAAAATCAGCAACGGCTTCAATTAATGTAGTTCTTCTCTCTTTAACTGTTTTAACTAAATCTTTTGGAATCTCAATTTCTATGTAATTTTCATCTTGACCACCGTCAAAATGATAAGCTTTTAAAGTAATTAAATCGATAATTCCAGTAAATAAATCTTCTGCACCAATTGGCCATTGAATGGCTTCAGATTTTGCTCCTAAGCGGTTATGGATGGTTTTGATTGAATTAGCAAAATCCGCTCCAGTTTTATCCATTTTATTCGCAAAAACAATTCTTGGAACATGATATTCATTTGCTTGTCGCCACACTGTTTCTGTTTGTGGTTCAACTCCCGCCTGAGCATCTAATACCGTTACAGCACCATCTAATACACGTAAGGATCTTGAAACTTCAACAGTAAAGTCAACGTGGCCTGGGGTATCGATAATATTTACTCTATGATTTTTCCAGAAAGCGGTAGTTGCTGCGGCAGTAATGGTAATTCCACGTTCTTGCTCTTGTTCCATCCAGTCCATTTGTGATGCACCATCATGAGTTTCACCCATTTTATGGATTTTACCCGTATGATACAATACACGTTCAGTTGTCGTGGTTTTTCCGGCATCAATATGTGCCATGATCCCGATATTACGTGTTTTATCTAAACTATATTCCCGTGCCATAACTTTTATTCCTTCCTAACTAAAATCTATAATGTGCAAAAGCTTTATTTGCTTCTGCCATTCTATGCATATCTTCTTTTTTCTTAACGGACGCACCAACGTTATTGGCTGCATCTAATATTTCTTTTGCTAATCTTTCTTCCATGGTTTTTTCATTACGTGAACGTGAGTATTGAACAAGCCATCTAAGACCTAGTGTTACACGACGATCACTTCTTACTTCTCCTGGAACTTGATAATTTTGTCCACCAATACGGCGGCTTCTCACTTCTAACACAGGCATAATATTATTAAGAGCATCGTTAAATACTTCAATAGGTTCTCTACCCGTTACTTCTCTTACGCGTTCAAATGCGTTATATAAAATGTTTTGCGCAAGGTTTTTCTTTCCCTTCATCATTACGCTATTGATGAGTTTTGTTACTAATTTTGAGTTGTAAATTGGATCTGGTAATACGTCTCTTTTTACAACTTTCCCTTTACGAGGCATAAGGTAATTCCTCCTTTCGAAATGGTTTATTTTCTAGAATTATACTTATTTTATGACTATTTCTTTTTGACAGGTGCTGGCCTTTTTGCTCCGTATTTGGAACGACTTTGCATTCTGTTTGCTACTGATGTCGTGTCAAGAGTACCTCTGATAATGTGGTAACGAACACCAGGTAAATCTTTTACACGACCACCACGAATTAAAACAACGCTATGTTCTTGAAGTTTGTGTCCGATACCAGGAATATATGCATTGACTTCTCCGCCGTTTGATAAACGTACACGAGCATATTTTCTTAACGCTGAGTTAGGTTTTTTCGGTGTCATTGTAGCAACCCGAACACAAACTCCACGTTTTTGTGGACTAGAAATATCAGTATATTTCTTTTGCAAACTGTTAAAACCAATGTTAAGTTGCGGTGCTTTGGATTTCTTCACTTTATCGTGACGACCCTTTTTAATTAATTGGTTAATAGTAGGCATTATTTTTCCTCCTTTCATACCCACACACCCAGGAGGTGCATTTGTCTCATTTTTATAAGGCTGCAAGAGCAACCTCGAATAATAGAATTTTATAGCATTTTAATTATACACTACACATCTAGGTGTGTCAAGAAAAAAGTTTTTAGATCTTCATTTGATTTTCTTTAGTCTTTTAAGATGAATAAATACATCATTTATGCTTAAAATTGTGTTTATTTTCATTTTGTGAAATGGACATAAAAAAATCCTGAATTTAATCAGAATTTTTTAAAAGAAAGAAGCCTGGCAACGTCCTATTCTCGCACTAATGTACTACATTCGGCGCTGAAGTGCTTAACTTCTGTGTTCGGTAAGGGAACAGGTGTGTCCACTTCGCCATCGTCACCAGACT
>Ga0180007_10001607_pt1 | contig 29588 bp, 21 predicted proteins | sample MM_PC_MetaG_FD_121122 | JGI IMG/M metagenome (GOLD analysis project Ga0180007, IMG submission 121122) | Groundwater microbial communities from the Aspo Hard Rock Laboratory (HRL) deep subsurface site, Sweden - MM_PC_MetaG | ecosystem: Environmental > Aquatic > Deep subsurface > Groundwater... | reverse complement strand
CTTTGCTCCAGCGGGATAAATAGTACACTTTAAAAAATTATTACATTCTCTGCTGCCGGATCGTCTAATGGTAGGACACGGGCCTTTGAAGCCCGGTATGTAGGTTCGATTCCTACTCCGGCAACCATGCATGAAAGCCAGCCATATTAAGGCGGTTTTTGTGCTTCATGTAGCACAATTTTCGAGGTTCGAACCGCAGCTTTTCTGTGTGTAGGGCTAACTGGAATTTCTGAAAGTGATTAAACGGTTCTTTGGCTTCTATTAGCAGTTTTCTATCGGTTAATATAAGGTTCGAACTGATCTGACAGAGAATGGAATGTCTCTTCCTTTTTGAGCCGTTTTGAAACTTCGTTTTTATTGTTGATGCCACCTCGAACACTTCAATACTCTTTTCTGATACATGATTGGGGTTCCTTTTGGTTTTCGCTAATTGATTGTTTAGATGATTCATTTCGCTCTCTAATTCAGCCTTTTTTGATAAGAAATCCTCATCGCTGAGTAGCTTTCTAAGCTTTATTGTGAGCAGTTCAGTGAGGTTTCGTTCGGCTTCTGTAATTCTGTTTTGTAGAGAGGTAATGACAGCCTCATTCTTGGCTATTATTGAGTCTCTCTGCTGATCAATGACGCTTAGGGCTAAGTCGAGAACGTCTTTGTCAATCGACAGGGAATCTATGAATGATACAATCTGGCCGGTAAGTAACGGTTCCTGTATGTATTTTTGAGTACATTTCTTCTTTCTTTTTCTTTTTGTGCAGTGATAATAAACATACTTGCATCCGTACCGGTGATTGGTTTTGTGTTCTGCCGTTATCGAGGCTCCGCATTCTCCGCACTTGATTAAACCGGTGTAGGCAAACTCATAAGACTTGGATCGAGTGGTAAAGTCGTTTGCCATAAGAGCCTGTACCTTATCGAATTCCTCTTTGGTAATCATGGGTTTATGTTTGCCTTTGTATATACTTCCCCAATACTTGAAGGCTCCATAGTAAAAGGGATTACTGAATATCTCGTAGATGTACGAGTAAGCTATAGGATTGCCACCACCTGACTTGTAAAACTTGGTGCGTAAACCGTATTTATCAGACGCAATCCTTAATATCTGCAGGGGAGTATAACTTCCGGTCAGCATCAAGTCCCACATAGCCCGAATTATCTTGAACCGTTCCGGATCGGGTTTGATTGTTTTATTTTCTTTTTCGTTCAGGTATCCCAACGGAGCTTTGGACGGATACCATCCGTTTTCCACTTTTGTTTTTAGCCCTCGTTTGACGTTATCACTTAGATCGTCAACATACTTCTTAGCCATGCCGAATTCGAGTTGAAGCCAAAATTTGTCGTTGCCGGTATTGAGAAAAGACCGCTGTGGAGTGTGAATATACCTAAGCTTTTTTTCTTCCATTGCCCATATCAAAGCACCGCCATCGACTGGATTCCTTGCCAACCGGTCTAGTTTCCAGCAAAGCAATTCGTTAATCGCATCGCTTTGAATCTTTTCATATAGCTTATTAAAAATCACCCTTCCCGGGGCTTTTGCTGATTTACTCTCCGAGAATATCTCAACAACCTGCCAGTTCATCTTCTTGGCATAATCGGTCAATTCCCTGATTTGAGATTCTATGGACAAAACTTGACGGTCTTCTGACTCGGTAGATTTTCTCACATAGATTGCTAACTTATTCATCGTCGTTGATAATAATCATGATATTTACGAGCCGTGTTATAATGTCCACGGCTTCTTGATTGGATATTTGTTTGTTGTATTTGCTAAGGTAAATCCGTTTTAGTTTTTGTATTTCTTTTTGTGTAATAGACATAGGGGACATTATACCTATTACGACGTAGATACGATAGACAGACGAACCGGTGTGGAAGTCCCACTGGTTGTGGAAAACCCATGCGTTCAGTGAGAGAGCCTGCTATTTAATAGTCCGTTTTGTACTATTCCGTATTGGAGTATATCATATATACATGGAAAGTACAAATACGGAAACCATTATCTATTCACAAGAACATAAAAGGCTCATTGCCCGAATTGTCCGGGCGCGCAAAGAAGCTGGTTTGAGTCAGGTCCAATCCGCAAATCTCTTAGGAAGATCCCAGTCCTATATGTCCAAAATCGAACTCGCTCAGAGGAAGATTGATGTTATTGAGCTGAAAAGATTCGCGCAGATATACAAAAAGCCAATGAGTTACTTTTTATAGGTAATTGGGAGGTTTCCTGAAGCATTAACAGAATAGCCAAAATACATGTGTGAAATGACCGCACATGTTTTTTGTTTTGGCTAATTGGCTTCTGGCCGAATGACAGAATCGTCATTTGGAGCTAAGGCTTGCAATTTTCCGGGATATCCTGTAAAATCACCTGTTAAAATTCGCCAAATCAAACACTATGGAACAAGCTATTCATGGGCATTTGTCCCATTTTTCAATTTTGTTATCCACATTTTGGTGGGACTTCGGCTTATTGTTATTCAATAACGCATGTCTTAGGGTTACCTAGGAAAACAAAAACAAAAATCACAAATTTATGTCCCGTAACCTAAGAACAATTAAGGGGAATCAAATCCGAAGATATCGTAAGAAACGATATCTTCGGCAACGGGACGTTTCCAAACTGCTGGGACTGAAACAACCGTGTGATATCTATCGCTGGGAAACTGGAGAGAAAATGCCATCGCTGATGAATGCCCTGAAGTTGTCTGCTACCCTGAAATGTCCGGTCGAGTTGTTGTTCTTAGACCACTATAAGCAGATTCAGCACGAAATGTATGGTGAACGCTAGGAGTGGACTATTACAGCTTTATATATAATCATTAACTAAAACAAACATGCAAACCCAAAAAGAAAAACCGACCTCGAAAGACGAACTGGCAATGGAGATTGCCAAATCATTTCAAGAGGAACACCGCACCGAATTATTCCAGTACATTTTCCAAAAGCATGATGAGTCGACCATCATGAAAGCTTTTGATGAAGTCAACAAAGTGCCGGTCAGCAAAATCAAGAAGTCGAAGTCTGCCTTATTCTTTTTTCTCCTGAACAAGTATGCGGAGAAATAAAACTAAACTATTGGCAGTCGACCCCGGCACCAAGCACATGGGGTTCGCCGCTTTCGAAGGAACCGAGCTTGTCGATTACGGAGTCAAGACCATCAGGCAAGGCTCCGAAACCGTCATTCTCCGGCACGTTGAGGAAATTATCAGTCGCCTGATAAATGAGAAACAGCCGGACTATTTCGTTCTGGAACGAAATACATTTTCTCAAATCAGGCAGAACTTCCGATTGACGCTGGCAATCGCGAAAATGAAGCATATTGCCCAGAAACGAGGTATTCCGGTCTATGAGTATGATCCCAGAACAATCCGCAAGGAGATATGCAATGACGGAAATGCCAGCAAAATCCGGCTTGCCCAAACGATTGTGATATCGTTCGATGAACTGAAAGTGTATCTCCAGTCGGACAAAGTTTGGGTCTTGAGATATAACCAGAATTTGCTGGATGCCGTTGCTATCGGCATGACCTTCATTCGCCAGAACATTAGCTCTACTCACTCATTACGGAATTGGCTATTGGCTCGGTAACTATGCCAAGAGCCATTCGAAGCCCTTTTCGCCACAGGCGAAGTCGGTATCCGAAGCAAAACAAATGCTCCATATGCCGACGGAAGATAGAATTCGGAGACTTATGCTATTACTGTCGCAAACGACGAACATCATAAGCTCCTTGAAAACAATTTCAATCAGTGATTGAAATACGACTGCTTATTTGCGCAGTCGTTTAGAAGACGCCCCCTCGTCGGGACGGTTCTCTCCATCACTTTTCCCTTGCCAGAAGCACTAAAGTACTGCTTCTTAGAAGTAGAAATGATATATTATCATTTCTACTTCAAACAACACCTAAGTTGTTGTTTGATAAAGGGAACGTGATGTCGCTCTCCGCCCGACTTCGCTCCCTCCCCTTGGCTCTCTGCCTAGTCTGCTTCTACCGGTAACGACGGCGGATATGCTAGTGAGTTAAATCCGAAGCAGACCAGGAACCGGGAGAGCCATCGGCTTCGCCGGAAACAATGAATTGTTTCCTTACTCGGGTTTGCCCGCATTTATATGTCAGCGGAAGGGCAAACCGAAGCGAGCGAAGTCGGGCGGACACGAATCGTCCGCCACAAAACTTTCGTCCTACGGACTCGGTTTTGCGGGACGAGTTCGGCCTCCGACGAGGGGGCGTCTAAGATAAAGATTCCGGCAAGCCGGATAACAGGAATAAGTAAAAGATGAACAAACCCTCCCAAAATAAACGACTCTCGCGATATGTCCCGGATAAAGGGGCTTTCCCTGATTTGGTCTTGAGAGACCGGGATTACACGATCCTCAGGCTAGTCTATGACCATCGGTTCTTAAGTAGTGAGTTGCTCTGGCATCTGTTGCAGACAGGTGACCATTCCAATACCGTATCATATTCCGTCGGCTCTGATGGCAAGAGACGTCCCAGCGAGTATGGGTTCGGCAGGCAGGCATTATCCAAACGGTTGAAACAGCTTTTTAACGCTCGGTATCTAGAACGGCATTACATCACCGATCAGCCAATGGGCAGAGGATATGGCTCGCCACGAGCCATATATGGGCTAGGACCAGCCTGTCCGAAGATTCTCCAAGAAAAGCTCGATATTCCGCCTAGAATTACTCGACGCATTATTGAGAGCAACAAGGTAAAATCTCCGTTTCTAAGGCATGCTTTGGGAGTGGCAACGTTCCGGGCGATACTGGAACTGGCTTGCCAACAGTGCGAAGATAAGGCCAAGCTGCTTTTCTGGGAGCAGGGTGACTCTATCCGGGACTTTGTAATCGGAGTCAATAAGAAAGGTGAAGATGAACGGTTCCCCGTTCATGCCGATGCCTTTTTCGGCTTGGAAGTTATCGGCGAAGGCAAAACCCACTTTTTCTTGGAAATTGACCGAGGAACAGAACCAATCGTATCGTCAAAGCAACAGACAGACATCAGACGAAAACTCATTGCGTACCGGCTGTACCGCAAGTCACGGAAATTTCCCAAACGGTATGCCTATCGGCAGCTTCCAAACGGACAAATTGTCGGCGTCGACGTGTGTACCGACAGCACTACAGATGGTCGTCAGATGATTACCGGTTTTCAAGTTTTGTTTATCGTACCCGGTAAGGTCAGGCCGGACGGTTCAGCTCACGGAAGAATCGCTAACATACTGGCTGAATTGCCGAGCTTGGGGAGGTTTTTCTCAACCACTTCTCTTTTCTGGTTCGCACCTCCAAAGGCCTTTGATCTTGAGAGACCAGAATCCGTCTTTGCCAAGACTTGGATTACTCCGAATACTGAAATAGGTTTGCAAAGTCTTATAACCTGAAGTGAATCGTGCAGAGCCCCGGCCTCGGCAAATCCTTCTCTCTCCGTTGTGGTCCGAGCTGACCCGTGAGGACAGATTGGCTGCAAGGTGGCAGTCCTGTCTGGTCGGAGAGGTTCTCACCTCGAAGGAACCGAACCGGCGGGGATTTGCGGGGCTTGGATTCTATCCTAATCTATTTTGACTCCTGCTTAGGGTTAGTCTACCCTGGAATTTTGCTTCACTGAATCTGTAAAGCACTTCGGGGAGAGCGGGGCATAGTCTTGCCCTTTATATTCGCTCGTTCAAGATGTCCAAGCCAATGAATCAATCGGGTTTGTGCTAGGTTTTGTTGTTGCGTAATTCCTTTAGTGAGTTTATATTCACTGTTAGAGATGCTTCTCGCCCGGCGTATGCGATGCTGGGGCCGCCTGAGGAATGCCGTGTTCTGGGTTTGGATTTAGAAAGGAGTGTGCCAACGCAGGCGGTAGGAAGCAGAGTTTCTCCTTCGGGAGACACCAACATTTGAAGGCAGCCTGCCGCTGGCAGGCTGTTTTTACTTGACAATTACACTAATTGTGACTATATAGATCGTAAGTTGGTGAGTTCTCCCATTGAGAGAGAACGACTTCCGAAAGAGAAACAATCCTGTTAATCCACGCTGACGCGTTCAGTCGTGGCTTTTTTATGCCCACGACTCCACCGCGAGGAAAAAAAACCCCCCAAACAATTGAATCCTGACTCGTGACCGACACGAAGGTTTCTCTTGCTTGGAGGGGCGTATGTCGTCCAAAGGACGGCAAAAAAACGTGCTAACTCATTTAATCACAGAGTTAGCAAACTGTCAAACCTGAAAATCTGGAGGTTCAATATGTGGCCTATACTAATTGGTGTTGGTGCTTACTTGCTGGCAGTCGGAGTCCAGGAAGCAATGAAAGAAAACCGCGAAGAGCAGAAGGCTCTTCTACCGCCAAAGGAACCAACTCGCGAACTGCCACCGCCGGAAACCCTCCCGTCACATCGGGACTGCAGTGATGAACTACAGGAGGTTTTGCGCAGTGTGCAGGAATGACTATAAAACGGATTCACAGTCTTATGACAATTTGGAGGAAATCATGATTTTAGTTTTAGCAATACTCGGACTGGCAGCTGTTGGGTTGTCCAGACTGCTGGAAGATGTAACAGAGCTTTCATCGGTCAGTGAAAAAAAAGAAAAGCAAACTATATCCGAACTGGCTGAGGAGGAAGACGAATGAGCACACAGATAGAAAAGTACTCCGGTCCCGAGCTAAAGCTCGGGACTGGGTCGCTTGAAATCCTCAGAATAGAAGCTCTCACAAGAATCCATTCAAGCATGAATTTGACACGGCGCCAGAAAAGGGCGGTGGCCAAAGAACTGCACTATCTGGTTGAGTATGAGAGACTGCGCAGGCTGAGGCGTGCTGTCTGGGAATGGCAGGACGAGAAGACAGAGAAACAGTTTGAACGTACGCGCAGACAGAATCAGATGAGGAATACACTGAGGATTGAGTCTAGGCAGGCGACTCTGGAGCTTGCGAAGATCAACAAGCAGATTCTTGAATGCAAACTTCAGTGTATTGACATGATCAGGAGCCGTCAGGATGATTATCAGCTCAACACTTATATCCGAAAAGCGAAAGCTGAACTCGTGAAGATTGACACTCAGAAACAACTGACAAAAGCCAGGCAGCAAATGCTGGCTGACGGATTGTCTGATCAGGTGATTCACAGGGCAAAGTTTCAGCAGATGGCAGAAAAGAATTTCCCTGACATGGCTGAAGAGTTAACGGACTTCTATGACCAGCAGATGTTTCAGCAGGGGATAAGGAGACAACAATGAAAAGAGGATTTCATATCGGACAGAACACGTTGAATGGCAAACAACAGATGATTGCTTTTGATGATATGTTCCTGCACTGGCTCATTGTTGGCGGAACCGGCAGGGGTAAGAGCAAAATGCTTGAATTGAGGATACGGTATCATCTTGATAATAATCACGGGCTGATACTGCTTGATCCCCACGGCACACTCTATGATGACATACTGGCGTATGTGACTGTTGCGGGCTTCCGCAATCGTGTCGTCTTAATCAATCCCAACGATGGTGAAAACTCAGTTGGTCTGAATTTCCTGTCACCGAACGGCATGGACGTATCGGCACAAGCTTCGCAGGTAATGAAGGCAATTGCCAAAGTATTTGGTGAATCGGAAGGTGAAACCAAACCGAGACTGGAACGCTGGCAACGTAACCTTCTTATATCTTTAATTGAGGCGAATCTGACGCTGGCGGACATGCTTGACTTCCTGTCAGTCTCAAGCTCACTCTATCGGGAATCGGTTCTGGATAATGTCCACAATGATTATGTCAAGAGAGAATGGCAGGGTTTTGATGCGATTACCAAGCGGTCAGAAAAGGAGAACCTAATCGAAGCTCCGTTAAATCGAGCAGCGAAAATGATACTCTCAGACCCCATTAGACGCATCATCGGGCAAAGGGAATCGACTGTGGATATAGGCGAGGCTATCGAGAAGGGACGGATTATTCTGGTCAACTTGTCACCCCTGAAAGTTTCCAGAGAGTGCCAACAGATTCTGGGGATTCTCTTGGTTGACCAGATTATGAATTACGCTTTCCAACGAACCAAACAACAGGCGAAGAAGCCGTTTTTCGTAATTGCCGATGAAGCGGCTGAGCTGACTTCCAATGACCTTCCGTATTCGCTTCAGGCACTTCGTAAATTCGGTATTCACTTCACGCTCTGCTATCAAACGTTAACGCAGATTAGGAGCATCCCCGGATACTATGAAAATGTCATGACAAACTGTGATGTAAAGGTCGCGTTCAAATCGAGCAGACAAGACAGCGAAGAATTGATCGGAGAATTGTTTGCCGGTCAGATAAGAGGAGATAAAATCAAGGATGAAATCCATCACACGCTTTTGATCCCTCATGAGACGGTTCGGGAGGTAATCAGTAGTGGAATCTCAACTTCCCGAACGAAAGGTGGGGTGAGTACCGAAGGGACTTCCGAAGGTTGTGGAAGTGGCTCTGGTTCTTCGAATTCACTCAGTTCGGGAAGTGCGAATCATCTTATTCCCGCAGATGGCGTTTTGTATCCGATGGACATTCATTCCATAACCAACTCGGAGTCTTCTGCTCACGCTGCGAATGATTTTTCTATGACATCATCCGGCTCCTCATCCAGTTTCAGCGAGGTTTCAAGCAACACCGTATCCGAATCCAGTAGCAGATCAATTGTGCCATTCTATGAGTTTTTGAGAGAGCAGGAGTTGTCGAACCGTCAGTTTTACTCCATTGAAGAGATCAAGGAAAAATACATTGCGTGGGTTATGTGCCAGCCACAGCGTCACGCCCAAATCAAACTGAAAGACGACAAAGCAAAACCAATATTTATCGCTTTTGTCGGTGAGGTGCGGGCACGGGAGAAAGACTGTCAAGAAGTCATCAATCGCTCCAATGAAAGGTATGCGTTACCGGCAGTCACCGTTGACAAACTTATCGAAGAACGAAGATTACAAATCGTTCAGAGAGAATATTCGGTCATTGACGTAACCCACGAAGAGGAAGAAATCGTAAACAGCCGTTGGCAATAGGAGATTGACAAATGCAGAAGTTATTGAATGTTCAGGAATTGGCTGAAAAGCTTAATGTGCCGGTCACCTGGATTTATGACCGGACTCGAAGTGGAAGCACGGAGCATATACCACACTACAAAATAGGCAAATACCTGAGGTTTGCAGAGGAAGAGGTTGTTGATTACTTGAGATTCAAGTGTGTGGATAATCCGCAGGATTCTGTGTGATTGACAATGCGTGGTTTGTTCAATACATTGTGGTATGCTCACGACCGTCTGCCACAATTACGAAATCAATCCGTCAGGCTTGATTCTGACGGGCATGGTGCAATTTATTCGGTCTGCCAAATGGAAAGGAGGTGATATAGAATTGGCAAAAGGAAGCGTTGTGCAACGCTCTGGAAATTGGTATGCGGTTTATCGGGATGGAGGAACTCAGAAGTGGGAACAAGCTGGTAGCAGTAAAAGAATTGCAGAGAAGCTTCTGGCGAAGCGGATGAGCCAGATAAATGCCAGAACTTATCAAGAGTTTGAGAAGATTCTCTTTGAAGAGTATTCGGCAAAGTGGTTATCTGATTATGCCAAAGTCTCTGTGAAAGAATCTACTTATATCAGTTATGAGACAATCGTGAGGCTTCACTTGAATCCTCGGTTTGGCAAACAGTTCTTACACCGGATATCGACAGCTGATATTCAGAAATTCGTATCTGAAAAGATCACGAAAGATGGGCTGACTCCGAAGTCCGTTGTGAATTTTCTGATTCCTCTTAAGGAGATGTTCAAGCATGCCGTTGCTTGGGGATATATCAAACGTGACCCCTCACTGTATGTGAAGCGGCCTCGTGTCGAATTGGAAGAGATGGATTTTTTCACACCCGAAGAAATTCGACTTTTCCTTGATAATGTCAACTCGAATTATTATGCGCTGTTTTTGACAGCTGTAATGACTGGCATGCGACGTGGTGAGCTTTTGGCTCTTCATTGGGGCGACATAGATTGGAACTCCAATCAAATATCCGTCAGGCGTTCTATCTTTCGAGGCGAATTCGTGAATCCCAAGTCGAAGAATTCAATCCGACGGGTAGTTATGTCTCAGGTACTTCGTCATGCACTTGAACAGCACCGTTTACTCAGGAAGGAATCTGAAAAGGAATTGGTTTTTTCCAACGGAGACTGTTTTCCGATTGACCCCGATAACCTTGTAAAGCGGGAATTCTATCCTGCATTGGACAGAGCAGGCTTGCGCCGGATACGCTTCCATGATCTCCGGCATACCTATGCATCATTACTAATCTCTCAGGGTGAGAACATTAAGTTCATCCAGACTCAGCTTGGTCATGCGTCGGCAAAAACGACTCTTGACCGCTATGGACATTTAATGCCAAACCTTGAAAATGATGCCGCTCGGAGATTAGACAAAACAGTTTTCGGGAATTTTGTTAGAAAGCTGTTAGAAAATCCGGTATCTGAAGGTACATCCCCAAAAAACGAAACCCCCGAAGTCGTTGAACTTCAGGGGCCTAAGCTTGGTAGCGGGGGCTGGATTTGAACCAGCGACCTTCGGGTTATGAGCCTTATACTTTGTCCGAACAGTAGGAAACACCAGACACTAACTGGTAGTAATAGCAATTACTTACGGGAAACACAGTGTCTGGTGTTTTCCCTTATTATCTGTTGATTTTGCTCGTTTTGTTAGAAAAATGTTAGAAAGAGGTGTATGTCAATATAGATGTTACACTCCTGAATCTTCACTGATATGTGAAGTTTTCTTCACTCAAGGTTAATAAATTTCTCCGCAGGCCATTTTGCTTTTATTAATTCATAGAGCTTAAAATTTTCTTGACAATAGCTATTTATTTGTTGTACCATTGTTGTATGAGAGACAATAATGATTAACCAAAATAAAATGACTGGATTGGGACCAAAAGAGACTGAGTTGATTGCCACAATAGGGAGCAAGGGGCTTAGGGTATTCACAGTTTCTGATGTTGCTGGATTATTAAATATTACCAATATATCTGCTTCACAGATAATTCATCGTCTGGTTGAGAAACGTAAATTACAGCGTATCGAGAAAGCAAAATATCTTTTGATTCCACCGGAAGCTTGGAAAATTGGGGAATATACTGAGGAAGGCATCATTGTGGCTTCTCAGTTAGTTACGCCCTACTACCTCAGTTATTGGACAGCTCTTTCATTTCATGGATGGACTGAACAGCCATCGAGAACAATCTTTGTAGCAACTCCCAAAATAAAGAAGGCGGTAGAATTGCAGGGGATTAATATTAAATTCGTCAAACTTCATACCAGACGTTTTTTCGGATTTGGAGAACACTGGGTTGGCAACCAGAAAGTAGTAGTGGCTGAGAAGGAGAAAACTATTGTCGATTGTTTAGATCAGCCACGCTATTGCGGAGAGATTGTTGAAGTCGCAAAAGGTCTTTGGAACGGACGAAAAGATTTAGATCAGGGAAAGCTACTCAAATATGCCCTGAAAATGAAGAACGGAGCAATTATCAAACGTCTTGGTTATCTTCTTGATATTTTGGAAATTAATAAGCCCAAAACTCGCAAAGAACTTCTGAAAAACAAAACTCCGAATTTCGCTCTATTAGACCCAGGACAAACTGGATCAACCATAGCGCAGAATAAAGAATGGAGTCTGAACGTAAATGTTAATCCGAAAAACTTAACTGAGTGGAGAACTCACTAATTCTATGATAGATGCAACTGAAATTCGTACACTAGCCGCTCAGGCAAGAATTGATCCGGGCATCATTGAGAAGGATTATGTCCTATCGAAAGTACTGATGGCTCTTTCTCACATTGAGCCGTTCAATCAAAGTCTTTTGTTCAAAGGCGGAACCGCACTCAAAAAGCTCTATTATCCCGAATGGCGATTTTCCGAAGACCTCGATTTTACTTCAAGATCAAAGCTGAAGCCTAAGGAAGTGAAATCCATTTTTGAGGAAGCGGTAGATAAAGTCGGAAAACTATTCGGTCTAAGTATGCGAGTAATGGAGTACTCTCAATATCCTAAGACAGGCGATGAGCTGGTGTCTGCCCAATTCAAGCTTGGCTATGACGGACCGCTTAGAAAATCAAGCGGACAGAAAAACAATGTTCGAGTGGATATTGCTTTTGAAGAGGTACTTGTTTCAGAGCCGGTAAAGAGAAAAATACTTGCTGGATATGCCGACGACATTGATTCCGAATTGATAGTCTATTCATTAGAAGAAATTCTTTCAGAAAAGCTCCGCAGTATTTTACAGAGAGGCAAAAGTCGGGATTACTATGACGTATGGATTCTTCTGAAGGAATATAAGAACGACTTTTCAAGAAAGAGACTTTGGGACACACTTAAGAAGAAGTGCGAATTCAAAAACATCCCAACGCCCAAGACAGAAGATTTTTTCAATAAAGAACTCACAGAAGAAGCAGGGAGATATTGGGAGCGTGGACTAGCCCATCAGCTCAATGATTTACCTGATTTTGAGAAAGTGCTTGAAGAGTTAGAAAATCAGCTGAATGAGACTTTAACTTAATTTGATAAGAGATATGAAAACAGACTTAACATTTATAACTAACGAAAAGGATAGGCGATTATTAGATCGCTTTACAGTACTAATCAAAGACACGAGATTCTTTGATGTACTAGTCGGATATTTCTATACAAGTGGTTTTTACGCCATTTACAAGTCCCTTGAAAAGACTGAGAAGATTCGCGTCCTCATTGGTATTTCTACAAGTAAGCAAACCGTGGATTTAATCAATCAGTCCAAGCAAGAGTCTCTTCCGTTTTCACATGCGGAGACCAAAGAAGAATTCGGAAATGCAGTCGTTGCTGAACTTGGCAATTCGGATGATAAGAGGGACGTTGAAGAAGGCGTTCATAAGTTTCTTGAATGGCTCCGTTCCGGTAAATTGGAAATCCGCGCCTACCCCGCACAAAACATACATGCGAAGCTATACATAATGACTTTTCTTGAGGAAGATCGTGATGTAGGAAGAGTCATTACCGGTTCCAGTAATTTTACGCAATCAGGATTGTCGGATAACTTGGAGTTTAATGTTGAACTGAAAGACCCGGGTGATTACGACTTTGCAAAGGCTCAATTTGAAAAGTTATGGTTAGATTCTGTTGATGTAAAAGATAAATATATTGACACCATTCAAGAACGAACATGGCTTAATGATACTGTTACCCCGTACCAGCTCTATCTCAAGTTTCTCTACGAATATTTCAAAGATGAAATCACTCGGACTGACGAGGTGTTTTTCAAATATGTTCCCATCGAATTCAAACGCTTGGAATATCAAGAGCAAGCGGTTCTCAATGCCAAGAAGATACTGGATGAATATGGAGGAGCCTTTATCTCTGATGTCGTAGGGCTTGGCAAAACATACATGGCAGCCATGCTTGCCAGCCAGCTTGACGGCAGGACATTGGTAGTAGCACCCCCCATGCTGTTGGATAAAGAAAATCCCGGGTCGTGGCCGAACGTGTTTTCCGATTTTCGAGTCAGTGCAGATTTCGAATCTCTGGGAAAACTCGATTCTCTCATTAAGCGAGGTACTGAAAAGTACAAGAACATTTTTATAGACGAAGCTCACCGTTTCAGAACAGAAACCAACATCACCTATGAAAAGCTCGCGCAGATATGTAGAGGTAAGCGAGTAATTCTCGTAACCGCGACGCCATTTAATAACTCACCAAGAGATATACTGGGGCAGATTAAACTTTTTCAGAAGTCAAAGAAAAGTACGATTCCCGGAACGCCCGACCTTGAACGCTTCTTTGGAAAGCTCGAAGGCAAACTGAAAGGTTTGGACAGGCAGAAAGACCAAACCAAACATATACTGACTGTAAAAGAAAACGCCCGTGAGATTCGGGACAAGGTTCTTAAATACCTGATGGTGCGTCGTACGAGGACTGAAATAGAGAAACACTTCCCTGACGATTTGAAAAAACAGGGCTTGAGGTTTCCAGAGGTAATTGATCCCCAACCAGCTTACTACGAACTTAATGAAGACGAGGACAAAGTATTTAACGAAACGGTTACATTACTTATACAGAAGTTCAAATATGCCCGATATATGGCGATGCTGTATTATCAAGGCGAGATTACCCAGCCTGAACAACTTGCTCAGAGAAATCTGGGAAGGTTTATGAAAATCCTCATCGTCAAGCGTCTTGAGAGCAGTTTCTTCGCCTTTCGAAACACGATCAATCGCTTTATCGCTTCTTATGAAATGTTCATCGATCAGTTCGATAAAGGCGCGGTCTATGTCAGTAAGAAATACTCCAATAAGATTTTCGAACTGCTTGAGAACGACGATGAAACTAGGATCCTAAAACTCATTGAGGAAGATAAGGCTCAAAAGTATAATTCCGGTGACTTTGATAAGAACTTCAAGCGTGATCTGGAACATGACCTCAATATCCTGAAGAGAATTAGAGATTTATGGTCGACTGTTAATCGAGACCCGAAACTTCTGAAGTTCATTGACATGCTGAGTGCTAATAAAGTCCTGAGAGATAATCGTCTTCTTGTCTTTACGGAATCAAAAGAAACTGCGGACTATTTGGCAAAGCACCTCGGCAAGAAGTTTGGTACTCAAGTGCTTTCTTTTACTGGGCAATCCAGTGCGAACACGCGCGAGAAAGTGATTGAGAATTTCGATGCACGCGCACGATTTCCAAAAGATGACTATCGCATTCTGATATCAACAGAAATACTATCAGAAGGCGTAAATCTTCACCGTTCAAATGTTGTTATCAACTATGACATTCCATGGAACCCAACTCGGTTAATGCAAAGAGTCGGTCGCATTAATCGTGTAGATACCACTTTTGATAAAATATATACATTCAATTTCTTCCCCACAAAGCAGTCAAATGACCAGATAAAGCTCAAAGAAGCCGCCGAAGCCAAGATTCACGCTTTTATCACATTACTTGGAGCAGACGCTCGATTGCTCACGGAAGGTGAACCAATCGAACATCATGAATTATTCGATAGATTGGTTTCCAAGAAGACTATTACCGGTGAGGATGGTGAGGAAGAAAGCAGTCTTAAATACTTGCAAGTAATTCGAGACATAAGAGACAATAACCCTGACTTGTTCGAGCAGATAAAACGGCTTCCCAAGAAAGCTCGAACAGCTAGGAAAGAATCCGAAAAAGGCAATCGGTTATTAACGTATTTCCGCAAAGGCAAACTCCAGAAATTCTATCAGGGCGGAACGGGTAAACCAGTTGAGTTGGACTTTCTTGCGGCTGCCCACATATTGGAAACAACTCCAGCTATTAAGCGAATGAAACTTGATGAAGGGTTTTACGATTTACTCGACAAGAACAAGAAAGCATTTGTATATGCTACTATCGATGATTTACCCGATGTTAAATTAAAAGGCGGCAGAGATACCGCTACTCGGCTTCTCAAAATTCTCAGAGCAGTACAGGACTTCAGGCAATTCACGGAAGAACAAGAACTATTCCTTAAGAAAGTGATGAGGCAATTGGAAGAAGGTGGATTACCTCGTCAGACGGCAAAAACGGTATTGAAAGAAATGAATACCGTAATCAAGAAGGAAGTGAAACCGCTCAAAATGTTGGCTGTTCTCCAAAAGAACATACCGGCTGAGCTACTTGAGGGTCATCTTGCGGAATCAGCTGCCAAGACAGCTGGGCCGAGAGAAGTCATTTTATCAGAATATTTAATTGGGGATTAGTATGCAGAAAGAAGCCGCGAGAAAATTAGTTCAAGATACTTTTGAGAGAGCCTTTGATAAAGGACAATTCAAGAAGTTTGTAAAGGAACTGCTGAATCATCTTGAAGATGCTCCATTCACTTACCGCGGCGATTATATCTATAAGGACTTCCGTGACTCAGTCAAGACTCTTGAGCGTATTGGTAAATTTGAGGATTCCGACGGCAAGAAAATAGATGTTCTTATTGTCAATCTGATAAAGACTCCATCACTGGAACGAGCACGATCCAAACAGAGGAATTTTGTAGCGAAATATCTCAAGGGTAGCCGAGGAAATGAACTCAAGGATGGTGCTCTAGTTGCTTTTGTGTCCCCGGATGAACAGGACTGGCGTTTTTCCTTTGTCAAAATGGAGTATAAATTCGATACGACCAAGAAAGGACAGCCGAAAGTTACCGAACAGTTCACTCCGGCCAGACGGTATTCTTTCTTGGTAGGAGAAAACGAAAGAAGCCATACGGCCCAGAGCAGACTACTGCCAATACTTGAAAATACCGATCATGATCCGACTCTTGCTGAAATTGAGGAAGCCTTCAGTATTGAGAAAGTTACCAAAGAGTTCTTTGAAAACTACAGATTACTATTCCATGAGATTAAGGACGCTTTGGATGAATTCGTCAAGAAGGACAAGGCAACTAAGGCAGATTTTCAGGAGAAGGGTGTTGATACTGTCGATTTCGCTAAGAAGCTTATCGGTCAAATAGTCTTTCTCTATTTCCTACAAAAGAAGGGATGGTTTGGTGTTGCTCGGAAAGAAGATTGGGGAACGGGTCCGAAGAATTTCTTGAGACTACTATTTGAAGGTAAAATGTCCGGTTATGATAATTTCTTCAATGATATTCTGGAGCCATTGTTCTATGAGGCTCTGGCAGTTGAAAGGCAAGCTGATTATTATAGCCCATTCAAATGCAAGATTCCATTCTTGAATGGTGGTCTATTTGATCCACTGAACGATTATGATTGGGTGCATACTGACATTCTTATCCCGGATGAGTTTTTCTCAAATAAAAAGAAAACAAAACAGGGTGACACTGGCACCGGTATCTTAGACGTTTTTGATCGTTACAACTTCACGGTCAAAGAAGATGAACCGCTTGAAAAGGAAGTCGCTATTGACCCGGAAATGCTGGGAAAGGTATTTGAAAATCTGCTTGAGGTCAAAGACCGCAAATCTAAAGGCACATACTATACTCCGAGAGAAATTGTCCATTACATGTGTCAGGAAAGCTTGATCAATTATCTGGTGACTGAACTAAAGGAGAAGATTAAGAGAGAAGATATTGAAACGTTGATTAAACATGGTGATGCAATTATTGATCACGAGCAACAAGTTTTAAGGGCTGGAAAAGAGACTACAAGGTATCCATATCGTCTTAGTCCAGTAATTAGAGATAGTGCGAACGTGATTGACAAGAAGCTTGCTGACATTAAGGTGTGTGATCCGGCTGTAGGTTCAGGTGCTTTTCTTGTTGGTATGATGAGTGAAATTGTAAGAACACGTTCAGTCTTGACTCGGATTAATAATCCTGATGAAGAACCAAATATTTATGACTTTAAGCGGGATGCTATTCAGGATTCACTTCATGGTGTAGACATCGACCTAGGTGCAGTTGAAATCGCCAAGCTCCGGCTTTGGCTTTCACTTATAGTTGATGAAGAGGACTATAAGCACATCAAGCCTCTACCAAATCTCGATTACAAGATTATGCAGGGTAACAGCCTGCTTGAGGAATATGAAGGAATCAAACTGATAGATGAACGGTTCTTTGAAAAGCATGAAGAAAAGGAACAAGTTCAGAAAAGACTCAAGGAACAGCAAAGTAAGTGGCAACGTGAGTATTTTGACCTTCACAGCGACAATAAACTCACTCCGACCAAGAAATCAGAAATTGAGAAGAATCTCAAGAGCATCGAGAAGCGCCTTAAGGCGTTGGAACAACCGAAACCTAACGGTCAAGATGCATTCGATATTTTCGGGCAGACTGATGCGCAATCAAAAGCTAATGAACTATTGGAATTACATGAACGATTCTTCAACGCGCATCACAAGAGTGATAAGGATCGCATCCATAATCAGATAAACAAGCTTACTTGGAATTTGATTGAAACCACACTAAAACAAAAAGGCAAAGAAGATAAGCTTGAGGATGTAAAACGATTTCAACGGACAAATACAAGCCCATTCTTCTTATGGAAATTGAATTTCGCCGAGATATTCCGCGAGAATAGTGGCTTTGATGTTGTCATTGCAAATCCGCCGTATGTATCTGCAACTGGCCTTAGCAACATAGAAAAGTCTGAGCTCAAGAGAAATTACCAGACTGCTATAGGAAGAATTGATACTTATGGGTTATTTACTGAAAAAGCCATACTGTTAGCGAGCGAAAGAGGTTGCATTAGTTACATAGTTCCAAACAAATTCCTCACAAATCTGCAATTCAAGTATTTGAGAAAGCTAATTCTTGATTCTTGCAGAATAGTAGCTATCGCTTATCCAAAGGAAACAATATTCAAGGCAGCAGCTGTCAATAATGTAATATTCGTGCTACAAAGGAATGCAGGACATTCCGAAAACAACAAGGTTTGCATCGTAGAGATAGATCAGAATGTTAGACGAAACAAATTTATGATAGATCAGGATGTGTTTGAAAGAGACTCAAACTATACTTATTTGCTTTCATTCTCAGAAAATATCTCCAATATCAAGAAGAAAATTGAAGACAATTCAGTAGCATTATCGGTGTTTTGTGATGTTAAGGATGGCATTATTGCCGGACGTATAAAGGACAAATTATTCGTGAACAGGCCAGTGAGCAAGAATTGTAAGCGTTTGGTTTTCGGTGACAATATGGGACGCTATCGCTTGTCCTGGAGTGGCACATATGTCGACTATAGGCCTGAGATGATGAAGAAAGAAGAGAGAAGAAGGATCGGGGCAGATAAGGGATTAGGTTTACGGCTGAGGGTACCGTCTGTTTTTGAAACTCCTAAAATTCTAACTCGAAAGACTGCTGATTGTATAATTGCTGCTTACGATAGCGATGGGTACTATTTTGAACAAACACTTCATGGCATTATAGCAAAAATCGCCTTTCCTAAATTGGAGTTTATCTTAGCCATTCTAAATTCAAAACTGTACGAGTACTATTATAGAAATATCGTTTATCAGGCAGGTACGATATTTCCTCAAGTACGGATTGGTTTTTTGAAACAGTTGCCAATTTATGGTATTGATCGAAAGAGGAGTCCCGAGATTGAGATGCACGACAGAATTGTGTCTATTGTAAATCAGATATTGAGCTTAAACAAGAATTCCCAAACTGATCATGATTACGCCACAATTAGAGAATGCGAATGCCAGATTGACCAATTAGTTTATAAACTCTATGACTTGACACCGGAAGAGATCGCGATAGTTGAAGGGGCTAATAAAAAGGGATAAATTACTATGAGTAATCAAAACAACAATTTATTCAAGAGAGGTTCCGAATGGCGTAAATGGGATTTGCATGTTCATAGCCCAGCATCGCACGGTTACCACGGTACTTGGGAACAGTTTGAGAAACAATTAAGTGAGGCCCAGTGTGATGTTATTGGAATCAATGATTATTGCTCAGTTGCCGGGTACAAGAGAATAAAAGAGCGCATTGCCAGCAATGATCTAGATATTAGGGATAAAGTATTATTCCCTGTAGTAGAGTTTCGGATGAGGGATGTCTTAAAGAATCGACATACCGGCCAATCTGGGGAATCAATTAATTTCCATATCATTTTCAGCGACAGTATTCCTGTCGAGAAAATAGAGACTTTCATCAAGAGTCTTCGAGTTGATAATAGTCAAATTGCCGAGAAGTATGATGACACTCAGTTCTTAAAAGAAACAGCACGTGTCCGGTTTGAGCCTGATGTCCTTGATAATCTGAATAAGGACCCTGAGTTCGTTGGTAAATTCCTAGTGTGGTTACCATACGATGAATATGGTGGTATAGGCGATATAGACCCGAATAGCGATGACTGGATTAAGAGAGACTTTATTAAGAAATCCGATATTCTCGGTTCCTCGAGTAGAAATCAGATTGATTTTTTTCTGTGGAGATCGCCGGTTGATTCGTCAGGTAATCCGAAATTTACCATTGACCAATTCGAAGAATGGTTCAAAACCAAAAAACCCTGTATCAAGGGTAGTGATTCAAAGCAACATAGTTATCCAATCGGGCAACTAAAAGATAGCTCTTCAAATCCTATCGATAGATTTTGTTGGATCAAAGCAGACCCTACATTCGAGGGTCTCAAGCGTGTTGTAAGAGAACCTGAAGAGCGCGTGTATATCGGTACAATTCCATCAAAACTACAAAATGTAAACAATAATTTTTCCAAATACATTGACTCTGTTTCCATACACCCTACGGCGGAAGGTACTTCTCCCTCATGGTTCGACAATGTAATTAAGCTGAATTCGGGATTAATTGCTATTATTGGTAGAAAGGGTAGCGGTAAAAGTGCTCTTGCAGATATTTTGGCACTTCTAGGTCGTACGTATATAGAACCAAAGGACTATTCGTTTTTAAAACATGACAAGTTTCGTAAAGGCATTATTGCGACTCAATACAATGGCACTCTTGCATGGAAGGACGCTAGCGAGTTAACTGATTATTGTCTTAACAATGATGTCGATACTACAACTGAATTGGAACGTGTCAGATATCTACCTCAGGTGTATGTTGATCGTTTATGTGATGAAGTGGGTGTAAGTGATAAGTTTCAGACAGAAATTGATAAAGTCGTCTTCTCATATTTGCCAAGAAGTGAACGACAGGGTTCCTCTTCGTTATCTGATCTTATTGCAAAAAGAACGAGTGCGATTGATGCGGAATTGTCAACTATGCGTGAGCAGCTGGAGCGATTGATAAACGAAAGAATTACTTTAGAAAAGAAGAAGCATCCTTCCTACAAGGACTTGATAAACAACAAACTGAAGGATGTCCAAAAGGAAGTCAATGGTATTGTCTTACCTAAAGAGGTCAAAAAACCATCTAGTGAACCTGATAAAGCAACGAAAGACAAAGTTGATTCACTAAAAGACCAATTGGAGAAGGTAGAAAATGAGATTTCGGAAGCGGAGATTAAACTAGATAATGTCACCAAACGTCGTACAAGTATTCAAAATATCCAAGGCCATATAAAAAATCTTTCTAGGCAAGTTGAGGTATTCAAGGGCTACATCGCGATCGATTTAAAAGCACTTGGCATTACACTTGACGACATTCTGACATATGAAATTAAGCGTGAAAAACTTGATGAATTTGAGACGGGAGTAAATACCGAAATAAACGATCTCAACATTACGTTAGGACATGTGGTTGGAGAAGAGTTAGTACAGGATGACGCTCAGGATAAGAAGAAAGACAAAAAGCGAGTTAATCTGGCACAGAAGAAAAGTGGTATTAATAAGGAGCTAAACGATATCACAGAAAAGTTGTCTGGGGAGCAGAAAGCATATGAAGCATACTTAGTAGCAAAGGCAGGGGCGGAGAAACGAAAAAGTGCTCTTACAGGCAAAGAAGGCGACACAAGCCTAACAACCATTGTTTCTCTCGAATCCGAGCTGAAATACATAGATGACCAGCTAGATACTGACTTGGCTGCTAAGCAAAAGGAAATAGCGGATATATCAAGCAGCATTTTCGATATAATTGCCTCTAAGTGCGATACATATAAGTCTATTTACAAACCACTGCGTGATTTCGTTGAACAAGAAAAAAGTATGCAAGAACAGGCTCAAAGTATACTAACCTTTGATGTTGGTATAGTGTGCAACAAGGATCGTTTCGTAAACCAGTTTTTGGGTTCTATTGATCATGGTCGAAAAGGCTCGTTTCAAGGTGTTAAGAAAGGCCGAGACAGGATCGTTGCGATGTTGCAGCAACGGAGCTTCCGCACAAAGGAATCTGTCAACACGTTCCTTGAGATTTTGCTTGATTCACTTGAATTCGACCGATCTGTAGAAGGCGATGTTCCAGCAGAAATTGATGACCAATTAGTCCAAAATGCCTCGAAACCTGATTTATTGAAATGGTTATATGGCTTGCAGTATCTAGATGTACAGTACAAGGTACAGTTCAATGGAAAGGACCTTAATGCGGTCGAGTTTTCACCCGGCGAGCGTGGAGCTATTCTCCTTATTTTCTATCTCCTAATTGACAAGGAAAATATTCCACTTATAATCGATCAACCGGAGGAAAATTTGGATAATGAATCAGTGTTCATTTTACTGGTTCCTTACATTAAGAGGGCAAAACAAAATCGCCAGATCATCATCGTGACTCACAATCCCAATCTTGCTGTAGTTTGCGATGCCGAACAGGTAATATGTGCGTCAATGGATAAGTCTACAAATGAGATAAGATACACATCCGGTAGTATAGAGCATCCATCAATAAACCAGCGTATAATAGATGTCTTAGAGGGAACGATGCCAGCATTTCGTACCCGAGATGGCGCCTATCAAAACAAGAAAAGCTAATGCATTAGATTCATAATATCACTCTTGACCATATCTATCTCGCTCAATAATCGAGCGTAATTACATATTTGCTTAGTTGTCTCCGTAGGGGGAGTTCTCCTTCTCACGGTTTTTTGGATTCCTCTTGCCTGTGGGTGAAGGAACCAAAAACCCGCTTAAAGAAGGAGAATTATTATGAAAAACAACAAAGCAAAACTGATTGAAAACGCTCTCAATTCATTGACCGAGTCTCTTGAGAATGGTCAAAGTGATAAATTGAAAAAGTATCTTCAGACTATGAGCAGATTTCATCAGTACAGTTTAAGAAATGTCATGCTCATAGCTCTTCAGAAACCGAGCGCAACTCACGTCGCCGGATTTCACACTTGGAAGAAACATGGTCGGTTCGTCAAAAAGGGCGAAAACGGCATCGTTATCATCGCTCCATTGGTTTACAGGAAAGAGACTGTTGAAAATGATGATAACAGTACCAATGTCACTGAGATTAACGGTTTCAAAGCCGTTTACGTTTTTGACATTAGCCAAACCGACGGAGACAAACTGCCTGAATTCGCTCGTGTGCAGGGCGATCCGTCCCGTTATCAGGAAATGCTCGGTAGTTTTATTTCCGCTAACGGTATTACTCTTGAGTATTCGGATACCATGCACGCCGACGGCTGTTCGAGCGGCAGCAAAATCACCATCCGTTCCGGTTTGTCTCCGGCACAAGATTTCAGTGTGAAAATCCACGAACTGGCTCATGAGTTTCTGCATCACTCCGGTGTAAAGCTGACAAAGACTCAGAAAGAAACAGAAGCTGAAGCTGTCGCCTATGTAGTTTGTCAGTCTATTGGTTTAAACACCAACACTGCCTTCAGCGACTATATCCAACTTTACAAAGGCGACAAAGAAACACTAATGAGTTCAATCCAGAGAATCAAGGATGTCTCCAGTAGAATCCTCAGTGGATTGACCTAGGGGATACAAAATCTTCTTTCTTGAAACCGCCAGCAATGGCGGTTTTTCAATGATTAAAGTTTGGGGAAAATATAATCCCACCCATTTCCGCTTCGCCATAAAACGTTTCGCCTTGCCACAGGTCACTTCAGGGTGTCATAGAGACTCAGTATCCATCCAAGGTAGTAACCAGTCTCCACCTTGACGGACAGCGCCGACCTGGCTGATGGATCCCGCCACGGCGGGAACCACAACACAAGTCTACTTGGCTCGACAACCCGCCTTTAAGGCCTCTGGCCCATTATACCGGGCAGGCCTGTCTTCGCTACTCCAGCCCTCTATGGCTCATGAGGAGACTCGGAGTGGCAAGCCAGCGTGCGTTGCTCTAGTTACCAATTTACTCGCTGGAGAAAGGTTCAATCATATGAACCTCAACAAAGCCGAGCTAATCGGCAATCTAGTCGGCGACCCCGACGCAAAAAAGCTGCCTGCCGGGCAGTCAGTCGTCCATTTTCGTCTGGCGACGAATACGGCCTGGAAGAACGCCAAGACGAAGGAGGTGCACCAGAAAGCGGAGTACCACCAGATAATCGCCTTCGGCAAGCTGGGTGACGTAGCCGCCAAGTACCTCAAGAAAGGAGATAAAGTGTACATCGACGGCCGCCTGACCAGCCGAAGCTGGCAGGGTAAGGACGGCGCGAAACACGCGCGCACCGAGATTGTCGCGCAGAATCTGATTATGCTCGGAGGCAACGAGAAGAAACCGGAGCCGGAAAAGACGAACGATGACGTGGTCGTCGAGGAAATCGACTAGGAGACCGGCGGAGAGGGTTAATCCCTCTCCGCTTCTTTTTTGCTCGCGGAAATCTCCCACCCTTTATAACAATATCGAAACTCATGTAAAAGAAACCGTATGAAATGAAGTTTATTTCTGGACATTCCAATGTTTGGATAGTGAAAATGATATTGCTTTTCTGGGCATTTTATGATATTATGTATGTAGCTTTTGGGTTATCCCATGGTTGTAGATAATAGGTCTGCAGCGGTGCAGGCGTACCTTTTGCGGAGATCCAATGCTAAGAATTAACCAACAACATTATGAAGAGTCGGTTTTTTCCGTTTCTAATCACAATCATTGTGCTAATTCTGTTAGTAGGAGTTGTTATCGTCGTGTTTGTAACACGTCAAGTTGATGAAAACACTGACATGCTTGTAGTTGAAAATGCAACCGTCAATTATAACGCCAATAGTGTTGCTAGTGTAAACAAAGAGGGGAATACAAACATTGCTATCAATGCTAGTACTAGCTCTCTATTAAACTCTAATACCGAAATTGACACCTCTGATTGGCTGACATATGAGAATGAGAAGTACGGATTTGAACTCAAGTACCCAAACAACTGGGTGCTTGAGAATTCACCGTATCATTCAGAGCCAAGCCCTGCATGGGACTCTGTAGCTTTTGGCAACGGATCAGAAAGTGTGCTCGTTAGAGAATATGAAGTCCAGGGGTGCTCAGGTCTAAGAGATTGTGCTGAACAAGCAAGCCAGTTGAAAGCAGTCACCGTAACGCCATCCAGCCTGACAGAGGTATTAATAAATGGTCAGATTGCTTATCAACAAGAGTTCGTCGACGATTCAAGGGGTTTTATCCTTTATGATATATATATGGAGGTCAGTGGTAGTATCATCCTGATGTCAGTATCAATTCATGGTGAAGCGGATTCTTATGCAAAAACAATCCTCCAAGAGCTATTAGCAGAATTCAGAATAATGTAGCGAAGACATTCAAACCTTTCAGTAAAAGAGGTAGTAATGAGGTTGATATCAAGAGGAGGATTATTGATAATCCTCGCAGCAATGGTGGTTAGTGTACTCATAAGCGAGATCAATGCGACGGATGCACCTGCGATGTTGCCTATATTCGGTAAACACGCTCGTTGTAGCGAATGTGGGTATCAGTTCACAGAACTGGCGACATATACGAGACAGGACGACGGGTCTCAGTTTACTGTGCATCACCCCGGCTGGGATATGAATTTGTCGGCTCCTGATGACAATGGTCAATCCGTATTCGCTATTGCAGATGGCGTAGTGGTAGATGCAGAAACAAATCCACCAGATGAGTGGGGATCACTCGTTATTGAACACACTGTTAATGAACAGGTGTTCTATTCGCAGTATGGTCACTGCCAGAATGTATTTGTGCAAACTGGAGAATTGGTCAAAAAGGGCAAGCGAATAGCCCTAGTCGGAGGTGTGCCTAATTATGCTCCTCACCTGCATTGGGAAATTCGAATGCCTTGGCCAACTCATCCTAATCCGACTGACCGAAATTACTTCAATTCAAGTTACCTTGCTACTTTATCAAATGTCACCACATCATACCGAAACCCAGAACCATTCGTTGCTCAGCTTAATACCGAGTACCGACACTTGACCAATCTCAATGATCGCAACCCATACGGGCCATTGAACAGCCCGATCGTGGAGTACGGCGATTATTCGTCTATTGACTGGTGGTTTGGATACGATCCGAATGACCTCTACAATGATACCGATGGCACCGCACGGAACTGCTATCTCGCGCGGCTGTATGGTGGCAGTAATGGTGACGGAGCTATCGTATATGATGCTCTCGCCGGGGCCCGTCATGCCTACAGCGTCGGCGGTGCAACATGGGATATGTGGCTGTACATGAAGGATATTTGTGATAACCCCTGTCCTACTACTGATTGCGGCAACGGTCAATCCGGTATCGATGGTGGTCCGCGGTCTGCTCTCGGCATGCCTATTACTAATGCCTATGAGGTTGGCTCAGGTCAGTGGCGTCAAGACTTCCAGAAGGGGTATGTACTGGACGGTGAGCTAAACTGTTATACAGCTCCTGGCTGGACTCAAAACGGCTGGAATTACGAGCACTCCTACCTCTTTGTCGACGCCTATGACCGCAATGGTGCAGCGCGAGACGTTGGTGAAGCGACCGAGACAGTGGTCGAAGACTGGAATGGCACTGCTTACGCGGTTCAGCATTTCAGCAACGACCGTATGATCGTCTATGACCCCCAGAATTTCGAAGATAACCCGGCCGCTACAAACGAGGCCTATTATATTCATGGTGATTTTTGTCATTACTATACAACTGAGCCAGCAGTTGGCCCGTGGATTCTAGGCGCTCCGACGACTGATCGATTGGGCAATGTCCAGTACTTCAAATCCGGCCGTATGGAGGATGACAATGGAGTCATCCGCGCTATTGATGCTGAGGGTGACAACTTCTGGAATAGCGATGGAAGTTATCATATCTTTTATGACAACTTTGAGGATGGGAACGATGATGGCTGGCGTGGAGCCTCTTACGGTACCTGGACTGTTACAGATGGAGTTTATGATGTCTTTCTAGATACTCCAGAAAGTATCTCTTGGCGCCTGGCTGGCAACTGGGACTGGGGTGACATACATCTGAGCTTCAACTTCAACAATACTGAAGGTGTTGAGAAGCTTGTTTATCTTAGATGGGGTGTTGGTGGCACAAATGGCTACCTCGTCCGTATCCGCTCGAACTACGGTAGCTTCAATCAGAGCAACATGATGATCCAGAAGTACATAGATAACACACCGGTAGAGACGCATACATACCCCGTAGTCACCGAGTCAAACAGGTGGTACAGGCTTGATTTCCTGCTTGCAGACAACACGATTACTTGCAGGCTGGATGGCGTGGGTGCCTTTAGCTACACCGACCCCGAAAACCTCTACCCTAATGGCCGCTTCGGGTTTGCCCCCAACAAGCCAGCGGGCGTCGGTCAAAGCCACGTCCAGTTTGATAATGTCAGAGTATACTGCGCCAGCGGAGCCACATGTCTACCCTTTGCGAACGTCGAGGGAACTGTCACTGATGCGGGAACATCCGTAGCTCTCCAAGGAGTGCTAGTCGAACTGCTTCAGAACTCGACTGTGCGTTACACTACAACAACAGGCGCAAATGGTCATTACGAGTTTGTAGGAATTGACGCAGGTGACTATGATGTCACCTATTCCAAAGTTGGCTATGACTCTCATAGCAGCTTGATTTCACTAACTGAAAACGGTGAGAATCAACTTCTAACTGTGAACCTCGTCCCGCACCCGGAGTCTTGCGACGGTTTTGAAGGCTTGTTTTGTGATGATTTTGAGGACGGTAATGACGATGGCTGGAGTATTCTTGGGACCAGCCCTGGTGGCACATGGGTGGTTGAAAACGGTTGGTATGTCTATAGTAATGTTGCAAACTACCACCATAGTGTTGCGGGTGATCCTGAATGGACAGACTACGTTTTTGAATTTGATGTAGTAAGGAAAACTTCGGGCGGTGACATAAATATATGGACACGAGCCGAGGCGATTGATGGGGTACTTACCCACAGTCTATATGCTGTTGTTCTAAGGAGTTGGGATGTAGTCTTGCTCAAGTACGAGAGTGGTACAGGGGAAGTGTGGAGGAGGAATTACCCGCACAACTTTGACATGGGGATCACATACCATGTAGATATTTCCGTGATCGGTGATCACATTCAAGTCATGATTAACGATGTTATGGTGGTTGATGTTACTGATGTAGGAACGTCTCTTACAACTGGCATGATTGCTCTGGGTGGGTCATATGGTGTTGAAGTTGCATTCGACAATGTGAAAGTATGGTCTGTAGCAAGCCCGCTCCTAGCTGAGACATTAGAACTTCTACCGGCTGAGTATCTGTCGCAACTAGAAGAATTATCGGCAGTTAATCAAGGCAGTACTACTACATTGCATCAGCTAACGGATCCGATCTCACAGGCACTCAAGATCATTCTCAACTGGGACGGCAGCGAGCTGAACCTGAAGGCCCATAAGCCGGATGGTACCTTATATGGTGAATGGCAGTCGGATACGCCACCCATTGTGGCTGATATCATATCGATTGATGGCGGCACCTGGAGCTACAAAGTAACAGCCATTGATGTTCCCTATGATAGCTACCCGTTTGCCCTCGTAGCTGGTTCTCTGCTCCTGGGATCAGTTTCCGGGACCGTAGCCGACGGCTCCTCAGGCAATGGCTTAGAAGGCGTCACCGTGGACCTTTACAGCGAGGTGAACGAGCTACTTGGCTACAACGTAACCGGCCAAATGGGTTACTATTCCTTCCCCGACCTGATACCGGGGTCATATGACATCACGCTCATCAATCCACTGGGCTTCACCGCCGATGCTGAAAGCAAGTCGGTAACTGTCGTCTCCGGAGAAGATAGTGTGGTTAACTTTGCCCTGACGGCGTTAGAGATAATCCCGTCGCAGCGGAGCATGGGCTTCTGGAAGCATCAGGTCAACGTGCACCTGAGTGGCAAGGGTCACGCGCACATCAGCCTAGAAGAGCTGTCGAACTATATGAATCTCATCAGCGAGCACTTCAACAGCAACCCAACCAACCCGGTTACTATATTTGACGTTCCCCAGCCCGCAGGCCAAGAGGATAGCTTAGCGGCTTTCCAGACCCTATTGACTGTCAACAAAGATGGCACGATGAACGACCGCGCCAGACAGCAGATAACCGCGTTACTGCTGAACATTGTATCAGGCAAACTGAGTCAAGCAGACGCATCGTTCAGTGAGGACGGCGCAACCGTATCACAGGCGATTACCTATTGCAACATCTTGATAACTGACAGTGAACCTGAAAACGACGAGCGGGCTAAGGAAATCGCTGAGCTGATCAACGAAGGGCAAGTGGTTCCGTCCGGCTGGATCGACCCAACCACATCGAACATTGCCTTCAAGCAGATCGATAATGAGCAGCTGCCAATGGCATTCTCTCTCAGTCAGAACTATCCTAACCCGTTCAACTCTCAGACGATTATTTCTTATGCTCTACCTGAAGTGGTGCATGTAAGAATTGACATCTATAATCTACTTGGGCAGAAAGTCAAGACTTTGGTTAATGGCGCTCAAGAGGCTGGTTATAGAACGGTAGTATGGGATGGAAAAAGCAACCAAGGCAGTTCCGTCAGTAGCGGTATTTACTTCTACAAAATTGTAGCCGGTAGTGTTACTGAGAGTAGGAAGATGATATTGCTTGAATAAAAGTCATATTGAAACCTATTTGAAGCCCTGAATTCGGCAGAAAGGATTTGGGACTTCCCATATATAAATGCAAAGAAGAAGTTTGAGACAAACCTAGTCGCAAGTCCCATCACTTTGTGGACAACTACCTGTTTCTTGGAAGAAGGTTCGAACATCGTCTACTAAGGCCAGCAGAGAATGGCAATGTAATCCTTTTTACCCCGTTGAATAACGGGGTGGAGGTGGTTATCCAGGTTCGCCGTGTCCGCCGAAGTCTAACGAAGGCGGAAATCCTGGTCCGGGCAGAATTGT
>Ga0180007_10001606_pt1 | contig 29609 bp, 33 predicted proteins | sample MM_PC_MetaG_FD_121122 | JGI IMG/M metagenome (GOLD analysis project Ga0180007, IMG submission 121122) | Groundwater microbial communities from the Aspo Hard Rock Laboratory (HRL) deep subsurface site, Sweden - MM_PC_MetaG | ecosystem: Environmental > Aquatic > Deep subsurface > Groundwater... | reverse complement strand
GCAAACGATTTTAAAGTAAAAAAATAAAAAAAAGTAGGTTTTATTATGCCTTATAAAGTGGCAATTGTCGGCCGTCCCAATGTTGGGAAGTCTAGCCTGTTCAACCGACTTGTTGGAGCCAGACTATCGATTACCGATGATGAAGCAGGTGTGACGAGAGATCGTCTCTATGCAAAAGCCGAATGGTTGACGAAGAACTTCAGAGTCATAGATACTGGGGGCATCGACATTGGCGATGCTCCTTTTTTAAATCAAATTAAAGCGCAAGCACAAATAGCGATGGACGAAGCAGATGTTATCGTTTTTGTCGTTGATGGCAAAACTGGACTTGTAGATAGCGATTACTATATTGCTAAATTACTTTACAAATCAGATAAACCAGTTTTACTTGCAGTCAACAAAGTTGATGATATCAATCAAGTTCAAAACACCTATGAATTTTATGCATTAGGATTAGGTGATCCAATAGCAATTAGTAGCCATCATGGCATTGGTATTGGTGATTTACTTGATAAAATTATTGAACACATGACCGAAGATGATGTGCCTTATGACGAGGATGTGACTTCATTTTGTGTGGTCGGTAGACCAAACGTTGGTAAATCATCACTTGTTAATACAATTTTAGGAGAAGAACGAGTCATTGTTTCTGAAATTTCAGGAACAACCAGAGATTCAATCGATACTCAATTTAAAAAAGATAAAAAACAATATGTCGTTATTGATACTGCGGGTATCAAGAAACGCGGAAAAATTTATGAAAACACGGATAAATATAGTGTTTTAAGAGCCTTATCAGCATTGGAAAGATCTGATGTTGCCTTATTAATTCTTGATGGTGAAGAAGGATTTATTGAACAAGATAAGCATGTGGCTGGATATATTGCTGATTATCATAAGGCAGTCGTGATTGTTGTCAATAAATGGGATGCCATCGAAAAAGATGATAAAACAATGAAAAAAATGGAAGATAAAATTCGAGATGAGTTCAAATTTTTAGATTATGCTCAAGTTGTCTTTATCTCAGCTAAATATAACGAAAGAGTTCATACAATTTTTCCAGCAATAGATCTAGCTTATGAAAATTATCATAAGCAAGTACAGACAAGTATCATTAATGATTTAATTCAAGATGCAGTTGCTATGAATCCTACACCTATTTTTAATCATGGTAAAGCACAATTTAATTATGTCACTCAGGTCGCTACAAAGCCACCTACATTTGCATTATTTGTCAATAATCCAGATTTTGTTCATTTCTCATATTTAAGATACTTGAATAATCAAGTGAGAGAGGCTATCGATTTTACAGGAACACCTATTAAATTACTATTAAGAAAGAAGGCATAATATGAAAATTGGCATCATTGGTGGTGGAGCTTGGGGAACTACATTAGGTCAAACACTAATAGATAATGGACATGAAGTCCTCATTTATGATATTAACATTCAAGCTGTTGAAAAGATTAATCAGCATCGTCATCCTTTTTTTGATACAATATTACCTGATTCTGAGAAAGCAACAACCGATTTAAAAGAAGTGATTGATTTTGCAGAATATTTTATATTGAGCGTACCTACTAAAGCTGTTCGTTTTGTTTTGAAAGAGATGAATTTGCTATTAAATAAAAAAGTAACATTTATCAATGTTTCAAAAGGTATTGAACCAGAAACTTTAAAGCGTGTTAGTGAAATTGTCGAAGAAGAAATTTCAACAGATCATTTAAACGGTTTTGTAGTTTTAACAGGACCATCTCATGCAGAAGAAGTTATTTTAAGAAAACTAACACTTCTTGTTTCTTCAAGTAAAAGTATTGAATTAGCAAAAGAAGTGCAAATGATTTTTTCTAATGATCAATATTTACGGGTTTATACCTCAACAGATTTGATAGGTTGCGAGTTTGGCGGTGCTGTTAAAAATGCAATTGCAGTCATTTCAGGTGCATGTACAGGATTAGGATTGGGTGAAAACGCAAGAGCTGCTGTTATTACAAGAGGTATTATTGAAATTGTACGAGTTGTAGAATTAATGGGTGGAAAAAGAGATACTGCCTTCGGTTTAACAGGTATTGGTGACTTAATTGTTACTGCATCATCTGAAAACTCAAGAAACTTTTCTGCAGGAAAAAAAATAGGTCAAGGTATCTCAATTGAGCAGATTTATGCTGAACAAAAACAAACAATAGAAGGTATAAGAACCATCGAAGCATTACACCATTTATCTCAGGTCTATCATATCGATTTACCAATGATCAATGTCGCATATGAGATCATTCAAAATAAGTTATCAGTCGAAGATGCACTTCCAAAATTGTTATCAAGAGACTTAAAGTCGGAAGATTTTTAACAAAAATGCTTTATTAAGCCAACAAATAACTTTATTATCACCTTATTTATTGTAATAAATGCATTTATTTGATATAATATAATCACTTAAAGGAGGTAATTAAATGAACAAAACAGAATTAATCGCAATCGTTGCAAACAGAGCTCAAGTAACTCAAAAAGTTGCAGAAGACGTTCTTAAATCTTTTACGGACACAGTATCTGAAACTTTAGGTAGACGTGGTGAAAAAGTAGTTGTTACTGGATTTGGCACATTCGAAGTTAGAAATCGTGTGAAGAGAACTGGTAAGAACCCAAGAACAGGTGAGTTAATCACAGTTCCTGAACAAAAATCACCTGCATTTAGAGCCGGTAAATTACTCAAAGAAGCTGTAAAATAATAAGAAAATGACACTTATCCAATGGATAAGTGCTTTTTTTTCCCACAAATATTGTGGAAAAGTAATTCTTTTTCTTATGATAATATTAAGATAGAAGGTGGTGATTAATGAGATGAGCATTTTCTTGAAAGCTACTGAAAACGACTTAGAATATGTAAAACTTCATTTTACCCATTTAGAAATGGTAGATGAAAAAAAGAAAAGTCTTCTCCACTATGCAGTATTAGGCAGTGCAATGGATGTAATTCATTATTTGTTAGACCAGGATATTAATGTCAATATGACAGACCAACACGGTGAAACGCCGCTTTTTGACTGTGCACGCAAAGGTAAACTTGAAATCGCAAAACTCTTGATTACAAGATTTGCTTCTGTAAATGTTGAAAATAGACAAGGCGAACTTCCTATTCATCTAGCATCTCACAAAGGTGATCTTGATATGATCAAACTCCTTATTGAATCTGGATCATACTTGAATAAGAAAACTATGGAGGACAAACTTCCTGTTCATTATGCAATAGCAGGTGGACGAGTTGACATCATTCCATTCTTACTCAAAGAAAGTAAGCAATCATGGTTCATTAAAGATAGTTATGGTAACTCATTGATGCATCATGCAACTAAAACTTCAAGTGTCCATGTTTTAGAAATGCTACTGAATCAAAACCTTGATCCTAATGCGTTAAATGATCAGTTTGAAACTCCAATTTTTAACGCAGTCAGATTTGGAACAGTTGAAACTTTGAGATTATTATTAGCTAGTGATGCATATATTGACATCCACAATAGAAGATTTGAATCTCCTATTGATACAGCTATGATTTTTGATAAAGAAGATATCCTAAAATATTTACAAGAATATATGATTACACCTAAGTATGAGAGATTAGTTCAAAAACAAGCATTAGCATTAGCAGTCCTAAATAGAGACCATGTCTATTTACGCAAGTTAATTGAAAGAGATATTCCGATGAAGAAAGATCGCTTACAAAAAACTGCTATGGATTATGCAAAAGAATATAATCTATCACTTTGCATTGGATTACTTAGAGACATAGAAGTTAATGGCAATTAATTAAAACAATCAAGAGCAAAAAAAATAAAGCATTGATCTATTTAAGATGAATGCTTTTTTTAATGACTATTTAAAGTATTTTTTGAAAAATTGCTTTGGCTTTCTTTTTACATCCATAATGCCCCAATGTTTTTCTGGTTCATCTGGTATATCTGATCCTTTCCATGGTTCATCAAAAGCTTCAAAGACAAACATTGTGATTTGATTCTTTTGACTCCAATCGAAGACTTGTGTCAAGTATTGATCTTGTGCATCCTCAGTAGCATCAGCTTTATTCATTTTTTCATTTGCATTGGTTGCCCATCCATATTCAGTAAAAATAATTTGTTTATCTGGATATTCTAATTTATTTTTGTCGTAATCAGAAATTGTTGCTTCAAGTGCGTGATCTAAAGGTACTTTAATCCATAAAGGATAGGAGTGAATGCTGATGAAATCAACTTCTTTAGCAATATCCTTACCATTTTTTAACCAATAAACTGAGCCCTCACAAAAAGTTACTGGACAACTCACTTTAGATTTTAAATATTTAACATGGGCTGCAACTGTCGAAGGAGCAATCAAGTTGTGATGCCAATCAGATGTGCATTCATTACCCACTGATGCAGCAAGAACGATATTTGGATACCGATTAACAAGGTTTGCTAATAAATCTAATTGTTCATAATTCTTAACTTTATTTATAGCAATTTCTTCATCAGTATGAAGACCGCCCCAAGGGCAATTAGGATTTGATATCTCTCCACCTGGTTCCACACCAACCATGACTTTTAAAGACAAATGATTTTCTTCAATCACTTGTAATACTGTTTGTACATGATGATAAGGATCGTACATTCTAATATAATCGAAATTTTTCGATAGTAATGTTAAATCAAATAAAACTTCTTCATAACTGGGATAAACTTGTGTTTGAGGACTTTGATTTTCCCTGTATCCTGAATAACAGACAGCTCTACCAAATGGTATCATATAAACTCTCCTTATTAGTAAAAGAATAATAATGCAACAATGGATATGAGATTAGATAGGATATGAACTGCCATTGGTGCGATGATATTCTTATTGTTTTTTAAATAGATATAACCAAATACAAATCCCATCACAAAGTAACTTATACCATTGATGAGTGCAACAACGATTGAGTCTTCACCTATTAAATGGATTGATCCAAATAAGATGGCAGAAACTATGAGCGCTATTTTGTCGCTTTTTATTAGTCCGAAAATTGACTTTCTGAAAACTAATTCTTCAACAATTGGACCCATAATAACTGCTGATAGCACCATGAAGATGACACCAGAAGAATTCAGTGCTCTTATGATGACCATTTGATTGATAGCCTCAGCTGGTGCTAATCCTAAAAGGTCACCAAGAAATCCTGATGCATAATTCGATATCACATTACCAAGTAATATATAAACATAGCCTATTGCTATAATTGGTAACCACTGATCTTTCTTTACTTTGAAATCATTGAAGTCTCCAACAAAATCTATTTTCAATAGAATAACAATGATTGGAAGTAGCATGAGATAAACTAAGAAATTCAAAAGTGATGTGCCAAAATCTGAGAAATCAGTAATAGGTCCTTCAACTTCATAGTAGTCTGCTGCAAAGAATAAGGGAAGAATTTGTGATTTTCCTGCGTAAATATTAATTTCAAGGCTATTATTATCCCATGTTGTTATAGATGCATCAGTAAAAATACCAGTGATTACATCCACATTTAAAATTGTTTCTCCGGTCAGATCATCTGTCATAAACAAGACAGACTCATAATATGTATTTCCAGAATTAACTAAAATGACATAACCTAAATAAGTATCAACACCAATAACAAAATCATCATAAGGATCATGAATCTCAAGGTATTGTGCCTCATTCAAAATAGCTATACCATTAACATCGTAAGCAATGTTTTCTAGTATGAGTTCGTTTTCAGTATAAGTTTTTTGTAATGCTGAGACATTTCCCAAAAGCAAGATTAAAAAACTTGCTCCTAAAAGCATGACTAAGAGGTAAGCTAAAATACTTTGTGTATACTTTTTCTTTTGATCAGGACGTTCTACATTAGGTTTTTGTTGAGGTCTATCAGTTTTAAACAAATCCTCAAACTCAATAATTTCTTTTTCTTGATTCATTTTTATCACCTTGTTTTATTATAACTTAATTCAACCTGAAATAATACATCCTCAAGCAAAAATGTGATAATATAGAATAGAAAATACTAAACAAGTAAAGGACATCTGATATGACTGAGATTATCATTGCCAGCCAAAATCATCATAAAATACAAGAAATGAGTGCTATTTTTAATCATCAGGATGTTCGTTTAATTTCTTTAAAGGATTTAGATGATCATGATCAAGTGATTGAATATGGTCATTCTTTTATAGAAAATGCCCAAATTAAAGCTAGCTACTTTGCTAAAAAATATGGCAAGTTAACTATTTCTGATGATTCAGGCTTAGTGATTCCTATTTTAGATGGTAGACCAGGTATTTATTCAGCACGTTATTCTGGTGGAGATGATCACCAAAATAATAAAAAAATCTTAAAAGAGATGGAGCATCATGTAAAAAGGAACGCATACTTCGTATCTGTGATCGTTTTATGTTATCCTAATGGTGTATCTAAAAGCTACGAAGGTAGAGTTGATGGTTTAATTGCCTATGAAGAAAAAGGAAAGAATGGATTTGGTTATGATTCCATCTTTTACTTTCCTCAATTCCAAAAGCATTTTGCAGAATTGGATTCAAAGATAAAAAACCAGATTTCACATCGTGCAAATGCCTTAAATAAACTCAAGGAGGACATCAATGAAATTATTAATTACAAGTGATATTCATGGCGATGATGTTTCACTGCTTGAAGTTATCAAGATACATAAGGATATCGATTACCATGTCAATGCTGGTGATATGTGTTTAGATCCTGTGAAATGGGAAAGACATCATATAGTTTCCGTTAAAGGAAATAATGATTTTGGTAGTGATCTACCTTATATGAGAATCCTTGATTTAGATGGGACACGTGTTCTTTTGACACATGGTCATATTGAACATGTTAAGTTTGGTCTAGATAGACTCAAATCAAAAGCAAAAGCGAATAATGTTCATCTTGTTATTTTTGGACATACACATGAAAGATACATGATGGTTGATGAAGGTATATTATTTCTTAATCCTGGTTCATTAGGTGACTATCATAAAAGTTATGCTATTTATGAAAATCAGCAAGTCGCATTTTATAACTTATGAATAACGATAATGAAAAATTAATTCAATCACATGCAGCAAAAGTGTTTCATGTCAACGAAGATGAAATCCTAATTAAAAAACGTTTTTTAGGAGGCTTAAGTCATTTACTTATTTGATTGAAGTCAATCAGATTGAATATACATACAGAATCATTGGCACAGAAGGAAACTTATTTGTTGACAGAAAAGCTGAATATGAAAATCTAAAAGCTGTTGAGTTTCTAAATATCAATAATGAAACTGTCTATTTTGATCAGATATCAGGGGACAAAGTTGCTAAGTATATTGAAGGTGTTATCCTTTCATCTTTAGATTATAAATTGTATTTAGAAGATGTTTCTGAAACATTAAAAAAACTACATTTTTCTGGAATAAAACCATATAATGATTATGGCTTAATTCAAAGATTGGATCTATATGAATCATACACTCAAGTTAAATCTTTATTGTATCAAGAGTTAAAAGAGCAATGGGTTCAAATATACAAGATTGATCATGAGCACATGCCAAAAGTATTGTGCCATAATGATGCTCAAAGATCCAATATGATTGTTGCTAAAGATCACCTTTACCTCTTGGATTGGGAATATGCTGGAGCAAATGAATTTTATTATGATATCGCAAGTTTTGGCAATATTAGATTTGAAGATGCTCTTGAATTATTAGATATATATTTAGACCGTAAGGCTACAAGAGATGAACAAAATAATGTTCGTTTCTATAGAATGTATCAAGCACTGCAATGGCATCAAGTGGCACTCAGAAAAGAAATGATTGGATTATCGCCAATTTTAAATATTGACTTCAAGTCATATGCTGTCAAATTTTTAGATTTAGCAAATCAACTATATCACGAGATTAAAGGATGATTATATGCGCTTAAGCGATGTCTTAAAACTACCAAAACAACCACATAGTCTTTCCATTATCAAGGATTTCCTTGAGCAACCGCTAAGTCATCTTGACTATCAGGCGGCTTTTAGTTATTACTTCGAAATAGCAATTGAACTTGAATTATATCAACTTGTATTTGAAGAAGGAGAAAAAGTTTTAAAAGAAATTTCAACCCAAACTGACTCCCCTTATTTTGAGAAAATATTGAAACACTTAATTCAAGCATCCATACATCTAGATCATTTTGAGAAAGCTAAATTGTACATTGATCAAAGAAGACAAATACTACCAATCCTCAAACAATACCTTTCTGTTCTAGATGAAATCGATTATAAAAAAGCGCTTGGCTTACCATATCTTGAGGACTTGATGAGAGTTTTAAAAGATATTATTCCAGATCCTGTTAAGATCTATTGCCTACAAGAAATGTTTGCAATTTACAGAGATGACCATCAGTATGAAATGGCTTTAAATAGCCTTTATGAGCTTTATGGATTTGATCTTGAATCACAGTATTTTATCGATGAACTGAAGCTTTTAGTCTCACTTAAAAGATATGATGATGTCATCTTAAAGGCAATGAAAGCACTTAGATTAAATAGAGATCATGCAGAAGCAGTTTTAATATTACTTGAGGTTTATATCAACAAAGAAGATTATCATAAGGCATCAACGCTTGAAGCAGAATATGAAGAGTTGATTGATAAGCAAGATGATGAATTTAAAAAAGCTGCTTATGAACTTATCATTAGCCTTTATAAAAAGTTAGATAATAAACCTTCTTTGGATTTGTATCAAAAGAAAAATAAGAGTTTATTACGTGTTCTAGAGAAAAAAGTAAAAGTTGTTGAAGCAGAAAAACCTGAAATAGTCGTCATTGAAAAAGCAGAAGCTAAGACGGTTAAACATGGTAACATCTTAGAACACTTAGATATAAGTTATCAATTGATTCAGTTTTCACATATGATTGATGACAAATTACTCCTTAGAGATTATCTAAGAGTCTTTTTCATTCAAGTTGATACATACATTAAAACAAAAGAAATGGTAGTTTATCTTCACGGGGAATCACCTAATTTATTTCACTATAAAAAAGAACGTCTTTATGATAAGACAATCATCGAAGGTTTTGTAGAAGAAACTGTGATTGATCGTGTCCAAAAAACAGGCGAAGAAATATTCGAAGAAACAAAGACATTGCGTTGGCCAAAGAACATCATCACTCAAAAAGAATATGAAGAAGACATTAAATTCATTTACACGTACCCTTTAGGAGATGAAGGTGTATTCGCAATCTACATGGATGAAGAAATTAATGATCCAGGCAAATATTATGATTTATTCAAGCTGATGAGTGCAATTCTTTATGCTCATGTATTAGATGAAAAGAAATTAAGTAAAATTAAAAAAGAAAATAGATTTTATTCGAATGTATTAAATAGTCCAATTTTAGCCTATAGAGAGCATACAGAAAACAGATCGACATATAATGATGCTGCTCAAGCATTGTTTCGCATCGAAAAACATTTTCATATGGAATTATTTTTAAGGGATGTATCTTATGAACATGTTCATACCTATAAAGAAACCATCCAAAGATTACTTAATAAGTCTGGAGAAATAAAAGAACTTTATTATAGATATCAAGAAAAGCACATCCTAGAAAAGCTCTATAGTTTAAAGATAGGAGATGAACATATTGTTATGAGTATATTCTTTGATCAAACAAAAGAAGTTGGTCAAGCCAAAGAGTTAGTGGATAAAGCCACACTTGATCATGAAACAGGGTTATCTAATGATTATGCATTGTCACTCGAGCTAGAGGATTTATTAAAGGATAAAGCAAGCTTAGTTTTAATTGAGCTCGATCAAAACTTGAAGCATATTTATGGTAGTGAAAAGATTAACCAGTATTTTAAAGAATTTGCTCAACACACGAAGAAGTTTTTTAGTGATGGAACGACTTATCGATATGACTTTAATCAAATTTTCGTGATTATCCCATATAACGATATTAGAAGTGTTACTAAAACAGTTAAAGATTACATCAAATATCTTGAAATCTACGAATCTAAAATTCTTAAATTTGAAAAGTTTAATGTCAATATGGGTATCTTAAGATATCCTGTTGTAACAGTTGAAAAACAAATGGATAAACTTTTTAGATATTTAGATATCGCATTAGAGAAAGCAAAAAGAGAAAGAGAAGAGAAATATGAATTTTTCGTTTTTCGTGATTATGAAGACGAATTATTTGAACAACAAGTTATTGATCATTTGAATGTTGCAATTGAAAATCAAAATTTAGGACTAATTTTCAACCAGATTACGGACATTAAGAAAAATCGTGTTTGGCAATATGAAAGTGAACTTGTTATGTTTAATTTAGCAATCGATAATAAATACTTGTTAACCATAGCTAAAAAAAGAAATCGCTTGGCAGATTTGGAACGATTCCATATTAAGAAAGTTTGTGAATTTTTAGTGGAATTAGAAAAACAAACTGAGCGATTGATCAAATTAACGATTCCTGTTTCTAGAGAAACATTCTTAGATCCAACATTTAATCCATATGTTTTAGGTTTATTTAAACAATATGGTGTGCCCTATGAATTCGTGAGATTAAAATGTGATATGGAACTTAGAGCTAATCATTACTCAAATCAGATTCAAGAGTTAATCGATCATGGCATTTCTTTAGATACAACATCTTTAGAAATGGCACTTTCATATCCATTTAATGCATTACATGTTGACTTAAAAAAAGAAAATATCAAGTGGAATAGCTATCTCCACAAAATGAAGGAACTACTTGAAGGCTTCCAAATGGCATTAGTTGTACGAGGTGTCAAAACAAAAGATCAAAAGGAAGCACTTGAAAGATTAGGCGTTATGTATATGGAAGGTAGCATATACAAACAATTACCTGCGCCAACTTTGATTCAAAAAATTAAGGAGTCACTATGAGTTTAAACCAATTAAAACAATATGTTTCAGCATCTGAAAAGGATGAAAAGAGTAGTAGTGGCTCTCGTGCGACTGCAGCTTTTAAGATGCTTGAAAATGTAGACTTGATGATTGAAAGATATGTAAGTGAAAAGCAAACTGAACCAGGTGCAATTCTTTTAGACGTTTTTGGTCTGCTCCAAGGATTCTTTGTTGCAATTGATGCTTTATATGACTTAGCTATTGGACTTACTCAATATAAATATCACGTTAATGTAAACTCTAATGATACACTTCATGAGCTCAAGTTCATCAGAAACGATATTGTTGGACATCCTACACATCGTACATATGAAGATGGTGGAACTGGCTTTTCAATTCTTTCTATGGATCGTTTCTCTAAAGAAGGCATTTCTTATAATACATATATTTATGAGAAAAATAAGTTTAACATAGTAACCAAAGATGTTTTATTTGCACCTTTGATTTCAGCATATAAGATTGAAAAAGATAAAATATTAAGTGAAATCTATACTTATCTCCAAAGAGAAGAAACAAAAACTGATATTCCAGAAAAAATTTATGCTCTCTTTGAAACGGTCAATGATGATGTTTTAGAAGAGATTAAGATATCATTTGTTAAAGAATATAAATTAAATGAAAGTTCTAGTAATAGATTTTTATGGCGACTAAAACTAGTAGAAACCTTAATTCATTGGGAGGTTACAGATCCTGATCTAAAAGAATTCATCCTTTATATGAGCAAAGTTCAAGCTGCAAAGCTTTATGAGATTGCAATGGATTTAGAAAATAGGAAGTATCAAGATTTATTTTTTAGTACACCTCCTATGCTTGCTTCATTCTATAAATTCATAAGAAAAAATGAAAGAATTGCGTACCCATTATTACAAAATTTAAATGATATCAAGCATCCTTATTTTCAAAGAGATCTTGTAGCACTCATGGCTCTAAACCCTAGTAGAGAAGCCATGAAACTCTTAAGATTGTTAAAGGATACTAAGGATGGAGACAAAGTTTATTTGATTGGTTCAACCATGAAAGCATATCGACCAAAAAGATAACTAAAAATAAAAGATATGGTATAATAATATTTGAGGTGGAAATTATGGCTTGGAGCAATGAAACATATCTAATCGGTGAAAAAACTAAGGTTGAAGGTGAAAAAGGAATGGGTGTTATTACACGTATTGATAAAGAACGTGGACTCATTTATGTTCTCTACAAGAGAATGAGAGAAGAAGCTTACCCTTATCCTGAAGCATTAGATCAAGGAAAACTTAAACCAGAAGTAACAAAAAGATAAACACTTTTAGTGTTTCTTTTTTTAGGTAGAGACATGATTAAGAAATTTATATTATTTTGGAAACACTTTTTCATCATGGTTTGGGAAATCATTAAGAGTATGAGATCTGTTCGAGGACTCATTTCTCTTTTTATTGCTTATATGATCTTTCATGGTTGGGCATTGACATTTTTTGTCATTGGATTAATAACCGGTAATGCTTGGTTTCTAGGTATAGGTACCGCTGTCATGCTCTTTTGGTTTGGTCCAGGAACTCCTGTTATCCCTTTAATTTTAGTAACAGCATTCATTATTCAAAGATATATCTTAATGGATAAATCAAATAAGATCTCAATTAAGCTTAAATGGAAAGAACTCAATACGAAAAAATAGGAAGGATATATCCTTCTTTTTTATTACGTGGTAAAATAGTAATAAATGAGTCAAGGGGGTATTTTATATGATTTGTAGTCAATGTAGATTAAGATATGAAGATGATGAAAAAACCTGTCCATATTGTGGTCATCCCAATCCAATGATGGTACAAAAAGAAATGGTGACAGCAGAAGAAAATCAGGAATACAATGATGTGAAACATGAAAAAACAGAACAAAAATATTTTTTCCGCGCTTTTTTAAATATGTATAAAAGATATTTTGATTTTTCTGGAACAACAGGCAGAGGGGAATATTGGTCAGTTCAATTACTTTTAGTTATTATTTTATTACCATTTATTTCAATTTATATGGGAGTTGATCCTGAATTGATAACTTTGACTTATAACCAAGCTATCATTGTAGATCTAACAGCTCTTTATTTAGTTGTTTCTATTATCCCAATCATTGCGTTAACCGTCAGAAGACTACATGATGCTAATTTAACTGGGTTTCTTTACTTATTTACATTTATTCCAGGAGCTGGAAGTTTAATTGTTATGATATTAACCATATTGCCTTATAAGGAAAATAAATATGAGGTGAATGATTAACATTGTTTTATCAAATTAATTAATTTTTAAAGGAGATGAATGGTTTGAAAATGCTAAAAAGGTTGCTCATTTTTATTCTCGTGATCGTCATCGTGATTGTTGGTGGATTATTCTTTTTTGTCAAATCCATTGCTGTTGAAGTTACAGACTCAGATTTACCACAAGATGTTTATACTGAAAACGGAGATTTATTGGTTGTTGCTCAAAATGATTTATTAGAATTATTTTTAGCCGATGAAGCAGATCGTTATACAATTTTTGAAGAATTCTTAAATTTAGTTATTCTAGATTCAATTCAAACAAATATCAATACAGCCTATGATCCATTAGGAACACTTGATACCAATGAAGCAAATTATATCGTATATGAAACAAATTATTATATCGATTATGTTTATGCAGAACTTAATGATACCAATCAGATGGTTGTTTGTGTCAGTTTTGGTTCCGATCGTATCTTAACGATGCATTCTGCAATTTATTTAACGTTTGACATTGATATTCAAATTGAACCTCTTAATGTTAGTGTTGTTCTAACTTTAGTTGAGTATCGAATTGCAGATCAAAATTTATCATTTAAGATTCTAGACTATATTTTCACCAAGTTAGATAAGGCTTCAATCGAAGATAGTATCACCTATGGTGTACTAGATCTTGATCTGTACACGTTTACTGTTTCAATGCTAGATTAATTATAAAGAGAAAGCGAAATGATTAAAAAGTCACATTTGTGGCTTTTTTTAATCTTAAATAACTATTTAAACCAGTGATTATCGTGTTAAAATAGATATAGATATGACGATTTAAGGAGGTATTACCATGTTATTCAATCCAATTAAAATTAAAGAAACAGAATTTAAAAATAGAGCTGTCATGCCACCAATGTGCATGTATAGCGCAAATGAATTAGGTTTTGCTAATGATTTTCATATGATACATTATGGTACCAGAGCGCTTGGTGGTGTAGGGTTAATCATTCAAGAAGCTACTGCAGTCGATCCCGACGGAAGAATTACTGTCAATGATTTAGGCATTTGGAGTGATGAGCATGTCAAAGGATTAAAACATATTGTTGATGTGATGCATGCAAATGGTTCTGTTGCCGGCATTCAAATCAATCATGCCGGAAGAAAAGCAAAAGTAGATCATCCGATTGGACCGTCAGCAATCACATATGGTGGCGATTACAAGATGCCAAAAGAAATGACGGTTAAAGATATCAAAGATGTTGTAAAAGCGTTTAAAGAGGCTGCTAGACGTGCAGATGAAGCTGGTTATGATGTCTTAGAAATTCATGGAGCACATGGATATTTGATCTTTGAGTTCTTATCTCCACTTTCGAATCAAAGAAAAGATCAATATAAAGATGGTAAAGTTTTCTTAAGAGAAGTTATGGAAGCTGTATCAAGCGTATGGCCAAAAGAAAAGATCTTAGCACTTCGTGTATCATCTTATGAATATATTGAAGGTGGTGTCACTCCAGAATCAATATCAGAAGCAATTAATTATGTTAAAGACTTAGGATTAGATTTGATTGATGTAAGTTCTGGTGGTAATGTTTTAGTTAAGATAAAGGCTTTCCCTGGATATCAATTGGATTTAGCTAAACAAGTTAAAGAACTCACCGGATTACCAGTAATTGGTGGAGGACTTATCACAGAGTTGACATTGGCATCAAATGCTATTGGATCAAAACAATGTGATATGGTCTATTTTGGTAGAGTACTTTTAAGAGATCCTTATTTGTTCATCAATCATGCAAGCGATTTAGGATATGAAATCAAATATCCTGAACCTTATATTAGAGGGAAAAAATGAAGGTTTTAATGCATATGTGCTGTGCACCTTGTTCAGTATATCCAGTACAAGTGATGAAAGAAAAAGGGATAGAAATTGAAGGATTGTTTTTTAATCCCAATATCCATCCTATTGAAGAATTCGAGAAAAGAAAAGAAAATGTTGAAAAGCTTGCAGATATTGAAGATTTTTTTGTTCATTATTTAACAGATTTTCAAGAAGAAAAATGGCAGCAGATCGAAGCAAGTGACCAACAGCGGTGTAAGATGTGTTATGAAATGCGATTAAAGAGAACTTTTGAATATGGAAAAGAACATGGATTTGATGCTGTAACAACATCATTATTAGCGAGTCCATATCAAAAGCATGAGTTAATTGCAAACATAGGAAATGAATATTCAAAGCTTTATGATCTTCCTTTTTATTATGAAGATTTTAGAGTTGGGTATCGTGAAGGTATAAAAGAAGCTAAAGAGTTAGATATTTATTGTCAAAGATATTGTGGTTGCATTTTGTCCTTGAAAGAAAGAATCAATGAATTGAAACAAGAGATTTAGTAAAAAAAGCATTAAGTGTTAAAAGTTTGAATGAAGGTCAAGGACTGGCCTTCTTTTTATTCGCATTTATGATTTCATCAAAGAAATATGGATTATTAGTATTGACTTTTGATTTTAACTATTATACAATGAATAGTAGTAGACATCATATTACACTTGTCAGATAAGGAGGTATCTCATGCAAATTATCATCTATGGTATTTTATGGATCATTGTGATTCATATCGTTTTGAGAAGTGGTTTAAAATTAAATCGATCAAATTCTATGCTTATTGTTAAAATAATCTCACTTATATTACTTTCATACAAATTGATAGAGTACAGTCTTCATTGGAGTCAAGGCGACTTTACTAAAATGCCTGTAGAATATTCAGCAATAACTTATATTCTATTTTCAATAACCTTCTTATTTAATATCAAAGCTTTAAAACCATTTGTTACTTTCGCAGCCTTTTTATCAGGATTAGGATATCTCGTGACCTTTCCATTTTTAGGTTCAGCTTTTATTGAGGGTAACGGCTTAACAACAACCTTGTTTGCTCTATTGAACCACAGTATGCTTTATATCGGAAGTCTATTGGTAATGAAAAACTTATTCTATTCAATAGAAAGCAGAAAATCTATTCTCATCTGTACTTTACTATTTATTGCATATTCGATTTCAATGCATTATCTCATCAATTTTGAAGGTAAATACCTATTTATCTATATGTTATTAGATGGTAGAATACTATATGCATTATTTGAAAATGTTGATATCAATGGCTTAGTTTTTCTTCCTTACAATCTTTTGATCGTTTCAATCTATCTTGGAATGATATCAATCTTCTATAAAGTGAACACGAGAATGTACAAACTTTATCATCAGACAGAAACAATCAGATATAGAAAAGAGGTTGTCAAACATGAACATACAATATAAAAAAGGTGTTTTAGATTTACTTGTCTTATCTATGTTGGATAAAAAAGATCAATATGGATATGATATATCAGATACATTGAGTGAAAAAATTAGTTTATCGCCAGGAACTGTTTATCCCATCTTAAGAAAACTTAAGGATGATGGTTATGTTACAACCTATCTATCAGAGACTAGTGGTGGACCAGCAAGAAAATATTATAAGTTAACTCAAAGTGGGAAACAAAAGTTGCTCGAATCAAAAGAAGAATCGATTGAGTTTGTCTCAATGACATTAGAAATTTTGGAGGTTAAATCAAATGAATAAAATAACATTTATTAAACAATTAACAGATGGATTAAAAAAACTAGGAATTATAGATACTGAAGAAATCATTAAAGATTATGAAGCACACTTTGAAAATGAATTATTAAAAGGAAGAACAGAAGAAGAAATCTCAAAAGCATTAGGTAGAATTGATGATATATTGATTGATTTTAGTCCTGAAAACGAAATTAAAAAGCAAAGAAAATTAATGAACACATACTCTGTCATTTTGTCTGATATTTTTATCTACCTCGGAATGTTATCTTTATATATTGTTAATCTAGCATTACTCCAACTAGCTTTATCAAGCTTGTTACTTAGTATGTATACAATGTTTTCTATGAATTTTTTTAATCTAATTCCAAATCTAATTTTTCCATTCTCTCTTGTTGTGGGATTAGCTTTCTTAGCATTAACTTTTGCATCGTTCGGATTATCAGCGATGCTATTCAAGTATTTAAATATATTGATGAAAAGACTTGGGTTGTGGCATAAGCAAATACTTAAAGGTCAATACTTGCATCAGTTTATCTCAGTCAATCAATCTAAAATAATGAAAAGAATCAGTTTGTGGAGTGGTCTTGCATTTATTTTATTATTTATCATTACATACATTGTTGGATTTAGTATGACAAATAATCCACAATTTTGGGAAACATGGCATTGGTTTAATTAGATAAAGTACAAGAAATTTAAGCAACGCAAAATGCATTGCTTTTTTCTTAATAAATATAATCATTGAAATATTGATTGTGATATACTAGGAGCAACGATAATTAATACACTTTGGGGGTAATAAAATGAGCAGAGAAAAATATGAGAAGCTTCTTTTAGAAGAAGAAAGTAAAGCCATAGAAATAAAAAAGGCCGATTTAAAACAAAAGATGGATATCCTAGAACTATTTCATGAGGAATATTATGATGATGTGTCACCAATTGAAGACTATCCATATAGGGAGTTTAATACTGATCGTGGTGGATTTGTTAGTTATAAACGTGTTTACGAAGATTTAACTGAAGATGAAGTAAACAAACTTTTTAATCTTGTTCAAGCCAATAAATATCAAAGTACTTTAATCACATCATCACGAGATAAAACTTCAATTTCGGGGACAACCATCATTGGGTATTTGATCTATATTTTAGGTTTTGTCAGCATTATATTTGAACCAGAAGCAGCTCCGTTTGCCATAATAGGAGCATTACTCGTTGGTACTTTATATCTTGCTTTAGGTAGATTAATAATGGACGTTAGTGAACTATTACGCCATCAGGCTTCAAATAAGTCATAGAAAAGGTGAAAACATGAGATTGATTGATCGATTGTTAGGTAAAGGTTTACAAGCTGAATATCAAAGAATAGAAAATGATTTAGAAGAAAAAGATAAAAATATAAAGTTTGGTAGCTTAAGTCTTACAATCTTTTTATTATTTATCATTTACACTTTTTTCTTCATCGGTAGTTCTATTACTACTGAATCTACTTTTTTCATAGTGATTCAAATCATCATGCGATGTATCGCTATACTATTTGGATTATTAATTTCCTATTATGGTATACGCTTGATTATTCTTCAAAGAAGGTTGAACAAACAACCTATTTATATCATCTCAACTATCATAGGTATGATTTCCATCACATTTTATCTATTTGTTTCAATTTCAAGCATCATGGAATATTTTTTCCCCACTTAAGGATAAACTAAATTTATCAAAGATAAAGGAGACTTAATTATGTTCAGAAAGATGACAAGAAAACAAAATCAATTGAATGATCAAGAGAGCTTTCAAATATTGAAAAATGGAAGATTTGGTGTTTTAGGAACTTTATCAGATAATGGTTATCCATATACAATACCCTTAAATTTTGTATATTTAAATAATAAAATTTATTTCCATAGTGCTAAAATAGGACATAAAATTGATAATATTCAAACAAATGAAAAAGTATCATTTACAGTTGTTGGAGAAGAATCAATCATCGAAGCAAAATTAACTTCGCAATATAAGAGTGTTACCTTATTTGGAAAAGCGAAGGTTATACCAGGCAATAAAGAAATACTATTTGAACTTGTGAAAAAGTATGCAAAAAATGTACTAGATGAAAGTAAGGAAAGTATTGAACAAGATTATCATCATACTTCAATTATAGAAATTGAAATTGAACATATTACTGGAAAACAAAATGACTAATCTCTAAGTTGAATTTAATTGTCTTAGTAATCAATAGAAAGCATGGTACAATGTTGTCAATGTGATTGAATTTGATTTTAAGCATCATTCCAAGGAGCTCAACATGACAGATCTATTATTTTGGACGCTTAGTATACTAGGAACTGTAGCAACAATCTTAACTGGGTTTATGTTACGTAAAATAAAATTTGGGTATATCTTGATTCCGCCTGTTGTTGTTGGTGTGCTCGCTTCTATTCTTGCTATTACAACAAAGAATACAAGTTTTGTGGAAGTATTTGGAAGTAATAACATCATTATTTTATTTTATACAATCTCTTGTTTCTCATTGATTTTTAATTGGATTCGATTTTACTTGGATGTTAGAAAATATTATACAATATGATCATAAACAAATTTAAGTAATGCTTAAATTTGTTTTTTTTATGCTTTATTTAAAATGAATCAGTTCAATGTATAAAATGAAAGCGTAATCATTGAGCATTCCTATGCTATTTGGAAAATTAACATTGCTTTATTTTATTTCTTTGCTATAATACATTTAATAGAATAAATACATTGATAAGAAGAGATTGTCAAGAAATCTTTCATAGAGAGCCTGGTTAGGTGGAAGCAGGTAAAGCGTATATTGACAAGTAATGGTCTTGGAGTAGTGTCTGCGAAATAATAGTAGAAGACATCGGGATTGCCCGTTAAAGCAATAGAGTATAACCACCTTTCCGGCGTACTTGAACTCGATTTTTTTTATTTGATAAAAAATCTTATTTTTATGCATAAAAGGTGCTCGATTTGTCGATTGCCTTTTTTTATATGGAGGAAGCTATGATAGAAATTAGAAACTTAACCAAATCTTATGTAACACAAGAAAACACATTTAATGCCCTTGAGGACATATCTTTTACTGTTGAAGATGGGGACTTATTTGGAATTATTGGAATGAGTGGTGCAGGGAAATCCACGTTACTTAATGTAATTTCTGGTCTAATAAAACCGAATCAAGGTGAAATATTAATTGATGGTGAAATTTTTGATTATGAAGATGAAAAAAGATTAAAGGAACTTAGAAAAAAGATTGGATTTGTTTTTCAAGGCTATCATCTTTTAATGCAAAAGACTGTTTATGAAAATATTGCGTTCCCCCTTCGCATTCAAAAGAAGAACGAAGAGGAAATTAAACAAACAGTAGATGAGCTCATCATTAAAGTTGGTCTTGTGGGTAAAGAAAACGTATATCCAGCTAAATTGTCCGGAGGACAAAAACAAAGGGTTGCTATTGCGAGAGCTTTAGTCAATAAACCAAGATTACTTTTGCTTGATGAACCAACATCAGCTTTAGATTCATTAACAACTAAAGAAATCATTCGCCTTTTACAACATATACATAAAGAAGAAAAAGTCACGATGTTACTCATCACACATGAAATTAATGTGGCTAGGATTTTAACAAATAAAGTCTTAGTCATTGATCAGGGTAGGTTTATTGAACTTAAAAATACTGAAGATATCTTTTTAAACCCTGAAAGTGAAATAGCTAAACTATTACTTGGAAAGGAGGTGCAGCCATGAACCCAATTGTCAACTTACTACTAGAAGGAACTTTAGACACATTAATCATGGTTATATTATCGCTTTTTTTGGCCTACTTGTTTGGATTACCATTAGGAATCATTCTTGTACTTACCAAAAAGAGCGGACTCATGGAACGCCCTAAATTACATTTGATACTTGGTTCTATCATTAATGTCATGCGAAGCCTTCCCTTCATTATTTTAATGGTAGTTTTAATACCATTTACAAGATGGGTTACAGGTACTTCAATTGGTGTCTTTGGTACCATCATTCCACTATTTATTTCTGCAACACCGTTTGTTGCAAGAATGATAGAAACCTCTTTAGAAGAAATAGATCAACATACCATTTCAGCTATTGAAGTCATGGGAGCATCAATTTATCAAATTGTCATTCATGTTTATATAAAGGAATCAATTCCCTCTTTGATTAGAAACATTCCTATTGTTGCAATCGCTTTAATAGGCTATTCTGCAATGGCTGGTGCGACTGGTGGCGGAGGATTAGGAGATATAGCCATCAGGTATGGTTATTACAATTATGATACACAAATGATGTTATGGACAATCATCATCATTATTGTTTTAGTACAAATTATTCAAGTTTCATTTACGGGATTATCAAAAAAAATAGATAAAAGACTATAGGAGAAGAAAAATGAAAAAAGGTTTATTATACGTTGTAACATTGATATTTATATTGGCATTAGCAGCATGTTCATCTGAAGAATCAATAGATGATAAAGTGATTAAAGTTGGCGCTTCACCTGTTCCTCATGCAGAAATACTAGAATTTGTTAGAGATGCTTTATTAGAAAAAGGGTACACATTAGAAATTGTTGAATTTACAGATTATGTTTTACCAAATCTAGCATTAGACAATGGTGAATTAGACGCGAATTTCTTTCAACATATTCCATATTTAGATTATTTTAATGAAGAAAATGGAACAACAATTGTCTCGGCAGGTACAGTTCACTTTGAACCTCTTGGTATTTATGCTGGTACTGCTACTTCACTAGAATCAATTGAAGATGGAGCAAGCATAGCCATTCCTAATGATTCAACTAACCGTGCAAGAGCATTACTCTTACTTGAGTCACTTGAATTCATAACACTAGATCCAGATGCAGGTTTATCAGCAACAGTTTTAGATATTACAAGTAATCCTTATCATATCGATATTGTTGAACTTGAAGCAGCAGGTATTCCAGCTAGATTAGCAGATGTTGATTTTGGAGTGATTAATGGTAATTATGCACTCAGCGCAGATGTAGTTGATAAGTTGTTATCATCTGAATCAAGTGATTCAGTTGGCGCATTACTTTATGCAAATATAATTGCAGTTCGTGAAGGAACAGAAGATTCACCTGCAATTGTTGCATTACTCGAAGTTTTACAATCTGATGCAGTTAGTGCGTTTATCTTAGAACAGTATAATGGATTGGTTCTACCAGTATTTGAATAAAAGAATAGATAGAAATGCCCTGTCACAGGGCATTTTTTAATTCTCATTCTTTGATTAATCATATATAATGGAACTATAAAATATCATGATCTATATTTGAACATTTGAGGTGAGTTATGAATATTTTTATTACCGGTGGCACTAGGGGTATAGGCTTTGGTCTTGTCAATGAGTTCCTAAAACTGAATCATCGTGTCACATTTACAGGCACAAGTAAAGAAAGTATCCAAGGAGCAACTTCAAAATTAACAGGAGATTTTTTAGGTGTTGTTTGTGATGTTAGACATAAAGAACAAATAGAACAAGCAAAAGATATTTCTATAAAAACATATGGAAAAATCGATATATGGATAAATAATGCTGGCGTAGATCAGAATCGTCTAGACGTTTCAGAATTATCAGAAGATGAAATCAAAAGAGTTGTTGACATCAATATCGTGGGTATGATGCTTGGAACAAGTGTTGCACTATCACAAATGAAAAAACAAGGATACGGTCATGTTTATAACATGGAAGGCTTAGGAAGCAATAATTTAGCTATTCCAAAAACACTCATTTATGGTTCATCTAAACATTTATTATCTTATTTTAGTAAAGGGTGTAATAAGGAATTGAAGCAGTTCAAGAATGTGTGGGTTGGTACATTATCACCAGGTATGGTTTTCACCGATTTACTTCTTCACGATATGGGAGAAGATGGTATGAAAATAGCAAAAATTCTTGGTAGTCAAGTCGAAGAAGTTACACCATGGCTAGTGAAAAAGATGTTAAAAAATAAAAAAAGAGTTGTGTGGTTGACAAATTTAAAAGTTATGAGAAAATTTACGTTTTCATTTCTAAAAAAATAAAAAAGGTATAGTGATTTCATGGAATCTATTCGTTTAACAAAGCAAGAAGCTAGAGAATATATGATGAGTTATCATATGATTAATACAAATGATCATCTAGAAGGCATGGATGGAGTTCATGCTGTTTTTGATCGTCTGCTATCCATACAATATGATCCCTTAAATGTCGTCGGGACAAATCTAGAACTAGTTTTGCAATCGCGTATCTCGAAATTTAATAAAAAGTTATTAAACCAAGCACTATATCAAGAAAGGTTTTTAATTGATGCATGGGATAAACAAATGTGTGTTTATCAAACAAAAGATTTTCCATTGTTAGAAAAGATAAGAAATCATCGTGGAGAATTAGAAATCCATACATTAAAACATAGACTGCAGCTTGATGCATTAGAATATATTGAAATAGTGCTTAAAGAAATTCGTGACAAAGGACCACTTTATGCAAAAGATATCAATATAGGAGAATCTATTAAACATCAATGGGGTCAAACCAAACCCTCGAGTGCTACACTAGATTATTTATTTCAGATTGGTAAAATTGGAGTTTTTAATAAGAAAAATACGATGAAACAATATGATCTTATAGAAAGACTAATTGATAACTGCGAATTTAAAGTTGGGTTTCAAGATGAAGATGCTTTTATAGAGTATTATTTACTTAGACGTATTAAATCTATGGGGCTTGTATCTAATAAAAACGGTGTTCATTTCAGTGGTCTATTCATAAATAATAAAGAGATAAGAACAAAATATCTTAAAAAGCTTATTCAAAAAGAAATTGTTGCTGAAATAGAAATTGAAGAGTTGAAAGGTAAGTATTATGTACTAACTGATTATTTAAAATCCTCAAGTAAAGTCATTAAAAGTGTCTCCTTTATTGCACCACTAGATAATATGATTTGGGATAGAAGCATTCTCAAAGATTTGTTTGATTATGAATATACTTGGGAGGTTTACACACCCAAAAGCAAGCAAAGATTTGGGTATTATGTTTTACCAATTCTTTATGGTACTCAATTCATAGGTAGGATTGAATTTGAACAACAGAGGAATTCTAATCCACTAAGAATAAAAAATATTTGGTATGAAGATTATTTCAATCAATCAAAAGAATTTGAAATTGCATTTGATAAAGCCTTAATGAAGTTCTCAAAATATTTGTGTGCTGAAACATTTATTAAAGATAATTGAAAAACTAAAATTAAGAGATGAAATCTTATAAACGCAAGTTAGTTTATTTACTAATTTGTGTTTTTTAATATTTATTTTAACAACATCATAATCAACAGAAATATCATAAACATAAATTATATATAATTTATATTTGTTAAATATATGATAAAAAGACCATGCCAATTCGGGTATAAAATATTAAATTAGTAAAAAAAATAAACTTTTTTTTAAAAAAAGCGATTTATTTGTTACAATTATATTAAGTTCACTCAAAAAAAAAGAAAAATGGAGGGTTTTTACTTTGAAGAAGCTAATGCTAATTTTTATAATTATAGCTGGTCTTTTTTATTTAGCGGGATGCAATCCCGATGATCCAATAGTTGTTTTACCAGAAATTACCATGAATGGTGATGCAGAAATTACAATTTATGTTGATGAAGAATATGTTGAGTTAGGTGCTACATTAACTCAAGATTATGGACTTACTATTGAAACTGTTTCAGATGTAGATAATACAACACCAGGCACATATCATGTGACTTATAGTGTTACATATTTAGATGAAACAATCAGTGCAACACGCACAGTCATTGTGATTATCAATTCTGAAGTGGAAGATGATATAGTCATTCCAGTTGTTACATTAAATGGTAATGCTACAGTATATCTTGAGTATGGTGCAATATATACAGATCTTGGTGCTGAATTTTCTGATAACTTGGATTTAGTAGGAACGGTTATCGTTGGTGGGGATACAGTTGATACAAGTGCACTTGGTACTTATGTTGTGACATATCAAGCAACAGATTCAAGTGGGAATGTTTCGTTACAAATTGAAAGAAATGTTATTGTTCAAGATACAACATCACCTGTCATTACTTTAAATGGTGATGATACAATTCATGTTGAATATGGTGAAACGTATGATGAGTTATCAGCAACGTTTGCTGATAATTATGACACGACAGGAACAATCATTGTTGGTGGGGATACAGTTGATGTCAATGTTTTAGGAACATATACAGTTACTTATAATGTTGCAGATAGTCAAGAAAATCAAGCAAATGAAATGACTAGAACTGTCATTGTTGAAGATACAGTAGCTCCTATACTTACATTGGTTGGATATAATACCTTGTTTTATGATTATCAAACAGTTTATTTAGAAGCTACTGCTAATTTTTCTGATAATTATGATTCAGATGGATCAGTAGTTGTTGGAGGAGATACAGTTGATACCAGCATTCTAGGCTCATATTATGTTACATATGATGCTGTTGATTCAAGTGGGAATGCAGCAATTCAACTTACAAGAACAATTATCGTTACTGATTTAACTAAACCAGTGATTACATTGAATGGTGAAGCTACTGTTTATGTAGAATATGGAGAAGATTATGTTGAATTGAGTGCTGAATATACAGATAATTATGATGCATCTGGCAGTGTAACAAATATTACAGGTGTTGTAGATTTACTTACTTTAGGTAGTAATACCGTAACCTATCGTTTTACTGATACTCATGATAATGTCGCAACTGTAGTCACAAGAACAGTCATCGTAGAAGATACGACAGGACCTACAATTGAATTAGAAGGCGATTATATTATTTATGTCAATTTGGGTAACTCTTACACGGAACCAGGTGCTAATTTTTATGATAATTATGACCAAGACGGCACAGTTATCATTGGTGGGGATGTTGTTGACACGGATACATTAGGAGATTATATCATAACTTATAATGCAACAGATTCTAGTGGGAATCATACGTTTGAAGTCACACGTACAGTGTCTGTTGTTAATAGTGAACCATCAGTTGAAACTGTCATTCATAATTATCAACCACATGAAATTGGTATTTCATTCGATTATATTGATGATTACTTAGTATCATCAGAAGTTTACATTCGCTTAATGAAAGGCTTGTCACAAGTTGCTAAATTAGATGTCGTTGCTGGACACAATACGTTTGTGTTTGATACAGAAATCGAAGATAATTATGGTTATACAATTGAAATATGGGCAACATTTGATTGGATGGGACAAAAAGTCTATTCAACTACATTTATGACACCTCCTGATATTAGTTTAGATACTTTTGATGGATCACAGATGTTCTTTTCTTTAGATGATCTTGTACTAGAAATTAATTTAAATAATCCTGAAAATTATGATATTGATTTTGTTTCATTAAGTTATGTACCATTCGATGAATTTGAATACTTAAGTGATAATCATGTCATCTATCTCAATATGGGTGCACATCCAAGTGGCGATTATAATTTCTCATTAACCAGTGTGACAGTTACAGTTAACGATGAACCTTATACATACACGTTTAATTCAGATATTACTGTTCATGTCTATTTAGATAATGAAGTTGATCCACAGGATGCAACGATGGAATTACTAGATATCACATCAAACGAAACAGTGAGTCATACGTTTATTTCAATACCAGACAGTGATACAACAGTCATCAGTGATTTCTATTTCTATTTTGATAATCCATATGACTTAATCATCACTACCGTTAGACTATCAGTTAATGGATATACATTGGTTTATAGTAATTTTGATGCAGATAATCTTGATCCTTATAACCTTAACCAATTGGTACTTCCTATTGAAATTTCAAGAGGAAATAATTCAGTTTATGTTCTTGATTATTCATTTGAAAAAAATGGGGTTGTTGAAACATGTACATATGCTGCGGATCGTCATCATTTCCAAACATATTTTTATGGATTCAATGTAACTGATCCAGATATCGTATTCATCACAAGCGTAGGAGAATTTGCTACGATGGTTCCAACGGGTAAATATGTACTCTTAAATGATCTAGATCTTGAAGGTGCGTTTATTAGCCCTGTCGGCGTATTAGGCAATGGGTTTACAGGATTCTTCGATGGTAATGGACACACTGTTTCCAATTTTAATATATCTGAGAGTTTAGGAGAATCTGCTGCACAAAGTTATGTTGGCGTCTTTGGATTTGTAGACGGTGGGTTTATTGCAGACTTAACGATTGAAAATGCTGATATTTATATTACTTCAACAGATAGCAATAATTCAGTAATGGCAGGTATTTTAGTTGGTTATCTAGGCGGGTTTGGTATGGTCATAAACTCGGATATCATCGGTTCATCAAGTGTCCATGTATCTGGTGTAAAAGGTGGATATTTTGGTGGCATGTTAGGATATGTGCAAAGTGGTTATATTAAAGATCTTAATGTCAATGTATCGATTTCAATTTTGCCTGACTACTTAGGTGCTGCAACAGGATATCTAGTTGTAGGTGGATTAATTGGTGTAGCAAATTTTCTTGATATCTATCATTCAAGTGCAACAGGTCTTATTGATGTTGGACTTGCTGATGAAACACATGTGGGCGGACTTATTGGTACGATTGAAAATGATGGAAGTACATCAAGTTATAATTTTATTTACAATAGCTTTGCGAATGTAGATATTACAAACCTTGGGAATTCCTCATACGGTAACACAGGTGGTTTAGTAGGTTTTAATACAGGTAAAATTTATAATTCATTTGCTTTAGGAGATCTAACAGTTACAAGTGATTATGTTGGTTATATTGGAGGCAATCAAAGTTATCTGACTGAATATAACTATTTCAATAATTACTATTATGGCGATATTGTTGTCACTAAAAATGGCGTTTCTGGTGTGGGTACTTGGGATATGAATTATGATGTCTGGCACTTAAGAGCTGCAGGTATGGTTCAATTTAGTGATCAAGACTTTTATACAGACATTGTTGGACTAAATCCATATTATTTTGATTTCACATTCATTAACATGGCAAATGATGAGTTCCCTAGAATGAATTAATTCTTATTTAAAAACAGCTAAAAAAAATCCTCATATTTTTGGGGATTTTTTATATACTCTCTATACGATTTTTGGCTTGTAAAGGATACAATTCATTTTATGAATAAATTTGATTGTTTTATGTTAAGATTAAATTGAATTAGGCTATATTAGAATGTAGTTGATAAACTATAATACAGAGGTTCATATGAAAAAGCATTCTAGATTGTTTAAAATTATTAAAATTACGCTTATAACACTCGTATCTATTTTTGTTTTACTATTTGCAGGACTTGCTATTTATTCAAGTGGTTCTTATCAAGCACTTCCTGAAATGGATGATGCAATTGCTACGTTAGACTTAAGCCAAGTCACCTTGAGTGAAGACCGCAGCTCAATCACATATGAAGTAGCAAATCCTTTGATGAATATTGTATTTATTCCGGGTGGTTTAGTTTCCCCTGATAGCTATAAATATTTAGCTGCTGGATTAGCTAAAGAAGGATACAATGTAACAATTATAAAAGTCATGTTTAATCTAGCAATCTTAACACCAAATAGTGCGAATAAGTTTATTGATTCCAATTTAGATAATGTTGTTATAGGTCATTCTTTAGGTGGTGTTGTCGCAAGTATGGTAGCATCCAAAAATGATGATGTTTCTAAAGTTGTTATGTTAGGTAGTTATCCAATTCAAGATATATCAAATAAATTGTCTTTGATTATTACTGCTGAGCATGATATTGCAATGGATCAAGATAAATTTGATGATAGTTTAAAATATGTCAATAACGAGAATATCATCTTCAATATTGATGGTGGAAATCATGCTCAATTTGGTTGGTATGGCCCTCAAAAAGGTGATGGTGATGCCGAGATTTCTACGTTAGAAGAACAAAATATAGTCATAAGTAAAATACTTGAATTTTTACTTTCATAATCATCAATAATAAAAAAAAGGAGTCTATCTAATGCCAGTAGGTCATGTTAAAGATTTAAAAAATAAAGTTGTGAGTAGTCCACCAGCATCCAATTCAGCGATGAAGGTCTTAGTTTCACCTAAGGAAGGCTGGGAAGGTTATGTCATGCGTGTCGTAGAAGTCCTTGAAGATGGATATACACCTAAGCATAAGCATCCTTGGCCACATATCAATTATATGTTGGAAGGTGAGGGAGAACTATGGATTGATGAGGTTGTTCATCATGTTTCTGGTGGTTCTTATGCATTTGTTCCAGGAAATGCGCTACACCAATTTAGAAACGCTGGAAAAGGTGTATTTAAATTCATATGCATCGTACCGGAAGAAGGACATATATACTAACAATAAAAAAAGTGGTCTCCACTTTTTTTATTATGTACTATAATGTTTTATCATGGGTTATTAAAATAATAGAGAAAAACATGTAAAAACCGTACACCTTAAAACATTATTTCATCTTCAAACAAATGGCTTGATTTATTAATAAAAAAAGTAGATGATTAACTATTTGTTTATTATATTGCACATTCAGTTCATTTATATTACAATAGAATTAGCATATTTATGATGAGGAATATATGAAATATATTGCACACAGAGGATTTTCCTCAAAAGCCCCTGAAAATTCAATACCTGCATTCCAATTAGCCGCACTTAGTGAAGCTCATTTTGGAATAGAGTGTGATGTTCATCAGACAAAAGATGGCGAATTTGTGGTTTTTCATGATGATAATTTAAAAAGAATGACAAGAAAAGATGTTTTGATATCT
>Ga0180007_10001605_pt1 | contig 29677 bp, 25 predicted proteins | sample MM_PC_MetaG_FD_121122 | JGI IMG/M metagenome (GOLD analysis project Ga0180007, IMG submission 121122) | Groundwater microbial communities from the Aspo Hard Rock Laboratory (HRL) deep subsurface site, Sweden - MM_PC_MetaG | ecosystem: Environmental > Aquatic > Deep subsurface > Groundwater... | reverse complement strand
GCGGTCGGCAGTAGCCTGCGCGGGTCGAAGCGCGCGGCGAGCAGGGACGCGGGTAGCGCTATCACGGCCGAGCCCAGGGCGCGCGTCGACAGCATGGCGCCTATCCCCGCCTCGGTGTACTCGAGCCGCTTGAGGTAGAGGCTGAAGAGGAGGCTTATCTGGTTGGCGCCTATCCCGAGGAGGAACATGCCCGCCAGGAATCGGCGCGCGTTTGGGCTGAACAATTTGAACGCCTCGAGGTAGTCGCCTATGGCGCGTCGTAGCTTGCTCACCGCGGGAGCTTAACGGAGGCGGCCCCGAGGGTCAATCGCGCGCGGTCGATCGTACGCGGTCGGTCGCTCCGCGCGAGCCGGCCTAGCGGGGAGTCCAGCTCGACGAGGCGCAGGCCGCTACGGCCGGCTCGTCGGAGGCGGGACCGGCGGCCGCTACCGGGCCCGCCGGCCCCGAAGCGTAGACAGCGAGGCGGTATATCGCGGAGGAGCCTTCCGAGCCCGCCCGGCGTTCCGATACGGGCGTGACGCTCTGTCCCCGTACTACCTCCTGGATGAACCGGCCGGATATCGCCGAGAGCCGCGCCCCCTCGCGAACGTTCCCGGGGACCGCCTCGAGCGCCCATTCGAGGTAGCGCACGTTATTGACGTGCCCGTTCGTGTCGATGTCGAGGGCCCGCACGTCGAAGGACGACGGCGATCCGGGAGGCAAGCCGACCGGCTCGCCTCCCGCGGCTACTCCCCCCTGCCCGCGGGAGGGGACGACGAGAGGATCCGGCCTCCACGCGGCCAGGATCTCGGGGAGCACCGGCGCCGGGCGCCTTCGCTCGAGGTCGTAGAAGACCCAAAGCGACCTGGCGCGGCCTATCGCGGCGCCGGAGCCGTCCTTGACCTCGAAGCCCCGCAGGCCGTAGAACGCGCGCGCGCCCGAGAGCCAGGTCTCTACGGTGAACGGCTCCTTGTAGCGCGGGTAGCGGGACATCTCGAAGCCTCCCTCCAGCAGTATCCAGCCGAAGCCGGAATCGCGGAGCCGGAAGACGTCCCAGCCCGTATCCTCGCAATGGGAGAACGCGGCGTCCTCGAACAAGCCCATCATGGCCGTCGGGGTCGTCTCCCCGCGGTCGTCCAACTCGGAATAGCGCGGCTTGAAGGCCCGCGCGTGCCTCGGCGAAGTTTCCATACTGGCAAGTACGACGCGCCCGGACGGCCCCGGTTGCGTTGCGCCGCGTTTAACCGGCGAGAGGCGGCGCCTTAATCGCCCGCCTACGGGGCCACGGGCGACGCCAGGTTCCTCAGCCATCGCTCCTTCTTGAGCCAGCGATGGGCGACGAGCCACTTCGCGAAATCGCTCAGCTTGACCAGGCCGTACATCGCCACGGGGCCAATGGGCGTCAGGAGGGCCAGGGCGAAGGCCGCGGGTATGAACAGGAGGTAGGTGACGCCGACGTCGACGACCACGCCCATCATCGTGTCGCCGCCCGAGCGGGAGACGGCGAACTGGGCGTTGAGGAGGCTCCAGAGCGGCAAATAGGCCGATATGACGAGGAGCAGGCCGCGAGTCACGACGGTAGCCTCCTTCGTCAGGTTCATGAACACTATAGGAACCGCCGCGATGCTCGCCACCTGGGCCAGGGCGACTACGGCGCCGCCGACCACGGAGCCGCTCATGATCCACCTCGCCTTCACGCGGGCCTCTTCCAGCTTGTTAGCGCCGAGCAGGCCTCCGACGACGACGCCCGTGGAGACGTGGATGCCCGTGAAAACGAGGAAGAAGATGTTAGCGATGGCCCAGCCCGCCGACATGCCGGCCACTACCTCGGCGCCGCCCCGCCCGTTGTACAGCGCCGTGGTCACCGTCTCGGAGATGACCCAGCTCGTCTCGGACAGCAGCATGAGGCTGGACTTGCCGAGTATCTCCCGGAAGAGCGACCACCGGGCCTTGAACAGCCTCTTGAGCGGCACGAAGAACGGCGCGGCGTGCGTGCGGGCGTATATCACGAAGACGACGACCTCGGCCCCGCGCGCGATATTGGTCGCGATGGCGGCTCCCGCTATCTCGAGCCTCGGCGCGCCGAGGTTGCCGTAGATGAGCACCCAGTTGAAGAACGTGTTCACGAGCGTCGCGCAGACGGATATGGTAAGGGGCACGCCCGGCTTGCCTATCTCCCTATACGCCGTGCCGATGGACTGGGACAGGCCCATGGGTATGAACATCCACGATACCAGCCGGAGGTAGGCGGCGCCGTGGGATACTATCTCGGCCTGGGCGGCGTTGCCCATGGTCATCGCGGATATCATCGCCGCGGGGATGCTCTGGCAGAGCGCGAAATAGAGGGCGGAGAAGCCCATCGTCATTATGGCCTTGAAGCGGTAGGCCTGCTGCATGCCCTCCTCGTCCTTGGCGCCGCGGAACTGAGACATGTATATGCCGCCGGCGCCCGAGAGGGTCATCATGACGACGAGGTAGACGAAGTTGACCTGGTTGGCCACGTTGACGCCGGCCATCTTCGCGTCGCCGAGGCCCGCGACCATGAAGTTGTCGATCAGCGAGACGAGGCTCTGGATGGCTTGCTGGGCCATGACGGGGATGGCCACCGCGAGGACCTCGCGGTAGAAGCTCGCCGGCCCGAAGAGCGGCCGGCGCGTTATCGGATTGTTCATAACATCTGTATAGTAGAAAGTAAAAAAAACGACAATGGGGAGAGATTCAATCTATCCGTTTTCGGTACTTGGCCGCCAGGACGGCTATCCACGCGACGCTGGCGACCGCCCCGAGCGCGAGCGCCAGGTACGGCGAGGAGCCGCCGCCGGCGAACGGGGCGTCGCCGGCCAGGAGCTCGGCCGCCCAGTACTGAGGGAAGGCCCAGGCTAGCGCCCGCGCGGGAAGGGGTAGGAGGATCGCGAGGGGAACGATATCGAGGCCGCTCATGGCCTTGAGTATCGCGAGTCCCTCTACCTTGTCAGCCGCGACCGCCGCGAGGAACAGGGCGAAGAAGGCCGTCTGCCCCGCCCCGAGGAAGGCCGCGCCAGCGTCGCGCCACGGACCCGCGGAGCCAATGCCTAGGATAGGCCCGATAGCCAGGCCGGCCGCGAAGGCCGCGAGGGAGAAGAGCGCGAGCCTGACGGCGATATAGCCCGCCCTGCCTACCGGCGTCGCGGACCAGTACGCGGATACTCCGTCGTCGCGATCGTCCAGGAGCAGGAACCCGGCGACCATCCCGTAGAACGTCCCGGGGAACAGGATCAGCACGACGCGTACGAGCGTCGCGTAGCCGAGCAGGTTAAAGCCCGTCGCGCCTTCGATGAAGGCGGACAGAGGGGGCAGTATCAGCCTGAGGGCGAAGGCCGCGAGGAACGGCACGAACGGCATGATAAGGAGGAGCGGGTCACGGGCGACCAGGCGGACGTCGGCGGCCGCGAGCCGTAGCGCGTTACCGCGCATGCTAGTCTCCCCTCGAGGCGGCCACGGCCGGTCCAAGGATAAAAACCGAGGCTAAGGCGGTCCACGCTATCGATGACGCGGCAGCCATGGCGAGCTCCGCGGCTGGCACGGAGGCGTACGCCGCCCGCGCCAGCCTTAGGGCGCCGTCGGTCGGCATAAGGCGCGCCAGGACCGCGAACCAGTCGGGCAGGTAAGGGCCGGCGGCATACTGGGCCGCAGGCAGGGCCAATACGAGGAAGATAGGCGTCGAGCCAATCATGAAGCGATTAATGGTCTTAAGCCGCAGGGCGAGCGCCGCGCCTATCACCGCGGTAGGCGCGCCGCCGGCGAGGGCGGCGGCGGCCAGCGGCCATAGCCTGAAATCCCCGCCGCGGGAGCTCGCGGACACGAGGACGGCCATCGCGAAGGACAGGACGCCGAGGTTGCCCGCCTTAATCACCATATATATAGCGGGCCGAAGCGGCGAGGCGAAGAGCGCCCGGAAGGTCCCCTGGGACAGGTCCAGGCAGACGCTCGCTCCGGCGAAGAAGAAGCAGAAGAAGGCCGGGTCGCTCCAGGCGAGCGCGGGCAGGACCGCGTCCGCCCAATCGCGCGGCAGGACCGACAGGATGGCAGCGTAGAGAACGGCGACGACGAGGTAGGCGACGGCGAAACCGTGCCGCCACAGCAGCCTGAAGTCGTACCTGGCGAGGACGAGAGCGTTCATGCCAGCTCCTTCCCGGTCAGCTGGAGGAAGATGCAGTCGAGGCTGGAGTCGAGGGTGCGAACCCCGAGGACGCCCGGCCTCCTCAGCTCGGCCAGGAACGCCTCGTTGTCGGCGAGGCCCTCGAGCGGGAACTCGGCCTGCGCCGGCTGATCCCCCCTGGGCCGCTCCCGCCCCGCGACGTCGACGACCACCGCCCGCTTACCGTAGCGGCGCTTCAGCGCGTCGGGAGAGTCGCAGGCGGCGACGCGGCCGTCCACGAGGAAGGCGACGCGGTCGCAGGCGGCATCCGCGGCGGCCATGTCGTGGGTAGTCAGGAAGACCGCCGCCCCGTCGGCGGCGCGCTCTCGGACAATATCGCGGACGGTACGGGCGTTAGCGGGGTCGAGGCCGCTCGTCGGCTCGTCCAGGAACAGGACGCGGGGCCGGTGGATAACGGCGCGGGCCAGGTTGAGCCTCATCTTCATGCCCTTGGAATACTCGCCGACCCGCCTATTCCCGGCGTCGGCCAGGCCTAGCCGCTCGAGGAGGGCCCTGGGATCGTCCTTGGGTCCCGGATAGAACGACGCGAACAGCTCGAGGTTCTCGAGCCCCGATAGCTTCTGATAGAAGCACGGGAACTCGAAGGCGGCGCCGATGCCCGCCCGGTACGCGCCGTCGGCCCTGGCCGCCTCGACGCCGCAGACCGAGGCCTTCCCCGAATAGCCTCGTAGCGATCCTAGGAGTATCTTCTGGGTCGTGCTCTTGCCCGCCCCGCTCGGCCCTAGGAAGCCGAAGACCTCGCCAGGGGCGACGGAGAATCCGATGCCCTTGACGGCCTCGCTCTTGGACCTCGGGTACGAGAAACGTAGATCGCTTACGTCGATCATGATCCTTTTCCTTTCTTCCCGGCCTCGGCCCGGAGAGCCGGCTCGGGGCCGGCGGAGACCGCCGCGGAGGCCGCTTCAGGAGACGCTACCGGGACCGGCCCGCCGCACAGGGCCAGCGCGAGCCCGCGGACAGCGACCGTCTCGGTCGCCTCCTTGAGCGCCTCGGGCAGGTTGCGGAGGCCCATGGATACCAGGAACACGGCGTAGCCCGCGCCGGCCAGTTCCAGCTCCCCGACCCCTTCGGCCAACAGCCCCTCGGAGCGCCAGTCCTCGGCTATCCTGGCTATCGCCGCGGCGTCGCGCTCGCCGTGCCGCGCGACGCGTTCGGGAGGCAGGGCCCGCGCGAGGCGCTCCGTGGTCGCCGCGTCCACGTACCGGAGCGCCGGTTCCTCGTCTATCATGCGGAAGGCGGCCGTAAAAGCCCGCCGGAGGCGCTCGAGCGGGGAACCGCCTCCGGCGGCCGCCTTCGCGAAGCGCTCCCGGTACCCGTCCTCTATCGACTCCAGGGCCTCCATGAACAGCTCCTCCTTGGACGCGTAGAACGCGTAGAACGAGCCCTTGGCTATCGACGCGGCTCGGGCCAGCTCGGCTACGCTAGCCGCCCCTAGCCCTCCACGCCCGAGCGCATCCATCGCCGCCCCGAGCAGCCTGGCCCTGATGGCGTCCCTTTCCCTATCGTCGAAGGCCGAAGGCATCGTCGCTCCTCATCGTCGCGGATAGCGTCATACGATCACGGTCAGTGACCGTTTAATCATTATTGGTCATATGGTATGCTTCCTTGACCGCGATGTCAAGCGGGCTATCAGCCGGCTCGGGTACGTGCTATAGTCGACCGGGACGCGCCGGGTCCGGCGCCGGAAAGGGAAGCCATGGGTTTCTTCGAGCCGTTCGCCCTCGAGCGCTTCTTCGCGAAGCACGAGTTCAGCGCCAGGTACCTCCTGTGCTCCTCCGACTGCGAGTCGTTCCCGATACGGGAACTGCTGGCCATGGAGGAAGGGGCGATAGACAGGCTCCTCGACCAGCGCCTGGGCTACACGGAGACCCGTGGTGCGCCGTCGCTCAGGGCCGCGATAGCCGAGCAGTACGCGGGCCTCGGCGCCGAGTCGGTCTTCGTGCACTCGGGAGCCGAGGAGGCCATACTTAACCTGTACCTGGCCGTGCTGAAGCCGGGGGACAGGGTCGTCGTCAATTACCCGTGCTACCAGTCGCTCTCGGAGATACCCCGCGCCCTCGGCTGCGACGTCGCGAGGTGGGAGATGCGCCGAGGCCCCGACGGCGCGGGCGGGTCGCGCTGGTTCCTCGATCCCGACGATCTACCGGGCCTATGCGGCCCCGGCGCCGGGATGATAGTGATGAACGCGCCCCATAATCCCACGGGCTCGCTCCCGACGCGAGAGGAATTCGAGGCCATCGTGTCGTACGCCCGCCGGACGGGCGCCGTCCTGCTAGTCGACGAGGTTTACAGGCGCCTCGAGCGGGACCAAGGTTCCCGCCTGCCCTCGGTCTGCGAGGCCTACGAGAACGGCGTGGCCCTGGACGTGCTCAGCAAGCATTCCGGCCTCGCCGGGCTCAGGATAGGATGGCTCGCCTCCAGGCGCGACGACATACTGGACGCCGTAGCGGTCGTCAAGGACTACAACTCGATATGCTCGTCGGCGCCGAGCGAGACCCTCGCCGAGATAGCGGTACGCAACCTGGAGCGCATAGCGGCGCGAAACCGCGGCATCGTCGCCAAGAACGTCGCCCTGCTGGAAGGCTTCTTCTCGCGCCGCCCCGGCTTCGCCGAATGGACGCCTCCCGCCGCGGGCTCGATAGCCTTCCCTCGCCTCTCCGACGGCTCGGACGCCGAGGCCCTCGCCGAGCGGCTGGTCTCCGAGTCCGGCGTCCTGCTGCTGCCTGGGGCCTACTATGACTACGATAGATCGTACTTCAGGATAGGCTACGGCAGGGCGAATATGCACGAGGCGCTCATCAGGCTCGAGGTTTGGCTAGACGCGAACGGTAAATAGGGGCAAGGCCTAGAAGAGGGCGCTTATCTCCGCAGAGGCCCGCCTCAGGTCCTCGAGTAGCGCCTGGCGCACCGGGGGCTCGTCCTTGGTCGCCAGGACGTAGGGCGACGCCAGGGCCGCGACGCAGGGATCGGCGCCTATGGCCACGGGTACGGCCAGGACGAAGACCCCGACGGCGCAACCCAGCTCGCCGAACGCGAAACCGGCCCGCCGTATTTCGGCGAGGTCGGCAGACGACTCTCCTCCGGTCGATGGCCCGCGATACGCCCGCAGGAGCCGTCCCGACGGCGTCTGCTCGGCGACGTATAGGCCGGGCCTGACCCCGACGCGAACGTCCCCCGTTCCTTCCACCTCGTAGACTACGTGCAAGCCCTCCCCTACGAGCACCCCGAGGTGCGCCGAGGCCCCGGAGCGCGCGGCGTAGCGTCTCATCGGGCCCTCGGCCCTCGCTATGACGGCGGAGTCGAGCTTCCTGTCGGCTAGCCCGTAGGCGCGGGCCCCGGGGGCGTAGCCTCCAGAGGCTGACTTGACGAGGAACCCGTCCTTCGTCAGGTATTCGACCATGCGCTGTATCTCCGAGACCTTGAAGCCGACGGACTCCGCGATCCGGCTCATCGTTACCGCCTCGTTTACCGAGAGCACGTATTCCAGAATCCTGAGCCCCTTCTCGAGGGCGGGAGCGTTGCTAAGCATCCTTCGATTGTAGCGTCGGGCCCGCGGTCTGCCTACTCGGTTTTTGTTGACATGCAATCTAAATCATAGATAATAACATTTATCGCATATGCAATGGAGGCAACATGAAGAGAGACACGAGACTAGCCGCGCTAGGAGCGGCCGTCATTCTCGTAGCCGGAATAGTCGCGAGCGTCGTCCAGACTGACGGAGGCGACGTGCGCGTGAGCGACCTGCGCTTCGCAGGCTCGGGCGGCGCGATAATGAGCGCCTTGCTCTACGCGCCCAAGTCGGCGACCGCCAAGACCCCGGCTCCGGCGATCCTCGCCGTGCACGGCTACATCAACTCGCGCGAGACCCAGTCCGGGTTCGCGATTGAATTCGCCAGGCGCGGCTACGTCGTGCTCTGTCTCGACCAGACTGGCCACGGCTATTCCGACTCGCCGGCCTTCGCCAACGGCTTCGGCGGCCCCGACGGCCTCGCCTACCTGCGATCGCTCGATATAGTCGACAAGGACAACATCGGCCTCGAGGGCCACTCGATGGGCGGCTGGACCGTTCTCGCCGCCGCCGCCGCGATGCCGGACGCCTACAAGTCGATGGTGCTGGAAGGATCCTCGACGGGCGCGCCGTTCGCGATGGAGGGCAGCCCCGCGTGGCCCAGGAACCTGGGCGTCGTGTTCAGCACCATGGACGAGTTCTCGCCACTGATGTGGGGCGTAGCCCGCGGCAAGGACGCTCCGGATAGTCCCAAGCTCAAGGCTGTCTTCGGCGCCGACTCGACCATAGAGGCGGGAAGGGTCTACGGCTCCAAGTCCGCCGGGACCGCCAGGGCCCTCTTCCAGCCCAAGACCACCCACCCCGGCGACCACCTGTCCGCCGAGGCCATAGGCTACGCTATATCGTGGTTCGACTCGACGCTCGAGGGGGCGAGGCCGCTCGCCGCCTCCAGCCAGACCTGGTTCTGGAAGGAGCTGGCGACCCTCGCGGCGTTCGCCGGGTTCGTGGTATTCGTGCTCGGAGCCGGGGGCGCCCTGCTCGGGATCCCGGCCTTCGCTCCGCTCGCCAAGCCTCTTCCGACGCCCGCGGCTTCCAAGGGCGCCGCCCTATGGGCGGGAGGGGCTATCGCGGCCGCCGTCCCGGTCCTGACGTTCTTCCCCTTCTTCAAGCTCGCGACGAAGGTCGTAAAGGCGAGCGCCTTCTGGCCCCAGAACATCACCAACCAGATAATGGTCTGGGCCCTGCTTAACGGCGCTATCAGCCTCGCGCTTTTCCTGGCCTGGCATTTCGCGTCGAACAGGAAAAAGGGCGGGAGCGCCGAGGCGTACGGCCTGGCTATCGGCCTTCGGGACGGGCTCAAGACCGCGGCCCTCGCCGCCTGCTCGGTCGGGGCCGGCGCGCTCCTGCTGCTCGCCTCGGACTTCCTCTTCAAGATCGACTTCCGCTTCTGGGTGGTAGCGCTCAAGCCCATGAGCCTCGTTCAATTCAAGGCCTTCCTCGCGTACCTCGTCCCCTTCACGGCCTTCTTCCTGATGTCCTCGGTAGCGACTAACGGCCAGCTAAGGCCCGCCGGCGCGAAGGCCGCGGGACGGTACCTCTTCGCTATATGCTCCGGCGCCGGCGGGTTCCTCGTCTTCCTCCTGGCCCAGTACGCGCCGCTGCTCGCGGGCGGCACGCTCCTATCGCCGGCCGAGCCGCTGAACGTCATCATCGCCGTGCAGTTCCTGCCGCTGCTCTCCATTACGTCGCTTTTCTCGGTATGGTTCTTCGAGAAGACCGGCAGGGCGTGGGCCGGCGCCTTCGTCAACGGCCTGTTCGTCACTTGGTATATAGTGGCCGGGCAAGCCTTCCACTTCATGGTCCAATAATACGGGGAAGCGGGCCGACGGGGCCCGCTTCCTTCCCGCTTCCTTCCCGCTTCCTTCCCGCTACCTGCCCGGTCCCGTCCCCCGGGTCAGGCGAGCGGGCATTATTTTCCCAAGATTGTTTCTTGCGCCTCGATGGCGATTACGCTATGGTTTAGCGGATACTGCTTCGCAAGGAGCATGCCATGACGCGACGCGGGCTACTTGCCGCCTTCCTGGCCGCGCAGGCGCTTTCGGCCTTCGCCCAGTATCCATCGCGGGAGGCGAGCCGCCTCGTAGACTCGCTTGCGGCGACCGTAGCCGACGGGCAACTGTCCAGGAGGCCGGTAGCGGTCCTCGAATTCCGCAACGCATCGCCGCTCGCCGAACGCAACCTGGTAGGCCAAGCCTTCTCGGTACTCGTCGAGGCCGCGGTGACGGACAGCCTCGTCTTCAGGCTGGTCGACCGGAGGAACCTCGGCGCGTACCTCGAGGAGATAGAGCTCGCGCTAGCCGACCCCACGGGATCGGCCGAGCTGGACGCGGGCATGTTCATAGAGGCCGAGTACTTCATCGACGGCGCGGTTACCGAGGAGAACGGGGAATTCCGCGTCTCCGCCCGGCTCGTGGCCACGGAGACCGCCGCCGTCGTCGCCGAGGCCTCTGCCCTGATGCCGGCCGCGGGCCTCATATCGCTCGGCGAGAGCTACGGCTACCAGTTCGTCTCGGCCAACGGCATAGGCATGGGCGTACGCCTCGGGCCGACGCATCTCGCGGCGATATACGGCGCGCCTCCCGTCGCCGTCGGCCGCGAGGACCCGACCATATTCGGCGCGCTCGGAGGAGGCGCCATTTCCTACAGGCTGAGCCGCGGCCTCAAGCTCTCGCTAGGCTTCGACTTCGATATCCACAACGTATATAAGATCGCCGACATGACATTCGGCGACGTACGGAATATGCCTGACCTTACCGAGGCCACGCTCGCGGGCATGACATACCTGCCAGCGGACGACTCTAACTACCCGAGCGCGGGACAGACGGTGGCGGGATATATACTCGGGACCTGGTCGGACTACCAGGTTTCCCGCCTCGCGTTCGCGGGTAGCCTCGCGGTCTCCGGCGTGCTCAATATGTCGCGCTCGCTCAACGTCTCGATAGGGGCCGGTCCGGCTCTCGGCACGCTCGACTATACCCAGACCTGGGACAGGATGCCGATACGCTACGGGGAGACCGTGACGCTGGCGAGGAAAGAGCTGCATCATCCAGTGATCGCCCCGGGCGCCGTAGCCGAGGCGGGCGTCGAATGGTTCGTGCTGCCGCGTTTCGCGCTAGCGCTCGGCGCGAAGCTCGTTTGGCTCTTCCCGGTTCCGATTTTAGACGACGAATGGCGAAGCCAGAACACGAACGAGCACTTCTACGGGCCCGGCGACATCTCGTCCTTGTCCTTCGGGCTGAACCCCTATCTCCTGCCCGACGGCACGCCCTGGTCCGACACGCGGTTCCCGGCCTGGTGGGCCTACGCCTATCTAGGCGCGACGTTCTATCTCTGACGGCGCGCGCGCCTCAGGGCGAGGGCCCGAACAGGAACGCCGAAGGATTATCGCTTATCATGGCGCGCTTGAGCGCGGCGTCCAGGGGGCCGCCGGCGAAATCAAGGACGTAGTCGAGGTAGGAACGGGACTTGGCGAGGCTGATGACGAAGTCGGTACCGAAGAGCAGCCTGGCCCTAACCGTCTCCGCGTCGCCCGACGTCAGGCCGGCTACGAGCCGCTCCAGCTTGCTATAATACGCGGGATCGCTGCCGTTGAAGGCTACGTCCGCGTAGACGCCCGGATAGCGCTCCATAAGGCGCACGATGGAGGCGGTCCAATCCCCGCGCGACTTCATCCTGCCGAGGTAGCGCTCGCCGAAGTGCGCGAAGTCGACGACGAGCCTCGGATAGGCGGCGAGCACGGGGAGCCACCTGTCGGGATCGGACAGGTGCAGCGCCCTCTCGAGGGCTATGGTCCGGTAGCCCTGGTCGTCGCAGTGCACGACCAGGGGAACGCCGCGTCGCTCGCAGAAGGCGTAGAGGAGCCTCGTCGCGTCGAGCTCGGCCCCGTCCGAGGGCCAGGGGTCGAAGCCCAGGGGCGGGTACAGCTTGACGCCGGCGAACGAGCCGCGGGGCGGCTTCCGCGGGTCGCCCTTCCAGCGGGCGGACGAGCGGAACGCGGCGACCTGGGCGGGCAGGCGGCGGGAGTACCCAGAGAAGTACCTCGATAGCGCGGCCTCGGTCGCGGCGGCGCCGCGCGCGCCGGGGTCTATGCCGAGGAACGGCCTGACTATGAGCCGGCCGTCGGGACGGGCGCGGCGATAACCCCCGACGCCCGACAGTATCTCCCTCGCGGCCTCCTCCAGGTCCTTCCGGGGCGGCGACGAGTAATAGGCGGAGACGCCTACGGAGCGGGCCCCGAAGTCCATGACCAGGGGGCACGCGAGCCAGAAATCCCAATCCTCCCCTAGGAGCCTCGGGCCCGCCTTCCCCATGACCCCGGTCGAGCCGTCGGTCAGGAAGGCTCCCGACAGGTCGTCCTCGACGAGCTCGAGCAGGGCCGCGGGGTCGTTCTCCACTACCGCGAGGAGGTTCCGCATCGCCTCGCCTCCGTTCTTCGTCAGCGAGGAGAGGAGGTATCCAGGCGCGGCCACCTGGGAGTAGAGCGACTCGAGCCCGCCTTTCAGGAACGCGTCGACGAACCTCCCGATCGCGGGCCTTGCGAGCGTCATCGTATGGCAATGGACGTCGTAGAGCAGTCTCACGATACTCCTCCCGCTGGCCCGTACAGCTTCCGCCGCCCCGACCTGCCGGCTTCCTCGAGGAGGCCGGCCCTCGCCAGGGTATAGAGTACCTTCCTCGCCCTCGGGGCCGCTATGCCGAGCGCCGCGCCCAGGGTCGCCGAGTCGTACGGCCCGGGCAGCGAGGAGGGCACGAGGCCCAGCCAGTCGGCTCGGGTATCTAGGCTCGTGGTCGATACGATCTCCGCGAGGTCGCGCGACAGGACCCTATCGCCCTTCCTGCGCCACGAGCCTTTCCCGTCGCGTATCCGCAGCTCGCGTACCCGTACCAGCACGACGTCGAAGCGGACGTTAGGCGATGCGACCACGAGGGGCGCGCGCACGAGCTCGTCGAAGAGGCTGTAGAAATCCCGGCGGGTCTTGGCCTTCCGCGCGGAGGCGAGGGAGTCGTCGGCCGGGTCTATGCGCTCTATGAGCGTCTCGACGACGACGGGATGCACGATGCGCACCGGCATCACGCAGGCCAGGTGCAGGACCTTGTCAGATATCGAGCCGATATTGCGCGTCTGGACCTCGACGAGCTCGCCGGGGAGGACCACGTCGACGACCTTGCCGGCTACGGGGACCTCCATCCTGGCCCCGGGCCTGGCCGCGTAGGCCGCCTTGAGGGCGGCGTGGAGCCCGCGCTCCGCGTAGAGGCCGATGCCGGGGCGCTCTGCCGCCGTCGATGATCCTGTGCTCAAGGCGTAATCGTCGCTCACGCCCCTAGTATATACGCTAAGTGCCCGAAGGCGCCATCGCCGCGGGCTCTTCGCGTCTTGGAGGCCGCCTACTCGGGGCCGCGCATCCCGGGCGAGTATCTCGGCCGCGTACTTCGCGGGCGGCTTGCCGCCGGGCCGGCCGTTCGGGCACAATGAGCCCATGCGCCTCGACGAGCTCCCGATATTCCCCCTCCTCGACGATATAGCCGCGGCCCTCGCGAAGGGCTCGCTAGCGCTCTCGGCCGAGACGGGCGCCGGCAAGACGAGCGCCGTCCCGGCCTTCCTCGCGGCGTCGGGCGGGCTGAGGGGCAAGGCGATAGTGCTGGAGCCGCGGCGCCTGGCGGCCGTATCGTCGGCGGCCCGCGTGTCGGAGCTTCTGGGAGACGAGCTGGGGCGGACCGCCGGCTACCGGGTACGCGGCGATTCCAGGGCGAGCCGCGGGACGAGGGTCGAATTCGTCACCGAGGCGGTATTCGTGCGCATGGTCCAGGAAGACCCGCTCCTGGACGGCGTATCCCTCGTGGCGTTCGACGAATTCCACGAGCGATCCGCCTCCTGCGACCTCGGCCTGGCCTTCGCCCTCGAGGCGCGGGAGGCACGGGGCGACCTCTCGATCCTGGTGATGTCGGCGACCATGGACTCCGGGCGGGTGGCCGAGTACCTCGGCTGCCCCGCCATAGAGGCTCCGGGCAGGCTCTACCCTATAACCACGTCGTATCGCCCGGGCCGGTCCGGTCCGGAGAATGCCGTCGCCTCCGCCGTCGTCGAGGCCCTGGAGTCGACAAAAGGAGACGTCCTCGCGTTCCTGCCGGGGCTGCGCGAGATAGGCGCTACCGCGGCCATCCTCGAGTCCCGCCTGGGGGCTGGCCGGGGAACGGCCGGAGTCGGCATAGCGGTCCTGCACGGATCGCTTCCCCTCGACAGGCAGCGATCTATCATATCGCCGCCGCCGGGAGCCCCTCGCCGCGTCGTCCTCGCCACCAGCGTGGCCGAGACGAGCCTGACGGTGCCGAGGATCGGCGCCGTCGTCGACTCCGGCCTCTCGCGCCTGGCGAGGTACCACGCGCCCAGCGGGCTCAACAGGCTTGTCACCGAGCGCGTGTCCCTCGCCGAGGCGGGGCAGCGCCGTGGCCGCGCGGGCCGCCTCGGCCCCGGCCTATGCCTCCGTTGCTGGGACGAGTCCGACCTGCTCCCGCCGTCGCGCGGGCCGGAGATAGGGCGGATAGAGCTATCGTCGGTCGCGCTGGAATGCGCCGTCAGGGGCTCGAGCTCGCCCGCCTCCGTACGATGGCTCGACCCGCCTCCGCGCTACGCCTGGGAGGCCGCGGTCGCGGTCCTCGAGAACATCGGCCTCGTGGAACGCTGCGGGCCCGCGACCGAGGCGGGACGCAGGGCGGCGTCCCTAGGCACCGACCCCAGATCGGCCGCCGCCATACTAGGCGCGGGCGCCGACCCTGAGCGCCTGAACGCGGCGGCCCTGGCGGCCGCCGCCCTCTCCGAGCGCGACGCCCCGGACTCCGACGGAGACTTCAGGACGAGCCTCGAGCGCCTTCTGGCTGACCTCGGGAGCGGCTCGCCCGATCCCCGGACCTATCGCGTCGCCCGCGAGGCGAGCCGGCTCGTGTCGCGGGCGGGCGGCGGCCGGGGCGCGCGCGACGGCCGAGACGGTTTCGACGCCGAGGCAGCCGGTTCGGGCATCGCGGAGATAGGCGACCTCCTCGCGGCGGGATTCCCCGACAGGCTCGCCAGGAATTGCGGAGACGGCACCTGGGAGTTCCAGTCCGGACGCAGGGCCAGGTCGGCGCTATCGCCGCCGAGGGCGGAATGGCTGGCGGCCCTCGACGCGGACGCCGGCGACCCGTTGGGCTACATCAGGCGCGCCGCTCCCGTCGGCGAGAAGGCCGCGAAGGCCGCGCTCGCCGGCGGCTCCGTGGACGTCGTCGAGGTCGAGTGGCGCGGGCTCGCCGCCTCGGCCTGGGCTCGGTCCAGGGCCGGCGCGTTCACGCTCGGAGAGCGCAGGCTGCCGGCGGTTCCCCGCGCCGCCCTCGGGGAGGCGTTCGCGAAAACGCTCGGGACGGAGGGGCTATCGTGGCTGCCGTGGAACGACGACTCGCGGTCTCTCCTAGCCCGCGCCAGGTTCGTCGCCGCCCGAAGCGTCGTCGCCGCCCGAAGCGTCGCCGCCGCCCGGAGCGTCGATTTCGGAGCTACGGTAGAGTCGCTCGACGACGCGGCGCTACTGGAGAGGATAGCGGGCGCGGCCGGCGATTGGCTCTCTCCGACGGGGCTGGCAATAGACGAGGCCGGGCTCCTCGAGCTCCTCCGCTCGCTACTCGGGCGCGAGGCGCTCGCCGGCATAGACGCGGCGGCGCCTCCCTTCGTCACCACGCCCGGAGGCCGGAAACGCAGGCCGGACTATCCTGCGGCCGGTCCGGCCAGGCTGACGGCGCGCATCCAGGAATTCTTCGGCATGGACCGCGGCCCGGTCGCGTGCGGCGAGCCGATGACGCTCGAGCTGCTATCGCCCGCCGACAGGCCGCTCCAGACGACGAGCGACCTCGCGGGATTCTGGCGCTCGACGTATCCCGGCATCCGCAAGGAGATGTCCAGGCGCTATCCGAGGCATTACTGGCCCCTGGACCCGCTCGTCGCGGAGGCGACCAGGGGGCCGAGGCCCCGGGCCTAGCGCTTGACCACGGCCATGGCGCAAATATCGCCCGCGCGCCTCGATCCCGCCATGAAGTTCCTGAAGTCGATCATCACCGAGGCCAGAAGAGACTCGGCGTTGTGGGGGTCGGCCCTTCTCCAGGCCTCGGCCAGCCTCGCGCCGCCGTAGGCGGCCTTCTTGGCGTTGACGCTCTCGACGAGGCCGGCGGTATACACGAGGAGCGCGTCCCCGGGTGAGAGGGTGAACCTGAGCGCGAGCAGGCCGTCGTCGAAATCGTCGCGGCCGAAGGGCGGCGAGCGCTTCCGCCCCTCGTCGAGGCCGGCCACGCGCTTGGAGCCGCCCTTGCGCAGGAAAGCGTCGGTATGCCCCGCGTTGACGTACTCTACGCGGTCGCCGCTAAAGCGCAGGAACGTACAGGAAACGGTGTTGCCGACGACGGACAGCTCCCTGGAGAGCTCCCTGTTGACCCTCGACAGCATCGCCGCCAGGGGCTCGCCGGCCATCTCCGACATGCCCCGGCCGAACACGTTCTTGGCGAGCACGGTAACGAGCCCGCTCGCCACGCCGGAACCGGATACGGAGCCGAGCAGGACGCCCGACAGCGACTTCCCGTCCTGGAAGAAATCGTAGAAGTCGCTGGATAGCCCCGAGGCCGGCTCGAAGACGTAGGATACGTCCCAGCCGGCGGTAGCCAGGGGCCGCGCGGGGAAGAATCCCTTCTGCACGGCCGCGGCGATGCGGACGTCGCGCTCCGACTCCTCCATGGCGCTGGACAGCAGCGCGTTGGCCGACGATATCTCCTCGTTAAGCCGTACCCTCTCGGCCGTGGCCGCGGACAGCTCGGCGGTCCGGGCGTCGACCTCCGTCTCGAGCCCGGCGTTCATCGCCTCGGCCCTCTCCGAGACCTCCGCGAACTGCCTGGCCAGGACCGAAGCCGTCAGCGTTATGAAAACGAAGAACGCGTACTTAGACCAGAAGACCGTACCCCCCGCCGCGCCTACCAGCCAGACGTCGGCCAGGACCGCGAGCCCGAAGACCAGGCTCCCCATAGCCACCCTCCCGGAATCCTTGCGGACGAGGACGGATGCGAACAGGGCTAGCGCGGTGGGCGAATCCGCGGAGGGATCGGCGGCGGCCCTCATTTCCCTGTAATCCCTGGCCATGGCCTTGCCGAAGGTGGAAACGAGGGCGTAGGCCACGGACGCGAGGGCGGCCGCGTACCAGATATAGAGGAGGGGCTCGAGCCTGAGGAACTGCCCCGCTACGGCCGAGGCGGCAGAGAACGCGGCCACCGCCACGACGAACGCGGAACGGCGCATGAGGAGCAGCGACTCGAGGAAGGCCAGGATGGCCGGGAGGGCGAGGAACAACGACGAGTACTCTATCCTCCGCAGGACCGCGGTATCGGCTACTATGGCCGTAGCGGCGTTCGTCCTGGCCGCCATATACGCGGCGAGGAGGAGCGTCGAGACGCCGAAGTACAGGTAGGCCTTGTTCTTGGGGCGCAGGGCGAATAGCACGCAGTGATACAGGGCGAAGAAGGCGTAGACGCCTATGAGCATGAGGTCTACGTACTCGCGGTTCCCCGAGGCCAAGGACCGGTACGAGCCGATGCCGTAGGGACCGGACCGGTTGAAGCCCGTCCTATCGTCGACGGGATCGCCCCGGAGCCTGAAGGCCAGGAGATTCTGGCCCCGAGCCAGGCGGCGCTTATCGAGGGGCACGATGACGTCGCGGAGCGAGCGCTCGAGGTATCCGGTCCCCGAACGGACGAACTCGCTCCTGAGGAGGACCCCGTTCAGGTATACGGCCCATTCCTGCCCGACGTGCTTCAGGAATAGCGCAGGATCGCTCGAATTGAGCAGCGTAAGGTCGGCGCCGAAGGGAACGAGCACCGTGAACTCCATAGGAGGGGCCGGAAAGAAGCTGAACGTACCGCCGCGGGGCGTTCCCGGGAGCCCGAGGGCGCGCATCTCGAGCGAGCGCTCGCCGCGGGTCGGGGCGACGACGGTCCACGACCCGTCGCCCGCCGCCGGCAGGCGACGGGTCCAGGAGTCCTCGAACCCCGCGCGGATGTAGAACGTGCACTCGCCGAGATCGACGTATTGGGCGAAGGCCGAGCCGGCGGACATACCCAGTAGGAACGCGATTACTAGTCGTTTCATAGCTGCGTTACATCCTACGGCCCGATCCATCCGGGGTCAAGCCGAGAAAGGGCCGAGCCTCGGTTCCGGCTTGATTTCAGCCCCGTCCCGGGCTATTGTAGTACTCGATACTACAAGGAAGGACTACGCATGAAAGGCATCGTCAAGACGGTGATCACCCTGGCCGTGATCGGGGCGGCTTTATACGTGACCAATCCGACTATAGCGGATTTCGGCAGCTATTACGAGAAGCAGCAGGTCGCCGCGAGCCAGAAGGGCGCGCCGGAACTGCTCAAGCAGTTCGCCAAGGCCGTGGCCCAGACAGGAGCGGATCTCGTGGTCAAGGCCGGGTTCCGGCGGGATAACAATGTGCTCTACAGCACCTTCACGCTCGGGCCCGATTCGAAGCCTTCGGCTCGCTACCTCGGCTTCGCTAAATTCGTCTTCATAAAGCTATAAGACCGAAGGCTATGGGGTTCTTCTCGTTCCTGCGGAGGAAGGACCCGGAGTCGTACGCCGAGCTGGACGCGGTCAGCTGGGAAGCGGTCCGCTCCAAGCGGCCGGCCCTGGTATCGCTAGGCGCCGATGACGCCGCCGCGCTCAGGCGCCTCGCCTCCTGGTTCCTGGACGCGAAGACCTTCGTGCCGATAGGCGGAGCCGCGCCCGGCGGCGTGGACAAGGCCACCGTAGCCGCGCTCGCGTGCCTGCCTATCCTGCGCCTCGGCGCCTCCTGGTACGACGACTGGTCCACTATCCTCCTGACCCCCAGCGGCTTCAAGCACTCCATGACGTCAGTCGACGAGGCCGGGGTCGTTACCGAGTACGAGGACGAGCTATCCGGCAGGGTCACCGAGCTCGGCCCGGTCCTGCTCTCGTTGTCCGACGTCCGAGAATCGGGCTACGGGGACTCCTACAACGTGGTCGTGCACGAGATGGCCCATAAGCTCGACGAGCGGGACGGCGCCCTTGACGGCTGCCCGCCCCTGCCTCGGTCCATCCGCCGGCGCGAGTGGAAGGACGCCTTCTCGTCGGCCTACGACGACTTCAAGGGGCGGGTCGAGAACCGCGCCAGGCGGGGCCGGTGGAATCGCTCCACGCGGCTGCCCCTCGACGAGTACGCGGCCGAGAGCCGGGACGAGTTTTTCGCCGTGGCCTGCGAGGCGTACTTCGACGCGCCCGACAGGCTGCAGCTCGCGTATCCGGAGGTCTTCGGCCTCATGGGGCGATTCTTCTCCGGCGAGCCCTAGCCGTCGTCGCGAGCGGCCGCTTACCCGGCCGCGGACCCCCCCGGCAGTGAGCCCAGCCGGGCGGGCGGCCACTCGTAGAGCAAGAAATCGTCCTCGGACTCCCAGCTTACGTAGCCGCAGGCGTCCAGGGTCGGCAATAGCTCTCCCCTCCTCGGGCATATAGACTCGAAGTAGCGGTACCCTTCCGATACGGCGGCTTCCTCGAACGCGCCGAAGAGCGCGGCTGCGGCCTCCGGGCCGTCCGCCGAGAACGCGACGACGTTGGCCTGGCCCTTGAGCGGGTCGAGCGACCCGACGAGGTAGCCCGCCGCGTCCCCGGACGGGGACGAGGCCGCGAATACCGCGTCGCCGTCTCGCAAGGCGGGCGAGGCCTCCAGGGGATAGGCCTTCCACGATTCCAAGCGGAAGCCGTCGAACCAGCCGCCCGCCCGGAGCGAGTCGAGCGCGGCGGAGCGATCCGCGGCCGAGGCGGCCCTCGATACGCGGCGCTCGGCCCCGGTCCCCCTGGCGGCCTCGGCCGCCGGCTTCCCGAAGGGCTCCTTGCCATCCGCCCCCCCAGGCAGTCGCTTTGACTTGATGGTATACGTTCGTAAACGGCGGAAGCCTATCGCCTCGTTGAGCGCTATTGTCTCGGGATTGTGCGCGTACGCGCTGAACCGTATCGAGCGCAGGCCCTCGGCGGCGGATAGGAATCGCAGCCCCTCCAGGCATAGCGCCTTCCCGACGCCCGAGACGCCGGCGTCCGGGTCCTTCCTCAGGCCCTCGAGCCAGGCGTGGCCCGGCGCGACGAAGCCTACCCGTCCGAAGCCGACGAGCCGCTCCCCCACGAAGCAGCCGTTGAAGGCCCCTCCCTCGTCGGAGACCCAGTCGTCGAAGGACGAGGGCAGGTAATCGTCGCCTTCCCATATCTTCGCGCTGATAGCCATAACCGCGGCCTTGTCGGCCCGGCTAAGCCTTCGGAAACTGAATACGCTGTCGCTCATGGTACGACTTGGTATCACGCGGAGGAGCCTTGGGCAAGTCCCCGGGCCGGGCTCGCGGATGCGGGGCGGGATCCGGGAAGCGAACGGGCTAGGAGACTAGGAGACTAGGAGGCCGCGCTCCAACTGGCGCAGGAACGACTCGAAGAACGCCTCGGGGCTTACCCCGTATACGGCCTCGAACCCTTCGCGCCGCATCAGCAGTATCTGCATCACGCCGAAGACTTGGCCCCAGAGCAGCATCATGGCCTGCCTGGCGTCCAGGTCGGGCCTCATGCGGCCTGCGGCCATATCCCTGGCCAGCGCCTCCGACAGGAGCTCGCCGTATTCCACCGAGATATTCTGGCACGCGGCCGCGGGGGTGCCGTCGTCTATACGCCCCCTGGCGTACGAGTGGCGCTTGGCCTCGTACGCCATCACGAGCTCGAAGTATCCGGGAGAGGCCAGCGAGAAACGGTAGAAGGCGGAGCCGAAGGCCCGGACGGTGGACTCGCCGCCCCTCGCCGCGTCGGCCGCCTCGCGGAGCGCGGCCAGGAGGGCCCGCTGCCCGCGGAGGGCCAGCGCCAGGAACACCTCGTCGCGGTCCCGGAAGTAGAGATAGACGCTACGCTTGGTATAGCCCGAGGCCTCCGCGATATCGTCCATCGTCGCCGCCTCGAACCCCCGCTGGAAGGCGAGCGCCTGGGCCTTGTCTAGTATGAACTCCGCTCGCCTCTCGCGATCGAGCCGCTTTCGTTCAGCTGTCTCCATAGCCCGATGATACGTTAAATAAAAAACAGTTGCAAGATATTTCATCATAATGTATTTTAATGCACATCTATGCAGGAGGTATGGACATGAACGTCCTACTAGCTATCCTTTTCATCGCGTTCCCCGCCTTGCTGGTCTACCTGTGCTACCGCTTCGACGCGTTCAGGAAGATAGGCACGGTGCTCCTCTGCTATATAGCGGGCATGGTCGTCGGCAACGTCGGGATACTCCCGGCCGGCTTCGCGCCGGTACAGACGGCGATGGCCGACATGAGCGTGGCCCTGGCCCTGCCCCTATTGCTGTTCAGCCTCGACGTGAGGAAATGGTTCCGGATTGCCGGCAAGGGCATGCTATGCATGCTCCTCGCGACCCTTTCGATAATAGCGGTTACCTTCGCCCTCCAACTGGCGCTACGCGCGGGGACGCCCGACGCGTGGCAGCTCTCGGGCCTCGCCGTAGGCGTCTATACGGGCGGCACGCCCAACCTCGCGGCCATCAAGTCCGCCCTAGGGATCGATAGCGACACCTACATCCTGTTCCATACCTACGACACCGTCATATCGCTGTTCTATATCTTCCTCATGTCCTCGGTGGCGCGCCCCTTCTTCGTGCGCTATATGCGGCTCAGGCCCTACCTGGCTCCGGACGGCGCCCCTACGGCGGACGCCGAGGGCGACGACGCGGAGTCCATCGGCGCCTACGCGGGCATGTGGAAGCCGGCCGTGCTCAAGGGTCTCGGCGCGGCGATACTCCTGTCGGCCGCTATAGTCGGCGCGTCGGCCTTCCTGGGCGGGCTGCTGCCCCCTACGGCCGGCACGGCGGTGACCATCCTCTCGATAACGACGCTCGGCATAGCGGCGTCGTTCGTCCGCCCGGTGCGCCGCGTGCAGAAGACCTTCCAGGCCGGCATGTACGTGATCTACGTGTTCTGCTTCGTCGTCGCCTCGATGACGAGGCTGGACAGCCTCATCCACGTCGACTTCGCGATACTCGGCTACGTCGCGGCCTCGATCTTCGGCAGCCTCCTCCTCCACGCCTTCCTCTGCAGGGTAGCGAAGATCGACGCCGACACCTTCATAGTGACGTCGGTCTCGGCCATATGCTCGCCGCCCTTCGTGCCCGTCGTCGCGGCCGCGCTCAAGAACAAGGCCGTCCTCATAACGGGCCTGACCACCGGCATAGTCGGGTACGCCATCGGGAACTACCTCGGTATTTCCATCGCCTACATATTCAAGGGACTGCCGTTCTAACGGCGCAGCTCAAGGGGAGAAAGCCATGCTAACGAATTTACCCAAGGAAGGACGCCCCTTCGAGGACGTGCTCGCCGAGCTCGACGGCTTCGGCGAGGACGACCCGGCGTACAAGGAAGCCAAGACCTGGAGCCTCGTCTACTACCGCGACGCCGACTACACGGCCTTCCTGGAGGAAGCCTACGGGAAGTACTTCTCCGCCAACGGCCTCAATCCGACCGCCTTCAAGAGCCTCAAGCGCTTCGAGCGGGACGTCCTGCGCGTCAGCGCGGAACTCTTCAACGGGAACGACGATGCCTGCGGCGTGATGACCTCCGGCGGGACCGAGAGCTGCCTGCTCGCGGTCAAGACATACCGCGACCTCGGGCGCTCAAGGGGCATACGAAGGCCGGAGATGGTTATACCCGAGACAGCCCACGTGGCCTGGGACAAGGGCGCGGAGTACTTCGGCGTCAGGATACGCCGGGCGCCGCTCGCGGCGGACTACGGCGTCGACCCCGAGGCGGTTAGGCGCCTCGTCAACCGCAGGACGGTGATGATCCTGGGCTCGGCGCCGGAGTATCCCCACGGCGTCATCGATCCGATAGGGCGCCTCGGGGAGATAGCGGTCGCCGCGGGCGTCCCCCTGCACGTCGACGCCTGCGTAGGCGGATACCTCCTTCCCTTCATCGAGCGCCTCGGCGCCGTCCTGCCGCCCTGGGACTTCCGCGTGCCCGGCGTCTCCTCGATATCGGCGGACATACACAAGTACGGCTTCGCCGCCAAGGGAGCCTCCTGCATACTCTACCGCAGCCTCGAGACCTTCAAGCACCAGGTGTTCGTCAACCAGGACTGGCCGGGCGGCGTCTTTGCGTCCCCGGCCCTCCTCGGCACGAGGCCCGGCGGCGCGTACGCCGCCGCGTGGGCCGCGCTGCAGGCCAACGGCGAGGACGGCTACGTCGAGCTGGCCAGGCGGACCATGGACGCGACGGCCCGCCTTATGGCGGGCGTGAGCGCGATTCCGGGCCTGGAGATAATAGGGAAGCCCAAGGCCAGCCTCTTCTCGTTCCGGTCGACGGACCCGGCGCTGAACGTCTTCGCCCTCGGCGACGAGATGGAGAGGAAGGGCTGGCATATCGACAGGCTGCAGAGGCCGGACGCCCTGCACGCCATGGTCACCGCGTCCCACGGGCGCGTCGTCGACGCCTACCTCGCCGACCTCGCGGCGGCCGCCGCCCGCGTGCGCGCCCACCCCGAGCTGGCCGAGAGCGGCCAGGCCGCCACCTACGGCATGATATCGCACATACCGCTACGGGGCATGGTGCGCAAGCAGGTGCTCGACATGTTCGCCTCCTCGTACAGGCTCTCGGCGGGCGAGATAGACCTATCCGACGGCGCCGCGCTAGGCGGCGGGACTGGCGGGGAGGCGGGCCCCGGCTCGAAGCCGGGCGTCGTCCAGCGCCTAGTCTCCTGGTACGTCAAGCGCGGCCAGGCGAGGGACGCGAGGGGCTAGGACTCGAGCGGCCCGGGGCCCCGGGCGTTCCCGAGCGAGAAGAACGCTACGTTCTCGTCGAGCGCCCGCGCCTGCCCGGATAGCTCCTCGGCCATGGCGGCGAGCGCCTCGCTCGAGGAGGCGTTCCGCTGGATTATCTCGTCGAGCCCGGTCACGGCCTTCGAGATCTGGTCGATGCCAGAGGCCTGCTCGCGCGTGGAGGCGGCGATCTCCTGCACGAGGTCGGCCGTCCTCCGTATCTCGGGGACTACCCCGGCTATGCTCGAGGCCGCCTTCGCCGCGGCTCTCGCGGTGCCGGTCGACAGCGCGACGATCTCCGACGCGGCCGACTGGCTCCGCTCCGCCAGCTTGCGCACCTCGCTCGCGACGACGGCGAATCCCTTGCCGCTCTCCCCGGCCCTCGCCGCCTCGATGGCGGCGTTCAGGGCGAGCAGGTTGGTCTGCCTGGCTATCTCGTCTATGACGCCTATCCTCGCCGTGATATCGTTCATCGCGGCGACCGCGGCGTCGACCTCGCCCGCCCCGAGCTCTGCGGACTCCGCGGCCCGGCGGCTCAGGCTCTCTCCGGCGGTGGCGTTATCCGCGTTCTGTCGGACGGACGCGGTCATCTCCTCTATGGACGACGACACCTCCTCGGCGTTCGCCGCCTGCTCGGTCGTTCCCTGCGATATGGACTGCGCCTCCTGGGATATCTCGGCGCCTCCGCGCGAGACCTGCTCCGAGGCGAGGCGTATCCCCGCGATGACCTCCCTGAGCCGCCCGACGGTGACGGCCAGCCCGGCGTTCAGTCGGCCCAGCTCGTCCTTGCGGGAACGATCGGGCTCGAACGCCAGCAGGTCGCCGGTCTCGAGCCTCGAGACGACGGAGGCCGCCGCCTTGACGGGGCCGAGCACGGAGAGGGACAGCGCGATGCCGAGGGCCAGGGCCGCTATCGTCCCGAGCGCGGTACCGGCGACGACGAGCGTTATCGCGCCCCGGGACGTGGCGTCGGCGGCCGAGACGCTCGCCTCGGAGGCGGAGATATTCGCCTCGACTATGGAATCGAGGATCCCTATCGTCTCGGTCTGCCTCTCCCTCAGGATGCCGAAGGCAGACTCGTGCATAGCCGCGTACAGGGCGTCGACGCGGGCCGCCTCCCCGGCGATGAGGCCGAGCTGCCTGAACGTGCCCTCTGCCGCCGGCCGCGCCTCGCTCTCCAGCAAGCGATACGCCCCCGCCCTATCGCCGGCCCTATGCCTCGCCTTGACGGCGGCCACCGATGCGTGGAAGCGGCGATGGTCGGCGTTGATGGCGTCGAGCGCGGCGGCGATCGTCGGGTTCGATCGGTCGGCGGAGGCCATCCACCGTCCGAAGGCGCAGGCGGTCTCGTCGGTGCCGCCCTCGAAGGCCAGGCCCTCGCCCAGGAGCCCCCGCAGCGAGGAGATGAGCGCGTGATGGTCGCCGATGAAGCCCTTGACGTACCCGACGAGCGTAGCGGGATCCGCGATACCCGAGGCCGCGGCCTCGCGGGCCTGGGCGAGGAACGCTTCGTTCGCCGAGTCCCAGCGCGCCATAGCCTCGACGAGCTTATCGTTGCCCAGGCGCTCGCCCTCGGAATGCTCTAACGCGAGGTAGTCTTCCAGGGCGGCGCCGTACGCCTTCCTCGCGGCGGCGACGTTATCGAACTGCCGGCTCCTATCCGCCCCGACCATCCGGGGGTCGAGGAAGCTCCTGATCGCGACGCGCAGCGCCGACGACTGTTCCTTTATAGTAAGGAGCGAGCGTATGGCGACGAGCTTGTCCTTGCCGAGGTCGGCGATGGACGAGGATAGGTTCCTGGCGCTAAGGAGGCCAGCCGCTCCTATCGCGAGCGCCACGAGCGCCACGGCGATGAACCCGCCGATCAACTTTAAGGCTATGCTCAGGTTCTTCATCGTTGTGATCACCTTCGGAATCCACGGGGTTCGCGGCTACCTATCACCGAGGTCGCGTCGATGCGATACATGGAAGCATATGGATGCGTAGCCTAAAGTCAAATGCCCCGCCCCGCCTTCTCGTCGATCCTGTCGATGACGAACATATACGCCGCGGAGACCAGCGCGCAGGCGGCGACGAAGGGCCAGACGGACGCGCTGCCGAAGGCCCTCGCCATGGGGCCCGCGACGAGGGGCGCCAGCGCGCCGCCGGCGATGTATCCGAACGAGACGACGGAGTTGACCCGGCTCCTGTGCGCCGGGGGCGAGCGCTCGGCTATGAAGGCGTTGCCGTTGGTACTGCCGAGTATCTCCCCGACCGTCCAGACGACGGTGGCCCCTATAACCACGGGCACGCCTCCCGCGAAATAGTACGAGCCGAACCCTACGGCGTAGAAGACGGACGAGAGCGCTACGGCGAAGAGAGAGCGCATCCTCCGAGTGGCGAGCACGACCAGGGCGGTCAGGGCGACGACCGTCAGGCCGTTGGCCATCATGGCCGCGCCGAAGGCCCTCGGGCCGGTCTCGGGGCCGAGGACGTCGTTCAGGTAAATAGGAAGCGCGAAGGTGTGCTGGCTATAGACGAAGGCCCCGATCACGGCCCCGGCGGCGTATAGTATCAGCACCGGATTGGAGCGGAACACCGACCACGTCGATACGGTCGCCTCGGGAACGGCGGTCGCCTCGGGAACGGCGGTCGCCTCGGGAACGGCGGTCGCGGGGCCGCGGGGAGAGCGTCCGGCCACGAAGGCTGAGACTATGGCGCTGGCCGCGAACAGCGCGGCGGCGTTACCGAGGAATAGCGCGCGGGGCGCCCTCGTGAACAGTATCCCGGCTATCGCAGGCCCTATCGAGAAGCCTATGTTATTGCCCCAATATAGCAGCGAGAAGGCCTCCTTGCGCCTATCGGCGGGGGCGGCGTCCGCCACGACAGCGTTGATGATGGGCCAGGTCCCGTTGAGGGCTCCCATGGCGAAGGCTATGACGAAGGGCGTCGCGGCGTTGAAGCCCATGACGCCGCAGGCGGCGTAGGCCGCGGCCGCGACCAGCTGGAGCGACCTGAGGACGCGGGGCCTATCGAAGCTATCGCCCAGCTTGCCGCCGAGCGCGAGCCCGAGGGCGGAGACCACGGAGACGGCGGACATGAAGGCCCCGGCGCCCGCGGCGTCGTAGCCGAGCTTCATCGTCAGCATCATGGCCAGGAACGGCCCGACGAACGAGCCGGCCGACACGACGAGGCGCACGGCGAATAGAGCGTATATTTCCATCGGGAGCCGGGAGCCCCTCGGCGACTTGGTCCTCATCGTAATGCTTCCTTACGCCCGCGGCCCTCCGGGACGGGCCTGGCCGGCGGATTCTAGAGCCGATCACACGCGCGCGTCCATCCTGTTGCCCGACTCGTATCGCCCGAGGCCGAGCCTGAACAGCCCGTACGATAGCCCGACGTAGACCGCGGCGACCAGGCACAGGACGGGAACGAGGCCCCAGTCGAGCGACTTGAAGACCCGGAGCGGCATGAACGCCACGAAGCCGGAAGGCACTATGGAGTAGAGCGCCCAACGCATCCCGGGCCCGTAGATCCCCTCGGGATAGAGCGAGAACGACAGCATGAATTCCGTAAGGGCGGAAGACACGGCCGACGAGTTGCCCATGAAGAACGCCAGGCTCTCGGCCGCGGCGAAGGTCGCGGCGAAGATCAGCGCGCCGGGGACGGCCAGGGCGGCGAACAGCGCGAAACGCTGGAGGTCAGTCCCCGACGTCAGCGCGAGCACGATGAAGCCGTACGCGAAGTCTCCCCAGGCCGAGACTATCGTCCTCGACGATAGCACGTTTACCCATACGTCCTTGGGCTGGAGGAGGTAGACGTCAAGGCCTCCCTCCATGACGATGCGGCCCAGGTGCCTCACGTTACCGAACACGATGTGGGCCAGCCCGAAGGAGGTCGAGACGAAGGCCCACACGAGCATGACGTCGGAGAATCCGTAGCCTCCGACCGCGCCGGTCCTCTCTATCAGCACCATCCAGAAGGCGGCGAAGGCCGCGTTGTTGAGCAGCATCCCGAAGAACTGCAGGACGAAATTCACCCGGTATTCCAGGGTGGCCTTGAGGTTGAACGCGAAGGCGGCGCCCATGAAGCGCGCGTAGGCGCGTATCCTCCCGAGAGGCCGCGCCATGCGGATAGTTCCCATCGTCAACCTCCGTTCACCGAGAGCCGCCTGCTCCCGAACGAGAATACCGCCCTCGCCAGGAAGACGGCCGCGAATATCCAGAGCGACTGCCTCGCGACGAGCGACAGCGCCTCTGGCAGTGAGAAGGCCACCGCTATCCTCGCGGGGGCGTACGAGAGGTAGGGGAACGGCGTCCAGACGGCGAGGCGGGCCGCCCACCGGGGCAGGAACTCGATGGGTATGAGCGTCCCTACGACGAGCGTCAGCTTCTGGAAGATCCAGAAGAACGCCTCGTTCTCCTCGGGCCAGAAGGCGGTCATCGCCAGCGCGGCCTGAAGGAAATAATTGAGCGTGCCGGCCAGGAGGAGCGAGACGACGAGGAACCCGAGCCGCCCGGCCTCCGATAGCGCCGAGGCGAGGCCCGCCGCGCCCGGGGCCGCCGCCGGCGGGAGCCCCACGAGCAGCAGCCCCACGGCGATACCCTCCGCGAGTATTACGCCCGCCTCGGCCAGCGAGCCGCCCAGCTTCTCGGCGTAGTTATACGAGACGAAATCGTAGGGCCGCGCCAGGAGGTAGGCTACCTGGCCGCTCTTCATGTCCCTAGACAGCGTCCAGAAGAAGCGCCCGAACCCGAAGCTCGGGATCTCGGCGATAATGAAGTACCAGACCGCCATGCGCATCGTATAGCCGGCTATCTCCGTGGCTCCGGCGTACGCGCCAGCCCAGACCCGGGAGAAGATGAACACGAACAGCGCGTAGGTGAACATCGAGCCCGCGAAGTTACCCGGGTAGGCCAGGCGCTCCCTCATCGAGGTCGACGCCGCGATCGAGTAGGTCCTCAACGAGCCGCTACGCACCTAAGGCCTCCGGGGCCGCCCGCCCCGCTCCCGGGAGGCCGGTACCGAAGGCCTGCGCCTCGGCTCCCGTCCTCGCGGAGTAGATGCCGGCTATGACGTTCTCCAGGGGCTCGTCCTCCACGGTGATATCCTCTAGCTCGCCCTTGGCGGCGAGGGCGCGGACGACCTCCGCCAGCGAGTGCTCGCGCGTGTCCACCTCGTAGCTAGCGGCGACGGCGGTGCGCTTCACGGGGGACAGCGAGGGAAGGTCCAGGTTCACGGGCGACGCGTAGCGGACCCCGACGTATTTCTTGGATAGGGCGCGGTGCCGCAGGTCCTTCATAGTCTCGTCCACCACGACCTCGCCGTGATGGATGATTATGGCCCTCTTGCACACCTTCTCGATGTCGCCCATGTCGTGGCTGGTCATGAACACCGTCGTGTCGTCTATCCTGGCGGCATCCGCGAGGAGCTGCCTTATCTCGCGCTTCGCGACCACGTCGAGGCCTATGGTCGGCTCGTCGAGGAAGAGCACGAGGGGAGCCGGCAGGAGGCTCGCGGCTATCTCGCAGCGTATCCTCTCGCCGAGCGACAGCTTGCGCACGGGCACGTCCCAGAACGGCGCCAGCCCGAAGCGCTCGATGAGCTCCGCTTCCCGCCACTTCCTGTCGTCGTCGTCTATCTCGTAGATGGCGCCGAGGAGCCTGAACGAGTCCGAGGGCGGCAGGTGGAACCATAGCTGGCTCTTCTGCCCGAATACCGCGCCTACGCATCGCGAAAGCTCGAGCCGGTCGCGGACGGGGTCGAGGCCGAGCACGCTCGCGCTCCCGCCGGACGGCCGCAGTATGCCCATGAGCATCTTTATGGTCGTCGATTTACCCGCGCCGTTAGGCCCGAGGAACGCGACGACCTCGCCTTCCCCGACCTCGAACGATACGCCCTTGACCGCCTCGACGTCCCGGTTCTCGGGCCTGAGGAAAGAGCGGAGCGCGGAGAGGCGGCCGGCGGGCCGGACCCTGGTCGAGAATGTCTTCGATAGCCTGTCTGCGACGATTGCAGCCATATGGAGCCCCCGCGAATTAGGGGCCGTCCTACGCCTGCGGCGAGCGCGAGTGGTGGGCGGACGGACGG